>Ga0307507_10000975_pt1 | contig 63470 bp, 18 predicted proteins | sample 7_EM_MG_FD_207223 | JGI IMG/M metagenome (GOLD analysis project Ga0307507, IMG submission 207223) | Populus trichocarpa ectomycorrhiza microbial communities from riparian zone in the Pacific Northwest, United States - 7_EM | ecosystem: Host-associated > Plants > Roots > Unclassified | place...
TATATATAGAGGCTCTAGAGCCCTCTTTAATAGACAGAGTTCTTATACCTGGTTGTCTGTTTAATATATGGTATAGCGTAGAGCCAATAGACCTAAGCGGTACCAAAAAATCCAAGAGATGGATAAAGAAACCATAGAAACCCAGAGGTTAAGGATTAAGTAATTATAGGACCAAGAAGTAGAGGCCAAACCAGGGATCTTAACAGCAGAAGATGTTTAGGCGGACTCTATAGCAAAATTAGTGGTTTAGAGATAGAGCTTGCATAAATTGCGGAAAACAGGGTCATTTCGCCAGAGACTATAGAGGTGGTTAAAGTAACCACGCGGTAAAGGGCACAAGGTCGTCAGAGTACGATAAAGCGGATATTAGTATATTACGCGGGACCAAGGAGTGTTCAATTAAGCACTTCGCGTTTTGTTATAATAACGCATACCGAATTTATAAGGACGCTAAGTACGGCGCAAGCTATTGGCCATAAGAGCCAGAGTTAAGAGGACTTAAAGGAACCAGAAAGTTAGACAAAGAAGATCGACTCTATAAGCTGGATTAAGATGTCACAGTAACGTACGGATAAAGATTAGCAACAATAATAATGGAGTTAGAGTACTTATTGATTAACAGCGACAAGGAAGTAAAAGGGACTAACTGGGAGTACCTAAACCTTAATAACGCAATAGAAGCAGAGACCGAGACCACCATAGAACGCGGCTTAGTAATGGGTATCATAACACCGTTAGATACGACATCCATCGCTTTGCAAGACAGTAGGAGCAATATCTAAAGACGATTAAGCAAGCAGACAACTGCTAGTGCTAGCTTACCACTTAATAAAGGCAAAAGGCCACAGGTCCAAGATTCTCAGGAAGAGATGCGGAAGGCTCCAGACTCGCAAGACGTGACGAGGACCGCTTAAAAACCCACAACGGATAAGAACCGATGGGGAAGAGCAGCAGCTCAGTTTAAGGCACATTATATAAGCATAGGACGTAAGTTCAGGAACTACAAGTTCGGAGAACGAATAAGAACGTTAGTAATCCTAGGTAAACGCAGTGTTCAGCCTAAAGATCAAAAAGTCGATACTGAGATTAAGAAGCAAGATAACTTCGTAGATCTAGCTACAAGACGCAGAAAATAAGAAACTATGGATGAATTTAGAGTAAGAATTATCGCATAGCAAGAGCAAAAGCTAAACCAGAGATTAGCTACGCTAGGTCGTATAAGGGACAGAGCACCTATACGAAGAATCACTAATAGGCCTAAGACAGGCACGCTAAGAGTAAAATAGCTAGATAAACTGGAATAAGAAGAGGATCTAGGGATTTCAACTAGATTTAAAAAAAGACATACTAAAGGTTATTATAACGCAGTAATAACAAGGTACTTTCTTACAGATAGACCATACACACTAAACCAGTTATACGGGAAGTGGTATAGGCAAAGACACAGTAATAAATAGGAAGATTTTTATATGTAGCTAGACAAAAAAGTTGTCTAAGACTAACCCATTACTGAGAAACGTATAAGTCACATTAAAGGAGCATTAATTATAATATTAAGAAACCTAGAAGAGGGATCTAGGGACTAAAGAAGCGAGCAATAAATCTTAGTACCCGCAGAGGCAAAACTGACAAGTAGATTGGTTAAACAAAGGTTTAAACTTAAGGACGATAATAAGCTAAGAGTTAACCTAAGACACCTAGCGCATTATATATTATCATGGATAGCTTATGTGGATGACGAGTGCAACATGCATAGGACACTAAAGGATAAGCATTAGAGATACCCAATAAGGATATATTAGGCACCAGATAAAAAGAAGTACAGAAATGCCAAGTATATGCATAGATAGCACCTAGTAGAAGTTTAGGAGTTAAGTAACTTAACACTTTAACCAAAAAGATTCCTTACAGAAGAATGCCTAGAGGGATAATAGTGGTGGGAATGCCCAGAGAACACTTATCCATAGTATATAGAGGAAAAGAAACAAACTAAGTATTGGCCTAGAGAGGATCTAGTATGGCCAGGAACTAGCAGCCAACATTTGGGAAAAGGGGAGGCCTATAAGACCAGAGGGAACTAGTGGTAGAGCCTTAAACCCTTAAAGGAATTTAAGGACAATACCTAAATTTACGCGTTAAATGGCAAGATCAGCAGTTTAAAGCATTAATAGACAGTGGAGTAATAAGGAACCACATATCACTAGTAATAGTGAAAAGGATAGGGTTACCACACAGACAGAAGAAACACCTATATCCACTTATAATGATTTTAGGAGATTAGATAGCCTATAGAGGAGGTATTATTAATCTTAAAACAGGACCTATTTAGTTAACTATTAAAGGGAGATAAATTCAGATGTCTTTTAATATCCTACCATTAGGACGGGATAAGGCGATACTAGGAATGCCTTAGTTACAGAAATACAATCCAAAGATTAATTGGGTTATAGGTTAGGTTGATATCCAGGATACTTAATAACATAAGATGCGACAGCAAACCAAGTTAGTATGGTACCAAGTTGGAGTGATATATAAAGAGACTAAGTAAGGCTTAAGTTATATACCAAAAAGATACTATAAGTATGGTAAAAAGCTATAGTTACTAGAAAGTGAAAAGTTATTAGAGCATGTAATATAGGACTATAAGATAGAATTAGAACTAGGAATAAGTCTAAGGTTCTTTCCAATCTATAAGCTTACTAAAACAGAGTTAGTAGCGCTTAAGGAGTTTATCTAGGAGAACTTATAAAAGGGATATATTAGACCATCGCAGTTATTAGCGGGTTATCCAGTATTGTTCATCCTAAAGAAAAATGGAAAACTTAGGATGTGTATAGACTATAAATAGTTAAACAGCATCACTAGGAAGGATAGGTATCCTTTACCCTTAATTAGCGAAATCTAAGACAGGATAGGTAATGCGCAAATCTTTATAAAGATAGATTTAAAATAGGCGTACCATTAGATTAGGATTAAGGAAGGCAATAAATAGAAAGCAGCTTTTAGATTAAAGGAAGGACTATACAAGCTATTAGTTATGCAATTTAGACTTATAAACGCACTAGTAACATTCCAGAAGTAAATTAATAGTATATTAGGAGAACACCTTAATGAATTTGTTATGGTATATCTTAACAATATTATCATCTACTTAATAAGTGAGGAAGAACATGGAGAACACGTTAAATAGGTCTTAAGGAGACTATAAAAGGAACAGATGCTAGTAGCAATTAAGAAATGCGAGTTCTTTACAAGGAAGACTAATTTTGTAGGATTTATTATTAAACTAGGAAAAATCAGTATAGACCTAAAGAAAATTAAAGCTATAGTAAATTGGCAAGAACTAGAGAACGTTATACAGTTAAGATCGTTTCTAGGGTTTTGCAATTACTATAGGAGGTTCATAGCACAATGGTTAAAGAGTATTAAGCCATTCACTTAATTGACAAAGAAAGAGGAACTATAAATATGGGGAAATAAGTAAAGAAAGTTATTTAAGGAACTTAAAGAGTTCTTTACCTAGGAACTAATCCTTAAGATCTATTAACTAAAGTTAAAGACGGTTATTAAGACAGATGCATTAGACTTTACACTAGGAGCATATTTACTACAGAAGCATTAGAACGCATGGCATCCAGTAGCATATTATAGTTAAAAAATAACACTATTAGAGTTAAACTATGACATCTACAACAAGGAGTTGCTAGGTATAGTTACAGTATTAAAGAAATAGAGAGCATTCTTATAAGGCACAGAGAAACCATTTATGGTTAAGACGGACTATAAGAACCTTACAGGATTCCTAATAACAAAGGAACTTAACTAAAGACAGGTCAGATAGGCAGAAATACTTATAGAATACCATTTCGAGATTCAGTATACCAAGGGTACAGACAATGCACGAGCAGACGCTCTAAGCAGAAAGGCTAAATTACAAAATAACGAAAAGCCATTAGGAGCTTTATTACGAAGGGACAAAGACGGATTAATTAGGTACAATTATCCCAAAATAGCAGTAATAAGAGGAATTAGTCAGATCCACAAATCACTAGAGAGTAATTAGACACAGAAGATCTAAAAGGCACAGGTAGAGGATCCAGACGCAGAACAGTATAAAAATTAAGAAGCAACGTATGTTTTAAGGTCTATTGCAAAAGAATTTATAGAAGGGTTTTATAAAGGAATAACACAAGAACACAATAGAGCTACAGGCTTAGTGTTAAGACTTTAAGAGGAGTATATTATTTAAGGAATCTGGGGACTAGCGAAATAAGTTATAAAGAAATATCTAGATTGCTAGAGGAATAAACCAACGAGGCATAAGCTATATAAAGGGCTACAACCTATTAAAATACCAGAGAGACCATAGGAGGTTATATTATAGGACTTTATTATAAAGTTGCCAAAATTAAGAGATCCTATTACAGGACAAGATTACAATGCGATCTTAGTAATAGTGGATAAGCTTATAAAGTGGGGATACTTCATAGCATGCATAGAAGAAATATTAGTAGAAGATATTGCTAGAATCTATATTAAGGAAGTATTCGCAAGACATAGAGTACTAAGTAAGATTATATCGGACAGAGATCCAAGATTTATAGCAGCATTTTAGGAAGTGTTTCTGGCAGAATAAGGTGTTTGCGCAGCAACCTCTACAGCATATTATCCGCAGACGGACGGATAAATAGAAAGATTAAACTAGACACTAGAACAGTATCTAAGGCATTATATTAATTATGCATAGAACAATTAGGTATTATTATTACTAGTTATATAATTTGCATATAATGCAACACTATAGAAAGAAATAGAAACATTACTATTTAAGGTAAATTACGGATACGAGCCAAGAACATCGTTATCGCTATATTAAGTAAAGAAGACAAGTAGCACAGCCAAGTAAAGAATGGAGATATTAATGAATCTTCATACAGACCTTAAAGAGACAGCTAAACTAGTATAAGAACGAATAAAAAGGTACTATAATGCTAAGAGATCTAAGGGACCAGATCTTAAGGAGGGGGATAAAGTATGGCTACTATATAAAAATTTTAAGAGTTGACGACTAAGCAAAAAGTTGGACTATATTAGACTAGGATTTTTTAAAATCAAGCAGAGAATTTTATTAGTTATATTTAAGTTAAATCTACTAGCCAAGATAAAGATCTACCCTATATAGTACATCGCAATGCTAGAACTAGCATACGGAGATATTAAACTACCAGTTTACAAAGCAGACATATATAGAGGACAGGAAGAAGATAAATGGCAAGTTTTAAAGATTATTAGTTATAAGGACGTAGATAATAAAACATAGTACGAAGTAAAGTGGACAGGCTATAATAAGACTACCTAGGAACCACTAAGTAACCTAGAGAACGCTATAGGAAAAGTATAGGAGTATTGGAAGAAAAAGGGTTAGGCAGCATTAATAAGGAAGAATTGCCAAAGAACGAGTCACTTAAGGGGGACTTAGAAGAGTAAACAATTGCCGAACTACTTGGAATTGTTTCCTTTACTGTTAGAGGAGAATCCGTTCTTTTATTACCAAGTTCCTGTAAACCTTATTCCATAAGTTTCCACTCCTTAGAGCGAACTTTCTTACAAACCTTCTTAAGGCGGATTAACCGAGTGGAAGCAGCCAGATAAGACTTGAGAGCCCGTTGCTGAGCATTAGCAGCCTCTCGCTTAGCGTTACGAGAACGCCGGAGCACTGCCAGAGCAACTAATAACTTATCGTCAAGCTTTGCGGCAGTAGATTAAATACAAGACCCTATAACAAATTACTTAGGGAACTCAAAGACTATTAAGAGTTATAGAACACGCATATTTAGCGTTAGAGACGGAACGAACATCGCAAGACGATCGAACGTTTGCCTTAGTGCACTCCGAATAAGAGGAAGGTTGCCGAGACGAAGGACTCGCTAACGCAACGCAAACTAACCCCTCTTTCGCACAACAAGAACATGGAGATAGCATAATCTTACCTAGCGACAGTATGGCAGCCACAGTGCGACCACGTTAAACGGTAGAAGAAGAAGAAAAAGCTTTAGGTATAATAAGTAAGGATATTAACTAAATTAATTAAACGGATATTACACCTCTAGTAAACAACTTGGAGATATTAGGAATCTTTAAGGACGAAAATAAAGAGAAGGGAGATGGTGTTACGGACAGCTTAAGTACGATGTTACGAATACTTAGAGAAGAGTCAGCGGAAGCTAGTTGGTTAATATAGGCATAGTCCAGGATGGAACCCGTGGAACCATATAACGAGGAAATGGTAACTAAGGTTATATAATATAATCTATGTGATCTATATAATCTATATAATCTGTAACAGAGCAGATAGAGCAGACAGAGCAGACAGAGCGAAGGGATTTCTTAGGAGCATGATTGTATATTTAAAGGACCACAGTCCCTACCTAGATAGTTCTCTCTTCGTAGTGAATCTTAGAATACAATTGGAGTTAATCTATTGGGCAACCACTCCACTAGTTGTTATTACGTTGTTGACTTACTCCTACCTACACGCCTAGCCCATTAACGAGTCTACCGTAGTTACTACTACAAGGCTCCGTTACAGTAGGGAGGCGAAGGAGTTTTGTTAGTAGGCTAAGGAGCTCCTATAGCTCTTGTATTTATAGTTCCAGTAGTAGCTTTTATATTTGCGGTTCCAGTAGTGGCTCCTATATTTATGGTTTCAAAGGCCCTACGTCTATATCTTAGTCTTATGGCTCTTTGCCACGTTTCTAAAGGAATAAAATCCATAGGGGGAATTCCAAATGCTATATATAGCCCTTCTAATAAACTTTCAACTTAGGGACGATTATGGTAGCCCTCTAGCGTGCTTTTAGCGTACTAATACACTCTAGGCTTGTCCGTAAATACTAGCTTTAAATATTGCATTAGCGCGTTCAAATACCCTCCAGCTGGAGGAGTGCTATAACGTCTAAAAACGCTTCGGCCCGCAATCCGTATCTACTCTTTGCCCTTGGTTCTTAGGAGGTCAATACTAGTATTAACCAATATAAATAGCTCCTCCCCTCGATTTTACATCGCCTCTATATAGGCGTTAACTACTGCCTCCCCTCCTACAAGATGTAATGTAACTAGTTTATAATCTAAGAACCCCCCTTAAGGAGCGGGAGTCTATAGAAGTACTTAATATCCGTCGTTAAATGGCCTATAGCCTGCCATCTCTTTTTTAACCCTATTGTTATAAACCTATTCTTTACGCGGATACAGCATGGGTCCGGTAGTTAGTATTACGCCATTCGAGGTTTAATTTCCGCCTATATTAGCTACTCCTGCAACTAGAATTCCGCCTGCATTACTATTAGCTCCTATAGAAGGAGGAGTTCCGCCTACGTTACTATTGGCTTCTATAGGAGGAGGAGTTCCGCTTGCATTACTATTGGCTTCTATAGGAGGAGGAGTTCCGCCTATATTACTATTGGCTCCTATAGGAGGGGGAATTCCGCCTACATTACTATTAGCTCCTATAGAAGGAGGAGTTCCACCTACGTTACTATTAGCTCCTATAGGAGGAGGAGTTCCGCCTACGTTACTATTAGCTCCTACAGGAGGAGTTCTACCTACGTTACTATTAGCTCCTATAAAAGGAGGAGTTCCGCCTGCGTTACTATTAGCTCCTATAGGAGGAGGAGTTCCGCTTGCATTACTATTAGCTCCTATAGGAGGAGGAGTTCCGCCTACGTTACTATTAGCTCCTATAAGAGGAGGAGTTCCACCTACGTTACTATTAGCTCCTATAGGAGGAGGAGTTCCGCCTACGTTACTATTAGCTCCTACAGGAGGAGTTCTACCTACGTTACTATTAGCTCCTATAAAAGGAGGAGTTCCGCCTGCGTTACTATTAGCTCCTATAGGAGGAGTTCTACCTACGTTACTATTGGCTCCTATAGGAGGAGGAGTTCCGCCTACGTTACTATTAGCTCCTATAAGAGGAGGAGTTCCGCCTGCGTTACTATTGGCTCCTATAGGAGGAGGAGTTCTGCCTATATTATTATTAGCTCCTATAGGAGGAGTTCCGCCTACATTACTATTAGCTCCTAGAGGAGGATTTCCGCCTATATTATTATTAGCTCCTATAGGAGGATTTCTGCTTGCATTATTATTGGTTCCTATAGGAGGAGGTGTTCCGCCTATATTATTAGTAGCTCCTTAAGGAGGTTGATTTCCGCCTATATTATCGCCTAGCTAATTCCAATTAGGCGGAGATTTAAACTATAGGCTAACTTTACGCTAGCATCCATAAGTTAGGACTAAAAGGCTATACTTTAAACACCCAGCCACCAACCCACTAAGTGGAATGCAGTTTTAGTGTAACCTATAGTTACAAGGTAAGACTGCTATTTAAGCTCTCCATATTAGCATATCTTCGCATATAAGGCATTTTATTCCATCCCCGACAAAATCCCAGTCTCTATTTAGGAAACAAGTCTGAAATCTAGCAATCTGGATGGGATAGACTAGACATCTGTTGTTAAGGCTACCGCGCTAAATATAGTCCCAGTGTATAACATGGCTACAGCGCACATATCCATTTTGTGTGTCAATAGGCTGACTATTCTCGACCTCATTCCTTATTACCTGATAACAAGAGCCATATTGGGAAAAGTCACTACTAAATCCTATTGGTTCTGCTAAGCGAAACACCTATTTTAACATATCCTCTAAAAGTTATAATGGAAGCTTATTCCGATCTTCTTTTAGTGCTTCTTTTTACCTTATGTAGACCTCCTATAGAGGGCCAACTTGCGGGGGAGGTGAAGTGGAAAATATATTGGGCTTAGCAGCTTCTCTAGGGCTTAGTAGTTAGGATTAGGTTTCAGGTTGCTATAAAGGTAAGGAAGGTAAAGAAGTAGCTAAGGAAGGTAAAAAAGTAGCGTTTTCACCAGATTCCCCCTATAGCCTTAGTAAAAAGAAAGAAGATTTACTAGGCTCTAGTGGCTACTATAAGTCCTTAAGTGCAGTGGCCGCAGTAGTATAAACGGAAGTAGGCCCTATATACTATTATAGTGGATTAAGAGGCGGTGGCGGAAAGAGAGGTAGTAGCGGTACACCTCTTCTAGTTACAGCACTTGTATTTATAGGAGTTTAGTAAGTACGCTCCTTATAAAAAGGTAAAGTACCCCTAGTATCCCCACTTCCTGGGGAGAATATAGAACCAATAAAGGAACTAATACTGGTTTAGTTCCTAGTGCGGTTCCTGGTTTAGTTCCCAGTTTAATTCCCAGTTTAGTTCCCAGCTTAACTTTTAGTTTAAGATTCCCCTTAGTTTCCTCTCCTTAAACCTCTTATTAGACTTCTTACTAGGCTTCTTATTGTTGAATTTCTTCTACTAGTTAAGCTAACCTATGGGTTAGAAGGAGCCTCCTACCTACTTAAACGTCCACTTTATCGTTTAGGACTCAAGGCTTATGCTTAATTAGTATTAATTAGTCGTGGCTAGGGAGGCATGCTCTAGAGAAGCTAGCTATAGTAATATTAGGCCAGCTAATAGAACGCCATAAGTAAGATAATTTCAGAGCAAATACGTAGGATATAATCACCGTAGTTAATAAAGCACTATTCCTTTTATGCCCCTTTTTCTATATTATCGGGACTTTAAAGGACGAAAGTAGTCACCTAGTTTAAGTCCCATTTTTAGGCTCTATACTAGAGTGGCCAGAATGCGGATTCTGTTGGCCAAAATTAGTTGCCTACACTTAGGTATCTGCTTCGTTGCCCTATAAAAGGATATATTCTGGGCCCTCTTTGTACTCTTAGGATGTCCAAATATAGGGGCGATTAGACATATGCAATATCTTTCGCACTTATATTAGCTAAAAGTAAATCTTAGCAAGTTCCATATAGTAAACAAAGTTATGCATTTCCTAATTATCGCACAAGTGTTTATATTTTCCGGTCTGGGTCTAGCTTAAATTTAACTAAGCCTTAGAAGGGTCGCCTAAACTACAACTATGTTTACTACTAAACCAGCGCCAGCTTCTTTTTATCTCTTCCCTTTAGCAAACATCTCGTTCCCTAATATAGAGGTGACTATTAAAATTTAGATCAGTAATCTTTTAGGCTTTAGTATTATTAGCTTTACTAATTTCACCACCACGTCTAGCTCGAGTGGGCCTAAAAATATCTCTCTCTTAAACTCGACCCTAACGGTGCATTATGATTAAATGGACAGATTTCCTACTATATGCTCTACAACCTCTTAGTCTAACGCCACTACGATCCCGACTTATATTGCTAACTCAACCTTTAGTTTTAATGCAACCGTTATACCTTTAGCTTAACCGTTCGCAACGCCTACGCCGGCGGGCCTTAGCATTCTTATAGGAGCCGGTGTCCTATCTAAGCGGAGTTTCCTAGTCTCTGCGCTTTTATCTACCATCTTTGTTTATATAGCTGTAGTGTTAGTTTAGTGCTAATACGGTTTCTTGTTTTATTATTTTGGATATAACAGAAGAGGCTAGCAATTAATTAGAATACTTATTAGCTCCTATATAGATTACTATTAAACTATTAGTTCTTATACTTATATCGCAAGAGCTATTATTAACATATTATTTAAGCAATATGTTAAACTCTTATATTCACCAATAAATAATGTTTAGTATAACTATCTCTAATCCACCTAGCTTGTAAGTAGACGCCCTTTCTTACTATTCCCTAGTATTGCTAGCTAAATTTCCTATTACTATAGGTTCCGGTGACGGTATGGGAGATCTTCTGAAATGGATTTAAGTAGGCTTGCGAAAATATACTATAATTGCCTTTCCTTTACTAGCATAAGGATATTCCTCTATACCTTCTATAATGCGAGGGGCGTGGATTGGCTCTCTCTAATATAGACCCACTAAAGTTCTTTTTGGACCATATTAGCGTAAAACCTTATCCGTAGAACATACAGAAAGATTTTTTTTTAGTTAAAATATTAATTAAACCTCTAGATCGAGGAGAAAGGGTCGGCTTAACAGTGTTTTTAGTTATAAAATTTTGCTATAACAAGAGCACGCTCGAATGCAGCATTGAAAGGCGGTAACACCCTTATAAATAATAGTTGACGTTCCTGGTCCGCGCATTAGTTACTCTAAAACGGGGTCCTTGGGACCAGAAGTGGGTTATAGATAATAATAGTAAAAGGGATATATTTAGGTCCTGGGTTTCTCCACCTAAAGTATTTTCCGCCAGATAACTATTAAAAGCGCATCCCTACCTATCTCATAGACTATAATATGGACGCTGATTCTAGCTACCAAACTAAGGTTTTAACTACAGAACCCTATACTACAAATAAATCTTTCTCCATTAAGTCCTTAATATAAAGGGTTGAGGAATTCCAGAAAAGAGACCAACTAAAGACTCTTTAAAGGCTTACGAGAAAGAATTTCCTCTTGCAGTAACGTCTTATACATTATTAGGAACACTAGTGCTCTGCGCTTAATCTATTATAGAAGGTCTATAAAGCTGTCCGGTTAATATAAAAGGTGCTTAAAAAATACACTCGTGAGGAAATAGTGGCTAAGTGAGACTGGCTTGCGTTCTAGGGAATTAAGAGGGAATTTACTAAAGGCTTAGGATTTAATCTAGGTGGGTGGATTTAGTAGAAGCTACAAACGCTGCTTATTAGGAAAATATAGCAAAAAATTGCATAATCTATTGCACTAGGTGCTTCCTAAGTAGGTAAAGTCCTACTACAATATCTTAGTAATTTCGCCGGTTTCGAGCGCTAACTGTCCCTTAAAATGCATGCTTTTACCTTACTATAGAGTAAAGAACTAAGGAGATAGTTAGTGCTTAGTGGCTTAAACCTGTCTCTCTTTTATTACTACGGCTTAGACTAGTCTCCGCCTTAAATAAAGGTTCTAAATTTAAGGTCTCCTAATGTGCGTTCTTCTGCTTTATACCCTACAGGCTATTATAAATAATTATAGATTTGCGCTGTCTTTTAATATAAAAGACGCGAGTCTCTTAGTATTAAAATGCATAGTAATCCTATCCTTAAATGTTCTTATCCCTTTGTTCTGTCCCACTTAAAGCCAATTCCGCGCTTCTTTTATAGCTAGATCCATAGCTTCCTTACTTAGTAACTTTTAATCATTGTCTGTTGTAAATAACTGAAATCGCTTATACAATTATTGGTGTGTAAGAAACTTTCAGAGACAGCTTCTATTACTATAAAACTTTTTGCTAATTTAAGTTTGAAGATAAAGTACCTATACATTAAACATAACGGTTGTTTATTTAAAATAGTGCTGTTACTAGCTAAGAGTGTGTAGTAGGCTTTAAATTACGTCTTATACTATTATACTATAATCCTTATAAGGGGACATACTAAGTGCCTAAAAACTGAAACCTGGTAAGGAACTAAAATATGGCCCTTCTGGATAAGAAAAGACCCATAAATAGCTAAGAGAAATAGGGCCCAAATTGAACTTCCTTTATTTAGTAAAAGTAGTCGAGAACTTATATAAACTTAAGCTATCTTAAAAAGTGATTAGTAACGTTAAATAGCTTGACGATTTTAAGTATAGCATCTGGGCATTTCCTTAGCATAGGAGGCTGGGATCTCTTAGCAAAGGATAGTATAAAACTTAGCGTTTCCCTACTACTCCCCCGCCATAATATCTACTATTTTTTGAATTTCTAAAATATCTAGTAACTATTTTGGAAACCGAGGAGGTCTAAAAATAGTATTGGGCTAAGTTAGCTTATACCTTAACTAAATTAACGGTGTACTAAAGAGGGCTTTCTAAGAGTACCTAAACCCACGTCTAATAACTTCCCACGTCTAATAACTTCCCACGTCTAATAACTTCCCACGTCTAATAACTTCCCACGTCTTGCTACTTAGATCTATTATTGATACTAAAAATGTGGATTAAAAGAAATTTTCGTTATAGGGGATATTAAAAGGTCCCCTATTTTAGTGTAAGGTTAATTTTTCCTATATCTAACTTAAGTCTGACATTTCTCGCAGGCTAATAAGATGGCGGAGAAAAGGAAGCTATATTATAAAAGTTTAATTCTAAGGAAAGAACTCTACAGCGTTGCCGACACTTTTAGTAATAACAGTTCCATTATTACCCTATTAAGTAATACTGCAAAAGATCTCTAGTTGTGCCATAGTAGTACAGTATTAGTTAAAGGGGAAAAAGGAAAACATACCCTTTTAGTTATACTAGAGGACAATAATCTAGAGGATAGCAGCGCTAAGGTAAATCAGGTTATCCAATACAATCTTTAAATTAGGCTGGACGAGTACATTTCCGTTTACTTATACTCAAATATTAGATTTGTATATATATCTCTTCCTTAAAAACTAACTGCTAACTTATTTTTTAAAGGTCTAGCGTATTACTATTCGCCCTTTTATAAATACTATTTAAGGTATTACTAGTTTACTATTTAATAAATTTCTTACTCCATACTTTTAAGAAGCCTTCCAGCCAATACATAAAGGAGATAGCTTTATAGCTTATTACGGTATACAGGCAGTTAAATTTAAGGTTGTTAAAATAGAACCTCTACAATATTCGGGCGTATATGGGTTAGAAGAAGCAGTGCTCTTATCTACAAGGTTGTAATAAAACCTTTAATTTTAAGTAAATATCCCCGTTTTTAACTCCTTAACCAGATATAGGATTGTTTTAATTGATTAAATAATCTTAAGTTCATAACTCTTAAATTTATTTGCTTCTTCTATACGTTTCCTAAGGCTCGATTATATGGCTATATAATCTTTCTACTCACTTATCTCTTAAGTGCAAGAATTAATATCTTATATCTAACACAAGCTAGAAGAGTAGCCACTGAATTAATAAGCGAGAAGTTATAATATTATATTCTATATTACTAGAAAGCTTTTATATCTCCCTTATATATTAGATATGGCCTGCGCTATATATAAGCGTTACAAACTCCGCCGACTAAGAATAACCCTAGTATTAAGGCGAAAGCTGTAAACTGGGACCCTACCGTTTCTAAATTTAACACGGACTAAAAGCAGGGCCTAATTATTCACAGCAAACGGTTCTCATTTCTGGAACAATGCTATAAAGCTGCAAATCTACGACCATAAGGCATAAACCTGTGGATAACTCTTGACACTAAGAATTATGTTTAGGCATAATTGACCAAAAATCCGTCTCCTTCCGCCTACTTTAGATGGATCCCCAACACCCACCGCTGTTGACACAGAGATCTACCGCAAAGATAAGTTATCTGTAGCAGTCAAAGCGACAAAAAAAAAATTGCAAATATTTAAGGAGATGCCAGCTCCTAATCTCCAGCAGATGCTCGAATGGACGATATGGGAGAATGGTTAGCTTACGCTAGAGCTTCGGCGTCTGTGGCAAAAGTATCGTGGAAGCATATATGTTATAGCAGAAGTAAGGATCGTTGTTGAATCTCTTTAGCAGGTACTTATTAATTGCCAAAAATTGCAAACGGAAATCGAAGATGAACTTGCGTAAGGGGTAAAATTGAACTAAAATAACTGTTAAATATCCTACCGAAGCTAACTCTAATACAGATATCTATATATAGTTTAACTCTTGTACCTATTAACTACTATTACTCCCTTAAATGTTAATTCCTTTGTATATGCTTTACATTTTCGTATAGTTTAAGTGGATAAAATTAATAGAAGCCGATCTCGCGTTACGGTCGCAATAACTTCAACTATTGGGCTAGTCTATGATCCTACTTTTCTATCCAGGTAAAGTAATCACTTATTAATCGCAAGTCGATTATAAAAAATGAGGCCTTTTTAAGCCTCTATATATATATAAGGTGGGTGGGTCACTAGTACCCCTAGTTACTAGTACCCCTTAATCTATCCCTAATATAGCCGTGATTAATATTAGGCTAATTAAAGCTGACTGTAACCGTTACGGTTGACATCACTATATGTCAACCGTTGAGGTCACTGTTAGGTATACCACTTTATAACTTACCACCCTATTTCTTGCTATTATATATCTTACTACCTATTTCCATTACCTATTTATTATCAAATACCACTAAGTGGCTATATCGACTGGGTAGCAATGGAGTAGCAATTACAAATCGCTATTAGTCTTTTGCCACCTACTTAGTGTATATAGTAAGGCTCTAAAGCCTCTTATTAGCGACTTAGTCAATTGGGGCACAAGTATAGCAAGAGGGTCGCGCAAGCCTATACAATTATATTGTCTATAAACGAGGATCTAAAGTTAGAGAAAGGAAAGGGGAAGAAGGGCAGCGCTGTTTAAAGTTTTATATAATCCTTAAGTTACGTGACTCGGCGTCTACTATAATCCACCGTCTACTATAATCTACTGTCTTCTACCAGCGCTGTAATACCTCTTATAATAGAACAGAGTACTCCTTAGTAAGTCCGTCCGACACTATATCTATGCAAGCTGCAGCTTTATATATAAATATTTCGTTATATTTAGGGAACTAATACTTATATTCTAGTTATAAACCCTTAATAGTCTCTCTGCCACTCTGGTTTTTGTCCGGCTTAACAATCGCTTTTTTATTCCCCCTACCCTCCTAGCTCGTCCCCACACTTTTTGGGGATATAGGGGATAAATTTCCCTAGTCTTTTTTGCAGATTAGCGCAATATTGGCGCCAAAAAAAGACAATAGGGGCTTTTTAACCACCATCTACTCCAGTTAGGAGAGCTGCTAATTCTGGGTTTTCGGCGGTTACGCTCTTAATTACTGCTTAATGCCCCTTACGGATTAATTAGACTACTTCGTCTATTATAGCCATAACATTATTATGGTGGAAGTAGACTGGGCATATAGTGACGAGTATGACTGTTAATATGTGTCCTAGTGGATTTCTTATAAATTTAAATAAGACTAAGAAGCAGAGAACTATAGGGGGAACTTTGTTCTTTATTTTTGCTTAAATAGGCAAACCTGCCAAAAATAGCCTAAATGGGCTGTGGTACAGTGAGGTAGAGGCAATTACGTCATATTAAACTAGGGGACTAAAAGAGGTTCTATGGGCCGCTAATAATTATGGGTCCTTAGGTTTCCAGAATTGTAATACCTGTATTAAATATTCTATAAGTAGAAAGGGCCTAATTTAGGAACCAATTTAGTCTTAAAAAAGGGTTCTCTTACTACTATGTAAGGATTAAGTAGAGATAGACGGCGTTCAAGCTCTTCTAAGATGTAGTAACGGATTTACAATTATAGATCTACTATAAATAGAATTCCTGAACCTAGAGTCAAGCTAGAGTTTTACTATGCTTAAAATATGTGCACTAACGGTTAGTATATATCTATGAGTGGCATAATAAGCAAGGGTGCCCATATTCCGTAAGGCTGTAAAGTAAATGGTTAAACTTTATAGCCTAAGGGCTTTTAATTAAAATTCAGTTCGACATATGGTCTTAAATAAGCGAGCGCTAAAGGTAGCTAGGCTGTGTTATTTTATAAGCGTAATACACTTATATAGCAGGCGTTTAAAATGCTAAGTAGCAATAAATACTTATAGTAACCTAAATATAAAGCTCTGCGCATATTAATAAATAGAGAAGTGACTATTAGTACCTATCTAGCTGTAAACATTATTAGAAACTAAGTAACGAGCGCTAATATAAAAATATTACCAGCAGAGCTTATCGTAATAGTGTGCCTAATGGCTTCGGAGAACTTCTACGAATTTATAGGCGAAATCTAGACACTTCTTATAATGCCCTTTGATTTCTTATAATTAAGCGCGTTGTTTAGTCGCCTATTATGTCCTTGAGGCGAATATGGACAAAAGTCTAGTTTTATTAAATAAATGTCCTTATCTAATATGCGTCGAACAATCTCGCGAATCTTATAGCTCGTCTTATCATTTGTGCATACTATTTTTATATTTTAGCGGTACCGAACGGCAGACTAATTATTACAACTTATAGGAAACCACTGTACGACCCTTTTAACCTTCGATTTTAGATTTAATTAGACTCTTAGCCTTTATAACTACGTATATTATACTAATACGATCTTTAGGATATATAATGTCTCCTCGCTTAGTTTTGATGGAAACATAATTGCCTAAGATAAAAAGTTGAATATCGAGGATCTAGCAGCTAATTAATACGAATCTTATTAAGATCTAAGTGGATAAACCTTATTAATATCTCTAGCAAGTAGATCTATTATTATATTAGCGACCTAAGCTGCGTGCACTTTTAGAGCGGTTATTAGCAGCCATCTATATGGAAGTGTGAAAAAGCTTATATTTGGAGTCTAGTTCCCAAAACAGAGCGATCCTTTAAGTTTTTACTTCGCAATTGTGGTATCCTTCTAGAAGCTATATAATATATAGAAGCTGCCCTGCTATTCTAATCCCTATAGCAAATAATAGGACAGTCCCGTATAATTCGAGGTCAAGTTCCTTCCTATACGGTCCCTCGATTACGGCTCTTATTTTAAAATTATGGCTATTGTTTACATTTAAGCATAGGTTCCTTGTAAATCCACTCCTTTTCTAAATAATAAAAACTACAACGGTATTGCCTCTAGCATCGCGATACCACCAAGATATATAAAAGGGGTGTAACTGTGTAAATAAGGTATAGCTCACTCCTAGAATGCAAAGATAGATGTACTGGCCAGCTTGGGGCTTTTAAGGTCTTGATAGTTGCATATGCATATATACAGCATCCCAAACAGGTATCTCTCTCCTATCAGGTGTTTTAAAGGCTATTATTTGTACTGTTACTCGATTTAGTGGCTTTCTATACTTAATATTGCGGTATAGCACTTGCCCGAATCGCAGGACGCCTATAAATATCTGTAGGCATATTACCAAGAATAAATATATTGTTAGCAACGTCAATAACTCTTTAGCTATAACTATAGCCGCGAGTATTAAGTGGAGCTTTAAGAAGATTTTATAGACGTATTAATGTATATTAGCGACTAAAATGAGCAGTATAATAACTATAGCGATAGTAGCCTGCTTGTTAGTTTATATCTATTTTTTAGGATTAAGTTAACTTACTATTAGCGCCGCTATATCTAACTATATATGCAGGTTAGGCTTCTGCAAAGATATAGCCGCTACTATATAGATAAGGCCTTTAACTATAGCTACTCTTCCTAACTATTGGTGTATCCGGGCGTATGTACCAAGCCTAATTCTATAGCGGCTAGCAATAATGTTCATCTAGCCTCCCAATAATAGTGGCATAAGATTGATTATAGACATTAGCCCAAAGCGTCTTATTAGCCCAGAAATATCTTTGACTTAAATAGTGACATAAAGAACGTTTTTTACTAAAAACGCTAGAATTAAACCTATATTAAATCGTGTTGTCTTTCTAGAGCCTCTCAAGTATCAATTGACCTATAGATAAAATAAGTGCTTGAAAAAATATAATATGGCGTAGATATGAGCAAATTTAATTATTATTAATAGTAGACAGCTGATAATGGATAATGCTATAAGGCCTCTAAGGCCCACTGAATACCACTACGTAATATCTATAGTAAGAATGGTAGATATATAAAGCCTAGGAGCGCAATATACGTTCGCCATTTATACCTTATGTTTTAACTATAGGTCGCAGCTTAGAATACACTAATATTAGTTATAACTTAGAAAGGTAGGGGGCTAGAAAAGGGCTCTTTACCAAGAGCTAAGAGCTTTTTTTAAAAATAAAATTTTTACTAATATACGGCCAGCGTCCCAAGACTGGAAGATAAGAACACTTACACTTTATAGTATATAGTATAGCGAAGTAGAAACAGTCCATTAAACTCTATAATAAACAATTAAGGAGGTGGTTGGATGGCCTAAAAAGTAAATACTATCAATATGGAAAGCTGGACAATATTGATTTGGCATTAATTATTCACAATCGCAAAAAATAAGAGATCTATATATATATATTAACAGATTAAGAGTTATGGCCGTCTAGGGAGCAAGTTGTAAGTAGGTAGTTAAGTTATAAGCGTCTTTATTTTTAACGTCTGTAAGTAGCTAACGCATCCTAAGTCCACAAACGAGCTTCCTACAGATATAGAGAGAATTGGTTTAGGAGTATATTCTAGGTCTATAGGTGCAGAAAGGAAAAAGAGATTGAAAAAAGGTGGCGAAGCGATTATATCTGGGGTATTGATATTCAAAGAAGGGACATCGTTAGTTGCAAAAAATGCGCTAATCTTTCCAAAACTGCCATCGTTTAATTTAACTATACTAAAGAGGAGAAAGCGTAATTAGGCTTAGCTAGGGATTATCTTATAAATTAGACTCCTAGTGGATTGTTGGTATATACGCTACAAGCGCATATATATACCACTTTTTCTCCACAAGGGTCCGAGAGCTTATAGTCCTAGCTTTGGTAGTTATCAGATAATCTATATTCTCTAAAGGCATGGGTCACGTGCACGGGTGTACATGTATTGTAAATCTCCTCAGAGCCCCAGGGGCCCTAGGTCAAAACAACGACAAGAACGATCAAGTCAAGATCAAGATTATTAATTAATCAACCCATTTTATTAATGAACTGCTCTATCTGAATTATCTAACAGTTATAAGCCCGGTCCGCCGACTCAAGAAGCTATTCGGCTATTACTCAATTATTTAAAGAAATTTTACCTTATCGTCAGACTCTGACACCTTATCACCAAGGACGCAGACTCTAACACCTCATCGTCAAGGACGCAGACTCTGACAGAAATCCTACCTTAAGTGTCATAGGACGATTCTGACACGAGATTCTACGAGATTCCACCTTAATCGTTACAGGACGATCCTGACGACAAGGACGATCCTAACGACAAAAATACCATCTTAATTCCTCACTTGCCTATCAGTCAAATGGCTCCACCGACGAGTTCGTCAACTACGATCATCCTTAATAAGCCAGAAGACTGGGAACAATGGCTATGGCAACTACAAGCCCTCGTGGATCAGCAAATTTGGGCCCACGTTGACTCAGCCACAGAAGCACCTCAAGAAAGTCTACTTGAAAAACCACCCTATCCAAAAGTCACAGATTTTAATGAGAATGCAACCTTATATGCATAGCTCTCAACGAATCAACAGAGAGCGTACGAGAACAGCAGACGGTACTACGACTAAGACATAAAGTACTTCCTGAAACAGGAAGAGTATCTGCAACAGATACGCACCCAGACAGTATTATATAGAAACACCTGATACCGCGTTTCAGTTTCAGTTTCAGTTTTATAGCCTCTTGTGTTAGTTTCATATTAAACGTTTTAATACGTTTTACGTCTATATATACAAGAATAAAGGGTAACTGGGAGCGGCTGGTTTCTAGGGCAACGGGTTCTAGGGTAACGGGTTCTAAGGCAACGAGTTCTAGGGCAATAGGTTCTAGGGCAATAGGTTCCAGGGCAATACAGCTATATTTACAACCAGCTTCCACCCCCCCCTTAAGGCGAGCTGCGATTTTTGTACGCTATTTAATTTCGCTTAATCGCCACTAACTATATATAGCAATCATAGCGAACGCCTATACTTGGCTGTAAGAACTTCAAGCTGTTTACGCTCTATAGTAACTATCGTCATCTTTGTTAAATACCATAAAGTTTTTACCCCTATAATAATAACAAATTTAAGCGCTGTATTCGCGTTTTAGTAGCTGTTATAAGTCCACAATATAGGTGTAGGCGTAGGCAAAAGGGGAAGAAAAGAAACTTTAACAAGTTATTAAAAGGGAGGAGTTGATAGTTCTCCCAGAAAACCAAAATGGCCCTTGCGTTCAGCCATAGGCGTTCGCTACAATTACTATATACAGTTGGTGGCAATTAAGCGAAATTAAATGGCGTACAAAAATCGCAGCTCGCCTTAAGGGGGGGGTGGAAGCTGGTTGTAAACATAGCTGTAGGTTCCAGGAGGGAAAACCTTAAACGTATAAAACGGTTTAAAACATCTTAAACTAAACAAGGTTTAGTTTTATATAAACCCGCATAGCTAAAACGTTTTAAATATACTGAAACCGGTACGTTTCTATATATCCCTGCACCTAGATCACGTCTATAGTATTAATTCAGAAGAAGCTACTGCTTGACCCTTCCTTAACAGTCAAAGAATGGCTATCTCACTTAAAGGAGAACACAGAACCTACCTCATTATTCGTTAGGAAGAAGGTACAACACCAATACACGGAAGCTCTTAAGGGGTTTAAGCAGTTGTTAAAGCTAAACTAGTAGCTGAACCAATAGGAATACGCAAGACACTAGGAGAGAAGTATAAGATCCCTTAAATGTCTGATAGAATCTGGCTTTAAGATTTGGCAGACGTTATTTAACCTTTTAGCGACGCCTACTATATAAAGTATACTACCGAGTCGAATGACCCTTAGAAGTTAAGATCTTCCGAATACCGCAGAGTAGCAAAGGAGCTGCAAGAAGGACTTAGAATACCCTTAAAGAAAGCCAATACTACTATAAGAGGGAGTACCTTTAATACAGACTTCGCAGAGCAAGCCATAATGGATTACTCTGATACTACTAAAGGTCTAGGGAAAGAAACCTTAGCATATACTAGACGCTTAAAGAGAGCCGGGTCACTAGTAGACGAGGAGACGTCCTATAAGAAGCTACTACCCGTGTGCTTGGCGTGCGAGAAACGAGGACATTCCCTTTAAGACTATTAGTATTTATTTGAAGACAAGAGACCCGAAGGAGTTATAATTGGAGATGCTCGCATTAAAAGGGTGCTAAAGAAGGTAGAAAAGAATAAGGATCTCGCTAACTAAGTTATAAAGATTAGACTTAAAGAACAAGAAAATAAGGCTTAATAACAATAGAATAAGAGCCAGGAGACAGTTAAGATTAAAGGAGAAGCTAATACGATATTCCTAGAATCGTATTACACCGGTTAACTCTATCCGCTAAAGCTATTAACTATTCTTGACTTAGGAACCACTCTCTATATCTTTAATAACCTCTCTTATTTCTATAACTTTAGGAAAGCTCTAAGACACAAATACGTCATTGCCGGCAGCTTAGAAGTGCCTATACTAGGCTACAGCAACGTTACTGTCTAAGTATAAAATCCCTTAGATGTCTAATGGAATCTGGCTTTAAGAATTGGCAGAAGTTATTTAACCTTTTAGTGACGCCTACTATATAAAGTACACTACCGAGTTAAATAACCCGCAGAAGTCGAGATCTTTTAAATACCGCAGAGTAGCAAAGGAGCTGTAAGAAGGACTTAGAAGACCCTCAGAGAAAGCCAATACTACTATAAGGGGGAGTACCTTTAATGCAGACTTTGCAGAGTAAGCCATTAAGGATCACTCTGATACTACTAAAGGTTCACGAAAAGGAAAGGCCTTAGCACGCACTAGCCGCTTAAAGAGAGCCGGGTTATTGGTTAAGGAGACGTCCTAAAAGAAGCCAATACCCAAGTACTTAGCGTGCGAAAGACAAGGACATTCACTTCGGGACTATTAGTATTTATTTAAAGATAAGAGACCTGTAGGAGTCACAATTAGAGATAATCGCATTAATAGGGCATTAAAAAAGGTAGAATAAAACAAAAATCTCGCTAATCTAGTTGCTAAAATCAGACTTAAAGAACAAGAAGACGAAGCTTAATAATAACAGGATGAGAGTTAGGAGGTAGTTAAGAAGAGCAAAGGAATCCTACGTCTTAAGGACGTTGCCTTTTATATAAACTTTAACACGAATCTAGTGTTGTTCCATCTACTTTGAAAATAAGGGTACTACTAGGATAATAAAGGAGACAACAATCTTCTAGTATAGAAGGATGACATAATCCTATGTTAAATAGAAGAATATTACAGATAACAGACTATTAAATACGTCCAACTAGGAAGTCTATTAGCGTTCAATATAAGCCGACTGCTACGCCGCTAATAAAAGCGCAGAGCATCATTAAGAGACATTTGTCCAGATTTAAAAGGTAATATAAGACTATGGCATCTATATCTAGGGCATCTAGGACCTATAAGCCTTTATTATTTAGGTATTAACGCCCTAGGAGTCAAGCTTTAAGGCCCTAAGACAACAACAACGGAATGTTAACACTGCAGTCTCGCCAAGATTAAGCGTCAGGTCTTACGAAGCGCATGCTAGATTTATACAAGTTATGCTTATCTACAACACCTTCTTAGGAAGATCCTTCCCGTATTTTATAATGACGCATAGCAAGGAGAAGGAGACACTACGAGTGCTTAAAGATTTTATCTAATGGATTCGTCTGAGGTATAACCTTAAAGTTAACACCATTAAAATTAAGCGTTAGGTCTCACGAAGGTTCTTAAATTAGAATATTGATAAACCCTATCTCAACCTCCATATTAACTGACCTCAAGGAAGCGCCAAGGGATTTGAGCCTTCGGCACTACACACCTAAGCTCAGAACGGTACCGCCGAACGCTTAGGGGGTGTAATTATTAAAAAAGCACGTAAAGGGACAGCAGATCTTTAGCTTAATAAGACCTACCTATAAAAGCTACTGTATTGGCGAGTATGACCTACCGAACCCTTATGGCGATCACCGCAAAATTCGACCTGGAGACGACACAGATAGATGCAGTCAACGCGTTTGTCCATTGCGATCTTGATAAGGTCGTCTATATAAAGCTAACGACAGGGTTCAATAAAGGAAAGACAGATAAAGTACTGCGCTTAAGAAAAGCCCTATATAGACTACGACGATTACTACTGTTATAGCAGAAGAATCTCACGAGCTCGTTAAACGAATTGGGTTTTAAAGAGGTACCTTAGGAGCTGTGTGTTATACTAAAAGGTGGAATAGTTATCTTCTTCTATATTAACGATATTGTCTTCTGCTACTGAAAGATAGATAAGAAGAAAGCTTAAGAAGCGATTAAGGAGCTAAGCAAGGAATACCAGATAAGTACCCTTAGCGAGCTAAAATAGTTTCTAGGAATCCATATACTACACAATTATAGCTAGAGGCTCCTGTGGCTATTCTAGGAAGCCTATATTAAGAAGACAGCTAACCAGTATAAGGTAGATCTTAAAGGGCGTCTTCCAGACACTCCTATAGCAGAATCGGAACTCCTCCCTACTGATCACCAATTAATCCGTCCAACGCTTCCGTCCCCTAATACAGACCTACTAGTCCATCCTATATCCCTACCAAGAGAAGCAGCTTCTATGATGCTATGTCAGAGTATTCCAGTACCTGTATAGCACGAGGAGTAGAGCAATCTACTATAGAGGAGATAAGGAAGGAACGAATAGGAAAGGGAAAGACAAAGGAATAAGTAACAAAGGACGAGACGACGGAAAAGACGGTAGAGGTAAAGTGTAATTATTTATCTATGCCAGCGATATATTATTCACGGACAATTCCGTCGATAGAAAGAGCTTATAAGGATATATTATAAAGCTATTTAAGGGACTGATCGCATGGAGAGCAAATAAGCAGGATACGGTGACTACGTTGAGTATAGAAGCCGAGTTATTAGCCCTATCTTAGATAGCAAAAGAAGCTATCTCCACCAGTAGGATATTTAAAGCAATGATGTTACACCTAAACGAGCCCTTGATTATTAACTCTGATTAATTATAGAAGATACAGCGAAGATAAAGCTCTGACACATTAACATCCATCGACACTTATTGCGTCAAGAATACGCAAGAAGACGAGTGGTATTTCAATAGAAAGCGACGAAGGAGATAACCGCCGATGGACTTACGAAGGCCCTGCCTAAGCAGAGGTTTCAGAACTTCGTCAACCTAGTTAGAAAGGTGGATATCAAGAAGCGGCTGGATAAGGAGAAGCAACTGGAGGACCTAAGGGAGAAGGATAGGGCGAGAAGGAAGGATTTAGATGAGATTACGGTTTAATTAACATATTAATGGACACGAGAAGGTGGTTAGCTTTGACCTCAAAGAGCTCGAAGCTAAGGGGGTGTGTTAGATAATCTGTATTCTCTAAAGGCGTGGGTCACGTGCATTGTAAATCTCCTCAGAGCCCTAGGGGCCCTAGGTTAAAACAACGACAAGAACGATCAAGTTAAGATCAAGATCATTAATTAATTAACCCATTTTATCAATGAACTGCTCTATCTGAATTATCTGACAGTAGTAGCTTAAAGTTTTAAAATCCTATTGCAATCTTGCCTTACTATAATATCTTATATACTTCTCTAAGTCTAATTATCTCTAAACTACGAGGTGGAGACTCTATAGGGTGGAGTTATTACTCTAAACAAATCTATATATAAGCCATTATGTAATTAAAGGAAGCTTTATGCACCCTAGGATAATAAATAATAGGCTTTTAGCTACTAAAAAGCTCCTAAGTTCCTATCTACCTCTCTCTATCTTCCTTACTTTCTCTCTTTGTCTTCCTTACTCTCTCTCTCTGTCTCTCTCGCTCTCTCTACTATCTTTCCAAAACTATTTAATTCTGTTTGGTTTGGCGAGCCCACTTATATTAGCGCTGTCGTTGTCTTCCCTGCGCCTCCCTCCATAGACCGTTCCCGCCTTTAGTCTTTATTCGTGCTAGCAGCTATAAGTGGTATATATAGCATTCCAGAAGAGCTCTTGGATCTTATATAGTTATTTATTGCTACTGACTTCTACTTATAGGATATCCGTAGGACCTAAAAAGCATTTAAGCGCGTCTCCTGTAAGACCTTTATAGATACCTTTATATATAAAGGAAGCCTGCTAATTGTTATAGACGAGCTAGATCTCCCGTAACTGGGTAACTAAAAAAGATCTATAAAATTAGGTTTACTGGGTCCCTAAGAATCTGGCTTATATTAATTAAACTATACTTTCCCAGATCATGTTATGGAAGAACGGCGCGCCGTTGGTTTACTATATAATGGCCAGGGATACCCTTAATTATATCGGCTAGATCTTTAGGAGGATACTCACGGCAATATAAGCAGCGGAACGCGATATAGAGGTCGCAGGTGTTGCTATTTCCTCGACATATCCTCCAGAACGGAGAACCGAGGATTTCGAAGATAGGGTATAAAAGTACATTGCTTTTTATAGGGCACTCTTAAAAGGTATAGACGTCAATTTCGAGGTCTAATTATGCCTAAAACCTGTGGTAGCGGGATTTAGCAACCTGAAGTCATTGCATAGCGGATCCTAATTATATTTTTTAACGAAGCTTTTCCGGACGGCTAAATACCTTAAACTCGACACCCCTTTACAGTGTGCGTTATAAGATACTATTCTATTTGGAGAGCTTACAAACCTACGCCATTTACATTTGTGGTCCTTGGACCTTGGTAACGATTTAGCCAAGTTGATCAAGTTCCTTCTACAACTACCAAAATAAATGGAATTAATGGAATTGGCTAAACTATATTCTAGTTTAAAGAATTATTAAATTTACTTCTTAACTACCCTAACTAATTATAATCTGTCTTTCTAGTTATGCTTTTTTATATTGAGTTTTAACAAGCTATATAGAAAGGTTGCACGTTTAGCAACCATTTTAAGGTCTATGTAGCTGTGGGAAGCTGCACTGAAGCCGATATTCTAGCCGTAGCAGATAGTTAACTAGAGCTTTCTTTTAAATATGCCCTCATAGGCAGTGACTTGACAGCGCGCGTTATATAGAGAAATATTTAGTATTAGCGGAGATGCCCGTCTTTCTCGGTTTCTAGTTATTTCGTCTTAATGCTACTAGGACTACCCCACTTAAAACCAAGATCAATTAGGTAAAGGGTGTGCAAGACAAAAGTTAAGTAGTGTACAAAAACCGGAAGCCGATTAACGTCCGTCCCTGGGTTAAGAGACGCACCATTAAAAGACAAATTTGCGGTTTTAATCTCTAAAGTCTCTTACTTGGGAGTTAATAAAGTTATACTTAATGTCTTCTTGTTCTTTGGCTATTTCTTTATATAGAAACTACTCTACAGCGAGAAAATAACTATAGTTGGTCATGCTATTAATCGTCCTATTAGTGGCGTTAAGAGCCACTTTAGCTGTTCCCCCCTGCTTTATTATAACTATAGGCCTAAGTGTGAAGTTTAGGGTCCTAGATTAATAGCTCTATTAAAAAAATATATAATTTAAAAGTTTTAAGACACTCTGCTTTTATAAACATATATTTAGGGAATTTCGCTAGGTGGAGGAGGGGTGTCTGCTAAGGCGTAATAATTTAGTACGTATTGATATACATTAGCGTGCTTATGTTAAACTGTATTTTTATAGTATTAATTTTAACACCATTCTATTTTCAGAATACATTTTAGCATTATTATAGCGTATGCAATCTCTTCCCCGCTTCCTATTACTAAATGTTTTAAATATTAACTACTACCTTAAAACCTTCCAAGACGTCTACAAATATTTATTAAATTATACTGCGAGAGCACGGCAAACAAGATGTGCCACTATATATCTTTCCCTAAAAAGTATGCGTGCAACTATATAGTCGACCATAAGATCTAGGACTATTGCCTAAACGTACTAGATAGTAAAACTCCTTGCTTAGACTAAAAGCCAATAAAGGGTAAAAACGGAGCAATTATGCAATTAGGTAGTTCCTTAGCGAAAGGGAATTGCCCTAATTGCACCTAATAGTATATTTGACATTAAGTATGCTTATTAACGTGCTAATCTCCAAACCTATAAGACCGCCGCGAGTAACCTAAATGCCAATATCGTGAAGGCTAATGCTGCTGTTTTGGAGGGGTTAAAGAATTTGGGAGTGATTTAACAGCTCTCTAAACTTGTTATTAGTAACGAAGTTTTTAGCGAAAATAACATACCTTTAAATTTTTCTGTAACTTTATCTACACTGTGGTAATTTCCTTCCTAGCAGTTTATAATAATATGGCCTATAAGACCTAAGTGTTCCGTGTTAGGGAATTAATAGCTTTTAAATAACTCTTTAATCTCTTTATTAGTCTAACTATTAAAAGGAGTTTGGCCACTTGCTACCTTATATAGGGTGGATCCAAGGGCGAAGATATCTACCTATACTAATAGTAGCTCTCTGGGGTATTAATAACTATAAGCTACAGTAATAAGGAGAGTAGAGCCATCTAAAGATGAGCCACTAAAGTCGGCAACTTTTGCATATAAATCTTGGTCCAAGAGAATATTACAGCATTACAGGTCCCTATGGATTACGCTGTTTAAATAGATAAAAGTAACTATATCCGCAATTTCTTGTCCCTATCGAAGCCGCTGTTCTAAAGTAATGTTATCCCTATGATCCCGAAGATGAGCTTAGAGATTATAATTACTTATAAACTTAAGCCGAATACTAGTATCGCAACGCCCTCAATATTATAAAAGCCCTGCATTGCCGCCACGTTTATCAAAGCGCTTATATATGGCTCTTTTAATAAGAATTGCATCGTCGTTTTCAAAGTAAGGGATCTTGATAACACTCCCCAATAAGGGGTCTAGATAGATAAAGCCAAAGTTTCCCTAGTTTACTAAATTATCTCTTATATAGCCCTTTAGCTATCTGATTTGCATTTCCAGGGGTTCTCAAACTATGGTGTTATATAAAAGACATTGAGTAGAATATAAATTAAGTAGAGTTATACGGTCATTCATTACTAAGGGGCGGCTTATTAGCTGTTTTGGGTTCTTACCACATTCTATCAGCGCCGTTAAATTACGTGATAAGGAATTGACTTTATGGTTAAGTCTCCTACGTTTACAGCTGATTTATATTGACTCGCACCTAAAATAGTATTATAGATTCACCAGTTCTTTCTAAGTTTAATCTACTAATACCTCTATTGACATTTACAAGACCCTATTATAGAGAGTAGGCTCTATCTCCTGTATATTAGTTTCCCCGCACTCCTAAGGGTTTACAAAGCATAGACTAGGATCACACAACTCCTTAAAGTGTAATTCGCTCGTTCCTAAGCTATAGCTTGCAGCCCCATACGCGTGTTATTAATTAAACGTTCAGAGTTAGTATAGAAAATTCAAGGTTTGCTAAGGATATTGGAACTCTCGCAGCTTTTTACTCCTTAATTACTGTTTAGTATAGCCTTGAAAATCTAAGAATCTGGAAACCAGGGCGGCTAAAAATGGATATGCCTAAAAATAGGCTATTCTTTAAGGTCTGGCTTGGTCCCTAACTCTGCGCCGTCCTTTACTCGCTTTACCATCGTTTATTCCCTCTTATTACCATTACTATAGTAAGCTAATATAGACTAAGCTAGTTAAGTATTAGTATAAGAAGTACCTCCTGGCGTTTCTAAATCATACCGTGCACTAGCAATATCTACTATATTAAAATAAGTAATTCTTATAATTTATATAGGCGATGCACACAGTAAAAATATATCTACGGTAATAGAAAGTTGGTGGTAGAAAGAAAGAGGTAGAATGCAGTTTAGTTTAAGGTAAACTATAAGCTACTTATCTATCTAATAAATATACTAGACGTAGAAAGGTTTGGTAGAAGTATTGACTAAAGGAAGTAATTCTTCTTTTATAGGGGAGAGCTGCCCTATGCCGTATCTCTGTAAATATAGAATAAATGGGAAATCTTTAGGTAATTTAACTCTGTTGCCTAACGAGCTCTCTTTAGGTAATTTAACTCTGTTGCCTAACGAGCTCTCTTTAGGTAATTTAACTCTGTCGCCTAATAAGCTCTCTCTAGGTATTTTAACTCTGTTACCTAATAAGCTCTCTCTAAGTAATTTAACGCTCTCGCCTAATAAGCTCTCTTTAGGCAGCTTAACTTTTATGTAAATAACTTCCGAACTAAAACTTGTATGGTAATAGTGGTGAATCTCTATAACAGATCTAGGAAAATAAAAACCCTTTAATTCTATTATACTTATAAACCGTCTATATCTTGAGCAAATATCCTACCCCAAACTTTGGCTAAGTATTATAGTGTGAATTTTTTGGTATCTTTGTGATCGACGCCCTTTACAAAGAGAGTATCGCGGAATGGCCGAATTCCTAAGTTTAGAACTTTCTGGGTAGCTAACTTTGTCGCTAGCTATATTTGATTTGAATTGTTTTTAAATAAATAAGGTAGATCTAGCAGAATATTGCTTACGATCTATTTTAAAATATAGAGTTCTGCGCACGGAGCAGTTAAACCTCAAAGAAAATATATGTTATTGTAATATTTTTACTAGCCTCTAGAGCACGTATTGATCGCCAGAGGAACTGTAGGGATTAGTTTTAGGCCCTATTAAGAGAGCCCTATATCAGCCCCCTACTACTAAAAATAGATAAATCGAAATTACTACTTCTAACTTTATAGAAGCCCGTTTTTAGGCCTTACTAGAGCACTATTTATTACACGCGGAATCTGTAGGCTGTATATATAATTGCGTCTTTTCACTAAGCCTCTACGCACTCTACCATCCTTAAGCAGCTGGTCTGCTCTCTTAATTATAAAGCGTTATTACTATACCTACTAGCTTAGCCTCTATAACTAAGGCAATGAAACCGCTCTTCTAGAATTAAATAGGCTTTAAACTCTTACCAATTATATCCTTAATCCCAACATATAATAACCAAGTCTATTTATGCTAATTAGTTATATAGCAAAATCAATCGCCCTCTAAGAGCTGTTTGGGGTAAAGAAGGCTTAATAGTTTATAACTAAGTGAAGCGTAGGCGAGATACATCTCTACCTTAACCCTTCTAGCATTTTTTACGGTAGACCGGTATTTCTTATAGACGGCGATCTTCCTAAAAAGAGTTTAAGGGCAAATATAGCTAGAGTTAAAAAGTGCTATAAAACAATATAACAAACTATTTAGCAAACCTAAGTTGGGTCAACCGGCCTTTCTCTTAACAAAGTTGTAAATAGTATCTACACCCATCTACTTTTTCCCTTTATAGAGGTCTTTTGCTTCTTTTGTACTAATATTGGTTGTTTTAGACAGATTGCCTAGCATATTGCCGTATGGTTAGAGAAAGGCAACTCATTGACCCTTCTAAAGAGTACGTACCCAAGGGTCGTAATCGTAACCAAGAAGATACCCCTAGGAACAGAAAGCGAAGCCAAAAAGGCCTTTTTATAGTTGTTAGAAGAAGAAACAACAAAGGATCTATCCAAGTTAATATTAGCAATTAATATAGTCGCTATTTTCCCGAACGGTATAATGTCTATAAATACTCGCTATAGACGCCTAAAGGAGTATCTTATGGATAGTTTAGATCTAGTGCAAAAGAGTAGAGAAGACGTAGGAACCTTATTCTCTACAACGCATTTTGCCGCCTTTCTTAAGTATACCTGTAAGCACTTTTCGGAAACCGTTAAAAGACCTTTCGATTTTATTAGGGCGTTGAGGAGCTATAGCCCTGTGCCTCTTAATCTAGATAAATATCTATTAAATTTCCTAAAATATATTAAGTCCCCTAATAAGCTAATAGAGTTTGCAGTTCTAATAATCGCCTCTAATATCTTTCTAGATAGTTACCCGCCTAAAGCATATAATAAGTACTCTCTGCCACAAACTTAGTTATACTAACTTAAGTATAAAGTTCGAACCTAAGTCCATTTTAAATATAATTTATAAGGAAGTCTTCTACTAAGTAAGGCACGAGTTATAGCCTTTAAGCACTTTAGCGATGTCGTTTTACTAAGTGGCTTTATTAATAAAGTCGAAAACTGCCTCTAGGCACTTACGGCGCGAGGCTCGGTGTGGGCCTCGGCAGTTCACATAGCGTAGGTTTACTATTTCGCACTGAAGATAACCTTCCTGGCCACACATATCGCACGTGTCGGGTCGTATGCAGTCCCTGGCCCTGTGTCCAAACCTTCTGCATTGGACACTACGATCGCACCTCTACTAAACGATACACTTTCCAAGGCCAACCCGGTTGCTAATATGGTAGCTCAAGCCATTGAGCCATCCAGTCTGCTACTATATCATCTGCTGCCGGGGCTATAGATGCCGCAACACCATATACCGCATTTTCTTAGCTGCTATGTTATTCAACGCTAGACACTGCCTCGAGGACGGCATCCCTCCCTTAACGGGGTCCACTGTTAACCACGGTTATAGGCTGTCCAGGGTGGTCCGTCCAGTTCTATAGCCGTCCTCAAACTTTGTTCCTTGGCGCCGCTATTCCGCAGCATGCCTTCTCTTTGGCCTTTTGAATGCGGCTAGCTCATTTCCTTAGGTTATAGAAGTATCTGGGGTATCGTCTTGTGGATTAGCAAGGTTTAACTAACTGTTATGTTCTCCTAGCAGAGATACGGAATCGGCGTTTAATTGCGAGAGATGACCTTTTAATTCCCATAAAAGTCTAGATCCTTCTAGAAACTCTAGCTCTAATTGCTATAAGATCTTAAAGTCCAAATTAGGTGGCAGTTTATTAATAACTGAGCAGATTCGTTTAAAATAAGTCGGCATCTATATATTGTTGACGTTCTTTATGAATTTATATACTGCCTATTTCTCTTTGCTATTTAGTTCTGCGAAGCTAAACTTGCGGATTAGGTGGCGGTAGAAGGTAGTCTTAGGCCCATCAATTATAGGGTAGTGGCTATAGATTCTTACAGTCCGGTGATTGTGTAAGATTAAGAAGGCAAGGATTTTCTAGTAGAGCTCTTTTTTGTGCTTTATAAGTCTAAAGAGCTTAACAATGCCTCTTACCGCGAGAGTTATGCTATGGGCATTCTACTAGTCTGCGATATTAAGTGCTACGGCGCCGCACTTTACTTTACATATTAAGAACGGGAAGTATATATAGTATATGGCTATAAAAAAGGACAAGTCTCTAACTATAATATTACTAATAAAGGGTTGAAGCTTGTTAAGTTAATTATTAAAGAATATAGATCACTTAAATCCTATAGAATAATTGGGTTGCGGACGAGTCTTAGTTATAGGGATGGAGTTATTCTAGCCTTTATTAACACTTTTAATGGCATATTTAAGGTATTTAGTACCGCGTATAACTAAGGACTGAGTGGAAGGAACAATTAACTAAGTAATATCTTAAATAACTTTAGCTTCATTCCTGCCCTATATTATTTTGTAACTATCCTTAAATAAATTATTATAAAATAATGTATTATTAGGAACTAGTTGCTCCCTTTTAAGTAGGGTTTGGCAAAGATCCTTGCTCTTTTTTATAATGCCCTCTTTATTTTTGCCTATATATTTTCCTATAAAGCTGCCCTTAGTTTTAAGCAGAATATTATAATATATATCTTGGTATGGCGTACTCTTCTCCTCCCTTGGCTTCTAATTGCTAGGTGTAGTAGAACTAGGTATAATAGAGCTAGGTTATAATGGTTTCTAGTAAAGAGAAGACGACAATTTCTTCTTTGTAAGTAGATGGTTTATATTGCTGTCTTTCTTAAAGTATTCCTTGGGCTAACTTCCTTCCTTCCTCCAATAGTTAATTGGATTAAGTTAGGTGTTGCTAATAATGCTTGCTACCTCCTGCCTAATTGTATCCTTAATAGTAGCGTCTAAGAGATTTTCGCGATTGCTTTTAAAGGGGTTTAGCTGGAATATGATTGAGGGGGTCTTTGGCTTCTTGTGGTCGCTTCCGCTCTTTTAGTTCTAGAGGAGTCCGCAGATTCTATAGGAGCTAAGCTTAAGTTAGCTTAATAGTATAATAGGAGGAAAGTAACGTGCCTCTTTATTAGGAGTGGCGGTTATTATAGAGAGAGATAGGCGTTTTTATTTAGTATTTTTATCCTTAGACAGACTCTTTTTTTTAAGTCATTGTATCTCTTATAGGCGTGCGCTTTGGCGAAGAGGCTATTATACTCCTCTTTTCTTAATACCTTAAGACCGCTTTCCTATTAATAGTCAGCTAGATATAGCCGAATGTAAATTATAAGGGAGTGTACCTTAATCTTTTAGCACTAAGGCCTTTCGCCTATATATCCAAGTGGGTAATTGTGCTTAACTATAGGCTATATTAATTGGAAGGGAGGGAGTAAGAGATGTATTTATATTGCCGTTATATTTGGAATAAGTCCGTAGACTAGTAAAGAAGAGGTTAATAAGGAAGGATGCAACTAAAGCTTAAAACTTTTAGGCGTATAAATAACGCGGGTTGTGCTAGTTAGCACGACCCTATAAGTTATAGCTAAGAAAGATATTAATAATGTAATATATAGGGTTTTGCTCGTCCCTAGGTTTTACTTAATTTAAATATTAAAGTATAATAAAATGCCAATTTGGTAGTAAAAAGGTAGGCGGTCTACTAGCGTAAGTAAAACCTAGAGATGAGCAAAACCCTATATATTACGTTTAGTGCATTAAGCTCGGGACTAGGAGTGATGGTAGTAATAACACTATTTGTAGCGCTTTAGGCCTAGCTAAGAGTACCTAAAATCACTACTGTGGCGCTGTCTACTAGAGAGTAGCTAAGTCTATTTAAACTAAGAAGTCTAGAAATAATTCCCTTAAAAGGCACCCATTGTCTAGTATATAAAGGCAATACTTTTATAGCTAATAACGGTACAACGCAAGTTAAGTTTAAGACTGTTAAGGTAGACCCTCTAGAATTCGGCATTGTTATATAGGATACGGTTATTCACAAAGGCAAACCGATTTAGTATAAAGCCGGCGTAGTAGCCCTATTCGCTTACTGGCTAATTAGGGATTTATTTAGATATAGTTTAAAGCTTTGGGCTAAGAGATGTAAAAAATCCTAGTAGGAAGAACGCCTATATAATACTAATAAGTGTATAAACGTATAGATAATTTAGTAGCTATAAGGAGATAAGGAGTAGTTATAACTTATTATATAAAGTTATTTTTCTATACTAATATTATATTGTCTTATAAGTTTAAGGGTTTTACCCTTATAGCTATAGATACGGCCGCAAATAATATATTAACTCTGTAGAATTCTTTATAAATTCTAATGGGAATGGTTATATATATTTTTTAAGAATATTTTAACTCCCTTTAATAGTCTGGTACCTATAGAATTGCATTATTTATATTAAAACCAATAAGCTCCCTTATCCTATAGATTCCTAATCCTTTTATATAAAATTATAACTCTCTCTCTTAGTATATAGAGATTAGTACTATCTAATCTAGTCCCTATATTCTTTACCTAATAGTGCCCGCATAATTCTGCACCACTTGCTTAACTTAGAGGAGGGCCTATTACTGTTTAATCTAACCTCTTTATCCTCTATTAACCATATTTATATTAATCTGCTTACTTAATCCAACTTTTGGAAACTAAAACTGTCCAATTTAGCCCCTATATTAAAGCTCCTGCGTATTCTAGAACGCCTTTAGTCTAGTATATCTTAATTATAAAACCTAGCTAGATATTCTGTATGCTAGGGAGGCCCTCTACTGCTAGGTAGCCGGTCTTTAAAGAGATTAATTTTATATAGCTGTCCAGTTACAACCTTATATGTTACAGCGCCAAAGTGTATAGATTAAGTAGCCGGTGTTATTGGCGCTAGATGCACTTTTTATAAGTCCTATAGTAGCTATCTAGCTAGCCGGATTACCAAAGGATAGGTAGTATACTCTTACTATAGGAGTTTTTAATCTTTAAGCCCAAAACCTACCCTTATAGTATTAGATAAATCTATACTTCTATATAAGGGCGATATAGAACAGTTAGTATTATCTAATTTAAGCCTTTACTCCTTTTTTAAGTCTATTTCCACATTAATCTTTTAAGAAGGTGTAAGTTAGTAAAAGCTTACTTAACCTAATTTAAGCCCCTTTATCCGCCGTACTGTTTCCGTGTAACTCTGGTCTTTTTAGTTAATCTGTAAATTCTACCCAATTTAGGCCCCTTGTGCTCCACCAAACTATAGGTTAGCTTAATTATCTTAACTTTATAATAGCTAGCACTATTTAATAATACCTAGATGCTCTTTACTTTATAGAATCTTACCCCACTTGCTAGGGTTAAGATATACCACCACTATGCAATCTAGTTAGATTCCCGTAGTTTTATCTAGTATACTTATATAAAGTTGCCTAAGTGGATAAACTTCTAGAGACCAGAGCTATCTAATCCTGCCTTAACATTTACAATTAAAGCCACGTCTATATAAGCCGGCTCCGCTTAGTTAAGCCTATATAAGGATATTACTAAGCCATTCCCTTGGCTTTGCGCTGGTAGTCTAGCCTAAGAGAGCTATAATTTGTTAAATCCGACCCCAGCGTTGTCCGCCATTAATACTTATATAAATTTACCCTATTTAATTAACTTTTAGATACCAGACTTGTCTAATCCAGTTTACCTATAAACGCTTACACCGTCATTTCAACCCCCTTGTTCTGCATTAGGCCGTCTCTATATAACACTATTCTCCTTACTGCAGCTCCCTTGCGCTCCTCAGAGCCATACCCACCTTAGATCTGCGCTGCTCTGCCAACCAGTTAAGGTTAGCACTATCTTATCTATGTCGGCCATACCTGCCCCGCTCGCTTAGATGGTGGGGGCCCACTAATATACCCTCTGCTCTGGATTAGGCCGTGTCCATATAATAATCTACATAACTCAGGCCAAACCTGGCTGACACTATCTAATCTAGTTTGCTCTTTACTAAGCCATGCCCCTATAAGCCCGCGCCGTATAGTCCAACTAAGGAGTATTTAAGTTTATACCAGGTAAAGCGGGTTTATTAGATCTCCTCTCTAACCTATGCCCTAGTCCACTGCTAAAGCATTTAAAGGCCCCACCTAAACCAATTTAAGAGTACGTGCAAATCCTTCAGCTAACTGCCTCACAGTTTTGCGGTTATAAGTGGTATATGTAAACAGGAAAACTATACAGTTGTTAGCCAGAAGTCAATACAGAAATACTACTAAAATACTTAGAAGAACAAAACAATATTTAATAAGGAACATTTCGTACTATATAGCTATTTTAAATAATCTTAATAATAATAATTGCGGGGTGACAACCTGAAATCTAAAGCTGGACATAACTTAAGCTAAAGTCGTTAGTTGTTAAATACGTCAGCGATAGGTTTCAAGGGATAGCTGAGTCCGCAGCAGTCTTAGCCAAAATTTTAGTTCAAGGCGATGTTAGGCATCTTTAGCCGATTCCCAAATTTGGGCCCCAAGGGCCCAGAACCAGGCACCCCTTGCGTGCTCAGGGCGTGCTCAGGGCTGCTCACCCTCGGCTCAGGTTAAAGCGGCGGTTGCTCAGGTCCAAAGACGGAAATGGACCTTGGTGAGGGGAGTTTTCGTTAAAGACTATAGAGGTATTTTTAGGTCTTATGATTATTTTCATTAAAAAAAAAACGCGTTATTAGGGATTGTAAAACTCTATATAACTTTACTAAACGCTAGCTAATACATATAAAACCTATATAGATCTATAATAGCCACCCTAAAGAACCTATTATAGCCTGGCGGATATATAGCGTCTATATTATAGTATATAAATACCTACTAAAACCTTATCGCGCGCCAACTACCAAGTTACGGATATTTAAACTAACCTATAGTATACCGCTACAAAAACCTATAGGACGGAGAGGTAGAAGGTTAAATAAGATACTAGAACAGCCGCTACCGTATTAGGTGCCGGAAACTCGAACTCGGAGAGGTTGTACCATAGAGCCGGCGCGACGGTTCCGAATGGATATCCGCAACGTCCTCAATCGCACTGCGGGTCTCTTCGTGCAGAGCTTAGAGCAGAGCCTCATGTAGAGCTTCGAGCAGAGCCTCGTGCAGAGCTTCGAGCAGAGCTTCGAGCAGAGCTTCGAGCAGATCTTCGAGCAGAGCTTCGTGCAAAGCCTCGTGTAGAGCTTCTGCAAAGCCTCGTGCAGAGCTTCGTGCAAAGCCTCGTGTAGAGCTTTGTGCAACGCCTCGTGCAGAGCTTCTGTAAAGCTTCGTGCAGAGCTTCGTGTAAAGCTTCGTGCAGAGCTTCGCGCAAAGCTTCGTGCAGAGCCTCGCGCAAAGCTTCGTGCAGAGCTTCCGCAAAGCTTCGCGCAGAGCCTCCGTACGCGGAGCTTCGTGCAAAGCTTCGTGCAGAGCTTCGTGTAAAGCCTCCGTAGGCAGAGCTTCGTGTAAAGCTTCGTGCAGACCTTCGTGCAGACCTTCGTGCAGACCTTTGAGCAGAGCTTTGTGTAGGCATTTGTGTAGCGTTTGTACAGACCTTCGTGCAGACCTTCGTGCAGACGTTTGTAGCCCCCTAAGATAGTAGTAATAAGCAGCTTAAAGTCCTTAGGTGGTTGTTGTTTGGGTAGGCAGCAGGCGATTCAATAGACACATCACCCGTTTGGCGGCGCTTTCTGCTTAACATCGCGGAGGCTGATGGGGTAGATATATTGATCGATTATAGAGCTGCTTCTACGGATCAATTTGATGGTATTTCTAAGATGATAGCTGTTATGGGGGTGTAGATTAATTTCGTTAAAAAAGGTGACTGCTCTACATATAAAATAAGTCGCGTCGCTTAAGAAACGTTGGCAAAGTCTCTCAGACTATAGAATTAACTTTTTAACAAAAAAGGTTAGCGATATCCGCTTACGGATATACGTATGTCCGCTAATTGATTCTATGGTCTGAGCTTGCTGAGGTAATGAGCTTCTGAGGTAAGCAGCTCATCGTCCTCTAATGCATTAGAATTGATTCACCACCGACTTCTTTCTCCCTTTCCGACCTGAATTCATTTGCGTTCCCGAGGTGGTTTGATCAACATGCCGTCCGGAAAGTCCATATCTCAACGCCTGCGTTCTATTTTCCTCGGCAGGGGCTGGGGCAACTCATCGCCAACAACTCCCGTGGAGGATGGCCCGTCGACCTCGCAGCCTGAAGATCGGAGCCCAGACAACTCCGGGGGGTTGCCGAATAGTCTCAAAAGCAAACCCTCAATCAGCCGAGAGAAACTTGGGCTTTTCGCGTTTCCTAACCGATCCTGTCAGACACCGCCTTCTGTACCCGAGTATGATGAGGTCCGCCATGTCGAGTGCGTTGTTCCATTTTCGGGGACGTTATGCTAAACTTGAACCCTAACATAATTATTACAGCATTATTGCAGTTCATGGCTTAGGTGGAGACTGGCTGACCACATGGCGTGGGAATGGCAATAACGACCCCGTTTGGCTCCGAGACCGGATTCCAGATATGCTTTCCGAGATAAAGGTTGAGGCCAGGATCCGATCCTACGGATACGATTCAGCGTTTGTCTTCACTAGATCTGTGGCTGACCTTGATGACTGTGCGAAAGACCTCATCGCCAGGCTTCGCGGATTTAGAAAATCGGATGAGGAAAAGAGCGCGCCAATAATTTTTGTGGCCCACAGTCTTGGCGGGCTTGTTGTAAAACAGGTGCGTCTTTTCTGTCTCCTGCCAATACCCGATATGATGCTAAGTCTTTAGGCCTTGAATCTAGCATGGAACGATCACGAATTCTACAAAGATATCCTGGAGAAGGCCAAAGGGTGTCTGTTTCTTGGAGTTCCACACCACGGTGCTGGGATTGCCAATTGGGCTGACCATGGCCTCCAAATACTCAAGGCTATATCTGTTGGCTTTGTGGGGAACAATAACAATGTCAGATTTTTGAAGACAAACTCAAAAGGCTGGGTGAAAATATCCGATCAGTTTGTACAAAGGGGCAAGGGCCTGGCGTTTCGAAGCTTCTATGAGACTCAGAAGACAGGAAATTTGATAGTGAGTGCTTTCTAAGACCTTTTTATTAGAAATTCTGAGCCGTTTATTCTCATGTTGCCCGTTCGAACCAGAGATTTTATCTGCATATAATTATTTCCGATTTTGTATAACCTTCATAAAAGGACTATCTAATTGAATTTAGGTTGTAGGTGAAGCTTCAGCGGCAATGCATGTACCGAATGAGCGGGTTTTGGCTCTACCTGGATCGAACCATCGAACCATATGTAAATTCGGAGACCATGAAAATGAGCGATTTTCGTTAGTTGGTAATGCACTGGTTGAGTTGGTTCAAGAAGCTTTGGATTGTACGTCAGCGTTGAACAATCAATAAAAGAGATCATACTGTATGCTAAATATCTAGCTGTTTCAGCCTCCAAGTCTAAGGCTGGTCTTGTTAATCGTATGGCATCCCATGATGTAGACAGGAAAAGGGAAGATGGTCAGTATTATTTGTCTTTTGTGAACGCGGAAAGGAGCAATTTCTGACCAACCGCAGAGATACTTTGCGCCTTGGATTACAATAAGGTTCCATACACAGAAGAACTGGAGGCTTATGGGCAGACATGTGCTTGGATTTTACCCGATATCCAAGAAGACAAGAATTACAACAGTCCACGGTCCATCTTCGGGACATGGCTTACATCAAATGAGCCTCTACTCTGGATAAGTGGCAAGGCTGGATGTGGGAAGTCAACCCTTATGCGTTATTTACATCAAAAGCAGCTGAAAGACAAGCTATTTTCGACGTGGCTGAAGGATGAGGCTCTGACTGTTGCCGCTTTCTTCTTTTTCGAGAGAGGTGGAGAATTACAAAAGTCTCGACAAGGCATGCTTCGCAGTCTTCTTCACCAAATACTCTCAACAGAGAGAGCTCTCATCAGAAGAGTGTTTCCAAAGGAGTTTGAGACTCACTCATCCCTCCCGCCGTCCTTTTTGGATTGGGTTTGTCTACGAACGGCATTCGAGCAAGCTCTGCAGGATTACACCGACAGAGGCAAGAGTGTCATTCTCTTTATCGATGGGCTTGATGAATACCGCGACCTCAAACATTCGAACAAGTATACTGAGGAAGATTTCGACCTCATCTATGATGGCCCTAACGAGGATGCTAGGTGGGGCATCAGCAAGTGGATTAGTGCCGGCCACAGAGAGATTGCCGAGATTTTGCAAAGCTTTAAGAAGGGTGGAAGTGTGAAGATGATCATATCAAGCAGGGAACTAACGACGTTTGACCAGGCTTTCGGAAGCGCGACGAGAGTCAGAGTCCACGAGTACACCGAGCCGGCGATAAGGGAGTACTGCCATGGTCGCCTGAAACCCCTGGAACCCGAGACTAGTAGTCTGGTGGATGTGTCGAAATTAGTTGATGAGATCGCCTCTAGGTCTTCCGGCGTCTTCTTATGGGTCCAATTGGTGGTTGGCATGCTCATGGAAGGTATTGCCGATGGTGATGAAGGACTCGAACTTCTGGCATTATTACATGACCTGCCTGACAGGCTCGGTGGGAAACATGGGCTCTATTCGCGTATGCTCAGGAGAATCAAACGCACGCATCTTCGAGAGGCCTCAAGGTTATTCCGATTGGCTTTGGATGCTCATGCCTCTGTGCACATCTTCCAGCTATTCTTTGCCGCCGAAGGTTACTTAAGCCCAAAAGGGGAATTGTTGGCGACGGGGGGCACCATTGGCCCCTATGACGGGCCTTCACGGAAACTGGATTCTGAATTAGAGGCCAAACAGAAGAGGTTGAAAAGTCGATGTGCCGGGCTTCTTGAAGTCGTTTCAACAACCCAGCATGTCCAGTTCATGCACCATACGACGAAGGAATTCATGTCACGGGATGACATTTGGGATTGGGATTGTGTCTTTGGTCACGATATCGACGCGGACGTTTTCAACCCCAGCCTCGCGCTGCTCAGTGGGTATATACGATATCTTAAATTAGACCCATCTGAACCGGGAATGCAGAGTTTGATTGCCGCATCACATATTCACGCTGCCGATGAAAAGAGCCAAGATAAAGCTTCCTACGTCCTTTTAGTTGACGAACTAGATAGAGTCTGCGGTCCTATTTGCGAAGTCTTGGGGATTCGGAGTAGCGTAGGCTTCGTTCATGGCAATCCCCTTTTCGCCCTAGTACGGCCTGAGCAGTGGTATCTCCTCCTCGATCCAAATCGTTGTAATTGGCCTCCCCGAGTCGACAACTTTCTCTCCTACGCAGCCTGGAGAGGTTTGGCTACGTACTTGGACGAGAAGCTTAAAGGGCAAGATATTTCTCTTCGTAAGACGATCGCAGAATCACTCTTATCAAGTGTAATGACAACTTGGGAAGATAGGGCGCGGCTGGCTTCACCTCTAGAAATCATGCAGCCTCCGGTTCTTGAGGTGCTATTGCGGCATGGAGCTTCGCCCAACACGAGAACGTACCGGAAAGCATTCGACTGCAAGCCATCTGAGGCTAAAAAGGCGGCGTACTCAACAGTATGGGCTGACATTCTTGAATCTGGATTTGTCAGTTCGAAGGCTCTAGCTTCTACAGGCTATCGCTTCAGGGATGGGCCTCTTGAATGGAGAACAGGCATAGCTCAGCAAGTACATTCTTTCCGGCGTGTGTCTCGCGAGGACTATTCCGATATGAGTTATTTGGATTTAGCATGGACTAAAGCTGTCGTTTTATTGCTGCAACATGGAGCAGACACGAATGCTCAATTTGAAATCGCAGTTTGGCCGGACCGGTACGATAGGCAGTTCGAGTCGACAATCATGACTCCGATCGAGATGATCCGAGCTTGCATTAGTGGGAAGTCTTGGATCGCTGACGGGTTCAGGGAAATAGAAGACTTGGTGAAGGCAGTTGAGGGCGGGCAAAATCTCTCAGACTTCTCGGGACAGCCAGCTTTCTCGTTGCCCGACCTAAGCCACAAAAGGGCGAGGTACTCGGCGGACCTAAAACCTTTTCAGTTGGCCCGATTTTCTGACCGGGACTATTGCGCAACTTTGGGTGAAGGGTCGTTTTTTCGATCTGATATATCAGAGTAAAATACGGTATTTATCATAGCCATTCAGCTCTGCAGAATAACCGTCCTTTGGCCCCCAAGCGCTATATTATTTATAATTAGCCTATTTTAGTTAGGGGTTCTTTATATAATAAGGGTTTTAAAGAATCTTTATATATATAAAAGGTAAAACCAGTTTTATAAGCAACTATAGATAGTAATAAGCTAATTAGTATTAGAAGTATAAGTATTATTAGGTAGAGCTACCTATAGCAGTAGGCTTTCTAATATATACTACTCTAGCCTTTATAAGCTTAACTTCTATCCTTTATACCTTAACTATGCTTTTATATATATCTCTTAGCTTAATATACTTTTAATATCTCCTTAATTTAGGATACATTAAGTTCACAGACAGGATCCGGACAGTAACTCTTAACAGTAACTTTACCTTATATTTAAATCCTTACTAATTCCCTTAGGAGGATAGCCGGTTTAATTTTTCTATAATGCCTCTAAAAAAAAAACTAATACCTGCACCTAACGGTAATACGCTAACAATATAACCGCTAAACGCCTTAGGATCTAGTGTAGACGAAACCGCTAGAAATATACTAGCAGAATCTAAGCTACCTTCTAAACCTTAAAACAATTAGCCACTTGTAAATACTGGAAACTAGTTTAACTTATATACCTAGGCTTAATAGGAGCTTAGCAATATTACTAGCGTTTTACTAAATACTGCTAATATAAAGGAGCTAGATAAGCTGGCTAAGAAAATAGCCAACTTATAGAGTATTATTAATTTAATAAAGCCCTCCTGTTGCCTCTCTAGCGAAGAGTATAAGTTATATAGCGAATATATACGCTAAATAAATCTTAACGCCCTAGTTAAGAAGTCACCACCTAATATTAGTAGTATAACTTAACAGTATTTTAACCGTTAGATTGCTGCAGTTAAAAACTAATTTAATGTTAATAACGCTGACTATAACTGCGAGTAACGCACGCGCTAGGCTATTAAAGGTCTTACAAAAGAGAAGACAATCGCCTAACTGGTTTATTATTGGTTAGGCACTAAAGACAAAGGTCCTTTACTATAGGATAAGTTTAAGACTATAGTCTAAAACTAGATTAGGAACCCCACAGTAAGACGTTTTAATAATGCTACTGTGTACTATACAGCTATTATAAAGGAGAACTAGAGGCTTAACGTCTTCCTAGCCTATATGCGTAGTTTAGAGGACCGTTTCTTATATACCCCTTTTGTTAACCCTAAGCAATAGATAGACTTTTGGTTCTTACGCATCCTAGCCTATTTATAAGCAGAGCTCTTCCGCCAAAATTTTATTAAACAGGTAAGAACCGCAAAGAACCTCTTTGCTGAAATCCGCTGTGTAGAGTAACTACTTAACACTACAAAGCTTGCGGAAGATTGTGTAGTTAGTAGCGGCAAATCCTTACGCTTAAAGCGCGATTATAGCATAGGCTTTACAGAGTTAGGTTTAGGGAATAGAACCTAAAAAGGGCAACGCTTTTCTAAGCAAACTCCTAAGGAGACTACTTAAAAGCTAGATAGCTTAGAGGACCCCTTAGACGCTAGTGGCATATATATAAGTTAAAAGAGACCTGCGGGTAACTACTATAAAGAACACTAGAAGTAAGCTAGTAAAGATAAGTTAGGCTAGCTTTTAGAAAACCCAAAGCCCTAGTAGCATATCTCTTTTAACTATAACTAGGGCCTAATATAGAGGGAGAGAAGAAATATATTATAGTATATGTTGTAATAGATACACCCTAGGGTAAAGTCCGCCTACGTTACTTATATAATAATAGGTACTAAATTAACCTTATTAACTAAAATGTTGTCTATAAGTTTAACCTGCCTATAAGCTACGCGCTATATTTATGTAAATCTATTACATGTTTCCTTAATAGCAACCAGATAATAATCTGGGATGCCTATAATCTAACGGTCACTACTAGCAACTTCTAGGGTACCCCCGCACTATTAGCCCCCAGACCTTTTAGGGTGGCTTATTTAATAGTTATAATATAGTTCTTAGATAGGATTAGCTTACAGAAGCAGATCTATTAATTAGCTTTTATTCTAGATAATTTATTTAGGGTATTTTAGACCCTAGACGCCTCTAGATAGTCACTCTTAATGCGCTCCTAGTAGATATTAAGGCTAGCGAAATAGTCTATTTGCTATAGCTAGAAGACTTTTTCTTTACGCCGGTTGTGAACACAATAGAGGACCTATTATTACTGGCAGTAAGTACCTATGTAGACCCTCTGGACATAGAGATACTAGTTATAAATATAATAGAGGACCTATTATTACTGGCAGCGAGTACCTATAGAGACCCTCTGGTGCCGGCGCAGATCACCTTAACTTAGGGGGGAGGTAATTAAAACCCTAAAACTATTAAGTATACTGCAGCAGAGCTATATGCATTTTTAGTATAAGTATACCTACAAAACGTATATTGGCTATACCCTTCTCTTTATTAGCTCCCGGAAGCATACTACTATATAATAGTTGCCTTAACCTCTATATACCCTAACCTACCAGATATATATAAAAAGGAGATTAATATCTTCTCTAATAAGCTAGCAAGTATACTACCTTAGAACTCTAAGTATGACTATATAATTAACTTAAAAGAAGGCAAGACGCTACTATAAATGCCCATTTATAACCTCTTACAGAAAGAGTTATAGATCTTATAGGAGTACCTAGAGAGTGCTCTTAAGAAGGGCTAAATTAGGCCTAGTAAGTCGCCTACTAGAGCGCCTATTCTCTTTATACCAAAAGTAGAAGGTATAATATAGCTATACGTTAACTATAAACGCTTAAATAAGATTACAATTAAAAACTGGTACCCCCTACTACTGGTTAGTAAACTCTTTAATAGGCTTAGCTATATAAAGATATTTATAAAGCTGGATCTTTATAATATATACTATAGGATTTATATTAAAAAGGGAGATAAATGGAAGACCGTATTTAAGACACGCTATAGTCACTTTAAGTACCTAGTAATGCCCTTTAGTCTTACTAACACCCCTATAACTTTTTAGAGCTATATTTAAAAAGCTCTAGGGACCCTAGTGGATACCATCTATATAGTTTACCTAGATAATATTCTTATCTACTTAAATAACAAGGATAAGCACGTTAAGTATGTTAAACAAGTACTATAATAGCTCTACGCTTAGGGCCTCTATACCAAACTGTTAAAATATATCTTTTATACTAAGAATGTTAAGTTTCTAGGCTTTATTATTATACCTAAGGGTATTATAATGGATCCTGCCCGCGTAAAAGCTATTAAAGAATGGCCTAAACCTAAGTCCTATAGGGATATCTAGGTCTTCCTTAGCTTCACTAACTTCTATAGGCAATTTATCTGGAACTACTCAGATACCGCATACCCCCTATATATATCTCTTATATAGGCACATTGCGACCTAATATTAGATAGGGAGAAGAAGAAGTAAAAGTGTAAGAAAGGGCCTACTAAATAGTATTAACCTTAGTCCTAGCCTAATAACGCTTAGTAGGCGTTTTATAAGCTATGCGCTATATTTATATAGGCTCCTCTACTTTACCACTTTAACCCTAATTTACCCCTAATAGTAATTACTAACGCTTCTAATTATGCCTATAGTAGTATACTTCTATAGCCTTTTAGGCAGGGAGATTAACTCTACTAGCACCTAATTATTTATTATAGTTAGAAGCTTACTAGCCTAGAAGTGTGGTATAACATACATAATAAGGAATTACTCGCTATAGTGCAATACTTTAAGATGTGGCGCTACTACCTTAAGCATGCTGTATATATAACGCGCGTGCTCTACAATTATAATAATCTTAGGTACTTTATAACTATAAAGAGCTTATTTACTTACTAGGCCTAGTATACTAAGGAACTAGCTAAGTTTAATTTTAAGATTAAATATAAGCCAGGCAAAGTAAACCCCGCTAATATACTATCCTAGCCCCTAGATTATACTAAAGGCTTTAAAGATAGCAGTAAGTAGATAGTTCTTAATGCCATACTGCCTATATTGCAGTAAAAGTTGCGGATTATAGGCCTTAGAGGTGGCCCTGGTGCTACTACACTAAACCAGCAAGTAGTATATGTGTAGTATGCGAGCAACCCTTGCAAATATAGTGCTGGCGGATTAGGGTGTCCTACTATTCTTTTTAAGACCTCCTTAACCAGCCTAATAGCGTTTAACCCTAGGGAAGATCCCTTAGCCTAGGTAATAGTCCCCTATAACAACCTAGTGAGTTACCTACGTATCGCATATTACTTTGCTAGCACTAACTTTGCGTAGAGTCTTATACCATGGTAAGAGGTAGTAGTAGCTGCCTTAGCTAAAATGGCGTTTATAGAATACCCCCCTAAGTTACTAGTTAATTTTATTTATAAAGTATAAAAAAGGGACGCCTTTATACGCTCTATATGTAATTAGTTAACCTAGGGATAAGTTCCTACTAGTAATAAGGACTATACCCTTAATAATTAAGAACTCCTAAGGCAAAATAATAAGGCCTAGGTGCTAAATTATATACTACTGCGACAGGAGATCCTTAAGTGGAATTATAATAATCTTATAGGTGGCTACTATGGATTTAACTATACCTATAGGGTAATTATATAGAAGTATACTTAGAACGGTCTTACCAAAGATCTCCGTGAATACTTAGATAACTATAATGCCTGCTAACACTATTGTTATGGAGTAGGCACGAGCTGGGATACAATGCACTAAACGAGGTAGTAATTAAGAAGGCTACATACACGTAACTATGCGTGGTTGATATAAAGACATTGGATGAAGAAGAAGAGTCTTTATGTGCTAGGTACAGGTATAAATAGGGGTTGTAGGGGAATGTGCGTAGGTGTCTTGGGACGAACGTAAGCACCCGCGGGTTAAGAACGTTAAAGACGCGCAGAGACGTAAGAACGAGTGAGTCCCGTAATAGTACCCCCCCCTTACTTCCAAGCTCCTGCGAGGCGTATTATGTGTATACCAAAAAAACCCATTATGGGAAAAAAAATTTGTTAGCCCTTCTCCGCCCTTCTACGTCCTGCGCTGCGCAGGCTCCGCCAGTACGGTCCTTCCATGTTTTATTATTAGGCCACTAACTTCTTAGGCCCAAAGCATAACCCAGCTTTTGTTGCCAGCTACACTCCTATCCTCGCCGCTTGGAGACGCTTTGCTGAAGCTTATCCAGTCCCTTCCTTACTTTTAGCAGCTCTATAGTCTTCCCTTATCATCCTACTCTAGGTCCCCCTAAAAAATAGCCCCGATTTTTAGTATAAAATAGGCAATTTTGGTCCAAAATAGGCGTTTTTAGGTGGTATTTATGGCTTATTCAGCAGTATAATACGGTCGGTACAGTGGTCGTGGTCATAGTATAGGTTGGTATGGTTTGTATATAGGCTCTTGTTGGTAGCAGTATAGTGCCGGCGTGTTTGTGTATTTAGGGAGCGAAGCTCTACCTAGCCGTGTTTGGGTTATAGGCTTATCGGCACGACGGGTTATTGGGTTTATAGGCATATCAGCATAAGGCTTATTAGTTTGCAAGGCAGTACAGTACAAGGCTTGTTGGTCCGTAGGCGTATTAGCATAGGGACTTATTAGATTTGTACGGCAGTAATAGGGCCAGGTTAGTAGGACAGCAGTATAATACCAGCGTTAGGGTTCAGGTTTAGGTTGTTATGCAGTAGGATGCAAGCCATATAAGGTTAAACCAGAGGGGCAGTAACGTGCTCATTTAAAATTGGTAGTAGTAGGGTGCAAGCCAGATCGTCTTATAGGCGTAACAGCATGAGGTCTTGTTGGTAGGTCCGTATACAAATTGACGCGGAGTCTTGTTATACCAGATTAGAGCCCTAACGTCCCAGTCTACCTGCAGCTAGTAGCTCTGTTCCTACCCTCGCAAGGCGTAGAAGGCATGCTCCGCAACCAGTAGCCCTAGGCCCGCTAGGTACGTAGAAATGGGATCCAATGTAGTGTTATGGAGTAGGCACGAGCCGGGATACAATGCACTAAACGAGGTAGTAATTAAGAAGGCTACGTACACATAACTATGCGTGGTTGATACAAAGACATTGGATGAAGAAGAAGAGTCTTTATGTGCTAGGTACGGGTATAAATAGGGGTTGTAGGGGAACGTGCGCAGGTGTCTCGGGACGAACGTGAGCACGGGTCAAGAACGTCAAAGACGCGTAGAGACGTGAGAACGAGTGAGTCCCGTAACAACTATAAATTATGCCGCTATAAACCCTATAGTAAGCTGCAGCTTCTTTAGGTCCCTACCCAAGCCTAGCAATATTATTTACTTAACTTTATTATAGATCTCCCTAAATCTAAGACTCCTAATAGTATAGAGTGCAACTCCGTTCTTGTCCTTATAGACTATTTTATAAAGCTAGTATGCTACTATCTAGTACATAAGATAATTAATGCTACACAACTTGTAGAACTTTTATTTAGAGTCTTTGCATAAATAGGGCCCCTAAATAATATTGTCTCTAATAGGGGTAGCGTGTTCACAAGTAAGTACTAGAGTACCATATACTACCATCTCCGCGTTTAGCGTAAGCTTAGCACCATATCCCACCCGTAGATAGATAGTTAGATAGAACGCCAAAACTAGGAGCTTAAAGTATACCTATGTATATTTACGAACTAGGAATAGTCTAATTAGGCTTCCCTACTTAATAAAGCAGCCTTTACCTATAACTCTAAGGTCTATACCATAATAAAGTGTTCCCCTATTAAGCTCGCCTATAGCTAGCTACTAAACATCCTAAATAGAGTCCTAGATGGTATCTAAGACGCCTAGCAAGGTGGGGAGGGGTCTAAGTTAACAAATATTAAACTTGCAGAGACGTATCTATAATGCCTACGCCTTATATATAAGGCAGTGACGGCGTTAATAATGCACGCCTAACAGCTTTAGGCAAAATACTATAATTATCACCATCTAGCCAAGCATTTCGCCGTTAGTAAACGAGTCCTACTCTCTTCCAAGAATATCCGCATAAAACGTCCCTATAAGAAACTTAATAGCAAGTTTATAGGACCGTTTTAGATCCTAGAGCGCGTAGGGCAGCAAGTATATAAGCTAGAGCTCCTACCTACTATGGTATAGCTCCACCTAGTCTTTTATGTCTCCTTATTAAAGCCTTATAGGTTACGTCCTAGGTTTTAACCCCTAGTAGTAGAAGAGCTTAAGGAAGGCAGCTGGGAAGTAGAAGCAATTATCGCCTACTACGATTATACTAGACAACCACAGTACCTTATTAAATAGCTAGAATGGCCAAATAAGTATAATAAATGGAAATATGAGACAGAACTTAAAAATTATTAACAACTACTAGATAAGTACCGTAAGCGGGACACCCTAGCCTTGTAGCTAAAGCGTAGGCGAAAAGCAAGTGCTGCTACTAAGATATAACCTATATAAAAGCGGAGCAGAGGACGTCCTAAGGGATTAAAGAATAAGTAACGCTTGCAATAAGAACTGCGGCATATATATAGGGTAAAGCGCGATTTATTAATATCCTATATAAGCCATACTCTAACATAACCTGGCTATGCTAGTGACTCGCAGGCGACTTACAGGCGAAGCTACGGCGTACGCTAATAAAGCTTAATTTAGAAAATACCCATTCTAGACCTAGTCCGTTACTCTATACTAGCTTAGCAGATTATCTATATTAGAGAATAGGCCCGCTTTAACTAGGGTCTAAGACCTTCTGGTAACTCGCTAGTAGCAACCTATACTAATAACTTATACTATTCTATATATATACTATATAGATAATATATAAGGCTAAAGTAGGGTTAGCAGTAGATTTAATAGGTATATAGCCTTACCATCTATAAATCTGGCTATATGCAAATAACCTGTGATCTACCTATAAGGTATTAGCGACCTACCTATATAAGTAAGCTTTTAGAATATTTTTAATGGTCTACTAAATTTGGGTAAGCCCTAAATAGACTAATTAGGATTTCCCATCCTGGGGATAGAAAATTGCTACTAGCTTGGTTAAATGTGAGGAGTCTTAATAAGGCAAATCTAACTAATTAGACAACTTTGACTGGTGGTTGAAGTTCCTTAATATCCTTGCGCCGCGTATATATACTGCCTATCTCTCTATGCGCAAAATTAAGACGCTCTTTCCCCTCCAATTTTTTTTCCCCTATTAAGGTTTTTATAGGGTTTTATTAAGGCTTAAGTATATAAAGGATTGGGGACAATCCTTTTTAAAGGGGGGGGGCATTGTTAGGTAAAACCTAAGTAGATAGTTATATAGCCGTAAGGTATAGGCGACCCTAGGGCAACCTAGGGGTGACTTGCCCGTAAGACATGTGCGCTACACGTGACTAGGGAAAACCCTTCCCTACCTCGTATACAGACTCCTTCTTTTCCCTTAACGATTTGTCTGTCTATACAATATACCCTATTGTTCTATCATTGGACTCCCTATCCATATCCTTACCTTATAAAGAAACTAGCAGAGCTTAAGAAGTAGGCGTAGGAGTATAGTGCTAATATATATAGTATACAAAAAGTAAGTGTTATATAGAGTTCTATTACCATAAATAAAGAATTAATTAATATAGGCCTATAGCCCCCACGCCTTATATTAGGTATATACCTAGCCTATCTACCTAATAAACTATACTAAAACTCTAATAATACATACTATAACTTAACTAGTAAGGCGGAATAAGTAATAGGCTCTACCTGCGGTAAGAGTGGCTTATATAGAGTATAAGTATAATATACGCACCAGTAGAATAAACTAAACTTACTAGAGTTCTTACTACTACCGAGGCGGCGACCAGTTATTTTTTTACTCCCTATACTAAATATTAGTAGTATATATATAGAATATGTGCAAAGTAAATATACTACTTTAGCGGCGTGTAAACGGCAAGGGGGACTTCTTATAGTTACTTAGGGGGGTTAGGCCGCGCTATATATATAGTTAGCGTATACTAAGTATATATAGGTAAAATACTAACCTTGCGCTTTAAGCCGGTAGAGGGAGTAGTAGGGCTAATACGCTGTTGCTCTTATATTAGTATACGTCTAGTATAAGCGCGTATTAACTTATGGTTAGTAAAATATATTAGGGGTTTATATATGCGTAGTATATACGCGTATAAGCAAGTAATATAATTAAGTAGTGGTTTTAGCAATATATATATAGGGGATATACCAAATTAGACCTTTCCAGTTTTCTAAATATAGAGTTAAGCATTAGTTTCGGAATTGGGCAGTAGCCCTAGTAATAGCCGTACTTATTTCTTACACACGCTACCCTTAGGCCTATAAGTGCCTTTAGGTCTAAAATTAAACTTAGGGGGAATAAATATATAAATAGATATATATATATATTGGGGTATAGTGCGTATATATATAAGTAATACTAGTGCTCTTACCTCGCGATAGAATTGCCTGCTAAATTAGGCGGCAAACCCCTAGTCCTAGGCACTATATCTAATTAGCTTAGGTTAAGCATATATATGGTATACAGTAAATATATATAAAGAGTATATAGGTATCTAGCGTCCCGCTAAGCACTAGAGAAAATAAATAATTTTAGGGCGCTATAATACATTAGCCTTATATATACGCTGCATATATATAGTATATACTTCTCGCCTACGATTAGCTCTCTAACCAGCGTGTTATTAATAGTTGAGTTAGTTACTATATATAGTAAGCATATACTAAGCTACTATACTAATATAGTAGTATATACAAGCACGACTATGCTTATTATAGACATATCGGAAATATTATAGCCATATTAGTAAAGCTATAGGTGCTGCGTATATATAAAATATATACTTAGTTAAGCGGTAAAGACACAGCCGTATATCTACGTACTATTAACTGCGATATTATACCTAAACTTTAGCTTAGTATATGCTACATATAGGGTATATATAAGCAATATATACTATAGTGTTTACTAAGGAGAGCATAGGGGCAGTATTAGGCGGGTCTAGTATACGCTTAGTATATACCTACGCAGTATATAAAGCGGTATATACTTGCGTTGTCTTAAACCGTAATAGCTAGGGCTATATATAGTTAGTATACGCACCAGATATGCGATTCTATATATATTTACATCTTCCTCTAGTAAGAGCCGCCGCGGTACGCGCTATAGCTATTATAAGCGTATAACGTGCATATACAATTATATAACTTACTAGGCGTTACCTAATTTGTCACGGCGCTGACACAGGTACTGTTGCAGACCCTAGTTAGGGGCTCGCCTAGACCCTTGGCGCCATGTATATAGACGTGTCCTTTCCTCGACCTTCCTCTAGTCCTCGTCTTGGAATTCTCGTTCACTGGCTACCAATAGATTCTGTTCTTTTGACTGAGCCTTTACATAATTAGGATTTAAATTTAGAATCGGACCTATAAGGCTTTATAAGTGGGTGTCTGCATATACTCTATATATACTTACTATAGTAATAGCTAAAGGGAGACGGATTAGCAGCAGAGGCTACCTATAGGTTATTAAAATCCATAATTATAAGATTACTTATAGTAAGCGTATGCGCGGCATATACAATTATTAAATATATTATTAAAAATTCGCCCTAGTTTTTCTGTTAGTATATTATTATTCATTGCTTAACGTCCGATTCGGATCCCTGTTGGGCCCACGCGGACTACTCCTTATATACATATGGGGAGAAAACTCTATTTGAGAAAACCCCGTGATCCGTCTCCCCGCCTTTTGGGGCTCGCTTGCGAGTCGCCTGCGAGTCACCAGTGGTGCTCTACTACCTTACTTTTTGACCTCCTTGGGAACCACTGCTGCCGTAACAAACCTACGGACGCGCTAGTATCACACACTGTACTCTACTCCTGTAGAGTTATTTTCTGTTAGTATATATAAGGCCTATACTGTAAAGGCTTAGTCAAAAGAACAGAATCTATTGGTAGCCAGTAAACGAGAATTCCAAGACGAGGACTGGAAGAAGGTCGAGGAAAGGACACGTCTATATACATGGTGCCAAGGCTTGGCGGAGCCCCTGACTAGGGTCTGTAACAGTGTCGTAACATAAAGAGGGTTTTTTAAAAGTTAGGTTGAATATTTAAAGACTATAATCCCTACTATAGATAGTTCTTTTTTTATAACAAATTTTAAAATATATTAAAACTATTAAGTTTAGACTCTATTAGTTTAGATTTTATTAATTGTTTTTATTTATATACCTAGTCCAATTATAGGTCTACTATAGTATTTCCTATAAAGCCTTATAATATATTTATTATTAAAGTTATAGCGAAAGACATGATTTAATAAAATATTATTAAAATAGTAATTCCTTTAATTCCTTTAAAAATAAGGTGACCACTTATAAGGGGTATTTTATCCCTTACTCAGGTGCACGCCTGGGGGCTCTTAGGAGCTGCTAAGGCTAGCCTTCGGCTAGCCCTTGGCACCTCCTTATAAGCTCCTCAGGCCTGCAGCCCTTTTTCTCCTTATCGGTTCGTCTCCGTACGAGGGTATTACCATACCTACTCTTTACCATATCGTCCTCTTCTATCGACTCTCCTATGATTTATGCTCGGCTTGCCTGCTCCCTACCGTATACCTAGGCAATAGCCTTACACTACTAACGTGCGACCCTAGAAAGCGAGACACCCCCCCAAGCGAGTCACTTACCCCTAAATGCATTTGTATTAATAATAAAATTAATAACGCCTCTATACTAAATCTAAATAGCCTAAATTAAAGCGATTGCGCTTTTTATTATAAAAGGAAATAGCTTAAAAGTTTCCAAGTGCGTTATAGGCGTGCTTTTACCCCCGGCGTTAACTAATTAAATAGCTTATTACTATACTTCTCTAAGCCTCCCTTCCAGACTAACTTACTATCAAATTCCTTTATAGGCTGAGGATTACACTAAAAGATGTATATAAATATTGCCTAGTCCTAATTATATTTACTAGGGTTTAATACGGCTCTAAAATATAAAGCAACGTTAAGCTTTAATAGAAAGGTACCTTCCTTATACTCCTTTTAAGTCAACTTTTAAGTAGGAAGCTCCTATTTTGCTAGGTCCTCTACCTTTAATTAATTAACGTCTTCCTGGGTAAAAACTCTATCCTTATTTAGGAGTCTCTTACTACTTTTCTTATCTATTTTATTACGGACCTTATATTAGCAGTAGTACAGCTACTAAGAGAGGACATAAACGGACTAGTGGTGGAAGTGTGGGAGGCGCTAGAACCAGTTAAACTATGGGATAAGGGGTAACCAAGTTATATAATAGATCACATTACCGTTTTGGTATATGGGATCTATAGGATCTATAAGGAATATTACATATTAAACGTACCTCGCATACCTTATATACTTAAAATTTCTTAGGCTTAGTTTATGTATTTAAAGGATTACAATCCCTACCTAGATAGTTCTTCTCTTTATAATAAATCTCAGAATATAATTAGAGTTAATCTATTGGGCAACCACTCTATAAGTTATTATTATATTATTAACTTCTTCTTTACCTGTATACCTAGCCCATTAGTAAGTCTACTGTAGTATTTCCTATAAGGCTTTATTATATATTTACTATCTAGTTACGGTATTAATAAAGTTAAATTATATGCCACTAAAAGCACTAGTTATAACACTATTAACGGCAGTAACTACCTTAGGTACTAGTAGGGATACTAGCATAAGGGACACTAACTCGTAACTAGTTACTGTTAAACAGTTATAGAAAATGGTTAATTGGTTAATAGATAATAATTAAATACTTAAAGATAGAATTAATGGAATCGAAGCGGTAAAGGTTAAGTTACTATTAGTTAAGCAATTTTTAGGTAAAAAGTTAAAGCTTAGGGGATTTCTTATATAAATACACTTTAAGGTAGTATAAGAGGGAGCAAAGCTTACTATACTAATAGATTAAGTAGTCTATACAGGACTATTTCTAATAGGCAGGGCACTTAAGTGGTTTAAACCTTACCTTACTAAAATATAAAAACACGGAGATACGACCAATAACCCAGAGGTTAAGTATATATTCTTAAGTTAGTAAGGATTCGCAAACTAACTTATATAGATATTTAGAGGTCTAGAGGTAATAACAATAGTAGAATAAAAGCTTTAGAACCTAGTGTAGCAAACTTTAGTAATAGAGTATATAACATAGTTTTAAATACTTGCTATATAGGTTAAATAGAATAATAAGGCGCTTATGGCATGGTATAAATAGGGACTTAAAGTAAAAGTCTAGGATATAATTATTCTAATAGAAGATATGGATACCCTAAGGAAACTAATTAATTAAGTAATTAAGATTAATAATTGGATCTACTAAAGGGAATAGGCTAAAAAGGGTTAGAATAGAGTTTTATAGTTATATAAGGCGTAGAGTATATAATAATAGATATAGAGTTATAAACTATAAAATGGCGGACTAGAACTAATAGACCTAAGCGGTATTAAAAAATCTAAAAAATAAAATAAGAAACTATGAAAACCTAGAGGTTAAGAATTAAGTAATTATAGAACTAAGAAGTAGAGGCTAAACTAGGGATCTTAATAGCAGAAGATATTTAGGCAAACTCCATAATAATAAAAATAGTTTAAAAAAGAAGCTTATATAAATTATAGAAAACAAGGTTGTTTTGCTAAAGACTATAGAGGTAGTTAGAGTAACTACGTAATAAAGGGCACTAGGTTATTAGAGTATAATAATACGGATATAAGTATATTGCGCGGGGCTAAGGAGTGTTTAATTAAATACTTTACGTTTTATTATAATAACGCGTGCTAAATTTATAAGGATGTTAAGTACAGTATAAGCTATTGGCTATAGGAGCTAGAGTTATAAGAACTTAAAGGAAGTAAAAAGTTAGATAAAGAATAAGATTAACTCTACAAGCTAGATTAAGATATTATAGCAATATACGGATAAAGATTAGTAGAAATAACAATAGAGTTAAAGTACTTATTAATTAGCAGTAATAGAAAAGAAAAGATAGCTAACTAGGAGTATATAAACCTTAATAACGCAATAGAAGTAAAGACTGAAACCACCACAAAATAAGGTTTAGTAATAGGCATTACAATACTATTAAATACAGTATCTATCACTTTATAAGACGGAAGGAGTAATATTTAAAGAAGATTAAGTAAGCAGATAACTACTACTGCTAGCTTACTACCTAGTAAAGGTAAAAGGCCAGAGGCTTAAGATTTTTAAGATAAGATAAAAGAGACCTAAGAACCTATAATAGACGATAACTAATAGGAAAGGGTAGTAGCTTAGTTTAAAGACAAACGAATTAGTACAGGATAACAATTCTTAGGGAGCTAAGATTTTAAAGAATAAATAAGGTCTATAGCAATTTTAGAAGAATATAGTATTTAGCCTAAAGGTTAAAAAGTTAGTATAACAATTAAAGAGTATAATAATATTAAAACCCTATTTATAAGACGTAATAGAATAGAAACTATAGAGAAGTTTAGGTAATAAATTCTTGTATAGCAAGAACAGAAGTTAAATTAGAGATTAACTATGCTAGGTTATATAAGGGATAGAGCACCTATATAAAAAATTACTAATAGGCTAAGAATAGGCATACTAAGAGCTAAGTAGCTAAAGGACTTAAAATAAGAAAAGGATCTAGGAGTTTTAACACAATTCGCAGAGCAATACGTAAAAGGTTGCAATAATGTAGTAATAAAGAGATACTTCCTTATGGATAGATCGTATATACTTATAGAGCTATACCATAAGTAGTATAGATAGCAAAAAAATGATAAGTAGGAAGACTTCTATATATAGCTAGATAAGACAGTTATACTAGATTAGATAATGTTAGAAAAACAAATAAGTTATATTAAAGGAGCATTAATTATAATGTTAAAAAATCTGGAAGAATAGGCCGTAGGCTAGGGAGAAACGATATAGATATTAGTACTAATAAATAATATAGTAGTATTTAGATTAACACGGGAAAGGTTTAAATTTAAGAATAAAGATAAGCTATAAGTTAACCTAAGACACCTAGTATATTATATATTGGCATAGATTATATATATAGATAATATATATAATATATATAGAGTACTAAAAGATAAATATTATAAGTATCTAATAAGAATATATTGGATAATAGAAAAGAAGCAATTTAGAGATGCTAAGTATATATATAAATAGCACCTAGTAAAAGTTTAGGAGTTAGGTAACTTAATATTTTAATTAAAAAGATTCCTTACGGAAGAATACTTAGACAAATAATAATAGTGGAAGTGTACTAAAAATATATGTCTATAGTATATTAAGGAAAATAAATAAACTAAGTATTGGCCTAAGGAGGACTAAGTATAATTAAAATCTAGTAGCTAATAGTTGGGAAAAGAAGAGGCCTATAGGACTAAAGGGAGCTAGTAGTAGAGCCTTAGACCCTTAAAGGAATTTAAAAACAACACCTAAATATATAAGTTAACTAGCAAGATTAAAAGTTTAAAGCGCTAGTAGATAGTGGAGCAATAAGAAATTATATATTACTAGTAGCAGTTAAAAAGATAGAGTTACCACATAGACAGAAGGAACACTTATATCCATTAATAATAATTTTAGGAAATCTAATAGCCTATAGAGGAGGTATTATTAATCTTAAAATAGAACCTATTTAGATAACTATTAAAGGGAGACAAGTTAAGATGTCTTTTAATATCCTATCGTTAGAAAAGGATAAGGCGATATTAGAAATACCTTAGTTATAGGAGTATAATCTAAGAATCAATTAGGTTATAGGTTAGGTTAATATTAAGAATACTTAATAATACAAAATGCGATAATAAACTAAGATAGTATAGTGCTAAGTTGGAGTAAATATAAGGAGACTAAGCGAAGCTTAAGTTATATACTAAAAAGATACCATAAGTACAGCAAAAGACTATAGAGGCTAGAAAGTAAAAAGCTATTAGAGTATATAGTATAGAACTATAAGATAGAATTAGAACTAGGAATAAGTCTAAGGTTCTTTTTAATCTATAAGTTAATAGAAGAGAAGTTAAAAGTATTTAAAGAGTTTATCTAAAAAAAACCTACAAAAGGGATATATTAGACCATTGTGGTTATTAGCGGGATATCTGGTACTATTTATACTAAAGAAAAACAGAAAACTTAGGTTATATATTAACTATAAATAGTTAAATAGCATTATACAAAAGGATAGGTATCCTTTACCCTTAATTAGCAAAATCTAAGATAGGATTAGCAATACGCAAATCTTTATAAAGATAGATCTAAAATAGGCGTAACATTAGATTAGAATTAAGGAAGGTAATAAATAAAAGGTAGCCTTTAGGTTAAAGGAGGGACTGTATAAGCTATTAGTTATACAATTTAGACTTATAAACGCACTAGTAATGTTTTAAAAATGAATTAATAGTATATTAGGAGAACACCTTAATAATAATATTATCTACTTAATAAGCGAGGAAGAATACGGAGAATATATTAAATAGGTCTTAAAGAGACTATAAGAAGAAAATATAGTAGTAGTAATTAAGAAATGCGAGTTTTTTACTAGGAAGACCAATTTTATTAGATTTATTATTAAACTAGGCAAGATCTATATAGACCTAAAGAAAGTTAAAGCTATAGTAAGTTGGTAAGAACTAGAGAACGTTATATAGTTAAGGTTGTTTTTAGGGGTTTATAACTACTATCAAAGGTTTATTACATAGTGGTTAAAGAATATTAAACCGTTTATAAGGCTTATGAAGAAAGAGGAACTATAGGTATAAAAAAGTAAGTAAAAGAAGCTATTCTAAAACTTAAGAAGTTATTTACCTAGGATCTGATTCTTAAGATCTATTAACTATAGCTAGATACGGTTATAAAAACGGACGTATTAGACTTTATACTAGGAGTATACTTGCTATAGAAGCACTAGGACATATAGCACCTAGTAATATACTATAGTTAAAAAAATAACACTACTAGAACTAAACTATAATATCTATAATAAGGCGTTATTAGGTATAGTTATAGCACTTAGGGAATATAAAGCATTCTTATAAGGTATAGAAAGACTATTTGTGGTTAAAATGGACTATAAGAACCTAACAGGGTTCCTAATAATAAAGGAACTTAATTAAAGATAGGTTAGATAGGCAAAAATACTTACAAAATACTATTTTAAAATTTAGTATATTAAGGGTGCTAAAAACGCAAGAGCAGATGCACTTGGTAGGAAGATAGAACTATAGAATAATAAAAAAACTATTAGGCACTATATTACGCAAAGACAAAGACAGGTTAGTTAGGTATAATTATTTAAAACTAGCAGCCAGAACTAAAGAAGGACTAAAACAAGCTTATAAAACACTAAAGAGTAAATAGTTATAAAGAATATAGGAAGTGTAAAAAGAAGATCTAGGATATAAGGACTATATTAATAGAGAAGCAATATATATACCAAAATTAATAGTAAAGGAGTTTGTTAGAGAATTTTATAAAGAAATAACTTAAGGGCATAATAGAGCTATAGGCTTAGTGTTAAGACTCTAAGAAGAGTATATTATTAATAGAATTTAGGGGTTAGCAAAACAAACCATAAAAGAGTATTTAGATTGCTAAAGGAATAAACTAATAAGGTATAACCTATATAGAGGGCTATAACCTGTTAAAGTACCAGAGAGACTATAGGAGGTTATATTATAGGACTTTATTATAAAGTTACTAAAATTAAAAGACCCTATTACCAGATAAGAACATGGTATAATCCTTATAATAGTAAATAAGTTAACCAAATAGGGCTACTTTATAGCATATATAGAAGAAATCTTAGCGGAAGATATAGCCAGAATCTATATTAAAGAAGTATTTATAAGATATAGAGTACTAATAAAGATTATATTGGATAGAGATTTAAGATTTATAGCGGTATTTTAGGAGGTATTTTTAGCGGAACAAGGGGTTTATATAGTAACGTTAACAACATATTACCTGTAGATAGATGGTTAAATAGAGAGACTAAACTAAACGTTAGAATAGTATTTAAGGTATTATATTAACTATGTATAGAATAATTAGGTATTGTTATTACCAGTTATATAGTTTATATATAACGTAACACCATAAAAAGGAATGTGTCACAGGACACCTCCGTGACACCTTATACACGTCCACCTGTTCCCACCTGTTTCCACCTGTTTCCACCGACGCAGCAAGAAGAGACCGACCGCGAGACGACAATCTGACGGCAATCTGCCGCATTCTGCCATATTCTGCCAAGTCCACCGAATCCTGCCAAGTTCTGCCAGGACCGCTACTCGAATCCTATTCTGCTCCGTGCACGTGTCGACCAAGCAACCAAACTAACGATATATACCCTTTCTTCCCGTTTCCTTACCTTCTCTCCTCACGCAACGTCTTGACTTCATCACACAGTTTATGTACGTAGCTTAATAATATCTACTTTGCTATATATTATCGTCGCTTATACTCACTCCGTGACAGAATGGATATATTACCTTTTAAAGCGAATTATGGATATAAGCTAAGAATATTATTATTACTATAATAAGTAAAGAAAATAAGTAGTATAGCTAAAAAAAAAAATAGAGAACTTAATAAATCTTTATAATTATTTTAAGGAAATAGCTAAACTAGTATAGATAAGAATAAAAAAGTATTATAATGCTAAGAGATCTAAGGGACTAGATCTTAAGGAAGGGGATAAAGTATAGCTGCTATATAAAAATTTTAAAAGTCGACAACTAAGTAAGAAGTTGGACTACGTTAGACTAGGACCATTTAAAATTATAGTAAAGATCTTAAAAGTTATATATAGACTTAACTTACTAAAAAAGATAAAGATCTACCTTACATAGTATATTGTAATACTAGAGCTAGTATATGGGAATATTAAGCCACTAGTCTATAAAGCAGATATATATAAAGGGTAAAAAGAAGACAAATAGGAATTTTTAAGGATTATTAGGTATAAGGATATTAATAAAATATGGTATAAGGTTAAGTAGATAGACTATAATAAAACTACCTAGGAACTACTAGACAACCTAAAAAACGCTATAAAAAAGGTATAGGAGTATTAGAGGAAATTAGGTTAGGCAATATTAACAAAGAAGGATTATTAAAAAATGAGTTACCTAAGGGGGACCTAAGAGGAGCAACCGCTACGTTACTTAGGGTTATTTCTGTCTGTTACGGAACGCCACTCTAGGAGCCCCTATGGAAGACTCCTTAACAGAGCCTTGTGCTCTTGCGTACGCCTCGCGTATAGCTTACGTCAGCTACGCGTAGTATATCACCTCCTTATGCCCTTGACCCTTACAATTAATCGCGTAACGTCTTATAGACTCCTTGAATACATACGCTCTATAGCCACTACCTCTATCCTATAATATTACATTACGCCTTTTTACCGCTGTCACGGGACTTACTCGTTCTCACGTCTCTGCGCGTCTTTGACGTTCTTAACCCGTGCTCACGTTCGTCCTGAGACACCTGCGCACGTTCCCCTACAACCTCTATTTATACCCGTACCTGGCACACGAAGACTCTTCTTCTTCATCTAATGTCTTTGTATTAACCACGCATAGTTACGTGTACGTAGCCTTCTTAATTACTACCTTGTTTAGTGTATTGTATCCCGGCTCGTGCCTACTCTATAATAACCGCCAACGATTAGCCTATAACCAATTCTATATCTTTATAATACTACAGGCGCTACTAAAAGCAGTATGTTTATAAGTTACCTTACTTTATACTTCTAAGGAACCCATAATAGTAAGACAATATTCCTTACTAGCTACTATATTAAACCTAAAGAATAATCTAATATCTATACTTAACCTATAACGCCAATTAATCCCAAGAGAATTTAATTTATTAGCCCTAGCTTTAACCCCTAAAAAGGTAGACATTAATAATATCTCATCTTTTATTAACTATATAACTACAGATAAGTAAGCAAAAGGGCTACTACCTATTAAAATCAAAATATAAGACGCTAAGACGTTTATAAAAATAGTAGTATAAGAACCTAATAAATACTACTGCCTTCTATAGAACTACTACCTAAAGCTTATATAAGCCAAGATGCGTACTACCTAAGATTATAATATTTTTTAAGACCTATAAGCTCGCAAGGTACTTGCTAATAATATATATTAAGAAACCGAAGATAACCTCTATATGTCTAAATATAACGTCTAACAGTTAAAGAAGGCTAAAATTGCACTTATTGCTATAGTTACTTGTGACGGCTCGCATAAATGCCCCTGAACCGGAGCTTGTGGATTGCTATCTAATGAAGATACTAAGCTAAGGAGCAGGAGAAGGTCGAGGAAAGGACATGTCTATATACATAGCGCCAAGATACCCCTAACTAGGGGCCCTGTCTATGTTGCATATAACGGTGCCACGATATCTTGCAGGGGCGGTGCCCTAGCACCGTCACATCACCCCCCCCCTTCCAAAAAAGCCTGCCCTCAGGCTTTATCCCCTCATAGAAAAGAAAGAAGAGAAAAGAAAAGAAAAATTCTAGCATCTAGCGCTCGATCGCGATGCTGGTTAACATAGGACTTGCAGCAGTCCTGCAGCTCCTGCTGCTGTGGGGGTATATCGCTATACCTAGTTAACGTGGGGTAGGCAGCCGTCCTGCAGCTCCTGCTGCTGCGAGAGGTGTATTACTAGGAGCCCTCTGTTGGTCATTCCTCCTCCTAGAACTCCGGTACCTCCTAGTACTATACCCCCTCCTTTAATATGGCGCGCCCCGAGCTATAAAAAAAAGCCCCCCTAGTCCCCCTCTTATAAAAAGGTAGGTAAGAAA
>Ga0307507_10000976_pt1 | contig 63433 bp, 36 predicted proteins | sample 7_EM_MG_FD_207223 | JGI IMG/M metagenome (GOLD analysis project Ga0307507, IMG submission 207223) | Populus trichocarpa ectomycorrhiza microbial communities from riparian zone in the Pacific Northwest, United States - 7_EM | ecosystem: Host-associated > Plants > Roots > Unclassified | place...
CGACCCACCCGCCATACTCGTCAGCCGAGGAATCCAAGCACGACTACTCGAACTCCTCGGCACTGACGAAACCAGACCACGCTGGCTGCAGACCTAAAACCCCATGTGCGGAAGATGCGGCTAGTCGAGCAGGCCGTTGTAGTCCGGCAGCTTGAAGGTGGCCTGCGCGTAGCCGCCGTCGAGGTCGCTCTGGCTGTTGCCGATGTTCGCGACGATCGTGTAGCCGTTGGCGGTGATCTGCTGGCGGGCCCCGGCCTTGAAGGTCTGCAGCGACTCGAACAGCTGGATGAAGTTGCGGCTGTAGAGCCCGTCCAGCGGGTAGCCGACGCTGGTGAGGTTGTTCTCGGTGATCTCGTCGATCAGGTCGGGGCGGCCGGTGACGAAGAAGACCTTCGCCCCGTGCGCGGAGGCGTACTTGGCCAGCGCCAGGACCGGCGGCGTGGCCGGGACCGGGTAGCTGGAGTAGAAGTACGAGGCGAGCGCGGTGTTGTCGATGTCCAGGACGATCGCGGGCTTCTCGCCGGACGGGACGGAGGCCAGCGCGGTGGCCAGGTAGCTCTGCGCCTGGTCGGTCACCACGGTGACGTCGGCGATCCAGCTCGCGTAGGTGACCGTGGTGGCCGAGGCGGCGGCCCGGACGGCGGCGGTGTGCACGGTCTGGGCGCTGACCGGGCCGACGGCCCCGGCGGTGATCGCCGCGGCGATCAGGGCCGCGGTCGTGGTGCGGCGCAGGAACGGGGAGTTCATCGGGGTGTGAATCCTTTGTGAGAGGACTGATACATGAGGATCGCTCACATCATGGCCGCGATCAGCGAACCGGGGAAGGCGCCGAGCTTGCCGACGACCGGCCCCTGCGTTGCCGTTGAGTGGCCGCCGGCGAGGGACGACTGAAACATCCGATGTAAATGATCGTGAGTCCGGTGCTGGGATTCCGGCGTGTGTCAGGGTTCGAGGCCAGGTCAGCCGATTCTGGATGGCAGACCACTGCCATGACCCCGAGCTCGGGCGGAATGCTTTCGTGGACAAGAGATCCGATCTCACCTTGACTGTTCTGCGGCGCCTACTCCTCCAGTAGAGGGAGATTTTGATGTCCGTCCCAGTCAGTCGTCGCCGCCTCGTCGCCTTCGGAGCGGTGGGGGCGACCGGAATGGCCGTGCCCCTTGCGGGCGCGGGGAGCGCCTTCGCGGACACCGCCGCTGTTCCGGCACCCGGGCCGAGCGACGTGTTCGACGTCACCGCCTTCGGCGCCCGCGGCGACGGCGTGACCATCGACAGCGACGCGGTGAACAGCGCCATCGCGGCGGCCGCGGCCCACAATGCGGGCGCGGGCGGGACCATCTACTTCCCAGCCGGCACGTATGCGAGCTATTCGATTCACCTGGCCAGCAACGTCGCGCTCTACCTGGCCGCCGGCTCCCGCATCCTCGCGGCCGCACCGACCGCCGACCGCGGCTACGACCCGGCCGAGCAGCCCGGCGCCGGAAACGCCTACCAGGACTTCGGGCACAGTCACTGGCACAACAGCCTGATCTGGGGCGAGGGGCTGCAGAACGTCACCATCTACGGGCCGGGCACGATCGACGGCAAGGGCCTGGTCTCCGGCGGCAGCAAGGAGTCGGCGGCGCTGCAGGGCAACAAGGCGATCGCGCTCAAGCAGTGCCGCAACGTGGCCATCCGCGACGTGACCATGGTCAACGGCGGCCACTTCTGCATCCTGCCCACCGCGGTGGACAACTTCCGGATCGACGGGCTCGTCATCGACACGAACCGGGACGGGATCGACATCGACTGCTGCAAGAACGTGCGTATCTCCAACACCACCGTCAACTCGCCCAACGACGACGCGATCGTGCTGAAGAGCTCGTACGCGCTGGGCGAGGCCAGGGCCACCGAGAACGTCACCATCGACAACTGCCTGGTCAGCGGCTACGACCTGGGCACGCTGGTGGACGGCACGTTCAAGGTCGGCGTATACGGGCGTACCGGGCGGCTCAAGTGCGGCACCGAGTCCAACGGCGGCTTCGAGAACATCGCGATCTCGAACGTCGTCTTCGAGCACTGCCGGGGCCTGGCGCTGGAGACCGTGGACGGCGCGCTGCTGCAGGACGTCACGATCAGCAACCTGACGATGCGCGGGGTGCAGACCCCGATCTTCCTGCGCCTCGGCGCCCGGATGCGCGGCCCGGCCGGACTCACGGTCGGCAGCCTGCGCCGGGTCAGCATCAGCAACGTCACCGTCATCGACGCCGATCCGCGCTACCCGTCCACGATCGCGGGCATCCCGGGCACCCGATCGAAGACGTGCGCATCAGCAGCCTGCGCCACATCATGACCGGTGGTCTCTCGCCCGCCGACGCGGCGCAGCCGGTGCCCGAGTTCGTGGACGCCTATCCCGAGAACTACATGTTCGGCACGCTGCCCGCGTACGGGTTCTACGTGCGGCACGCCTCGAACATCGCGTTCGACGACGTCTCGGTCGACTTCGAGCAGCAGGACACCCGCCCGGCGTTCGTGCTCTCGGACGTGGCCGACGCCGACTTCCACCACGTGCGCGCCGACAAGGTCCGGGGCGTGCCCACCTTCGTCCTGGACGGGGTCGACGGCCTCACCATCAGCGACAGCCGGCCGGTGGGCGAGTGCAGGCTCCAGAAGGTGCAGCACCGCGAGCTCTGAGTGCCCGCGCCGCCCTGGCCCCAGCTAGATTGCCACGGCCCAGTGGATCGGACGGCGGTATTTTTGCGTTCGTGGTCAACCCAGGGGCGGATGACGAGTACACGCAGAAACTGCTCAGTGTGCTGGCGACGGCGCCGGAGCGGTTCTGGCTGGTCGATGAGCTCGCGGTGCGCACAGGCGCTGATCCGGCTGACGTCGAGGCCGTGGTCGCCTGGTTCGAGCGGGTCGGGTGGGCGCAGGAGTTCCAGCGCCTACCGGGCGACGAGCCGGGTCGGATGCGTCGCAACCACGTGCGATTGACCGAACTCGGCGAGTGGAAGGCGAAGCGCCTGCCGAAGGCCCCCAAACAGCGCGGGGTGGTCGGGACCTTCCTGTGGGAGGGCACTGATGCCACGAAGGCCGCCTGGGACGCCCGCGGCTCCTTCCCGCGTGCCCGTAGGTCGCGCTCCCGAGCGCACCGAGGGGAGCGTTCGCAGGACGGGGCCGCCGAGTGGTCGATGGTTGACGAGTACTCCGAACCGCTCGTCACGGTGGTGCGGCGGGATGGGTGGCTGGCGGCCTACGAGATCTTGCAGTGGCGACGCCGCGCGCGGGCGCAGCGCCAGGCCCGCGAGCGGGCCGAGCGGCAAGGTTGGCAACCCCGCAGCTGAACCGGACGGCGTCATCGTGCGCTGAATCGCCCGTCTGCCGGCTTGTCTGCCTGGGTCAGCTCGCCCCGATCAGACTACTTCGATCAGTCCGCCTCGATGACGGTCACGCCCGCCTTGCGCAGGCTCTCGCCGGAGATCGGGTCCATCGGCGCGTTGGTGACGACGACGTTGAGCGCCTCGGGGCCGCACACGCTGGCCATGCCGGTGCCCGGGAACTTGCCGGCATCGGCCATCAGCACCACCTGGTCGCTGGCCGCAATCATGGCGCGCTTCACCGGGACCTCGATCACGGTGGTGTCCATCACCTGCCCGTCCGGGCGCACGCCGCTGGTGCCGAGGAACAGCCGGTTGGCGCGGACCTGGCGCAGGTTGTCCTCCGTCAGATAGCCGACCAGCGACCGGTATTCGCGGCGCACGACGCCGCCGAGCAGCACGAGCTCGACCACCTGGTCGTCCACCAGCTCCTCGAACACGGCGAGGTTGCTGGTTATCACCGTGAGCCGGCGGCCGCGCAGCTGCCGGGCCAGCCGGTGCGCGGTGGTGCCGATGTCGAGCAGCACCGTCTCGCCGTCCTGGATCAGCTTCGCGCAGCGTTCGGCGACCGCGTCCTTCTCCGCGACGTGCACCGTCGCGACGTCGGCGAAGGGGTCGTCCTTGTCCGCCATCGGGGCCGCACCGCCGTAGACCCGGGAGAGCAGACCCTCCTCGTCCAGCCGGATCAGGTCGCGCCGGATCGTCGCCGCACTCGCGCCCACGTGCTCGGCCAGCGCGCTGATCGTCAGGGGACCTTCGGTGCGCAGCGCGCGCAGAATGAGCTGGTGTCGGCGCTCGGGAAGCATGATCCGTGCACTACCCTTCAAAGTTGGTCAGAGACTCGGTCATATTCAATCAAGAATTGCTATAATCGTGCAGCAACGCCGCACCCTACCCACCCTCCGCTCCCTGGGAGAGACCCGCGTGAACGGCAACCGACCGCCGCAGGACGCCGACGGCGCGCCGGCCGGCTTCGACGTCTTCCTGGCCGGTCTGCTGTTCTTCGACATCGTATTCACCGGGCTGGAGCAGCCGCCGAAACCCGGGGTCGAGGTGGCCGCGGCGGGACTGGGCTCCGGCCCCGGCGGCATCGCCAACCTCGCGGTCGCGCTCAGTCGGCTGGACCTGCGCACCTCGGTGGCCGCTGCTTTCGGCGACGACGCGTACGGCGCGTACCTGTGGGACGTGCTGGAGCGGCAGGAGGGCGTGGACCTCTCCCGCTCGCGCCGCTTCCCCGGCTGGCACTCGCTGGTGACGGTCTCGCTCGCCTACGACGGCGACCGGGCCATGGTCACCCATGCGCACGAGCCGCCGGTCACCGCCGACCAACTGGTCGGCGCGACGCCGCCGCCTAGCCGGGCCGCGGTCATCGACCTCGGACCGGACCGGCAGGCCTGGCTGGAGCAGGCGCACGCGGCCGGCACGCTGATCTTCGCGGACGCAGGCTGGGACGAGGCGGCCATACATCCGGACGCAGTGCTCGATCAGCTCGCGCTGTGCCACGCGTTCATGCCGAACGCGGAGGAGGCGATGGCCTACACCCGCACCGACTCGCCACAGGCCGCGCTGGCCAGGCTCGCGGAGCGGGTGCCGGTGGCGGTGATCACCCGGGGCGGCGACGGGGTGCTGGCGACCGACGCGACCACCGGCGAGACCGCGTCGGTCTCCGGGCTCGGAGTGGACGCCTTCGACACCACCGGCGCGGGCGACGTGTTCGGGGCCGGATTCGTCGCGGGCACGCTGGCGGGCTGGCCGCTGGCCGACCGACTCAGGTTCGCGAACCTGGGCGCGGCGCTCGCCGTGCAGCAGTTCGGCGGTGCGCTGGCCGCCCCGGGCTGGGCCGGGGTAGCGCGCTGGTGGCGAACGGTGCGCGACGGCAGTCACCCGCAGGCGGCCGAACTGCGCGCCGACTACGCGTTCCTCGACGACGTCATCCCGGCGCACGTGCGGCCGGACTCCCCGGTTCGCCATGCTCAGGTGACGATCGGTTTCACAGGCCGGCCCCGTTGAGGGCGGCTGCGCCGGGGGCCAACACCCAGGACCAGCGGTAGGTGCCGGGGCCGATCAAGTACTGAGGCAACGTGTCAGGGCCGCACGATGCCGTGCCGAGGCCGCGATGCGCGGCGTCGATGTGCACGACGCAGCGATCCAGCGGAACGAGTTCGTCGTGGTGCGCGGCTGCGGCGAGGTCGGCGGCGCGGTGGCGGGTGATGCTCACCTGGCGCGGGAGGTCGAGATGGACCGCAATCCCCTGCTGCTGCGAACTGCTCAGCGCGAACCAGCGCACGCCGTACCGCCCGCCGCTCTCTTGCGGTCGTAGGTATGGGGTGAACAGCGAGTCCGTGCGGGCACGGTGACGACCCACTGAGCCCGCGGCTTGGCGGTCGGGATAGCTCTCCCACGGCCCGTGTCCGAACCACTCGGCGTGTTCCAGCCAGGCCGCGGTCTCGAAGACGGTGCCGACCCTGGGCACGTCAGTCAGCTCGGCGGGCAGGACGGCGCACTCCTCAATCAGGATGGCGTGCCGCCCGTCCGCGTCGATCAGGGAGCTGAGCACCTGCTCATGAAGCACTGCGCCGACGGCGAGGGCGTACTCGGCCCGCACGACGGTGCGCTCGCCGTCGCGTTCGATCGCGGTGACGGTGCGGGTCGGCGCCTCCAGGCCCCACTTGCGCCAACGCTCGGTGGTGTCGCCGGCCCGATCGTTGTCCGTCGGCGCGCGCCACAAACTGAGCAGCGGCGGACGAGCGAGCAGCGGGTGCACGAGCAGGCCGTCGTCATTCACCGAGACGCTGGTACCAGTCGTCCTCCTGAAACGGACACGCGTAACCACGTCAGCCGTCTCCAAAATTGGGACTGCGTGATCGAGGCGAGTCAGCAGGTCGCGGTCCTCGGCACGCAGACAAACCTGTGGCAGACACACCTCGGTACCAGCCAGTGCCCAGTTCTCATGCCCGGCCGTCGTCAGCCGAAGTGTCAGCCAGACTTCGCCATGAGCGGGCAGATCAGCGAGCAGCCCGTCCGGCACCGAGATCACACCTGTCCGTCCTGGCGAGACGACTGGTAACACTGCGGGCAGGACCACAGGCTCGCTGCGTGATTCACCGTCAGCCGCCACCAGCCGCCATTCCCCCGCCAGCCAGGACAGGTCGCGGAAATGCTGCCGGTTCTTGATGCGAACCCGTACTTGTGCCGACGAAGTTCCATCACCCTTCACCGCATCCACCAACTCCAATCCCACGGGGGCGGCCAGCTCACGGTGCTCGTACATCGCCGGCTTCGGCGTGCGGTCCGGGAAGACCAGGCCATCCGCGCAGAAGTTGCCGTCATTCGGCACGTCGCCGAAGTCGCCGCCGTACGCCCAGCGGTAACCCGGGCTGGCGACTCCGTCGACGTAATTGCCCACCCCGGACGGTCCCGCCGGGCGGCCCCCGTCGATGTGCTGCAGGATGCCGTGGTCCCAGAACTCCCAGATGAAGCCGCCCTGCAATCCGGGAGTCGACTCGATCGCGGCCCAGTACTCGGCGAGCGTGCCGTTGCTGTTACCCATGGCGTGCGAGTACTCGCACATGATCAGCGGCTTGGTCTGCCGACCCGAGCTCGCGTGCTCCACGATCTGCGCAATCGACGGATACATCGGGCAGATCAGATCGCTCGCGGTCTGCGCCGAGTACCAGTCGTCCTTGATCGCGCCTTCGTAGTGCACCGGCCGGGTCGGGTCGTAGCGGCGCAGCCAGCCCGCGGCGGCATCGTGGTTCGCGCCGTAGTCCGACTCGTTGCCCAGCGACCAGGCGATGATGCTCGGATGGTTCTTGTCCCGCAGCGCCATCCTGGACACCCGCTCGACGAACGCGGCCAGGTAGCGCGGGTCGTCGGCCAGTTCGTGGGCGTGGTCGTGCGCCTCGATGTCCGCCTCGTCGATGACGTAGAGGCCCAGTTCGTCGGCGAGGTCGAGCAGCGCGGGGTCGTTCGGGTAGTGCGAGGTACGCACCGCGTTGAAGCCGAAGCGCTTCATCGTGGCCAGGTCCTCGCGCAGTTCGGCCACGGACACCACGCGCCCGGTCAGCGGGTGGAAGTCGTGCCGGTTCACGCCCCTGACATAGATCCGCCTGCCGTTGACGAGCAGGTCGGCGCCGACGATCTCGACCTGCCGGAAGCCGATCCGGTAGCCCGCCTCGTCCGCGACGGTGCCGTCGGCGCGGTGTAGTCGGACCGTCAGGCCACGGCAGTCCGGGGTCTCCGCCGACCACGGGATCACCCCGGGCACGGTGCCGCTGATCCGGGCCAGGCCCAGCCAGTCCGAGACCCGGTCGTGCGCCGCCGCATCGGCGGCGTACTCCTCGTCGGGTCCGAGCTCGCCGACACCGTCCAAATACGCTGATACCGACCAGCCAGACGGCAGCACGCCGTTACCGTTCGCCGTGCTGACCTTCACGTCGACGCGCAGGGTGCCCGTCGCGGTGCCGTCCTCGGCGAGGTAGTCGAGCCTGCTGTCACTGCGCGCGGCGAGCCCGGCGGTGATGCGCACGTCGGCGAGATAGAGCGGATCGGTCGCGTAGAGGAACACCGAGCGGGTGATTCCGCCGTGCCACCACTGGTCCTGGTCCTCGATGAAGGTCGCGTCGGACCATTTGACGACCCTCAGCCGCACCGTGTTGGGCTCGCCGAGCGCGATCGCGTCCGTCACGTCGAACTCGCTCGCCAGGTGCGAGTCCTTGCCTACGCCGACGTCGATCCCGTTGACCCGTGCGATCAGCACGCTCTCGGCCGCCCCGACGTGTAGCACGACCCGGCGGCCCGCCCAGTCCCCCGGCACGGCCACCTCGCGCTCGTACACCCCGGTGGGATTGGCGGCGGGCGGGTGCGGCGGCAGGTCGGGCCAGGGCATCTGCACATTCGTGTACTGCGGCCGGTCCCGCACGCCGTGCAGGTCGTCAAAGTCCTGCACGGTCCAGCAGCCCGGCACCTCGATCTCCGCCCAGTTCTCGACGGGCGGGGTCTGCGGCGTCGGCAGCAGCTGAAACCGCCAGACCCCGTCCAGTTCGAGCCGCTTCGCCGGATCGCAGTGCGGGACCGCGTGCATCGGCACCCGCCCCCAGCCCGTGATCTCGGGTGCGTCCCAGGGATCCGTGATCATGCCCGCGTCCTCATGCCCGCGTCAGCCGGAGCGTGAGGATCTGGAACGGCCGCAGCGCGAGCGGGATCGAGCCGTCCGCGCCCACCGGCAGCGGCTCACCTGCGGTCGGCCGCTCGAGCAGGTCCACGATCTGGGCCCGCGCCACCGGGAACGCGGCGTGCAGCACAGTCGCGGCACGCCCGCCGAGCGACTCGTAGAGCCGGACGACGACGTCACCCGACTCGTCGTCGGCGAGCTTCACCGCCTCGATCGTCACGTCGTTTCCGGTCACCCCGACCAGCGGCGCACGGTGGGCGGTGCCCGCACCGCCGGGGGTCACCCGCAGGGGGAGGTTGAGCGCGTATCCCTCCGCGATCGCGTCGGCGACGGTCGCCCCCGGCAGCACGGAGTAGGTGAACCGGTGGCTGCCCTGGTCCGCGAGCGGGTCGGGGCTGCGCGGCGATCGCAGCAGGCTGAGACGCACCGTGGTCGTCGTTCCGCCGTCCGCGCGCGTGTCGCGGGTGATGTCGTGGCCGTAGGTCGAGTCGTTGAGCACTGCGACGCCGTATCCGGCCTCCGCGACGTGGACCCAGCGGTGGGCGAAGACCTCGAAGCGCGCGGCGTCCCAGCTGGTGTTGGTGTGTGTGGGCCGGTACACGTGCCCGAACTGGATCTCGGCCGCGTGCCGGTCGGCGTGCACGTCGATCGGGAAGGCGGCCTTGAGCAGCTTCTCGGTCTCGTGCCAGTCCACCTCGGTGACGATGTCGACCCGCTTGCTGCCGGCCCGCACCCGCACGGTCTGCACGATGCGGGAGCGTCCGAACGTGCGGGTGATCCGCACGGCGCCGACCAGCGGCCCGTCCTCGGCGACCGCGATCTCGTCGACGCCCGTCAGATCCGTGTACTGACGCTTGTAGTGCGCGTCGATGTCCCAGGCGTCCCACTCGTTGGGCTGGTCGGTGTGCAGCCGCAGCAGATTGCCGCCGCCACCGGGGGCCAGCACCTCGCGGTCGGCGAACAGGTCGCGGAGCGAGGAGAACTGGCCGTTCTCATCGAACTCCACCCGCACCAGACCGTTGTCGATGACGTGCGCCGTAGTCGTCACGCGCGACGCGGGTGCGGCCACGGCCGCATCCGGCAGCGTGGTCGAGGCCGACGCGGCGATCTGCGTGAAGACCGCGACGCCGCCGTCGCTCAGCCGCTGTCCGCCTGAAACGGACACCGTATCGGCGGCCGGTCCGGCGGGGAGGATGACCACCTCGGCGCGGTCACGCGGTGCGGCGTTGAAGACCACCGGCTCGCTGCCCGTTCCCACCAACGCAGCCGTCGCTCCGGCGATGAGCTCCTCCAGCTCCGCCGCCACCTGCGCATACTCCACCGTGGCCTCGCGGTGTACCCAGCCGATCGACGAGCCGGGCAGGATGTCGTGGAACTGAAGCAGCAACACCTGCTTCCACAACCGGTCCAACGCCTCGTACGGATAGCTGTACCCGGCCTGCACGGCCGCAGCCGCGCTCCACAGTTCGGCCTCCCGCAACAGGTGCTCGCTGCGCCGGTTGCCCGACTTCCCGCGCGCCTGGCTGGTGTACGTACCGCGATGCAGCTCCAGGTACAGCTCGCCGGACCAGACCGGAGCGTCCCGGTACTCCTCCTCGGCCGCCCGGAAGAACGCGTCCGGCGACTCGACCACGACCCGCGGCGAGCCCTCCAGGTCGCGCAGCCGACGCGCCTTCTCCAGCATCTCCCGCGTGGGGCCGCCGCCACCGTCGCCGTAGCCGAAGGGCAGCAGCGAGCGCGTACCGCGCCCCTTGTCCGAGTATTCGCGCACCGCGTGCGCCAACTCGCCGCCCTCGAACGCCGCGTTGTACGTGTCCACCGGCGGGAAGTGGGTGAAGATCCGGGTGCCGTCGAGGCCCTCCCATTGGAAGCTGTGGTGCGGCAGCCGGTTGGTCTGGTTCCAGGACAGCTTCTGGGTCAGGAACCACTCGGCCCCGGCCAGCCGGGCCAGCTGCGGATAGGCCGCGGTGTAGCCGAAGGAGTCCGGCACCCACACGCCCTTGCACCGGACCCCGAACTCCTCCAGGAAGAAGCGCTGGCCGTGCACGAACTGACGGGCCAGCGCCTCGCCGCCGGGCAGGTTGCCGTCCGGCTCGACCCACATGCCGCCGACCGGGAGCCACTGCCCGGACTTGACCGCGGTCCTGATCCGCTCGTAGATCTCCGGGTAGCGGGCCTTGGCCCAGGCGTACTGCTGGGCCTGCGAGCAGGCGAACAGGAACTCGGGGTAGTCGGCAGCCAGCGCGGTGACGTTGGCGAAGGTGCGCGCGGTCTTGCGCACCGTCTCGCGCACCGGCCACAGCCAGGCGCTGTCGATATGGGCGTGCCCGACCGCCGAGAGCGTGTGCGCGCTCGCGTGCGCGGGCTTGGCCAGCGCCCCGGCCAGCTTGGCGCGGGCGTCGACGGCCGTGCCAGACACGTCCGCGAGGTCCAGCACGTCGAGCATCGACTCCAGCGCGCGCAGGATCTCGTGCCGACGCGGGTCCGTCACCGGCAGTTCGAGCATCAGCTCCCGCAGCACCTCGACGTCGAGCACGAGGTGCCACACCGGCTCGTCGAGCACCGCCAGGTCGGCGCGGGCGAAGCGGTACAGCGGCTCGTCCGGGGCGGTGGTCTTGTCGCTCATCGGGTTGGGCACGAAGCCGCCGGCCAGGATGTCCGGGTTTGCGGCCGCCTCGAGCAGCAGCTCGACCCGCTCGCCGCCGCTGGACGGGTTCGCGATCGGCACGTACTGGTTGCGCGGGGCGACGCCCTTGAGCGGCCTGCCGACCGCGTCGTGCACCAGCGCCTCGGCCTGGCTTCCGGGCCAGTCCCCGACGAAGCCGAGGTCGAACACCGCCTCCACCCGACGCCCGGCCCACTCGGCCGGGACCTCTCCGGCCGCGCGGAACCAGGTGGTCGACCACGGCCGGCCCCAGCGCTCGCCGGTCCGGAACGGCTGGTAGTGGCCTGCCAGTGCCTCGGCCACCGGGACCGGCTCGTCCGGCACCTGCCAGGCCGTCAGCTCCAGCGGCACGGCGGCGGCGTACACCGCGGGCCTGATCCGCTCGGTCAGCGCCCGGTCCAGCCGGCCTTCGACGATCCGGCGGTCGTCATGCATGTCAAACCCCTTCTTCGGCGCGGTGTCTCGGCACAGCCGGCACTCTCAACTCAGCCAGCACGATCGACACTCTCAACGCAGGTAGGCCAGGCCGGGAATGCGCTGCTGGTAGTCGTCGAGCAGTCGGCGGGCGACGGTCACCGAGTCTACGAGCGGGTGTCCGGCCAGGGCGCGCAGCGCCAGCTCCCGCGACCCGGCGGCCGCGGCGTCGATCACGTCGCGCTCGACCGCCTTGACCGCGCACACCAGGCCGGTCGCATGGCCGGGCAGCGGGTCGATGGCCAGCGGCCGGGCGCCGTTCGCGTCCACCAGGCAGGGCACCTCGACGACCGCGTCCTCGTCCAGGACGCCGAGCGTCCGGCGGTTGCGGACGTTGAGGATCAGCGTCGAGTGCTTGTTCATCGCGATGGCCCGCATCAGCGCCAGCGCGACCTGCTCGTAGCCGCCGGACTCCAGGTCGCAGGAGTCACGGTCCCCGGCGTCCGCCGCCTCGCGGTTCTCGGCCATATAGGTGATCTCACGCTGCAGCCGGGTGCGGTCCCAGGCGGCGAAGGCCGGCTCGTCGCCCGGCGCCGCCCCCTGGGCCATCTGCTCATAGAAGTCCCGCTGCTGGTCCAGCAGGAACGCGCCGCGCGTCTGGGCCGCGCCGCGCGCGGCGGCGACCGTCTCCCGGTTGAAGTAGTAGTAGTGCAGGTACTCGTTGGGGATCGCACCGAGGGTGCGCAGCCACTGCGCCCCGAACAGCCGGCCCTCCTCGAAGGAGGTCAGCGCCGCCTCGTCCTCGAACAGCCGGGGCAGCTGGTCGCGCCCGTCCACGTGCACCCCGCGCAGCCAGCCGAGGTGGTTGAGGCCCACGTAGTCGAACCGGGCCGTCGCCGGATCCACGCCGAGCACCCGGGCGACCCGGCGGCCGAGGCCGACCGGGGAGTCGCAGATGCCGATGACCCGGTCGCCCAGGTGGCGGGCCATCGCCTCGGTGACCATGCCGGCCGGGTTGGTGAAGTTGATCACCCAGGCGTCCGGGGCCAGTTGCGCGATGCGCCGCGCGATGTCGGTCATCACCGGGATGGTGCGCAGGCCGTAGGAGATCCCGCCGGCGCCCACCGTCTCCTGGCCGAGGACCCCCTCGTCCAGGGCGACCCGCTCGTCCGCGGCCCGGCCCTCGAGACCGTGCACCCGGATCGCGCTGAAGACGAAGTCCGCCTTGGACACCGCGGCGTCCAGGTCCGTGGTGACGTCGATCTCGGGCGCGTCGGACACGCCCTGCGCCTGGTCCCGCAGTACTTTGGAGATCGCGGTCAGCCGGGCCGAGTCGAGGTCGTGCAGGGTGACGTGGGTGATCCGGCCCTCGCTGCGGTCCTCCAGCAGCGCCCGGTAGACCAGCGGCACGCGGAAGCCGCCCCCGCCGAGGATTGTCAGCCTCATCCTTTGTTTTCCTCCACCTTCGCGCCGCGCGCAGTTTCGGCCGGTGCCGCCGGGCAGTGTCCTGGGTGCGTGCCACCGGTCTGAGCGCACGACCATGACCATACTCTTCAAACTTAGTCACGGTCACGTGTCTTTTTGAAGAAAGCTTGTCAAGGTCGTGCACGATGGTGCAATCTCAAGCTTGTTCCGCGCCCCCGGCGGAGACCGGCGCCGCCAGGACCACCAACCTCGGAAGGGCAGCAGATCGTGGAACTCTCCCGTAGACACCTGCTTCGCAACGGCCTGTACGGCATGGCCGGGCTCGCGGTCGGCGCCACCGCCGCCGCCTGCGGCAACTCCTCCGACAGCGGTTCCGGCGGCGTGCCCGCGTCGATGACCCTCTGGTACTGGAGCGGCGGCCTGAGCGACAAGGTCGTGGCCGACGCGGTCAAGCAGTTCAACCAGACCAAGCTGAAGTCCTCGGTGATCGGCGGCGACTTCAAGCAGAAGCTGCAGACCACGATGGCCAGCGGCAAGTACGTCCCGGACATCACCGGGATCAAGGGCGAGGACATCGCCTCGCTGCTGCCGCATGCGGACAAGTTCATCGACCTGAACACCCTCGGCGCGGACAAGCTGGCCTCGCAGTACCTGTCCTGGAAGTGGAAGCAGGGCAGCACCCAGGACGGCAAGCTGATCGGCTTCCCGATCGACATCGGCCCGACCGCGATGTACTACCGCGAGGACCTGTTCCAGCAGGCGGGCCTGCCCACCGACCCGGCCAAGGTCGCGGCGGCCATGGCGACCTGGGACGACTGGCTGCAGGCCGGGGTCGAGCTCCACCACAAGCTGCCCAAGACCTTCCTAGTGAACAACGGCGGCTCGATCTTCGGCAACATGGTGGGCCAGGGCACCGCGCGCTTCATCGACTCCAGCGGCAAGTTCATCGGCGACCAGGACCACATCCGCAAGGCCTGGGACACCTCCGTCAAGGCGGTCAGCCTGGGCGTGGACGCGAAGATCAACGACAACAGCTGGAACGCGGCGATCGGCAACGGCACCCTGGCCACCGAGATCGGCGCGGCCTGGCACGCGCTGGACATCGAGCAGGCCGCGCCGGACCTCAAGGGCAGCTGGCGGGTGGCCGCCTCCCCGGGCGGGGCGGCGAACATCGGCGGCTCGTTCCTGGCCATCCCGAAGCAGTGCAGCGACCCGGCCCTGGCCTTCCAGATCATCACCTGGATCCTGAACGCGGCCAACCAGGCCCGCGGCTTCACCGACGACGCGCTGTTCCCGTCCACCCCGGCCAGCTACTCGCTGCCGGCACTGACCGCCGCCGACCCGTACTTCGGCGGCCAGTCCACGATCGACGTGTTCGGCCCGGCCGCGAAGGCGATCCCGGTCCAGTACCAGGCCCCGGCGGACTCGGCCGTCTCGGCCCCGTACTACAACGAGCTGACGAACGTGGAGACGGGCAAGAACCCCGACACGGCCTGGTCGGACGCCGTAAGCCAGGCCAAGCAGGTCTTCGCGCAGCAGCAGGTGAGCTGACGGTGGCGATGACCCGACTCAGCGGTCCGCGGACGGGGTCCGGCGGCGGGAACGCGGCCGCGGACCGGCGCCGGAGCGGGCGGCTGCGCCGGGTCGCCTCGTTCTGGCCGCAGTATCTGGCGATCTCGCCGTTCTACCTGATCTTCCTGGTGTTCATGCTGGTCCCGATCGTGTTCTCGCTGTACCTGGCGTTCACCTCCTGGGACGGGGTCGGGGCGATCCACTTCGTCGGGCTGCGCCAGTTCCGCTTCCTGTGGAACGACCCGACCTTCTGGCTCGCCCTGCGCAACACCCTGATCATCTGGGTGCTGGGCACCGTGCCGATGCTCTGCGCGTCGCTGGTGCTGGCCTCGCTGCTGAACTCGACCCGCCGCTTCACCGCGTTCTACCGGGTGGCGCTGTTCATCCCGAGCGTCACCTCGCTGGTCGCGGTCGCCCTGTTCTTCGGCGCGGTGTTCAGCAACAGCTTCGGCCTGGTCAACGTGATCCTGCAGCACCTGGGCCTGGGCACGGTGCCGTGGATGAGCAACTCCTGGACCATCAAGGTCGTGATCGCGCTGCTGATGAGCTGGCAGTGGACCGGCTACAACGCGATCATCTACCTGGCCGGGATGCAGGCGATCCCCAAGGAGCTCTACGAGGCCGCGAAGGTGGACGGCGCGGGGCCGGTGCAGACCTTCTTCAAGATCACCGTCCCGCTGCTGCGCCCGATCATCCTGTTCACGGTGATCGTCTCGACGGTCACCGGGCTGCAGAGCTTCACCGAGCCGCAGGTGCTCTTCGGCAGCAGCGCCGCGATCAACCCGAACTCCGGCGGTCCGGGCCAGGCCGGCCTGACCCTGATCCTGTACTTCTACCACCAGGCATTCGACAACAACGACTTCGGCTACGGCGCGGCGATCGCCTGGGCGGCCTTCCTGGTCATCATGCTGTTCGCGCTGCTCAACTGGCGGATCGTCGCCCGCAGGGAGAAGTGAGCGCTGTGTTCGGAAAACGCCCCAGGGGCCGGGGCCTCGCGCTGCACGCCGTCCTGGTGCTCGGCGTGCTGGTCTCGATGTTCCCGTTCTACTGGACCGTGGTGATGGCCACCAACACCACCCGGGACATCTACCGCGACCCGCCGAAGCTGGTCTTCGGCACCCAACTGCTGGTGAACATCCGCCGGGTGCTCGACAACATCGACTTCTTCGGGTCGATGGGCAACACGATCCTGGTAGCCGTGGGCACCACCGCGCTGGTGCTCTTCTTCGACTCGCTGGCCGCGTTCACCTTCGCCAAGTACCAGTTCCCCGGCCGCCGCTTCCTGTTCGCGGTGCTGCTGCTCACCTTCATGCTGCCGATGCAGCTGGCCCTGATCCCCGAGTTCGAGATCATGGTGAAGCTCGGCTGGGTGGGCGACCTGCGGGCCCTGATCATCCCGTCCACGGCCAACGCCTTCGGCATCTTCTGGATGCGGCAGTACATCTCAGGTTCGGTGCCGGACGAGCTGCTCGACGCCGCCCGGCTTGACGGTTGCAACTTCTTCCGGCAGTACCTGCACGTCGCCCTGCCGGCGATCCGGCCCGGACTGGCCTTCCTCGGCATCTACACCTTCGTCGGGGCCTGGAACGACTACGTCTGGCCGCTGATCGTCCTGGTCAACCCCGACCACATCACCCTGCAGGTGGCCCTGGCGCAGCTCAACACGGCGCACAGCACGGACTACAGCATGGTCATGGCCGGTGCGCTGCTCGCCCTGGTGCCGGTGGTCGGAGCCTTCGTCCTGTTCGCCCGCAACTTCATGTCCGGCGCGATCGAGGGGGCGATCCGTGGCTGAGCGTCTGGCACACACGGACACCACGGACCGGGACACAGTCGACAAGGATGCCGCGATCGCCCGTTTCCGCGAACGCCGCTTCGGCCTGTTCGTGCACTGGGGCCTGTACGCCCTGGCCGCGCGCGGCGAGTGGATGCGGCACTACGAGCGGACCACCAACGCGGACTACCAGCAGTACTTCGACCACTTCGATCCCGACCTCTACGACCCCCGGGAATGGGTCGCCCAGGCCGAGGCCGCCGGGATGCGGTACGCCGTCATGACCACCAAGCACCACGACGGCTTCTGCCTGTGGGACACCGACCTGACGGACTATCGGGCGGCGAACACCCCGTACGGCCGCGACCTGATCCGGCCTTTCGTGGACGCGCTGCGCGAGCGCGACATGGGCGTGGGCCTCTACCACTCGCTCATCGACTGGCACCATCCGCAGTTCCCGATCGACGGCCTGCATCCGCTGCGGGACGACGCCGAGGCGGTGGCGGGCAACAACCAGCGCGATATCGCCGTGTACCGCAGGTATCTGCACGGCCAGGTACGCGAGCTGCTGTCCCGCTACGGCCGGATCGACACGATGTGGATGGACTTCTCCTACGTCGACCATCTGCACGACGGCACCGTGGTCTGGGGCGGCAAGGGTGCGGCCGACTGGGGCAGCGAGGAGTTGCTCAAGACGGTCAGAACCCTGCAACCCGGCATTCTGCTCAACGACCGGACCGGACTGCCCGGGGACTTCGTCACCCCCGAGCAGTACCAGCCGAGCGGACCGATGACCCGCGATGGCGAACCGGTGCTGTGGGAGGCCTGCCAGACCCTCAACGGCACCTGGGGCTACGACCGGGACAACCGCGACTTCAAGTCGGTCGGCCTGCTGCTGCGGATGCTGGTCGACACCGTCTCGAAGGACGGCAACCTGCTGCTCAACGTCGGACCGACCGCGCGCGGCGAGTTCGACCCGGTGGCCGCCGAGACGCTGCGCGGGATCGGCCGGTGGATGCGGCTGCACGGCCGCTCGATCCACGGGGCCGGTCCCAGCGCGTTCGTCCCGCCGCCGGACTGCCGCTACACCCAGCGCGGCGACCGGCTATATCTGCACTTGTTCGCCTGGCCCTTCGACGCCGTCCACCTGCCCGGCCTGGCCGACCGCGTCGTCTACGCCCAGTTCCTGCACGACGCCGCCGAGGTCCGCCGCGAGGTGTCCGACCCGAACGACAAGCACGCCTACGCCACCTCGTCGGCCGGCCAGCCGCCCGGAACGCTGACGCTGCTGCTGCCGACCCGGCCCCCGGAGGCCGAGATCCCGGTCATCGAGCTCTTCCTGAAGGACCCGGCGCCCTGACGAACACCCCTCCGGCGGATCAGTACGCCCCGTCCAGCAACGTCCGCTGATCCTCCGTCAGCTCGAGGTCGACAGCCCCCAGACTCTCCTCGAGCTGCGCCACCGAGGACGCGCCGACCAGCGGGATCACCGGAATCTCGCCGCCGATCAGCCAGGCCAGGACCACCTGGTTGACGGTGCCGCCGGTCTGCTCGGCCACCTGGCTCAGGGCCTTGAGCCGCGCCGGGGTGCCCGGATGGTCGTAGTCCGCGCCCAGCGGCTTGCCCGGGTTGGTGTACGCGCCGTTGAGCAGCGGCGAGTAGGCGACCAGGGCGAGCGCGGGATCGGCGCGCAGGTAGCTGAGCAGGTCCCCGCCGACCGCGCCCAGTTCGCCGTCCGGGGAGAAGTGGCCGGGAATGTCGGAGCGGCGGCGCAGGTAACTGTGCTGGTACTGCAGGACCTCGTAGCCGGGCAACCCGGCCGCCGCAGCCAGTCCGCGGGCCCGCTGCACCCGCCACGCCCAGTGGTTGCTGACTCCCAGCAGGCCGACCGTGCCCTCCGCCACGAGTTCGGCGAAGCCCTGCACGGTCTCCTCCTGCGGCGTCTTCGGATCGTCGATGTGCGAGTAGAGCAGGTCCAGCCGGTCCACCCCGAGCCGCTCGCGGCTGCGCTGCGCCGACTCCCGCAGCACCTTCGCGGAAAGGCCCTCGGGGTTGTCGAGGTAGCTGGTGCCGGGGGCCAGCGGCCGGGCGCCGACCTTGGTGGCGATGAAGATCTCGTCCCCGATCCCGCGGCTGCGCCGCCAGCGGCCGAGCAGTTCCTCGCTCTGGCCGCCCTGTCCCCCGTCGAACCAGAACGCGTAGTTGCCCGAGGTGTCGACGAAGGTGCCGCCGGCCTCGACGTAGCGGTCGAGAACGGCGAACGACGTCTGCTCGTCGGTGCTGGTACCGAACCGCATGGCGCCGAGGCTGAGCACGCTCACCTCGCGCCGGGTCTTCGGGTCGGTGCCGATCATGCGGTATTTCATCAGGCTTCCTCTCCTGCCGCCCGCAGTGTCCGGGCTCTGTGCAGGAGTCTGGATGCTAGAGCGCACTCAAGGTCAAGCCCGCCCCCGCAAAATGCCCCATCGAGGTTAACCGTGGTCGTCGCGCACAGCACCGGCGCACTGTCAGAACTAAGGGTACGAAGGCGACGTTGCGACGATCGTACGGAACACTCGGGGATCGACAGGTGTTGCAGAGGACTGTGCCCATAGACATAGGTGTCATGCTGCCGACGTCCACGCCGGATTCCGCACGACCGATTCTGGGCGATATCCGGGAAAGCGCCCGCCTCGCCGAGGATCTCGGACTCGACTCGATCTGGTCCACGGACCACCTGGTGGCGAGCGCGCCCATCCTGGACAGCACCGTCGTGTTGTCCACGGCGGCCGCGGTGACCGAGCGGATCACGATCGGCTTCGGGGTGATGGTGCTGGCTTTGCGGCCCGTGACCTGGGCCGCGAAGCAGATCAGTACCCTGCAGTACGTCTCCGGCGGCCGCCTGGTGCTAGGCGTCGGCACCGGCAACCCCGCGCACGGGGACGTCGGATGGCGCGCGGCGGGCGTGCCCTACGAAGGCCGCGGCCGCCGCACGGACGAGGCGCTGCGCTTACTGCCGAGCCTGGTCGCCGGGGAGCCCACCGTGCTCGCCGACGGCTCGACGGTGACCCTGGCCCCTGGCTCGAGCGTGCCGCGCATCGTGGTGGCGGGCAACGGGACAAGCGCGTTGCGCCGAGCCGCCGAGTTCGGCGACGGCTGGGCGTGCATCAGCCTGACCCCTGACGAAGTGGCCGCGAACCTGGTGATCCTGGACGAGCTCGCCGCCCGCCACGGCAGGAAAGCGCCGCGCGCGACGGTCGTCGCTCCGGTCTTGGACCGCGATCCGCATCGCGCCGCCACCCAGCTGGCCGCATACGCCGACATCGGTGTGGAACGCGTGATCATCGCCCCGAGCGGGCCGGACTGGCGCCAGGGCTACGAACACGCCGCGACACTACGCACCGCCGCAGACACCTCGGCCACGCTCACGTTCGATGGGCCGTCATAATCCGGGTTGGAACGCCAGCACCCTGCGACTTGTTGCCGGACCAGCAGCGCGAACCGCTGCGCCGCATCGAGGAACTGCGCGCCGGACGACAGGTCATGAGCAGATTCGTGGCCGGGCTCACGCATGAGGCCCGGCTCATGCAGCAGCTGGTCGACGAGTTCCGCGTGGACAAGGAAGCAGCCAAGGTCCAGATGATCGCGGCCGGCTACCTGCGCCTGCCCGCCCGGGCGCTGACCGCGTCCAGGCGGCGCTGCCACCAGTGCCGGTGCTCGGGGTGCAGCCGCAGCGCGACGTACCGGCCGAGCGGCAGGTAGCCGATCGCCGCGCCCACCCCGGCCAGGATGATGTCGTCCACGTCGAAGGACCGGCCGCGCACGAAGAAGTGCTGGGCCAGCTCGATCAGGGTGATGACCACGCCGGTCACCAGCAGCACCCGCAGCAGCCCGCGCAGCCTGGGGCTGACCGTCGGAAGCAGCAGTCCGAACGGCACGCCGATCAGCACGTTCCCGCCGAGCTCGCGGATCTGCTCGTGCAGGGAGGCGTACCGCAGATAGAGCCGGATCGTGGCGCCGGGCTTGAGGTTCGTGTGCGCGACGCCCATGGAGGCGGGCGACGGGGTCAGCGTCAGCTTGAGCAGCACAGCCCCGCACACCGCCAGGACCAGCACCGCGAAGACGCGCCCGGCCAGGGTGCCCCAGCGTCGGCGCCGAGCCGCCCGCGCCGCCGCGGTTGCCGCCGTCGCCGCTGTGCCACCCACCCGAGAAACCCAGATCCGTGCCGCTTCAGCCTGGACCATCAGCCCTCCCTCACTCCGGCCCACCGCGGCCGCCCGATCGCCAGTACCCGGTTTTCCCCGAATCATCGTGACCTGTGCCAGTTGAAACAAAATGAAACATCGGACGATTGATTGACCCTCCATTCCACACTGGTGTAGACCTCTGACTGGGTGCGGTGCCGACTAAACAGGGCACGTATATCGGAGGTCTGAATTGTTTGGACGGATGCGAAGTCTGGTGCCGCTGACGGTCGCCGCGCTCGCCGTGGTGGCCGCCGCGACCGGACCCGCCCTCAGCGCGGCGGGCGGCTCCGCGGCCGCCCCGGCGGCCGACGCGCTGCTGTCGCAGGGCAGGCCGGTGACCGCGTCCTCCTCGGGCGGCTGCTGCCCGGCGGCGAACGCGGTGGACGGGGACTCCTCGACCCGGTGGGCCAGCGCGGCCGGCGCCGACCCGCAGTGGATCTACGTCGACCTCGGCGCGACGGCGCACGTCAGCCGGGTGCGGCTGCAGTGGGACACCTCCTGCGCGACCGCCTACGAGATCGACACCTCGGCCGACCACTCGACGTGGACGAAGATCTACTCGACCGCCGCGGGCAAGGGCGGGGTGGAGGACCTGACCTCGCTGGACGGCAACGGCCGCTACGTGCGCATGGACGGCACCAAGCGCTGCCGCAGCGACTCCAGTCACGGCTACTCGCTGCAGGAGTACGGCGTTTACGGCACCCTCGGCACTGACACCGCCGCGCCGAGCGCGCCCGGAACGCCGACCCTGGTCAGCGACACGTCGAGCAGCGTTACGGTGAAGTGGACCGCCTCGACCGACAACGTCGGCGTCACCGGCTACGACGTCTACCACGACGGCCAGCTGTGCGACAGCGTGAGCGGCACCACGCTCACCGGCACCTGCAGCAGCCTGAGCCCGAAGGTGACCTACGGGTTCTACATCAACGCGCGGGACGCGGCCGGCAACGTCTCCCAGCCGAGCGGCACCCTCTCGGTGACCACCCCGGCCTCCACCGACACGACCCCGCCGACGGTGCCGGCCGCCGTGCACGAGACCTCGGTGACCAACACCAGCATCGGGCTGGCATGGACCGCGTCCACCGACGACGTCGGCGTCGCGGGTTACCGGGTCTACAACGTGGCCGGCGGCACGTCCACCCAGATCGGCTCCACGGACGGCAAGACCACCAGCGTCCAGCTCGACGGCCTGACCCCGAGCACCGCGTACCACCTGGCGGTCACCGCCTTCGACGCGAACGCCAACGAGAGCGCGCAGAGCACCCCGCCCGTCAACGTGACCACCTCCGCGGGCAGCGGCTGCACCGCGGTCCAGGAGGTCTGCACCGTCACCCAGGTCGGCACGGACGACGACGTGGTCTGGGGCCTGGTGACCCTGCCGGACGGCACCATCCTGTTCAACGAGCGGGACGCGCACGACATCATCCACCTGAACCCGAAGACCGGCGCCAAGACGGATCTCGGCACGGTCCCGAACGTGCAGAGCACGGACGGCGAGGGCGGCCTGACCGGCCTGGAGATCAACCCGGTCAGCTTCTCCACCGACCACTGGCTCTACATCATGCACACCTCGCCGACCGACAACCGGATCGTGCGGATCAAGTACGACCCGGCCACCGACAAGATCGACACCAGCACCGAGCAGATCCTGCTGACCGGCATCGCGCGCAACAAGTTCCACAACGGCGGCCGGCTGCGGTTCAGCCCGGACGGCAAGTACCTCTACGCCGGCACCGGCGACGCGCAAAACGGGGCCAACGCGCAGAACACCAGCAGCCTCAACGGCAAAGTGCTGCGGATCAACCCGGACGGCTCGATCCCGTCGGACAACCCGTTCCACAACGCGGTCTGGAGTTACGGCCACCGCAACGTGCAGGGACTGGCCTTCGACTCGCAGGGCCGGCTGTGGGAGCAGGAGTTCGGCAACAGCATCATGGACGAGACCAACCTCATCGTGAAGGGCGGCAACTACGGCTGGCCCTCCTGCGAGGGGACCTCGGGCACCTGTTCGACCGCCGGATTCATCGCGCCGAAGCACACGTACCCGGTGGCCCAGGGCTCGTGCAGCGGCATCACGATCATCCGTGACGTGCTGTACGTGGCATGCGAGCGCGGTACGCGCCTGTACCGCGAGGTGATCAGCGGGAGCAGCCTGACGAACGTGCAGACCTTCTTCTCCGGCACGTACGGCCGCCTACGCACCGTCGAGCCCGCCCCGGACGGCGGAATGTGGATGGCCACGTCCAACGGCGGCGACAAGGACAGCACCCCGCACAACAGCAACAACCAGATCTTCCACGTCACGCTGGGCTGACCTGCAACCACGAACGAACGAGCGCCCGGCCGCCGGTACTCCGCCAGCCGGGCGCTCGCCCCGTTCTCGCGCAGTTCTCACCCCAGTTCTCACCCCGTTCTCGTCCCACCCGCCCGACCTGTACCAAATTCCCGCAATTACGGAATCCGCCCGCCCCGTCACCCGAAGTCGCTAGAATTGGAACAAGATTCCGAAGCGACCCGGGACGTGAGGTGGTTCGTGCACGCTCCTCCCGGCATATTCGATCCCTTACGCGCGGGGGATCCGGACCGGGTCGGCGGATATCGGCTGCACGCCCGCCTCGGGTCCGGCGGCATGGGCGAGGTGTTCCTCTCGCTCACCGACCCCGCCCAGCCCGTCGCCGTCAAGCTGGTGCGCCGCGACTTCGCGGACGACGCGCAGTTCCGGGCCAGGTTCGTGCGCGAGGTCCGGGCTGCCCGGCTGGTCGGCGGCCCGCGCATCTCGCAGCTGCTCGACGCCGATCCGTATGCGGACACCCCGTGGCTGGCCACCGCCTACATCCCAGGGCCGACCCTGGCCGAGGCGGTCGAGCTCTACGGCGCGCTGCCGGTGTCCTCGGTGATCGTGCTGATGGCGGGCATCGCCGAGGCGCTCGACACGATCCACGCCGCCGGGCTGGTGCACCGGGATCTGAAGCCGGCCAACGTGATCCTCGGCGCGGACGGCTTGCGAGTGATCGACTTCGGCGTGGCCCGCGCCACGGACGCCACCGCGCTCACCATGACCGGGAACCTGGTCGGCTCGCCGCAGTACGTGGCCCCGGAGCAGATCCTGGGCGACCCGGCCACCCCGGCCGGCGACGTCTTCTCGCTCGGCGCGCTGGCCTACTACGCGGCGACCGGCCTCCCCGCGTTCGGCGAGGGCCCCCGGGTGGGCGTCGTGTACCGGGTGGTGAACGGCGAGCCGGATCTGACCGGCTGTCCGCTCCAGCTCAAGGCGCTGATCGCGTCCTGCCTGGCCAAGGAGCCGGCCGGGCGCCCCACCACCGCCGAGATCGCCGAGACGTGCAAGCCCGACGCCCCGCCGCGCACCGCCGCGGACTGGCTGCCCCCAACTGTGGTCTTCGCGATCGACGCGTACGCCGCGGCCCTGACCGACCTAGCCGCCGACCTCCCCACGCAGCGGCCGGAGCCGAACGACCGCCGACGCCTCCCCCGCCTCGGCTCGCTCGCGCACCGGCCGTCACGCCGAGTCGCCCTGAGCCTCGCCGCAGCGCTCGCGCTGATCGGCGCGGGAACCGGCGCCACGCTCGCCATCACCGCCGCCGACCGTCCGACCGCCTCCACCCAGCAGCTGCCCGCCGCCGGAGGCTCCAACGCCGCCCTCGCCGGCCAGCCGTCAGCCAGCGCCACAACTGATACCAGTGCCAGCGCCAGCGCCACCTCCGCCGCCTTCCCACCCGGTGCCCGTCCCCCGCGCCCCGGCGACAGCGGCCCGCCCGGGGCCGGCGCACCGCTCCCCCCGCCGACCATCGTCACCTGGCACGGCAGCATCCACGTCACCACCGCGGGCCTGTGGCTCGACGGCATGCCCCCGCTCACGGCGCAGGGCTCCCACCCCGGCGACGTCCACGAGGCCCAGCCCGCCCCGAACGCCGAACTGTCCAGCGGCGTCATGAACCTGGCGCTGTGGACCGAGCCGGGCACCCCCACCGGCGCGCAGTGCTGGACCCTGGCCACCGAGACCGGAGTCTCGAACGTCCACGTCGCCGTCGGCACCACGCTCTGCGCCCTCACCGCCGACGGCCAGGCCGCCGTCCTCAAGATCGAGTCCGTCCCGTCCGACAGCTCCGCCTCCGGCCCCGGCGTGACCTGCTCCGCCACAGTCTGGGGCCGCCCGTCCTGACCGGCCTGAGACAGTTGACGCACCGGATACCGGTCCGATCAGGTCAGCCGCCTGCGGCCGACTCGAAGGCCTTGCCGACCACGGTCGCGTCCGGGCCGCTGCGGAACAGGCCGGTGCTCGGGCCGGAGTCCGAGGCGGGCAGGGCGAACCAGGCGTAGCGCTGGACGTACGGCAGCGAGGTCAGCATCTGCGCCGAGGCGGTCACGAACGCGGCCTGCTGCTGGTCGGACGGGTAGTGCGTGCCGTGAGAGAAGTCGGTGAGCGCGAACTCGGTGAGCCACAGGGGCTTGTGATAGCGGTCGTACACCGCCTTGAGATACGACTCGAGCTGGTTCACCGCGCCGGGCGTGTCGAAGTCCGAGCCGTACCAGTGCACTGCGATGAAGTCGACCCGGTAGCCGTGCGTCGCGGCGCCGCTCATGAACCGGTCCAGCCAGCCGCCTGGGTCCGCCGCGCCGGACGCGACCGCAGGGCTGCCCAGGATCTTCCCGGAGGCCATGAGCTGCGGCCACAGGGACAGCGTCTGGTCCACCGACATACTCGACTGCGAAGAAAGGTCCGGCTCGTTGAAGCTCAGCAGATACGGGCCCGCGGCCTGGGCCTGCGCCAGGTTCGCCGCGGTCACCGCATCCGCGTCCGGGATCATCGGCACGAAGCCGACTCCCGGCGGTGCGGCGATCCCGTCGTGGCCGGCCGCCCCGGTGTAGTACCAGTCCGCCTTCGACTCCGCCAGCGCCGCGCCGACCCCGTCGAAAGTCCAGGCGTTCACCCCCTTCTTTCGTCCGGGAGTCGTGCTGACCAGTGGGGCGGCGGCGATCGCGGAGAGGGTCGGGTCGTGCGTGACGGAGGAGGTCGCGGCGGCGGCGCTGCGCGGGGATGCAGAGTACGGCGACAGGCCCGCCGCGGGTGAGACGGGAGCGCCGTGAGCCGCGACGCTCGAGCGGGTCGGGGTCTGCGCACTGCTCGGCTGCACGGCGATGAGCGTCCCGACCACCACCCCGACTACGACCGCGCCGACGCTGATCGACAGCAGGCCGCCGTGTCTGCCGACGTTCGGCAGGCTGCGGGCGCGCTTCGTTGCGGTCTGCTGGATCCGACCGTGGGTAGCGGGCGGGACGCGATGCGGTTGGGATGTGGGAGGGGTGGTGGAGCTGGGAGTGGGAGTGGGTGTGCGTGTGGGTGTTGACGCTGGCTCTGTTGCGGAGGCGATGGCGATGCCGGATCCGGGACCGGCCCCGGCCGCCTGTCGCACGGTGGTGATCCAGCGCAGGCCGAGTTCCACGGGCACCGGGAGCAGCGGCAGGACCCGCACGAGGCTCTCGACCGGAAGCAGGTCGCCGATCAGGTCCCAGCAGGTGTCGCAGTCGCGCACGTGGCGGGCGATCCGCTTGCGCCAGAGCGGCTGCGGCTCGCCGTCCCAGCCCCGTCCGCGGATCAGGGCGCGCAGCCGGTCGCAGCCGGGCGACGACTGGAGCGCCTTGACCACCATGCACGAGGTCTGCATCTGCTCCTTCATCCGCAGCACCCGCACGGCCGTGTTCCGGGGCGAGAGCCCGAGCGCGGCGGCCAGGTCCGCGCGGTCCAGCTGGCCGACCTCCTCCAGCCACCACAGCGCGAGCAGGACGCGGTGGTCGCCGTCGAGCCAGCGGGCGGCGCGCACGACCACCCGGCGCCGGTCGGACCGGCTCAGCCTGCTGAGGCCGGCCGAGACGAAGCCGCCGGCCGGGTCGGAGAAGTCGCGGGCGGCGTCGGGCGCGGGGTTGTGGGCGTGCGCCCTGCGCCGCTGCTGTGAGCGCTCACGCACCTGCCGTACGGCGATGGCCACCAGCCACGACCGGAAAGACTCGGGATCGCGCAGCCCGCTCAGCCCCCGCACGACGTGCACCAGGGTCTCCTGGACCACGTCGTCCACGTCCGCATGTCCGTCGAGCGCTCGTCCGACGATGTTGTAGACCAGCGGGAAGGCGTCGGCCAGCAGCGCGTCGAGCGCCTCGACGTCACCCGCGCGGGCAGCCGCGACCCTCCCCGGATCGGGCGTTCGGCGCACCGGCCCGCTCTCGTGGCCCCACATTCCATCGTCGGCGTACACCAGTACTCCATTCCCCCAACGTGTCTCGCGAGTTGGATCTCTCTCCAGTCGCTCAGGAGACCTAGAGACCCTCTCGCGATTACGGAAATCAGCGCAACGGTTTCGATGATTTCGATGATGAACGCGGGACCGCGCCGTCGCCTGAAAACCCCGATCCGAGGGCGGAAGTTGTAGGTGGGGCGGAAGTGACGTGTGGTACTGGAAGGGCGAGAGCTGCTGCGGACACAAGACTGTTTTTATTCGGCTGAACGAGGGTACTGCGAATAGTTCGGGCGTGGCGGCTCGCCGGTCACGACAGATCACGACGGATACACAGCTGGTCACGGCAGATCACGGCAGATCACGAAGACGGAAGGGCTCACGGAACGTGGTGCGAGGGTGGTTGTGGGGGCGCTCTGCCCGTGGCGAGCCCGTGAGGGGCGGCTCCGCTCCGGGGCACCTCGACGCGCACGACGGGGCGTTGACGCATACGCTGCCGACCGTGGGCTACAGAGAGCAGCGGGAGAGCGTCGCGGACACCGCGCTACCCGCATCCAGCTCGCGGACTGCGTCCGCACCAGGACGCCGGACACCGTCGTCTACGTACCGGCTCCAGCTCTCCCCCGCCTTCACCTTCGACGACGCGGCCGCCGTGGTGCCCTACCTTCACCGACTCGGCGTAACGCACGCGTACCTCTCTCCGATCCTGCAGGCCGCCCCCGGCTCCGCACACGGCTACGACGTCGTGGAGCACGGCTGGATCAACGTGGAGCTGGGCGGCGAGGTGGGGCTGCGGCGGCTCGTCGACGTGCTGCACCGGCACGGGATGGGCGCGATCGCCGACATCGTGCCGAACCACATGGGGATGCCCGTGCCGGAGACGGGCAACCGCGCGCTTTGGTCCGTCCTTCGCGACGGCCCGGACTCGGCGTACGCGGGCTGGTTCGACATTGACTGGTCCGCGCAGGACGGGGCGGTGCTGCTGCCCGTGCTGGGCAGCCGGCTCGGCGACTGCGTGCGCCGCGGCGAGCTGCGGATCGACCCGGCGGGTGATCCGGCGGCGCCCCGCACCGGCGGGCTGGGGCCGGAGCCGGTGCTGCGTTACTTCGACCACGTGTTTCCGTTGCGTCCGGGCACTGAGAAGCTGCCGCTGCCCGAGCTGCTGGCCGAGCAGCACTACCGGCTCGCGTACTGGCGGGTGGCCGTCGAAGAGCCCGGATACCGGCGGTTCTTCGACATCAGCACGCTCATCGCGCTGCGGGTCGAGGACCCGGCGGTGTTCGACGCCACCCACCGGCTGCTGCTCGACCTGCTCGCGGAGGGGGTGCTGGACGGGCTGCGCATCGACCACGTGGACGGGCTCGCGGACCCGCGCGGCTACCTGCGGCGGCTGGACGAGGCCACCGGCGGCGCGGCGTGGATCGTCGCGGAGAAGATCCTCGCGGCCGACGAGACCATGCCGGAGGACTGGCCGTGCGCGGGAGGCACCGGCTATGACGCAACTCGCGCCCTGACCGCGCTGCTGACCGACCCGGCCGGAGCGGCCCGGCTGACCGCTCTGCACTCCGGGCTGACCGGCGGGCCGGAGGACTTCGTCGCGGTGGCGCTGCAGTCCAAGCTGGACGTGCTCGACCGGGTCCTGCACGCCGAGCTGGACCGGCTGACCGAGCTGCTCGCCGCGATCTGCCGGACGAGCCTCGAGCTCTACGACCACACCCACACCGGGCTGCGCGCGTCGCTCAGGGCCCTGCTGGCCGCGCTGCCGGTGTACCGCGCCTACACGGTGCCCGGGGAGCCGCCGCCGGCCGAGTCGGTCAAGCTGATCGAGGCGGCCGCGACCCGGGCGGCCGCAACGCTGCCGGAGGAGCGGCACGACACGCTCGTGGTCGTCCGGGATCTCGTCCTGGGCCGGATCGGACCGCGCGACCGGCTGCGCGACGAGTTCCAGGTGCGGTTCCAGCAGACCGGCGGAGCGGTGGCGGCCAAGGGCGTGGAGGACACCGCGACCTATCGCTGGAGCGCGCTGCCGATGGCGGGCGACGTCGGCGGCGATCCGTCCGCCCCGGCGCTCTCCCCCACCGAGTTCCACCTGTTCTGCGCGCTGCGGCACTCCCGGCATCCGGATGCGATGACGACGCTCTCGACGCACGACACCAAGCGTTCCGAGGACGTGCGGGCCAGGCTCGCGGTCCTCGCCGAGCTGCCGGACGAATGGGCCGCGGCGGTGCTGGGCTGGCAGGCTCGGGCGCGGGAGCTGGATCGTGCGGCCGCGTCGGAGCAGGCGGCGGGTGAGGATCAGTGGCCTGATCCAGAGACCGAGTACCTGCTCTGGCAGACGCTGGTGAGCTGCCGTCCGCTCGGCGAGGACCGGCTGCTGCCGTACCTGACCAAGGCGGTGCGCGAGGCCAAGCTGCACACCTCCTGGACCGCGCCGGACGAGGCGTACGAGGCGGCGGTGCTGGACTTCGCCCGCCTGGTGCTCGCGGACGAGGAGCTGGCCGACGGGGTCCAGCGGTTCGCCGACCGGATCGACACGTATGCGAGGGCGAACATCCTCGGCCAGAAGCTGCTGCAGCTGACCATGACCGGCGTGCCCGACGTGTATCAGAGCACGGAGGCCGATTTCCAGGCGCTGGTGGATCCGGACAACCGGCGGCCGGTCGACTTCGGCGCGCTGGCGGCGAGGCTGGAGCGGGTGGACGCGGCGGGGCTTGGTGGGCTGGACGGCCTGGAGCCGCCGGGACCGCTCAGTTCGCTGGAAGCGATTTCAGCTGCCAAGACGCTGGTCGTCAGAAGGGCGCTGCGACTGCGCGGGGAGCACCCGGAGTGGTTCGGCGCGGACGCCTCGCAGACTCCGCTGTTTCCCACCGGCCCGGCCGCCGAGCACGCGGTGGCCTTCCTGCGCGGCGACCGCGTCGCGGTCGTGGCGACCCGCCTGCCGGTCGGCCTGGAGCGGGCGGGCGGATGGCGCGGCACCGCGCTCGCCCTGCCGCGCGGCACCTGGCGCTGCCTGCTGACCGGGCGCGGTTACGACACCGACGCAGGCACGGCGGCCGGCACCGAGATCCCGCTCGCGGAACTCACCGACGCACTTCCGATCGCGCTGCTGGTCCGGGAGGACGCGTCGTGACCCTGTTCGGGGTGTGGGCACCGAGCGCGAAGCAGACGGAGCTGGTGATCGGCGCGCAGCGGTACCCGATGGCGCAGGCCGGACCCGACGGCTGGTGGGAGCTGGAGCTCGACGCGCGGATCGCCGGTCCGGGCACCGATTACGCGTTCTCGCTGGACGGCGGCCCGCCCCGGCCCGACCCGCGCTCCCGGCAGCAGCCGCACGGCGTGCACGGACCGAGCCGGGTGGTCGACCCGTCGCAGTTCCCGTGGACGGATGCGGGCTGGGCCGGGCCGGCTGGGCGCAGTGCGGCCGGATCCAACGCAGCCGAATCCAGCACCGCCGGATCCAGCACAGCCGGGCCGGTGGTCTATGAGCTGCACATCGGCACGTTCACTCCGGAGGGCACCTTCGACGCCGCGGTCGGCCGCCTGGACCATCTCGTCCGGCTCGGCGTGGACCTGGTCGAGGTGATGCCGGTCGCCGCGTACTCCGGGCGGCACGGCTGGGGGTACGACGGCGTGGCGCTGTGGGCCGTGCACGAGCCCTACGGCGGTCCGGACGGGCTGCGCCGCTTCGTCGATGCCTGCCACGCCCGCGGCCTCGGCGTGCTGCTGGACGTCGTCTACAACCACCTCGGCCCGAGCGGCAACTACCTGGCCGGGTTCGGGCCCTACTTCACCGAGCGGCATCACACGCCGTGGGGTGCGGCCGTCAACCTCGACGACGCGGGTTCGGACGAGGTGCGCGCCTTCATCGTGGGCAACGCGCTGCACTGGCTGCATGATTACCACCTCGATGGGCTGCGGCTCGACGCCGTGCACGCACTGGCCGACACCCGGGCCGTGCACGTGCTCGAAGAACTCTCGACCGCGGTGGACGCTCTGGCCGCGCGGCTCGGCCGACCGCTGCTGTTGGTCGCCGAGACCGATCTGAACGACCCGCGCATCATCACCCCTCGCCCGCACGGCGGCCTGGGCGTGCACGCGCAGTGGAACGACGACTTCCATCACGCCCTGCACAGTCTGCTGACCGGCGAACGGCACGGCTACTACGCGGACTTCGGCTCGATCGGCGCGTTGGCCAAGACGCTTGCCGGGGCGTACTTCCACGACGGCACCTGGTCCTCGTTCCGGGGCCGCAGCCACGGGCGTCCGGTGGACTGGACGGTGCTGACCGGCGCGAGCTTCGTGGGCTGCTTGCAGAACCACGACCAGATCGGCAACCGCGCACTCGGCGACCGGATCAGTACCCTGCTTTCACCGGGGCGGCTGCGGATCGGCGCGGCGCTCCTGCTGACCTCGCCGTTCACGCCGCTGCTGTTCATGGGCGAGGAGTGGGGCGCGGGCACACAGTGGCAGTACTTCACCGACCATCCGGAACCCGAGCTGGGCCGGGCGGTGCGCGAGGGCCGACGGCGCGAGTTCGCCCGGCACGGCTGGGCCGCCGAGTCCGTGCCCGATCCGCAGGACCCGGAGACTTTCGCCCGGTCCCGGCTGGACTGGGCCGAGCTCGCCGACGAGCGGCATCGGGCGCTGCTGGACTGGTACCGGGCGCTGACAGATCTGCGGCGCGCCGAGCCGGACCTGGCCGAGCGGCGGCTGACGGGGGTGTCAGTGGCCTTCGACGAGGCCGCGCGCTGGCTCGTGGTTGGCCGTGGCCGGCTCCGGGTGGCCGTCAATCTCGCCGACTGCGCGCAGCGGGTGCCGCTCGACGCTCCGGTGACGGAGGTGCTGCTCGCGTCCGGGGAGGTTGCCGTGCGCGCGCATGAGGACAATGAGGACTCTGTCGGGCTGGCGGCGGAATCCGTGGCGATCCTGCGCGCCGCGCGCGCCGGCGCGGCGGATCTCCAGGGCAGGCGTTATGCGCGCGAAGCCTGGTAGTTGCGGAAGAGCAGGTAGGTGTCGAGGATGTCCGACGACGCGCTCTTGATCGAGCGGTAGATGCCCCACTTCGGTCGGATGTAGGAGCCGTGGTCGGGGAGGACCACGCCGGTCTTGGTGCCGTCGGCCACGGTCTTGCCCGCGCTGTTGATGCAGACGAAGCGGGCGGAGCCGGACTGGCCGATGGTGAGCGTCCACTGGACGGTGATCCAGCTGTCGCGCAGCGGCCCGAGCGGGGTCGAGGCGATGGTGGGCGAGCCGGAGTTGGCGTACGCGCGGGCGCGCAGCGTCTCCGAGGTCGAGCTCTCCCGGGTCAGGTCCAGGGTGACGAAGGGCCCTGCGTCCTCGCTGGAGGGGTTCTTGGTCTGGAAGATGTGGGTGAACCTGCTGGTGCCGTGCAGGGTGGCGGGGATGTACATCTGGTACGAGAGGTTCCAGGTCTGGCCGTTCAGCATCTTGAGCGCGGTGCCGTTCTGCACCATACCCTTGGCCTCGGTGCGCTGGCGGTCGCCGCCGCCGGTGCTGTCCCGGTCGTTCTTCCAGATGTTGAAGCGGTAGTGGTCGCCGCCCTCGACGATGATGTAGTCCGAGTGCCGGCTGGGGAACTTGTTCACGCGGTCGAATTCGAGGCCCTCGAAGGCGTTGAGGCCGTCCTTGGACGGGACGGGGTGCCAGAGCGGTGTGGTGGTCGCGGCGGGCCCGGCGAGCAGTCCGGGTGCGATGGGCTCGGCGGCGGGGGCCGTGCGCGGAGCGGCCGAGGCCATCTCGCCGAGCAGCACCGGCGCGCCGACGGTCGCCGCGGCCAGCGTGCCGATGACCGCCCGGCGGGTGTAGCGCTGACGGTCGGTGGGTTGGGACATGGTTGTTCATCTCCTGGTTTGCGGTGTGGGGGAAGGACCCCGGCCGACCACACCCCCGCGACGGGTGCGGTCGGCCGACGCCGTGCTTGGTGCCTCCTCAGGTGGCCGATCGGTGGCCCTGGTTCGTCACGAGCAGGAGGCGGTGGAGCCGCTCGAGGTGACCTTCAAGGCCCCGCCCGAGGAGTTGTGGCTGCCCGAGACGCAGTACCCCGTCACGTTCTGGAAGATCAGGTCGGCAGGGCTGCCGCTGCCGCTCTGAGCAGTGAATCCGTTGAAGCTGATGTTGCTGCCGGCATTCGCGATCACGGCCGGCCGCTTGTCGTTGCTGGAGAACTTCACCGAGCTGTTGGTGAAGCTGATGCCGCTGGCGTTGTGGATGTACCAGCCGTAGGCGGGGCGGGTGCCGATGCTGTTCGGGTTGTAGTCCGTGGCGCTGTTGCTCGGCACGCCGGTCGACACGGTGCCGCTGCCGCCGGGGACGGTCAGGTTGACGCCGTCGAAGGTGACGTTGCTGATGTTGTTGCTGCTGCTGTTACCCCACAGCGTCGCGGTGAAGTTGGTGCTGTTCACGCTGGTGCCGGTCACATTGCTGTACGTCACGTCGCTGATATGCCCGACTCCGGGGCTGCCTCCGCAGCGTTTGCGGCTGCCTATCTTCTCCATGATCGGCGAGTGCACGCCGGACATGGTCACGTCGCTGTAGTGCACGTCGGAGATGTCCGCGCCGTCCATGCTGACGATGCCGAGCCCGGACTTGCCCGCGCCGGTGATGGCGATCTGGTTGAACTGGTAGTCGCTGAAGTTGCCGCAGGTCTCCGAGCCGAACATCAGGGCATTGCAGCACTTCGCGGACAGGTGCGCGTTGGTGACGGTGACGTGCGCGCTGTTGATGGTCTTGCCCAGCGCCCAGTCGCTTTTGAACACCAGCGCGTCGTCGTTGGCCGCGTCGGTGATGTTGGTGATGGCGACGTCGCTGGTGGAGATGATGTTCCAGCCGTCGCGGTCGCCGGAGGTGGCGATCGTCAGGTGGTCCGAGACGACGTGGTCGCAGCCGTTGATCAGGGCGGCGAAGTGGCCGCCGCGCTTGAGGGTGATCCCGCTGAGGGTCAGCCCGGTGCACCGGGTCAGCGAGATGATCTTGTCGGCCTGGCCGGAGCCCGGATTGCCGGTGATCAGGTTGCCGCCGCCGTCGATGGTCCCGGAGCCGGTGAACCCGATGTTGGTCAGGCCGTCACCGTAGATCATCGCGTCGTGGAAGTGGCTGTGGCCGTAGTCCTGGTACTTGTCGTTCGCGTTGGACTCGGCCTTGTCGTAGCCCTTGGCGCTGGCGCCCAGGATTGTCGAGCCCGAGTCCAGCTGGAGCGTGACGTTGCTCTTCATGTGGATCGTGTTCTGCGACTTGTAGGTGCCCGAGGGGAACTCCACGATGCCCGCCCCGGCCTTGTTGGCCGCGGTGATCGCGTTGTCGATCGCCGCGGAGTCGTTGGCCGATCCGTTGCCCTTGGCCCCGTAGTCCTTCACGTTGAAGACCGCGGCGGCGGCCGCCGGGGCGGCGCCAGAGCCGGACACAGCGCCGGAGGAGGCCGCGGAGGCGTCGAGTGCGGTGGACGAGGCCATCGCGGCGGCCGGCAGCGGGGCGAACGAAAGGGTGACCACGAAGGCCGCGGCGGCCAGGGCCGCGACCCGCAGCCTCCTGACGCTTCTGTACGCGCCCGCTCTTGGGCCGGGCCTGGAGCTGGTATCAGGTCTCTTGCTCATGGAGGGTCCGTCCGTCGGGGATGGGTTTGTCAGGTCTCTCATCAGCCGGCGGCCGTCCGGAGCTGTTCGTTCATGATGAGGAAGGAGCCCAGGCCGTGCAGGTCGTTGGTGGCCTGGGTGCGGCCGATGTAGTACGCGTAGTCGCCCACGTTGGTGCCGATCGAGATCGAGGCGAGGTTGGTCAGGCCGTCGGAGCCGAGGGTGAGTTTGGCCAGTACGCCCTGGTAGCCCTTGGCCGCGACCGTCGCGTAGTGCGCGTCGAGGTAGCCGCGTTGCGCGTCGTGGGCGAGGGTGTAGGTGAACATGCTGGAGCAGGAGGTCTCGGTCCAGTCGTCGGACTTGGCGCCCTTGTCGATCACCTGGAACCAGCGACCGGTCTTCGGGTCCTGATACTTCTGGATCGCAGCGGCGAGGTGCTGCAGGATGGCCAGCAGCTGCGCCCGGCCCGGCTGGGTGGCCGGGGTGTCGTCCAGCACGGTGGAGATCGCCATGCTGTACCAGCCGTCCGCGCGGCACCAGTACTCGGGCGACAGCCCGGTGCTCGCGTTGGCCCAACTGGCCGTCTTGGACTCGTCATAGGCGTGCTTGAGCAGGCCGTTGGACTGCTGCAGGTGCGAGCCGTAGACGGTCAGCTGCTTGACGGCCTCGGCGTCGGTGTAGGCCGAGTCGTTGAATTCGTTCCCGTATTCGACGAGGAACGGGTTGAGCATGAAGGTTCCGTCGCCCCACAGCTGGTGCGCCCGGCTGCTGGTGTCGGCGTGCCAGAAGCCTCCGTCGCTGGTGCGCGGGTAGCTGTTGAGCCGGTTGCGGATGGTGGCTGCGGCGGTCTTGTAGCGGGAGTCGCCGGTCTCCTGGTAGAGCACGACCAGCAGGCGTCCGGAGAGCATGCTGTCCAGGTTGTTGAAGGACTGGTTGATCTTCCCGGAGCTGCTCACGAACCGGTTCACCCAGGTCTTGATGTAGCTGAGGTAGGCGGGGTCGTGGGTGCGCAGGTAGACCTGGTACTGGCCGTAGAGGTATAGGCCGACCTGGTAGGACCACCCGCCGATGGTGCTCGGGGTGAACCGCGCCATGGTGGACTCGACCAGGGCGACCGACCAGTCGTTGGCCGCGCCGACGTTCACGGTGAGCGAGTCGAGGTCCGGGCCGCCGGCCGTGCCTACAGCGGTGGCGCTGGCAGTGGTGGCGCTCGCAGTGGTGGCGCTGACAGTGGCGACCCGCACGGTGTTCGCGCCGGCTTTGAGCATCGTGGTGATGGTCGTGGCCTGCCAGGTGTTCCAGTCCGCGGTTCGGTCGAAGGACAGGCCGGCGTAGACGATTGCGCCGTTGACCGAGATGTCCATCGGCTGGACGGCGGCGGCGCCGTCGGCGAACCGGAACGACAGGGTACTGACGCTCGCGTGTGCGGCCGTGACGGAGAACTGGACGTAGCCTCCGGCGGCGTCGCCGTAGTCGACGAAACCGGTGCCGGTGTAGCCGGTGTGGTTCGAGGCGACGACGCCGTTGTGGATTACGGCCTTTTCAGCCTCATAGGTGGTGCTGGTGGTCGCCGGTGCGGCGGCGGCGGATGCCGCCGGAATCACTCCCAAGATGGCCGTGATCAATACGGCGATCAGGCAGTTCAATACCGGCGGCGATGCCGGGAAGAGACCGGGGCGGCGCATGGATGACTCTCCTCACCCTGGCCGGGAGAGCCAGTAGAGATCGGATCTCTCGAAAGAGTAACGATCCCTTACTAGGAGTCAAATCTCAGCGCCCTTGTTTCTGAAAACGTATACACACGTCAACAGCGGTCAGGTTTCCGGTGTCGAATGCCGCACTTCATCGTGGTCGAATAATTCGATTCCTGACGTCGGATGAATCTCGCCTTCGGGTACGTCTGGTTCAGGTTCCGGCTCCGGCTCCAGCTCCGGATCGGGGGCAGCGGGCGGCTCAGGCACGCGCTCCGTCACGGGAATGACGATCTTGGGGAACTGCGCGGTCTCGGCGGTCTCCGTCGCCGCCTGCCGCCGCGCCCGCCGGGCCGCGCGCCGCGCGCTCGCCACCGTGGCGAGGACCACCCCGCCGACGACGGCGAGCAGCACGATGATCAGGTTCCTGCGGTAGTCGAGCGGGGTCACCGTGAGATTGGCGTTGCGCCCCTTGCGCAGCACGTCGGGCAGGACGACGATCAGCGCCGAGCCGCCGATGAGCAGGATCGCGGCGAGCGCCTGGCGCACCCGCAGGCTGGTGATCCGGTAGAGCACGAAGCAGAGGACAAAGACGACCGGGGCGATCAGCGCATCGTGCACGATGATCCCGCCGAGCAGCCATTTCCCGACCGGTTCGTTCCAGGCGAAGGGGTGCCCGAGGAGCAGGCCGCGGGCGCCGATGCTCAGCACCCAGAGCCCGAAGGCGCCCAGGGCGATCCGAGCCAGCAGGGCCGGCCGCAACAGCCGCAGCATCCGCATCACAGCACCTCGATCCGGGTGACCCACTTGGTCTGCAATACCCCGGGCCGCCCGGGCGCGATGATCCTGGCCGGGTAGCCGTGGTCGATGCTCAGCCGCTGGCCGCCGAGCCGCAGCGCGAGCAGGGTGAGCGGGTCACGGGCGTACTCGCGCGGCATCGTGGTCGTCGCGTAGAAGCCCGCCTTCTCCAGCGAGGTGAACCGGACGAAGGCTCCGGGCGGGGCGCCGACCCGGTCGAGCAGGTCGACCAGCCGGACGCCCTGCCAGCGTCCGTTCACCGACCAGCCCTCCACGCAGGCGATCGGCAGCACGACCTCGTACTGCGGGAGCGAGCTGAGCTGATCGAGCGTCAGCTGGAACGGCCGCGGGCCGACCACCGAAAGCCGCCAGTCGGTGGCGAAGGCGCTGGTCAGCACGCCGGCCTGGGCGGCGGTCCGGTTGATCGGAACGCCCTGCGGGCCGACGGACGGATCGCGCGGCGCGAGCAGGTCGATCCCGCGCAGCCAGGTGACGGATTGGCCGATGGTGGTGAGTGTGACGACGCCGACCGCAGCGCCGGTCGTGAGGAGAAAGGCGCGGCGACTGCCGGTGCCGCGTCCGCGATCCGGTCCTCCGGGAGAGGTGGGTGGGGGGGTGGAAGGAGGGGCGGAGGTAGGTGCAGAAGTAGGTGCGGGCGCAGAGGCGGGATGCCCAACTGTCTCCGTAGAACGGACAAGTGTTGTCTCCGTGGGACGGACAACATCTGTCCCCTCCGGGAGAGCAACACGTGTCCCCTCGGAACGGACAACACCTGACTCCGCAGGGAGAACAGCAGTTGTCTTCCCGGGACGGACAGCATCTGACTCCGCAGGGACAATTACAGCTGTCTCCTCAGGACCGACAACAGGGCCAGGCCGCTTGTATCCGCGTCCGATCTCCGGGGCCTTCACCGCGATGTGCAGGATCAGCGCGCCGACGGTGATCCACGCGACCCAGTAGTGCGTCGGCACGAACGCGAACTTCCACGGATACCACTGCACGACGTTGAGCAGTCCGGTCACCAGCTGGAAGATCGCCCCGCCCACCAACACCGCGATCGAGAGCCGCTCCAGCCCGTGCAGCACCGACTTCACCGGCGGCCACCCGAACAGCTTCGGGTAGACCGTCCACAGCTTCGCCAGCAGCAGCGGGATCGCCGCCGTCCCGGAGGCCACGTGCAGCCCCTGGGTGAACCGGAAGATCCATACCGGACGGTCCGGGATCCAGGTCGGCGGGTGGGCCAGCTGCAGCTCGTGGCTGATCAGCCCGGTGAGGAACGCGGTGGTGAAGGTGATGCCGAGGGCGGTGCCGATGAGGGTCGCGGTGCGCTCGTCGTGCAGGCTGCTGCGGAACGCGCCTTCACGCAGCGGCCCGCGCCGCAGCCACCCCGGCGGCGACGGGAGTAAAAATCTGGCCATGTGCCCATCGAAACCTGCCCGACCCCTGTTCACCAGCAGCGACGCCTTACCAAGCGCTTACGTTCCGGCGCCGCGAGAATCTTTGAGGACGGGAGCGCCGCGCTGTCGATCCGGGCGCGGGCCGTTCGTATAGACGGTGAGAGGCCCGCCGCGGGTCGGTTGGCCCGGACAGCAGAGGTAGAAGCAGTCAGCGACATACGGCAAGAGCAAGAGCAAGAGCCCCAGCCGTCACCGAAGGAGCAAACCGTGAACCAGTACCTGCTCACCATCTACACCCCCGGCGGCCCCCTGCCCCCGCCCGAGTTCCTCGAGAAGGTGATGCGGGAGGTCGACGCCCTGACCCAGGAGGCCAAGGACGCCGGCGCGTGGGTCTTCAACGGCGGGTTGCACGCCCCGAGCACGGCCACCGTGCTGCACCTCAAGGACAACGAGGTGCTCATGACGGACGGCCCGTACGTCGAGAGCAAGGAATACATCGGCGGCTTCACCATCATCCAGGCGCCCGACCTCGACGCGGCGCTGGAGTGGGGCCGCAAGTTCGCCCGGGTGATCACCCTGCCGATCGAGGTGCGTCCGTTCGTCGATCGGGCAGAGGGCTGAGTTCACACGTGTCCGTCCCACCCGGACAGCCCGACGCACCGGTCGAGCGGGTCTTCCGCGCGGAGTACGGCCGCGCGGTGGCCGTCCTGGTCCGCCACTTCGGCGATATCGACCTCGCCGAGGAGGCGGTCCAGGACGCCTTCGCGGTCGCCGCGGAGCGCTGGCCGGTCGACGGGGTGCCGCCGAGCCCGTCCGGCTGGATCATCACCACCGCCCGCAACCGGGCGATCGACCGGCTGCGTCGCGAGTCGTCGCGCGCCGATCGCCACGCCCAGGCCGCCGTGCTGCACGCGGCCGACGAACCGTCCGAGGAGGGAGCCGTGCGCGACGACCGGCTGCGCCTGATCTTCACCTGCTGCCACCCGGCGCTCGCCCCCGAGGCCCGGATCGCCCTGACCCTGCGGCTGATCGGCGGACTCACCACCGCCGAGATCGCCCGCGCGTTCCTGGTGGCCGAGCCGACGATGGCCCAGCGCCTCGTCCGGGCGAAGGGCAAGATCCGCGACGCCAAGATCCCGTACCGGGTGCCGCACGAGGCCGACCTGCCGGACCGGCTGCGCGCGGTGCTGGCCGTGGTCTACCTGGTCTTCAACGAGGGCTACGCGGCGAGCTCGGGCGACCGGCTGATCCGCGAGGAGCTGTGTACGGAGGCGGTGCGCCTCGGCCGGCTGCTGGTCGAGCTGATGCCGGACGAGCCGGAGGCGGTGGGGCTGCTCGCGCTGATGCTGCTGATCGAGTCGCGACGACCGGCGCGCACCGGAACCGACGGCACGCTCGTGCCGCTGGCCGAGCAGGATCGGACCCAGTGGGATCGAGAACTGATCGCCGAGGGGCAGTCCCTGGTGCGCACGTGCCTACGGCGTGGCCGGCCCGGTCCGTATCAGATCCAGGCGGCAATCAACGCAGTGCACAGCGACGCTTCGACTACGGACGCGACTGAGTGGGGTCAGATCGTGCAGCTGTACGACCAGTTGCTCGCGTTCTCGCCGAGCCCGGTGGTGGCTCTCAACCGCGCGGTGGCGGTTGCGGAGGTGGACGGGCCGCACGTCGCGCTCGCCCTCGTCGATGCATTGGATTTGGGCGGATTCCACCTCTTCCATGCCGTGCGGGCAGATCTGCTGCGACGGCTGGGGCGTGATGCCGAGGCCGTGGATGCGTACCGTGCGGCCGCCGAGCTGACGCAGAATGAGGCGGAGCGTGAGTTCCTGCGGCGGAACCAGAGCGAACTGCGGCGGCCCGAGTAGTCCAGCTGCGCGATCTGTCCGTTTCAGGCGGACAAACGGAGCCCGGTCGCGCCGTCGAAGACATAGGCGTGTTCCGGGGCGGCGCCGACCGCCACTCGCTCTCCCCTGATCGGGGGCGCGCCGCCGGTGTGGCGTACGACCAGGTCCACCGAGCGCTCGGCGACCTCGGTGCGCGCATGCACCAGGTACTCCCGGCCGGTGTCCTTCACCAGCACCGCTATCGCATGGATCTGGCCGGCGCCGCCGATCTCCAGGTCCTGCGGGCGCAGGCCGACCAGCACCTCGTCGCCGCTCAGCCCGGCCCGCTGCGTGTCGGTGAGCTCGACGACCAGTCCGCCGACGCTGGCCTTGCCGTCCAGTACCGGCGTACGCACCAGGTTCATCGGCGGATCGCCGAAGAAGCGGGCTACCGCCGCGCTGGCCGGCTGGTTGAGCACCTCGCGCGGCGCGTCCACCTGCTGCAGCGCTCCGTCGTCGAGCACTGCCACCCGGTCGGCGATCAGGCCGGCGTCGGTGATGTTGCAGGTGGCGTAGAGCATCGTGATGCCCAGCTCGCGCTGCAGTTCGGCGATCGGGCTGCGGGCGCGCAGCACCGGCGGCGCGCCTGGACCGGCCAGCGGCTCGTCGAGGCAGACCACCTTCGGCCGGCGCACCACCGCCCGCGCGATCGTGGTGCGCTGGCGCAGCTCGAAGCTCAGCTCGTCCGGCCGCGCGCCGAGGTGCCCGGTCAACCCGCATAGCTCCGCCGCCTGCGCGACCCGGGCGCCGACCGTCTTCGCCGAGGTCTTGCGCATAGTCAGTGGCAGCGCGATGTTCTCGAACACGCTCAGGTGTGGGAACAGCGCGAAGCCCTGGAAGACCATCGACACGTCACGCTTGTCCGCCGCCGTGCGGGTCACCTCCTCGCCGTCCAGGTAGATCCGGCCCTGGTCGGCCGGTTCGAGCCCGGCGAGCATGCGCAGCAGGGTGGACTTGCCGCTGCCCGACGGTCCGGTGACGACGAGCAGCTCGCCGTCCCCGACCGCCAGGTCGACGTCGCTCAGCGCCGGCTTCCACATACCGCGGAAGACGCGCGTCACGCCGACGAAGCGCACCTGCGCCACCGTGTATCGCTCTCCTGTCCGTGCCGTGCCCCGCGCCGTCGCCTGGCAGCCTCCTAGCCCTTGACCGAGCCTGCCATCAATCCCTGCACGAAGTATCTCTGGAAGGCGAAGAACACCAGTAGCGGGATCGACATGGACAGGAAGGACCCGGGCGCAAGCACGTCGATGTTGCTGCCGAACTGGCGCATCTGGGACTGCAACGCGACGGTGAGCGGCTGGGTGTTCGTGTTGGAGAAGACCAGCGCGACCAGCAGGTCGTTCCACACCCACAGGAACTGGAAGATGGCCAAGGACGCGATGGCCGGCCGGCCGAGCGGCAGCACCACCCGGCGGAAGATCACCCACTCCGAGCCGCCCTCCATCCGGGCCGCCTCGAGTAGCTCGCGCGGGATGGTGGCGAAGAAGTTGCGCAGCAGGAAGATCGCGAACGGCAGCCCGAAGCCGACGTGGAACAGCACCACCCCGCCGATCGAGCCGAACATGTGCGTGTACTTATACAGCTTGGCCACCGGGATCAGCGCGACCTGGATCGGCACCACCAGCAGGCCGACCACGCCGACGAACATCCAGTCCCGGCCGGGGAAGTGCATCCAGGCGAAGGCGTGCGCGGCCAGCGCGGCCAGCACCACCACCAGGACCGTGGCGGGCACCGTGATCAGCACCGTGTTCCACAGGGACCTGATGATGCTCTGGTCGTGCAGCACCGAGGTGTAGTCGGCGATGGTCAGCTGCGCGGGATGGGTGAACACGGTCCACCAGCCGCTGGAGCTGATGTCGTCGGCGTTGCGGAAGGAGGAGACGAAGAGCCCTGCGGTGGGGATCAGCCAGAGCAGGCCGATCACCAGCATGACCCCCTGGACCAGGCCGCTGGAGGTCAGCGCGGCCAGTCGGCGGCCGAGCGGCGGACGGGGCGCGGAGAGCGGCGCGCGGCGCGCGGCCGCGCGGGTGAGCAGGGTCATGATTCGGTCCGCTCTCGTCGTAGACGCCTGATGTTGAAGTAGAGGGCGGGCAGCACCAGGATGTAGAGGAACACCCCGATCGCGCTGCCGAGCCCCTGGTCCTGCGCGCCGCCGAAGGAGACGCTCCACATCTGCACGGCCAGCACGTTGGCGTTCGGCAGGGTGGAGCCGGGGGCGATGATGTAGACCAGGTCGAACACCTTCAGGACATTGATGACCAGGGTCACCAGCACGGTGAGCAGCACCGGGGCGAGCACCGGCACGGTGATCCGGCGGAAGACCTGCCACTCGCTCGCGCCGTCCACCCGGGCCGCCTCCTGCAGCTCGCGCGGGATGTTGGCCAGTCCCGCGGCGATCAGCACCATGGCGAAGCCGGCCCAGATCCACAGGTACGAGGCGATGATCGCCGGGGTGACCAGGCTCGGGCCGAGCCAGGAGACGCCCCGGTAGGGCTGGGCGAAGTTGGCCGCGGGCAGTTCGAGCCGGTACCCGGCGCCGGGACTCAGGCCACTGAGCGCGAACGTCCCGTCGTCGCCGGTCTTGGCGCTGGCCACGACCTTCCCGCCGGAGACCGCCTCGACCGTGACGCCGGGCAGCCCCTTCTTTCCCGGGTCCAGATGGCCGGGGGAACCGCCGCCGCCGTAGACCAGGTCGAGCCAGACCGTGCCGGTGATCGCGTTCGGCGCCGCCGCGGCCGCGGTGCGGGCCTGGGCGGCGGCGCCCGGCAGCGCGGTGACCGGGAAGCCGAGCAGCGGCAGTTCGGCCGCCGTCCCCGCCTGGTAATCGGCGGTCGTGGTGAACGAGCCGCCGGACGCGCTGAACGCGGTCACCGAGCGCGGGTGCGCCCCGGGGTACTGCGAGGCGGGGGCGAAGGTGTCGTGCAGCCCGACCAGCGCCGCGTTGGCCACGCCCTGGCCCGGGTCGGCCTGGTAGACGAGCTCGAAGATGATCCCGGCGGCGAGGAAGGAGATCGCCATCGGCATGAAGATGACCACCTTGAAGGCGGTCGCCCAGCGGACCCGCTCGGACAGCACCGCGAAGACCAGGCCGAGCGCGCAGGCCAGGGTCGGCGCGGTGACCACCCAGATCACGTTGTTGCGCAGGGCGGTCAGCGTGGCGGAGTCGGTGAACAGCTTGCGGAAGTTGGCCAGGCCGACGAAGGACTGCCCGGTCGCGCTGTGCACGCTGAGCCAGACCGAGTACACGATCGGATAGGCGACGATCGCGAGCAGGACGATCAGCGCCGGGACGAGGAACGTGAAGCGTACGCGCACCGGGATGCGCAGCGGGCTGTACTGCTGCGGGCCGCGGCGGCGCAGCCGTCGCCCGGGAGGTTCGGCCGACTTCGGCAGGGACGGGGTGGCGTCCATGGGGTGATGCGGTCCCTTCTGGTGCCGGGAAGAGGGGAAGAGGCCTGAGGGCGGGATCGGGATCTGGACTGGGGTCTGGACCGGGATCGCGACCGCGATCGCGATCCGCGAGACGACCCAGCCGGCCGCGGTGCGGCGCTAAGCCGGCTGGGCCGTCACGATCCGACCGGCGGGTCGGGTCCGGGCGGACCCGGCGGCGCCTGCGCGGGCAGTGCGGTGCCCGCGCGAGCTGCCGTCGCGATCCGGTCAGCTCCAGGTGGACTTGGCGGCGTCCGCCTCGAGCTGCCGGGCCGTGCCGGCGACGTCGGTCGGGTGGGCCAGGAAGTCCTGCAGGTCCTTCCACTCGCCCGCGCCCTTGGTGCCGCCGAACGCCGCCGGGGCCTGGTCGGACATGTCGAACCGGAAGTTCGCCCCGGCCTGCTGGAGCATGGAGGCCTCGGCCCGGGTGGTGTCGTCCGGGTAGACCGACAGCGGGACGTTCCTGTCCGGGGACAGGAAGCCGCCGGCCGCCGCCCAGATCTGCCCGGCCTGCGGGGTCGCCAGGAACCTGATGAACTCCATGGTCGCCGGATTCGCGTTGAGCGCGATGGCCGCGTCCCCGCCGCCGGTGACGAAGCTCGTGGTCGAACCGGCCGCCGGGAACGGGAAGAACTTCGCGTCGGTGCCCAGCTTCGCGCTGGTGGTGCTGGTGATCACCGAGGAGGAGAAGTCGCCCTCGTAGACCATCGCGGCCTTCGGCGGGCTGGTGAAGGTCTGCGTCACCGAGTCGTTGAAGCTGGTCTGCAGCGCTCCGGCGTCGCCGCCCGCGAGGTACTTCGGGTTGCCGAACAGCTGGCCCAGCGTGGTCAGGGCGCTGATGACCGAGGGGTCGGTCCACGGGATCTGGTGGTGCGTCAGCTTGTCGTACATCGCCGGTCCGGCCTGGCTCAGGTAGACGTTCTCGAACCAGTCGGTCAGCGTCCAGCCGTCCGCCCCGCCGACGGACACCGGGGTGATCCCGGCGTCGGACAGCGCCTGGGCGTCCTTGAGCAGGTCGGACCAGGTCTTCGGCGGGGTGATGCCGGCCTGGTCGAAGGCCCCGGAGTTGTACCAGAAGGTGGACTTGTTGGCGGCCTTGAACATGATCGAGTACAGCTGCCCGTTCACCGTGCCGAGCGTCTTCCAGCCGGCGTCGTAGTTCTGGTCCACCGCGCGCACCACCTCGGCGTCGAGCGGTTTGATCGAGCCCTGCTTCGCCAGGCCGGCTATGACGCCGGGCTGGGCCAGCAGCGCCACGTCCGGGGGCGCGCCGCCCGCGATCTTGCTCTGCAGCACGGTCGGGGTGTTGTCGCCGGCGCCCTGGTAGGTGGCGCCCGCGTGGGTGAGCTTGGTGAAGGCGTCCAGCACCTTCTGGAACTGCTTCTGCTCGGTGCCGGACCACTCGGCGAGCACCTGGATGCTCTGGCCGGACAGGTCGGGCCAGGCGTCCGCGTTCGACGACCCGGCCGCCGCTGGCGTCGCGCCGCCGCCGCTGGAGCAGGCGGCCAGGCCGAGGCCGAGCGCGAGTGCGGTGACCGCGGCGAGCGGACGTAGCTTGCTGGCTGTCAGCGTTCTCATGACTCTCCTAGGGACTTCGGTGTCCGTGTCCTGATCACTGCCGTGCACTGCCGGTACCGGGCTCTGCGGGGAAAGTAACGACGGCCAAATTCGAGGGTCAAGCAAGTTGCTATTTCGTTACTCCCGAACAAATTCGGCCGAATTAATCCGACCCTCAGAGCTCGAATTTGTTCGGTTCTTGACTATTTCCATCCGCAGTCTGATTCTCATGGCGTGGCCCGACTCCCGACCGAAACCCGCAGCGCGCGCAACCGGCAGAACGTGGTGCGGCTGCTGCGCGAGCGCGGGGCGCTGAGCCGGGCCGAGATCGCCAGGGCGGTCGGGCTGTCCCGCTCCACCGTGTCGGCGCTCGTCGCCGAACTGGTGTCGCAGGGGGTGGTGCTGGAACTGGGCACCTCGCTGCCGCCCTCCGGGGGCGGCGCCGGGCGTCCGGGCGCGGCGGTGATGCTCGACCCGGCCACCGGCGAGGCGATCGGCCTGGACTTCGGCCGCCGGCACGTCCACGTGATCATCGCGGACGTGGCGCACGAGGTGAAGATCGCCAAGTCGGTCGAGCTGCCGGAGGGCTACCGGACGGCGGCCGGGCTGTCCGCGGCGGCCGACCTGGTGCACGCCGCGATGGCCGAGGCGGGCACCGACCCGACCCGGATCCTCGGGGTCGGGGTGAGCCTGCCGGGGCCGGTGCCGCGGCGGCCGGGCGCGCAGCCGCCCCGGGCCGGGCCGCCGGTGGCCGACGAGCTGTCCGCGCGGCTGGGGCTGCCGGTGCTGGTGGACGGCGACGCGAACCTGGGCGCGCTGGCCGAACGGCGGTGGGGCGCGGGACGCGGTTATGACGAACTGGTGTATCTCAAGCTGCACACCCGCGTCGGCGGGGCGCTGTTCAGCAACGGCGCGCTGATCCGGGGGGCCGGCGGCCTGGCCGGCCGGGTGGGGCACCTGCCGCTGGACCCGGCCGGGCCGCTGTGCCGGTGCGGGGCGCGCGGCTGCCTGGAGTCCCTCGTCGGGATCAGCGCCCTGATGCGGTCGCTGGAGCCGGCCTACGGGGACCGGATCACCCTGCGCGACGTGATCACCATGGGCTGGCAGGGCGACCCCGGCTGCGTCAAGGTCCTGACCGAGGCCGGGCAGCGGGTCGGGCGCGCGGTGGACCTGTTGCGCAGGCTGCTGGACCCCGAGGTGGTGATCGTCGGGGGCGCGCTCGCGGGGGCGGGCGAACTGCTGCTCACCCCGCTGCGGGAAGCTGCCGGGTTCAGCACCGGGGCCGGACCGGGGGCGGGCACTGGAGCGTCTTCGGGCCCCAACTCCCCCGTCATCGCGGGCGCGCTCGGGCCGCAGGCCAGCGCCCTCGGCGCGGTGGCGCTGGTGCTGGGCGAGAGCGACCAGGCCCGTCCGGTGCCGGCCGGGGGTGCGGCGGCCGAGGCAGAGTTCGGGGCCTGATTCACGGCCTGATGCGCAGCTTGATCCAGGGTCTGATTCGGGGCCGAGCGGGCGGCGGCCGACGCACGACGCGCCCGCTCGCCGACCGTGCCTGTCGCGCCGGGTCAGGGCAGGTCCGAGGGCAGCATCGAGCCGACCCACATGTCCACCCGCTCGCCGCGCAGGATCCGTCGCGAGCGCAGGATGCCCTCGACCTTGAAGCCGTACTTCTGCGCGCCTTCGACCGAGACGGCGTTGCCCGCGCAGACCATCATCTCCAGCCGCTGGATGCCGAGCGTCCCGAAGGCCCACCTGCACATCGCCAGCCCCGCCTCCATCGTGTAGTGCCTGCGCCGGGCGTCGGGCGCGGCCCAGCAGCCGGCCTCCGCCATCGACCCGTCGCGCGAGCCAGGTGCGGTGATGTTGGTGAGGCTGAGCATGCCGAGCAGCTCGGTCGACTCCTTGGGGTAGAACCCGAACACGATGGAGGTCCCGGCAGCCATGCCCTGCGGGATGACCTCGGTCACGAAGTGCCGGGCGGCCTCGCGGGTGAACGGCAGCGGGATGAAGAGCCAGGACTGGATCTCCGCATCCTGACAGGCCTCGGTGATCACGTCGACGTCCGCCTCGGTCGGCGCGGCCAGCCGCAGCCGTTCGGTGGTGAGCGTGACCCCGGTCAGGTCGCGCAGTCCGCGCGCCGGAGTGGTCATGGTACTGACGTCCATGCTGCGAATTTACTGCGGGGCAGGCAGGTCAGGACGGTACCGGCGGCACGGAACGACGTCTCGGGCAACAACGCTGCCCTTCCGGTCCCGCGGCCGGAGATCCAGGCCGCACCGCCACGTCATCCGGATCCCTACTCTGCCAACCGACGCCCGGTGACCGGGTCGAAGACGTGGCAGGCCTGCGAGGACAGCCCGATCACGATGCGCTCGCCGACCTGCGGCGGCGGCCCGGAGACGCGCGGGAGCTCGAGTTCCACGGGCCCGGTTTCCGCGTCCAGGGTCGCGACGGCCCACACCACGTGGAAGCGCCCAGCGTCCTTCACCCGCACCGCGGTCGCGCGGATACCGGGGCCGCTGCGGCCGATGAGCAGGTGCGCCGGGTTCAGGCCGACCACCGCGTGGCCGCCGGTCAGCGCAGCGGCCTGATTGCGGGTCAGGGCGACCGGGAACGTGCCGAGCCAGGCGCTGCCGTTCGCGACCCGTGCGCGCACCAGGGTGATCAGCGCGGGCCCGGCGAACTGCGCGACGGAGACCGTCGCGGGCCGGTCGAACAGCGTGCGGGTGCGGTCGATCTGCTGGATCCGGCCACGGTCGAGCACCGCGATCCGGTCGGCCAGGGCCAGCGCGTCGGCGGACCGGCAGGTGGCGTAGATCATGGTCATGCCGAGCTCCTGTTGCAGACCCCTGATGATCACGGCGCAGTCCGTGCTCGACACCGAGCCGGCGCCGACCAGCGGCTCGTCCAGGCAGACCACCTCGGGCCCGCGGACGATCGCGCGGGCCAGGATCGCCCGCAGCCGGGTCTCGAAGGGCAGGCCGTCCGGGCGGGCGGACAGCGGGGCGTCCAGGGCGCACGCGCGGGCCGCCCGCGCCACCCCGGCGCGCACGGTGTGCGCCGAGGCCCGGCGCAGCCGCAGCGGCAGGGCGATGTTCTCGAACAGGGTCAGGTTGGGCAGCAGCGCGAAGCCCTCGAAGATCAGCGAGACCGCGCGCCGGTCCTCGTGCGAGCGGGTCACCTCCGTACCGCCGATCGCGAGCCTGCCGGAGTCGAGCGGCTCGAGGCCGACGAGCATGCGCAGCAGCGTGGACTTGCCACTGCCGGAGGCCCCGCCCAGGACGAGCAGTTCCCCGTCGTGCACGTGCAGATCCACGCCGTCCACCGCGGGCCGGATCATTCCCGGCAGCACGCGGGTGGCAGCGGTGAAGCGCACGTCGGCCACGTCTAGCCGCCCCCTTCGGGGCCACCGGCCGGGTCGGCCGCGGGTACGGCCCACCCGGTCACTGCTGATCATTCCCGGGCGGCTCGGGGAACTGGCCCTGGGCGCTCAGCTGGATCTGGGCGGGCGACGAGGCGTCCCCCTGCCCGATGAAGTTCAGGGTCTGGAACGTCGGGTCCAGGGACAGGTTGTAGGTGCCGCCGGGGGTCGCAGGCTGATCCGCAGTGGCGGCAGGCCCGTCCTCTCCGGCCGGGCGGACCTGGCCGTCGATGCCGATCGAGACGTTCACGGCGTCGTTCACGAAGCCGCCGTCGACCCGGGTCCAACCCCTCTGCGGTAGCACCTGACCAGTCGACAGTTCGATATTCCCGGCGCCGTCGGGCCGGAATCCGATCGGCTGGTTGCCCCGGACTGTCGCGTTCGCGACGACGTGCCACGGACCCTCCTGCGGGTGCGGCGTAGCGGTAGGGGAAGGCGCAGGGGCAGGTGCTGGGGCAGCTTCGTGCGGCGCAGGGACGGGCGGCGCAGGGGCAGGCGACTCTACAGTCGACGACTCCTCGACGTGCCGTGACTCCTCGACGGGATCCGTGGCCGTGACGTGCAGCGGTCCAACAACAGGCGGTGGCTCCTCGACGTGTGTGGGCTCTTCGACGATCGGTGTGGCTGTGACCGGCCTGGGGGTGGACGACGACGGGCCCGGCCGACTCCACGTAGACGTGCTCGAACTGCTGGACGGCATCGGAGTCCCGTCCGCGAGCATCGCGATGCGGGGAGCCGGCTGCGGGGGCGCGGATTCGGGGTCCGTGGTGGGCACCTTGAGGGCCTCCAACAGGGCCGATCGGTCCTCCTGCGGGGGGCTCGGCAGATTCTCCAAACGTTGCAGTTGCGAGGCGGACGCCGTGGTTCGCGGGTCCTGCGTGGGCGGCGCCGGGTCGGGGTGCGGGGTGGTGTCCGGCACCGGGTCCCGGGTGGTGCCCGGCACCGGCTCCCGGGCGGTTTCCGCGGCCGTGGACGAGGCCGGCGCCGTGATCAGTGTCCGGGTCTCCGTCGGAACCTCGGCCATCGGCTCGACGCTCGTCGGCTCGACGATCGGCGGCTCGTCGCCCGACCGCTGAACCACCGGCGGCTCGACGATCGACGGCTCGCGGACCGGCAGCGGCGCTTCTTCCTGTCTGGTCGTCACCGCCTCGGGGTCCGCCGGCCGCTCCGCAAGCGTCGTTACCTCCGGCTGCTGGACCCCGCTGCGCTCCGGCGCGGCCTCCGGCATGGCCACCGGCTCCTGCACGGGGAGCGGCGTACGGTCCGTGCGTTCGAACTCGCCGGCGGGGTCGGGACTCGGGCCGCGATGGTCGTCGGTCTCGTCGGGCGCTATCGACGCCGTTTCGCGATCACGCAGCGGGGGCGCCACGGGAGCCGGTGCGACCGGCGGGGCGGGCGGCGCCTCGTTCAGTTTGGGCAGGGCCGGGAGCCGATCGGTGGGCACCCAGAACACTGCGGCCTCGTCCCGGATCCGGAAAGTCACCCCCCTCGCGGTACCACCGCCTTCCGGACGCCAGAGCAGGGTCCATTCGACCTCGTCGGCGATGACCCGGGTGAAGTCGCGACCCGTCGTCTTGTCGCCCCACTCGCGCATCACGCGCTGCCCGCCGTTGCCTCTCGAAGTGTCGACGCGCGCGCTGGGAGTGAGGCTGATGCCGGTGGTCTCCGTGTTCAACGCGCCCCTGGCCGAGGGATCGGGCACGCTCTTGATGTTGTCGGATTCCTTGATGTTCCCCGTGACCGTCAGGCTCATGCCGTTCGAGGCGCTGTGGGAGCTGGCCTGCTCGTCGATCGTGCGCTGGAAGCGCTTGATCAGGGTATTGCCGACGGTCAGATCCCCGGGTGGGATCAGGTTCGGGTCCGGCGACGGCTCCTTGTCCGTGCGCCAACGGATGATGGAGGGCAGCAGCTCGAGGGTGCCGTGCCCGTCGATCAGCCCTCCGGGCTTGGTGAGCTCCACTCCCTCGGCGTGCCTGGTCAGCATGTACGGGAGCGACCGGACCAGGTATGCGGAGCTGGTGACGGTCTCGATCACGTGGTGTACCCGCTCCACGCTGCGCTGCCAGGAGCCGGCCTCGCCGTACAGGCCGAGGCGCTGAGCGGAGAACAGCTCCTGTGCCTGCCGCCGTATCTCCGGCAGATTGCCGACGAACTCGACGTCCACCTCGCGCAGCAGGTCGGGGGTGAGCCTGACGCTGCCGGTCGGATGGTCGGGCGCCGCCGCATTGCGGTGGACGAGCGGCGTGCCGACGACCTCACCGCGCGGCGCCGGGTCGATAGCGCTACCCCTGCGCCGGGTCAACGCCTCGGGATAGGAGAGATGGAGGCGCTCGTCCAGCCGGATCGTGTGGTGTAGTTCCACGTTCCGGCCGAAGAAATCGTAGGTCGGCGTGTTGATGAACGCGCTGGGAGCGGTGTGCCGTTCGATCGAGTAATCGTAGTGGACCCGGAAGCTGAACTGCGCGGCGCGCGGCTCCTTCTCGCCGAACTCGTTCTCCGCCAGCCCGGGTAGGTTCAGCATCCCGAGGCTGTCCTCGGTGCCGTGCGATTCGCTGATGTTCAGGCCGTGGCTGTGCGAGTAGGCCACTGTGACGCCCTTGTTGTGCTCGCGCAGGACGTCACGGCCGCCCGTGTCGTAGGTGTTCGTCGCCGAGACGTTCACGCCCGCGCTGAACGAGGAGCCGTGCCCACGCTGGTCGGTCACCGTGCGCACGTTCTTGCGCTCCAGCACGTACGGTGCGTCGGCCGGACCCTCGTGCACCGCATCCGACAGGCGCGCCTTCAACGTGAGCTTGACGTAGGAGTTGACGACGCCGTGCTCGTGCAGGGGAACCAGGAGGCTGTATCCGGCCAGGGACTGCTCCAGCATCGCCTTGCTGGCGACGAGCGTCGTCGCCTTGCGCAATTCCACGGCGAGGGCTTCCTTCTCGGCGTGGGTCAGCATCGGAGTGGCCTCCCTCAAGATCGAACTGCGCAGGAGGTCCAGGTTGGGCACGTCGCCGATCATCGCGTGGCCGATGCCGTCGCCGCGCAGCACGCTCCTGGGCGGCGTGAGCGTCCCGCGCGGCGCGTGGCCCGCGGGGTCGGGATCGATGATCCGCGTCAGGCGCAGGAGGCTGGCCTCGTAGCGCGGCATCAAGGCGAGTGTGCGTACACTGACGCCACGCATCTGCCGCTCGCCCTCGAAGACCTTGACGTGGAGCACCGGCGCCACATGCCACCCCTTGACGGTCAGGGTTGCCGTCGCGTCGCCGTGCGACCACACCTGCTGCCCGACGTTGATCGCCACCCGGTCGAACTGACCGCCTACGGAGTGCGAACTCGAGCTCTGCTTGCCCGGGCCGGCGGACACGCCCAGCGACGGGTTCAGGGCATGCGGACCCTGCGTCTCCTTGCCGTCGACCAGTTCATGCTTCAGCGAGACGGGGAAGTTGACCTGGGCCGAGAGGGTCAGCGACCCGTCGTTCCAGTCGTGGCCCCGGGTCACCGTCGCCCCCGCGAGGGAGTGCTGGTAGGTATAGGCGTGATCGCTCGGCGGCCCGAACGCCGTCAGGGGGCCCGGCTCGACCCGCAGGTCGATCTGGAACATCCGGTCGGCGAGATTGCGCGGGTCGACGGTCCACGAGTGGTCGATCCGGCCGGTCCAGATCGTATTGCCGTCGGTGGTCATGAAGTCGCGCAGCCGCGGACCCGCGCCCGCGAGCGCCGCGTCGATGCGCATCAGCTGCTCCGCCGGGAGGTGGCTCACGCCCAGGGCGGACAAGCCGTGCACGGCTTGCTCGCGCAGCTCCCGGGTGTTCCCCATCAGCAGGGCGTTCTGGGGAAGGCCGGGCCCGGACAGGTCCCAATGGTTCGGAGCGGTCGGATCGAGGGTGGGCGACACCCTTCGAAACGCGTCCTCGTATTGCGACTGCGGCGGGACGGTCTCGAAGTCCAGGGTCGAACGGTACTCGCCCTCAGTGCGGTCCAGCTCCCCGACGATGTCCTCGCTGGTGAGCAGCCTTCCACGGACGGTGATCCACTCGTCGGTGAGAGTCGGCCCGGGGCGGGCGGCACGCGGCGGATACGTGTGGACGGTCGTCGTCGGATCGGGCCGGACCGCCGCCGCCGGATCGATCGAGGCAGGCGTTGTCCGATCGGTCGGGACGGCCGGGGCAGGCGCTGTCGGATCGGCCGGGGTCGGCGGATCGGCAGAGCTCTGCGTCTCGGCCGGCTCGATCCGCGCGGCCGGCGCGGCCACGTCCGTGTGCTCGCTGATCCGGAACCGGAAGTCGCCGCCGAACTCGGCCAGCCAGTTCGATCCGCCGCCGATCGCCCCGCCCGCGTTGTAGCCGCTGCCCTCCGTGGTGCCCTTGCCGACGGAGTACCGGAAGCCGAGCTTGAAGTCGACCTCCTTGAGCCACGGCCAGGTGCTCTTGCCGAGCGACCACGAGGAGTCGCCTCCGGCCGTCGCCGAGAAGGCGCGCCTCGTCGAGCCGCTCAGGTCGAAGAAGTCCCCGTAGTAGACCTCCATCTGACCGCCCAGCGTGCGCTGGTACTCGAACTGCGTATGGTCGTACTCGGCATCGACGCGCAGCACGATCTGCTCCCCGTGCATCGTCCCGGGCTTGACGAGCGGTATCAGCAGTCCGCCGTTCGCCATCACGTGGATGTTGCGGGCGAGGTTCTCCGGGCGCAGGGCGTGCACGAGGGTCAGGAAGTTGTCGAAGCCGTGCAGGCGCTCCGCGATCGAGATCGTGTTCTCGGCGGGGACGGTTCCCGGCTCGGGCTGGTGGACGGCCGCGGTGGGCGCGGCGGGCACGGCGGGCGCGAGTTCCAGGAACTGGCGCGCCTGCTTCGTGAACCAGTCCCTGAAGGCCGTCGCCTGCTCGACCCCGGAACCCTTCCACGTCTGCAACCGCTCCAGCGTAGTGTGCCCGAAGTACTGCGGGAATTCCCGGTTGACGACGTCGATCGCGTGGTTGAGGACCCTCCGTGCCCCCTCGTCGCCACCCTCCCACCCGCTGATGCGCGAGTTCGGCGGGAGCCAACCGCCGAACAGGTCGGGCAGGCGCAGGTCACGTCTGTCCGCGTTGCGCGCGGCGCGGTCGTGGATCGGGGTGAGATCTCCCTCATGCTGCGGGGCGATCGTGGGCCTGAGCACGCTGTCCGCCCTGGCCTGGTTCGCCGGGAGTTCATGCCACCCTGCGGCCTCGACGTCCGACACGAGCACCCGGGCCCAGGTGTGCACGTCGACCGGCTCCCCGGCACGCGGGTTCGCTTCGCTCGTCGTGGTGATCCGGGTGTCGAAGCGCACCAGGACGGTCGGCTCGTCGGTGAACTTCAGCTTGTGCAGCTCGATGTGCCCGAAGCCGTCGCCGGGCCGCCTCTGCTCGACGCTGCGCACCACGTTCAGCGGGGAGTTGGAACTCCAGCCGAAGGCGAGCTTGGCCGCCTCGATCACCGGGCCCACGCCGAAGCTCTTGCTCAGCAACAGGTTGAACGCGCCGAGCAGGTCCAGCGAGTCGGTCTGGGTGACCGGAGCGCTCCCGGAGCGGGAGAAGACGTCCTCGGAGTCCAGCCGGGTGAACGGGTCGTGGTCGCCCACGATGACCGGGTTGTAGAACCGGGCGGTCAGCCCCACCGCGTCGACGATGTCGAGTCCCAGCGGACTCTTCTCGTGCAGGGTGGACGAGACCAGCTTTCCGGACGACGCCTCCATGAGTCCGCCGAGCAGCGACTGGACCTTGGAGAAGCCGTTCAGGGCGATCCGCGAATCAGAGCCCGGTTGGGTATCTCCCCGCTTCGCCGTCCGGAAGATCGCGGCGCGCACGTGTCCGGCCCCGTTGATCGCCACCGGCACCGAGATCCTCGGGATCGCGACCTCGCCTCCGGACTCGTCGACGGTCACGCCGCTGCTGCCGCGGGGTGGGAGCAACTCCTGCTCCCGAGCCACGCGGGCGTCGTTCGTATTGGCGGCGAGCCCGTTGTATCTGGTCTCCAGTTGCTCCGTCCTGTTCGGACCTGGCGTGTCGGCCCACGTATCCGAGGTGGCGAACTGCTTCCCGAGCTGGACCGCGGAAGCCGAGTACCTGTCCGCTTCGGTGTCTCGGTGCTGAGCGTTCTCGCGGCTGTACCGGACGATCAGACTATTGACGGCGACACCGTGTTCGTAGGTCAAATTCCCGTTGGGACCGCGGACGAAGGCCTCGATGCCGGTGTCGAACAGGAAGTCCACCGCCCGATACGAGGAGCCCTTCGCATAGCGGGTCGTGCCGCCGCTCGTGGAGACGTTGTTGCCCCGGCCGTCGCGCCGCAGCGGCGTCTTGACCTGGCCCGCTCCGCCGAACCCGTCGAGGTTGTGGTCGCCGCGTCCCTGGGTGCCGGACGGCGCGGCGCTCAGGTCGATCCCGCCGCCGGGGCCACGGCCGTTGGCGGAGGTATGCGAATCGTCGATGACCTGCCGGGTTCGCGCGTCGATGACCTGCGTGTTGCCGAGGTCGCCCTCCGCGTGAGTGATCAACCGGTACCCGTGCGGATCGGTGGCCTGGGTCCAGTTGCCGAGCCGCAGCCGCAGGACCACGGTGTGCTCCTGCTTCCCGACGCGCACGACGAACTCGATCTGGTCGCCGACCGCCTGCTGGAGCTCGCCCTTGATGGCGTCGAGCCGGAATCTCGCGTCGAACTGGCGGCCGACCGCTTCGCGCGCGTCGCCGTCGAACGCGGCCAGGACCACTCCCCTCGCCTGGTTCAGGAGCCTGCCGTCCGCCATGTCCACGCTCTCGGCGCCGATCGCCTGGTGGCGGTCGCCGTCCACGCCGTAGACGGCCGGGGCGAAGACGAGTGTCTCGTCCCGCTCGTCGTACAACTCGGTGAGCTTGCGAGTCCCGGAGTCCACGCTCGGAGGCCCGAGGACGTCGTGTGGGGGCTCGACGTAGTGACTCGGAGGCCCGACGTCACTCGACGGCCCGGGCTCGGAATCGTGGCGGAACCAGCCGCGAGCGGGCCTGGGAGTGTAAGTGGGCGCAGGCTGTGGTGCGGGCTCCGGCGTCGCGACTCGGGGTTCCGGGAGTTCGCGCCTCTTGCCGGCAGCCTTCTCGCCGTCGGGCATGGGCTCCGGGTCCGCGGGCACTTCAGGCCCGTGCTCAGGGGCCTTGGACACTTCGGGCGCAGTCTCAGGGGCCTTGATCTCCTCGGGCTGCTTGGTCTCGGTCGTCGGCGGCTCGGGGTTCGGCGGCTCAGGGTTCGGAAGCCCGGGCCTCGGAAGCTCCGCCGCCGGCTCCTGATGCTCAAGCACGGGCGCGGGCGCGGGTGCATGCACCGGAGCAGGCACCGAAGCCGACACGTCAGGCTGCTGAGTCTCCTGCTCTGTCTCCTGGTGCTGTACCTGCCCCTGCTGCTGCACTTGCTCCGGCACCTCGGCAGGGCCGGTCTCAGACATCGGGCGCGAGTTGTCTGGCTGGTGTTCGTCGTGGTCCCAGCGGCCGGGGATTTTCGGCAGCGAAGGAGGCGTGCGCTCGCCTTCGGGCCGCTCGTCGGGCCGCGGCTCGGGCAGGCTGACCTGACTGTCGGCCACCCGCTTGACCACCCACGCGTACCGCGGCAGGAATCGCGCACCCTCGCCGAGCACCGCGTCGCCCATCATGCCGGAGTCGTCGTGCACCGCCCCGTTGCCCACACCCGGCCCACGGTTGAGAAGCACACGTCCGTTGTCGAAGGACTCATCGCGCGCGCCGAGGTAGTGCAGAACCTCGTGCGCGAGGATCTCCGGCCTGGCGTCGGCCGGCCAACGCCGCTGGGTCGCATCTGTCCCCCTGGGCGAGACAGTGACATGCGCGTGCGGCGGAGCGACCTTGGCGGCCGTGTCGCCGGTGTCGAACTCGACCCGCACGTGGAACTGGTCGCCGCCGGGCAGGCGGAAGCCCTTGTTCATCATCTCGTCGACGCCGGTGGTGACGCTCTCGCGCACCGCGGCCACGTCCTCGGGCGTCACACCGTTTTTGTCATCAGCCTGCAGCCGCACCCGTACCGTGAACTCGCGCACCGTCCGCGCCGGCTGCCCCGGCTGGTCTGACGGCACCGCCATGCGCCTCATGTCGTAACGGATCAGGCCGTCCGTGCGCTGGAGCTTGATGATCGGATGCTCACCCGGCTTGCCGGGCACGATCGTCGAGGACGTACGTACGTCGGCTTCCTCGGTCTGCACCCGCCGGAACGGAGCCGTCTTGCGGACCAGCGCCCAGTCCGAGGGCCTGAGCGGCTTGGGCTCAGCGTCGAACCAATCCGCTGTCTTCTGCTCGCTGTGCCGCCAGTTCTCGTCGTCGATGCCACGGGGCGCAGGCCGCGCTGAGCGCGCCGAATCCGTCGGGATGGAGCCACCGGACGCGGTGGTGTGGTGCGCGGGCACCTGAGTCGGCGCGGGGCGACCCGTGTCCTCGTCGGCGCCGCCGTCCGAATCATGACGAGGCCGCACGAGCATCATGCTTCCGTCGTCGGACATGACGACCGCTTCCCGCTGCACACGCACGGGCTGCTGCTGCACGGGCTGCTGCTCTTCCAGCTCATGCTCCTGGCCCGGCACCGTGGTGGGCGCCGATGGGGCGAGCGCCAGCAGTCGCCGCACCGCCGCCTCGTCCGGAGTCTCCGCCACGTCCGAATGCTGCGTCCGCGAGGGAACGCTGGTAGACGGCTCGGCTGACACGGACGCGGTCGGCCGAGTGGGCGCCGGCGGCTGGCCTTCGATGTGCCGCACCCGCTCGGCGACGTAGCCCTCCTGCAGCCCACGAAGCGGCGCCCGCTGGACCATCGGAGGAGGCGCAGGCACAGATTCCGCGACGACAGTGCGCTGAGGCTCAGGCGTGTGAACGACACTCGACTCAGGTACGACTGTCGGCTCGGGCTTCCTCGACACGACCGGCTGGGGCTCAGGATCCTGTACGACCGTGCGCCGTGGCTCCTCCACCTTGGTCTCAATCTTGGTCTCCACCTTGGTGTCGACCTTGATGTCAACCTTGGGAGCGACCTTGACAGTGTCCTTGGACGTATCCATCAACGGATCCGCCCGGAGCAGCTCGCCGTCGGCGCTCGGATCCGGCCCGCGCCGATCATCGTGGCCTGACCCGCGGGGAGGCAGTTCCGGCAGGTCCGGCAGGGCCGCGACCAACCTGATCGGCCGGTCCTCCCTCGTCGCACGCGTGCCATCGCCGGTTCCCGGCGTCGTCGTGTGTACCAGGCCGTGATCCGTCAGACGGTTCAGGTATCTGGTCGGCGCCCACAGGACCGCCGCGTCATGCTCGACGTCAAATGTACGAACCTTGACCGACCCGCTGTCCGGCCGCCAGGTGAGCGTCCACTCGACCCGGTCCACCGCGATCCGGGTGTAGTCGCGGCCGGTGGTCTTGTCGCCCCACTCGCGCATGACGCGCTGCCCACCGCTGGCCACGCCCGTGTCGATCCGCCCCGAGGGGGTGACGTTGATGCTGTGCGTCGAGGTGTCCAGTACGCCGGGGGCTGTCGGATCGGGGACGTCGTGGACGTTCGAGGACTCCTTGACGTTCGCCGTCACCCCGACGTTCACGCCGGTCGACACGCCGCGCGAACTGCCCTGCTGGTCGACCGTGCGCTGGAAGTCCTTGATCAGCGTGTTGGACAGCGTGGCACCCTGATGCGCGCCGTCGCCGACAGTGTCCACCGTGTGCCACTCGACGATCTTCGGCGTCAGCTGGAGGGTCCCCTTCGAGTCGTAGATCGCGCCCGGGACGGTCAGCGGCAACGCCTCGCCGTCGCCGGTCGCCATCCGCAGGAACCAGCGGTCCATATAAGGGCCGCTCGTCACCGTCTCGATCCGGTGCTGGAGCCGCTGCAGGCCGCGCTGCCAGGACGTCGACTCGCCGAACAGGCCCAGGCGCCTCGCGGAGAACATGCTCTGCGCCTGCCGCCGCACCTCGGCCAGGTTGCCGACCGTCTCGACGTCGACCTCGCGCAGGTCCTCCTGGGTCACGGGCCGGCCGCGCCCGGAGTCCGGCACGTTCGCACCGTGCGCCAGCCGCTGGTCCACCACCACCACGTCCGGGCGAACGGCCGGCACGGCGACACCCGTATCAGCCCGCTGAGTGATCGCCTCGGGATAGGACAGCTCGAGCGACCCCTCGGTATCCGTCGTACGCACGTCGCTGCGCGAATGCCAGCCGAGCACGTCCGCGGTCAGGGTGTTGAACACCCCGGTGGGGGCCAGCGCGCGCTCGATCGAGGCGTCGTAGCTGACGTCGAACACGAACTTGGCGGCGCGCCGCTCCCCCTCGGCCAACCCGGGCAGGTTCAGCATGCCCAGGCTTTCCTCGAAGCCGCGGGTGTTGGTGTAGTTCTGGCCCCTCTGGTGCGAGTAGCCCGACGAGATCCCGGTGTTGTACTCGCGGACCACGTCACGGCCGCTGGTGTCATAGGTCTTGGTCAGCGACGCGCCACCGCCCCAGGTGACGCTCGCGCCGTGCCCCTCCTGCTCGGTCACCGTGCGCACGTTCTTGCGTTCGAGCACGAACGGCGAGTCGCTCGGACCGACGTGCTCCGGATTGGACAGCCGAGCCTTGATGTTCACCTTGATGTACGAGTTGATGATTCCCTTGTCCCGTACCGGAACCAGCAGGCTGTAACCGGCCAGGGACTGCTCCAGGGTGGCCTTGCTGGCGATCAGCGTGGTCGCCTTCGCCACCTCGACCTCGACCGCGTTCGCCTCGGCCCGGCTCAGGTCGGCCCGCGCCGTCGTCATGATATTGCGATACAGGTCGGTGAGCTCCGGGACGTCGCCAATCATCGCGTGCCCGATCCCGTCGCCGCGCAGTACGTTCACCGGAGGCAGCAGGGTGTTCGGGTCGGCATGCGGGCCTTTCGGGCCGTCCGCGGCCGGGGCCAGGCCCAGCCGGTGCGCCTGCGGCTGCGGCATGAGGGCCATCGTGGGCACCTCGACGTCGTTCCGGGCAGTGTGCACGCGCTCTTCGGTCGTATAGCCGGGGTACTGGTGCCAGGTACGTACCCTGACCCGGATGCCGGTGGTCCCCTCCGCCCAGACCTGCTTACCCACGTTGATGGCCACCCGGTCGAACTGGCCGCCGGTGCCACGCGTTTCGTTGTACGGATCCGCGGTGGACCGCGAGATGTTCGCGGACGGGTTGATCGTGTGTGGACCGGTCTGCTCCTTGCCGTCCACCGTCTCCGTGAGCTTGACCGGCCAGTTCAGCTGCAGCGAGTACGAGAGCGAGCCGTCGTCGTGCTCCTCGGTGCGGCCGACGTTCGCGCTGCCGAGCGAGTGCAGGTACGTATACGCGTGGTCGCTGGGCTCGCCCATCGCGGTGAGGCCGCCCGGCGTCGCCTCGATGCTGACCTCGAACATGCGGTCGCCGAGGTTTCGCGGGTCCACGGTCCCGCTGTGGTCGATCCGGCCGGACCAGATCGGCCGTCCGCCCTCCACCATGAAGTCGCGCAGCCGCGGCCCCGCGCCGGTCAGCGCCTGGTCGATCCGCTGCAGGTCCGGCGCGGGCACGTGGTCGAGGCCGAGTGCCCGGAAGCCGGCGACGACCTGGTTGCGCGCTTGGCGCGGATCGCCCATCAGCAGCGCGTTCTGCGGCATCCGCTGGTACTCCGCGTCGGTGGCGTGGGTCGGGCTCCGTCTCGCGGGGTCGTTGCGAATCTGCTCATCGACCGGCGTCCAGGTCCGCCTCGGGCCGCCGGCTCCGGTCAGGTCCCGACGGGGCGGCGCTGCACCGTCCAGGTCGACGACGGTCTTGTAGTCGAGCGTGGAGTGCCAGTTGCCCGACGTGTCCCGCTCCTCGACGATGTCCTCGCTGGTGAACAGCCGTCCGTCCACGCGCACCGGCTGGGCGCGGTACGTGCGCGGCGTGCCGTCCGCGAGCGCGCCGCCGCCGGCGCCTTCCTCCAGCCTCCGGGGAGTGACCGGGGCGGCGGCGTGGTCGGGCCCGGGCATCTCCTCGTGCACGCTGACGTGGAAGTCGAAGCGCCCGGCGAAGTCGGCCAGCCAGTCCGAGCCGCCGCCCACCGCGCCGCCCGCGCCGTAGCCGCTGGTCTCCGACGTACCCTGGGACCTGTTGTACCGGAAGCCCGGCTTGAAGTCCGTCTCGGACAGCTTGCCCGTCGAGGCCTGGCCGACGCTGAACGAGGAGTCGCCCCCCACGCTGCCGGAGATGGCGCGCTTGGTCGAGCCGCCCAGGTCGAAGAAGTCGCCGTAGTAGACCTCCATCTGGCCGCCGAGGGTGCGCCGATATTGGAAGTCCTCGCGGTTGTACTTCGCCTCGATGCGCATCACCAGCCGCGAGCCGTGCACCGCGCCGGGCTTGTCCAGCGGGACCATCAGGCCGCCGTTCGCCATCACGTGCAGCCGCCGGGCCAGCGCCTCCGGCCGCAGCGTGTCGGCAAGTGTCAAGTAGTTGTCGAACGCGTCCAGGCGCGCCTTGCGCGTGATGGACTCCTCGCCGTGCGTATCCGAGCCCCGGAACACGTACCGGTTCAGGAAGCCGGCGGCGCGGGCTCCGATGATGCGGGTGGCCCAGCCCGTCGGGGTCTCCAGGGACTCGTGCACCCTGTCCACCGTCGAGCGGTCGATGTACTCCGGGAAGTGCGAGTTGACCAGGTCGACGGCGTGGTCGAGCACCGCGCCCGCGTCGCCCGTCCATTCGCTGACCCGGGAGTTGGGCGGCAGCCAGCGGTCGAAGAGCGCGGGCAGGCGCAGCGTGCGGCCGTCGGCGTTGCGCAGCGCGTGCTCCTGGAGCTTGAGCTCGTCGGCCGGGTTGCGCGAGGTGATCGCCGGGTCCAGGCTGGCCCACGGATCGGCGTGCGGGTCGAAGGTGGCCCAGCCCTTGTCCTTGACGTCGGAGACCAGCACCCGCATCCAGGTGTGGGCGGCGGTCTCGTTGGCCGTGCCGCGGTCAGAGTCGCTCCGCGCGGTGATCTTCGTGTCGAAGCGCACCAGGACGGTCGGCTCGTTGGTGAACTTCAGCTTGTGCAGCTCGATGTGCCCGAAGCCCTCGCCGGGCCGGTTCTGGTCCACGCTGCGCACGACGTTCACCGGGATGTTCGGGGACCAGCCGATCACCCTCTTCAGCGCGAAGTTGCCGGCGGCGGTCAGGTCGACCGCGTCGCTCTGGCTGTGCGGGGAGCGGCCGATCCGGGTGAACACGTCCTCGGAGTCCAGCCGGGTGAAGCTGTCGTGGTCGCTGACGATCACCGGATTGTGGAAGCTGACCTCCATCGACACGGCGTCGGCGACGTTCCGATTCAGCACGCCGGTTCCGTGCAGGGTGGTCGATCGGAGCTCGCCGTGGCTGGCGTCCGTCACGCTGCCGAGCAGCGACTGGACGCTGGTGAGGCTCTTGAGGGCGTTGTGCGCGTCGGTGTTCGGCTCGCGCAACCGCTCCTTGGCGGTCTGGAACACCATGGAGCGCACTTCGGCGACGTGGTCGATCGCGACCGGGACGGAGATCCGCGGCACCTCGACCTTCGTGGCGTCGGTCATCGTGACCAGACGGGCCGGATCCGCCGTGAAGGCCGGATACAGCTCGGTCCTCAGCTGGTTGGGCGTCGCGTGGGCTACGCCGTCTATCCGCAGGTGATCGGTCGTCAGGGCTGCCGTGGAGGACTCCGCCGGCCTGCCGCCCCAGGTGTTCGACGTAGCGAAATCCTCGCCGGGGCCCTTGGCCCGGGTACGGGTGTTCTCGCGGCTGTAGCGCACGATGGCGCCGTCTTTGACGACCGAGTGCTGATACGTGTAGGTGTCCCGGTTGGGGGGACGTACGAAGACCTCGACGCCGGTGTCGAACAGGAAGTCCACGGCCCGGTAGGAGGAGCCCTTGGCGTAGCGGGTGGTGCCGCCCGAGGTCGAAACCCCGGTGCCCTCGGTGTTGCGGCTCAGCGGGGTCTTGACCTGGCCGGAGCCGCCGGCGCCGTTGACAGTGTGGTCGCCGAGGCCGTGCGTGCCGGACGGCGAGTAGGCGCTGTCGATCCCGCCGCCGATGCCGCGCGAGGAGTCGGCGGTCTGCGAGAAGTCGATCACCTGGCGGGTGCGCGCGTCCTCGCGTCCGGTCTTGCCGAGATGGGGCTGGGCGTCGGTGGCCAGCACCGTGCCGCGCGGGTCCGTCACCTGGGTCCAGTCGCCGAGTCGCAGCCGCACGATGACCGTGTGCTCGCCCCCCGGGCCGTTGACGGTGAATTCGAGCTGGTCGCCGACGCCCTGCTGGATCTCGCCCTCCAGCCGGTCGTTGCGGAACCGGGCGTCGAACTGCCGGCCTATCGAAGCCCGGTGCTCTACGGGGAAGTTGGCGACGACCCAGCCTCGGATCGCGTTGTGCACGCGGTCGTTCGCCAACTCGATGGTCTCCGGACCGATCGCCTGACGGCCGTCGTTCGCCGTCGTGTACGAGGCGGGGGCGAACACCTGGTTCTGATCGCGCTCGTCATGCAGCTCGACCAGCGTCTGGGGCGGGGGCGGTGTGGCGGCGAGCCTCCTGGCCTCTTCGGCCAGCCGCTCCGCCTCAAGCCGCTCCTGCTCAAGACGCTCTCGCTCAAGGCGCTCTCGCTCAAGGCGGTCCGCCTCGAGCTGTCGTTCGCGCTCCTCGCGCTCAGCCTCTTTCCGTTCGGCCTCCTTACGCTCCGCTTCCTTGCGCTCGGCCTCCTTACGCTCAGCCTCTTTCCGCTCCGCTTCCTTGCGCTCCGCTTCCTTGCGCTCGGCCTCCTTACGCTCAGCCTCTTTCCGCTCCGCTTCCTTGCGCTCCGCTTCCTTGCGCTCCACTTCCTTGCGCTCAGCCTCCTTACGCTCAGCCTCTTTCCGCTC
>Ga0307507_10000977_pt1 | contig 63429 bp, 18 predicted proteins | sample 7_EM_MG_FD_207223 | JGI IMG/M metagenome (GOLD analysis project Ga0307507, IMG submission 207223) | Populus trichocarpa ectomycorrhiza microbial communities from riparian zone in the Pacific Northwest, United States - 7_EM | ecosystem: Host-associated > Plants > Roots > Unclassified | place...
TAAGGCCCACTTAGATCTACCTATAGTAATTAACTATAGCATTATAAATATGACGCTGACCTGGCTGTAAGGAAGATAGGGTTACTATTTAGGATAGGCAGCTCTATAGTAGAGGCTATAACCATACTTCCTGCCAATAAGTCTTCTTATTAAGCTGTGGGTATATACCCTAATATATACCCCAATTATAGTTATAATTAAGCTCCCTATTACTAAGCCTGTTAGGATTCTTAATCTTAACTCTATTAGTATTTTAAACGCGGACATATAGGGCCTTAAAGGACTAATATAGCTCTAAGTTATCTACGAAATCGCCCTTAAACTCATTAATATTATTAGCAGTCTTATAAGCTTCTTCTAGTTTCCAATTATAAAAGTAGTTAGACGGGTGCTAATAAAAGTTAATATAAGCCTAATAGGAAGCCATATAATTAGAGGCCCTAAATCCATTAGTATAAGTAGCCACATCCTTATACTCCCTTTATAGGTAATAAAGAATAAGCTTTATACGGTAGAACTTAGGATACTACAGATAGAAAGGGTCGCCCTTATATTATAGAAAGTATAATATAACTTAAGGCCTTGCTCTTGGTTAACGCTTATAAGTAAAGTAATTAAAATAGAGTAGAAAATTAAGGAAAGTAATATCCTCTACCCTATCTAGGCGGCGCTTATATTTCTTATAGTTAGATAGTCTATGCCCTTATAGTTGCCTATCCTTAAGCTTATATATAGCGCTCTAATTATCCTCCTAGTAGTAGTCTAAAGTTACTATATTCCTAGAGCCTTTATAAAGGGGAATGTTAAGAAGTAGATAGTATACCTCCTGCACTAACTAATCGCGTTTAGTAATAAGCTTATTTATAAACCTAGCTACTACTAAACTAAAGGCGTAGAGGCTATTGGCGTGCGGCTATACTAATTAGAGTAACTCCTGGTAGGAAGTTAATTTCTTCTCTTCCTTACTGCAATATTTGCCTATATAGTTAACTATTACTAATATGCTTATAGCGGGTAACATATTAATATTCGCCATCTACGCTAATATTATGGCTATATTATAACTATTAAGAAGCTTATTATTATGCTGTGGATAGAATATCTAGTAATATGGATTTTAATCCTTTAATATAGCGGCCTTATTATAGAAAGAGCGTAGAAAATAGAAGCAGCACTCCTTTACTCCAGTAGAGCCTTTCTTCAATCTTAAGCAGTAAGATTTGGTATAATTGCGGTGCCGTTAAAATTAATTAAGGTAGGCAGTAAGAAGCTTACTAGTATTAAGCTGTTCTTTATAGCTAAAAGTAGAAAAATATTAGAGATCTAGAGGCCTAAATTAATTAGGATTTATTATAGATATAAAAGTAGTCTAGTACTTAGTAAAAGCCGCCCTTAATTTACTAGATGACGGATCTAGCCTTAGGGCTGTTAAACTCCATAAGAAGCTATATATATGGCCGCTATCTTATACCTGCCACTTATATTAGGACCAAAAGTCTGTGCCATTAAATAGATCTATAAGCACGTGCTTCTTAAATAGATTAAAGCGGCAATATAGCCAGTAAGTAGCAATATGCGGATTATTATTAAGATTTTAAGAAGCAATCCGGTAGTACTAAGCCTTATTAGTAGCCTTATACTTATTAAATAGAGGCATATAAGAGTATAGGTTATGCCAATATAGATTAGCAGCGCTAAGTGTAAAGAATAGAGACCCGCTTTTAATATTTTTAGTATAAGTTATAAGCTTATTTCTCTTCTGCCTCCAGTAAGGTCTAGTACCCTTAAGGTTCCGTACATACCGTATAATCTTATTTAGCAACTAGTTACCCCCATTACCACTTATAAGATTACTAAGCTTATCTAAAGATAGACTATTTTTATCTAATTGGCCATAAAGGAAGCAGGTAGCATTAAGGGCTTACTCTCTTATAATATAATTAAACATATAGTAGTGAAATAAAAGGTGGCGGCCAAACCGACCGTCCTAATACTTAAGTATATGCTTGGCGTACGCAGCTAGGGTAACTGTATGGCTTTATAGTATATTAAAATCGGCTTTGCTATAAGGAAATAGAGTAGGAAAGGCGCCGCGCATAATAAAACTAGTTAATTACTTAGAGATAGGTGTCTACTATATAGTAGGAACCTCTAGGCCTGCTTATAGGCCTTATTAGTATTAAACCTCGCAACTTAAAAGCTCTAATTTATTAAGGTTAGGCACTAGATCAGAAACTAAAGTATCCAGTACATTGTCATTAAATTCACTATCTAGTATATTACTGTCAAGTTCGGCAGGTAGAGGGTTAACAGTAGGACGTTATATAGGAGCAGTAGAGTAAGCCATTAGGCCACTAGAATTAGACTCTAACTTATTAATATAAGGTAGCTAATCTAATATAGAGCTATTTTTAGGTAAGCTAATAAGTTAGGTGCTATATATTTAAACATCGCAATAATTAGGATGATTAACCTTTAGAAAGTAAAGCTATAGTAATATAATAGAGCACCTTATGGTATACCACTTAGTAAACCACCAACTTAGGTATTTACCACCATCTATTACCGCAGGCCTTATAACCGGTATCTTAAGTTTAGTAGGTAGCCGTAGTAGCTATATCTAAGTCTTTAGTGTGTTTTGGCCAAAGTAGCAGACATGGCCAGTATAGCAATATTGCTGGCCGTGTATACGCACGACTTGCAAATAAACGTATACGCATACAATTAGAAGCTCCTCCACTACAGTAAGTATAGGTAGGAAGCTAGGAACAGGCCCCAGATTAAGCCTATTGCTTTCACCAAATAGGAAAAAAAGGGCTAGATCCTTAAGGTTATTAGCGTCCTTAACACAGGCTTTATATATACCTATATTATTACCCTCCGTAGCTAGGCCTATTTAGAACCACCACTCCTTATAATAACTACACATCTCTATACGTTTAGCCTGTAGTATACTCTTAAACTTCTTAATTCACTCCCAATTAATAGCCGAAACGGGTAGTAGTATAGCCGTAGTTAGAGCTTGCTAAGAGGAAGCTTGCTGTAAAGGAGCTTACCACAAGGAAGGTGGTATTGGCAGTAGGGTAGGTATTGGCGGTAGAGTAGGTATAGGAGCTAGTTCCAATAAGGACGCATTTAGGCTATTTAGAGTGCCTCTTTGTCACGGAGCGAGCACAAGCGGTGATAATATATAGCGAAGTAGATATTATTAAGCTATGTACATAAACTGCGTAATAAAGTCAAGACATTACGTGAGGAAAGGAAAGTAGGAAACAGGGGGGAAAGGGTATATAACGTTCGCTTAGTTGCTAGGTTAACGGGTACTATGCTACACATAGGCAGGATAGAGCTTAAGTGGCGGTTCTGGTAGAACTTGGCAGAATTCGGCAGTTAGAGGTCCTTGAAGTTGCCAGTTAGCAACTCCGACAGTAGAGACGGCAGATTGCGGCGGAATACGGCAGATTGCTGTCAGATTGCCGTCTCGTAGTCGGTCTCCGGTTGTTCAGTCGGTGGAAACAGGTAGACGTGTGTAAGGTGTCACGGGGGTGTCCCGTGACACTCTTCTACTATATGGAGCTTTATCTATAGTATATAGCGAAGGAGTAGGTAAGTAAGCTTCACCCCACCAATTAAGAATATGGTGCTCCTATTATATTGCCCTAATTATCTTCCACCATTAAGCCATTTTAGGGGTATCTTAACTGTTCTGGCCGCAAGGTAGTATTAACGGAAAATCATGTGGTAAGGCATACTGCACCTAAGTATTAAGATAAGTAATTTAGTGCTTCCCCTCAATCAAGACCTCCACCTAATTTGATACCTCCTCTGCATGACAAGAGAGGACTTATTAGGTAATTAACCCCATCTTATATATAAATATCAGCAAGACAGCTCATAGAAATCAAGAAGGATCACTTAACTTAAGGTTTACCCTTTAACTGCTTGCGATTACATAATCATTACGTGCACGCGCTAGTTGTTAATAATTAAGAGTCTTAGTCTCGCTAACTTATCAAGCTATACTGCATTTGGTAATAACCTTAACTCCTTTAAACTATCTTATAATACCTTCGTTAATATTATTAATATTGTCACTATGTTATTAAATACATCGGTTATTAGGCTTCTTATACAGGAAGACTAGATTATATAGTATAATTATATTAAATCTAAAGCAAAAGCATAATATATCTGGAGGTATATTAACCTAGAAGAAACTAACCTACTAGTTAATGCCCCACCGGATTTAGAGTACTATATAAAGAAATAAACCCTTCCTATATTAAATATAAATTAAGAGGGACAAGATTAACTAGTTCCCAAATTAAAACCCTTATAAATATTCTCTTAAACCTTATCTAATATACCTATTACTCCAGCAACCCTAAGTAACTCTTTAGAAAAATTCCTTGCTAAGACAAATATAACAGGCAGGTGGAATGCCTATAAGATGGCTTATAAGGAGTATATATAAATGGATAAGAGCCTTACCGCCCTTAATACTCTTATACATACTACAGCAGGTCCAAACTATTAGGGTTTTATTAATAATATAACAAACCCTCACGCTATGCTAAAGCTGTTAGTTAACGTAGTAAAACCATCTAATACTTAACTTTATTAAACCCTAGATAACAAACTTAACCAACTATAGTAAGGTCCTAAGCGCTTAGGTCTAGAGGCCTGGCTCTAACTCCACCTTACTATTACTAAGAAAGTAGAAAAGATTAATAACCCCCCTAAAAAAGCAATAAGGAAATACCTCATTTATTACTTTATTAGGGCATACTAGGACATTAATTTAAGTATCTTTAGCGCCTACAGCTTGTGAGCTAAGGAGAACACCCTTAATATCACCCTTAAAGATCTTATTAAGAAATTTAATGTTTCTTATTAACCACCAAAACGTAGAGCAGTAGCAGTATTCCCTACCTTATTAGGTAAACCTACCGACCCTAAACATCCTTTATAAGATTGAGAATACTGCCTAGTATATAGTAGAGAACATATTATAGAGCAATACTAGAACCTTTTTAAAGAATTAAGACTGGATGGATGGGTGGTTAATAAGCGCCACGAGCGTTAATATTAAGCATATCTCAAAACCAAAGAAGGTAAGACAATGTATGTAGAACAGAAAAGGACCTTCGCTAAATTATTACCATTAAAACCACAACCACCTTCACATAGGAGAAATTAGAGAGGAGAACCTTAATGTACCTAATTACTGCCACCGATTATCGCCATAGTATTACTATTTGGGGCTAATCTTAACATTAAAAACCCCTTTCTTTATAACTTGGGAGCAGAGCTTTATATTACCAATAATATTAACTACCTCTATAACTATAAGGAAGTCGAGCCTATAACTATTAATACAGGAGACAACTCCTTAATAATCCTTGGATATGGAGAAGCTAGACTTATACTTAAATACGGGAAAAGAAAGAGGCTCCTTATCTTAAGGAAGGTTACCTACTGCCTAGGCTTCTACACCAATATTGTCTACGGTAATGCTCTCTTTAATGTAGGCATAAGGATTGATTAAGAAAAGAATTAACTAGTTTATCGCCATATAGAGCAGCTATTCTTAAATTTAACTAAATATGGTAGACTATACTTCCTAAAAGGGCAACCTTAGGAAGTTAACAATCTATCTATCTTTGCTATTAACTTAAAGGAACTATTTAAGCAGCAAGTAATAAAGAAAGTTTAGTATTAATAAATGGGATATTATAATATGGAATCTATATCTAACCTACTACTCGCTGCTAAGGGGGTGTTAATAGTTAAAGCACTAAAATAGACTTCCGAATTTAGACAACCTCTATACAAGCCATACGTTATGGCAAAGCTTTAAAGGCAGATATTACGCCGCCCACTAACGTTATAAGTAAGAACTCCCTTTAAACGCATCCATTTTAATATCGTTATAATGGGAAGAGGTTATAGCGGAGTAATATACATTACCTACTTCTAGTACAAGAAAACTAAATACTACTATGCCTAGCCCTTACCAAATTATTAACAGCATACCTTACTACCCATTTTTAAAGCAACAGTTGCCTTCGCAAAGAAGTTTATAATAGAAGGCATAAAATGGTTTTAATCTAATAATAAGCAAGGCATTAGAGATACTATTAAAAACTACCTAAAAGACAATGGGATTAAATAGGAGGTATCTACCCCCTATAACCCTAACTAGAATGGTCCAGCAGAGAGATCAGGAAGGTTAATTTCCGAAAGAGAAAGGGTATTAATGTATAAGGCAAACCTACCCAAATTCCTATGGCCTAAGATTGTTATAGTAGGTATCTATCTCCTTAACCAAACACCTATCCGCTCTCTAGGCTGGAGAACTCCATATAAGCACTTATATGGAAAGAAACCCAACCTCTACGGTATTTGGATTCTAGGCTCCCTTACCTATATCTTAATTGTTGGCAAGAAACGTAACTAACTCAGCAAATTTAATCTATAAGCCTTAAAGGGTTACTTAGTAGGCTTTAAAGCCTTAAATATCTATTAAGTATGGTTATTAATTACCAACCAAGTAATTCAAACCTAAGATGTTAAGGTTAACGAAACTTAACGCTATTAGCCCAATATAAAACTAAGAGATGTCTTAGTTTAAGAGATAGAAGAATTTAAAAGAATTTAAGATATTGTAGATATCTTCCTAGAGGATAAAGTCGACTAGATTAAAGATATAAAGGCACTAGCTAATATACAGCCACCTATACTTCTAAACCTACCTCTCCCTCTCCTTCCAGAACCCCTAAAGGAAGATAAAATAAACCTATTTATTACTCCACCTCCTTCTACTCCTAAATAGGGTCTGTCTATATCTAACTAAGAACTATTAATATCCGACTAATATCTATCTATATTAGATACAAGACTATTAATATCTAATTAATATCCATCTATATCTAACCTAGAACTATTAATATCTAACTAATATCCAACTATATCCCAACCTAATATCCAATAAGACTAACTACCCACAAACCTATCTCTAGAATTAAGTAAACGGACTACTTTATTATTAGGGGGTAAAGAACCTGAGTATTAATCTAAACGTCAGAAAACCCAAATATAAAAGGCAATAGAAATGCCAAATTAAGATCTATATTAAAAGGCATTCTTCTCTTTTAATAACAACCTATAAGGACCCAATAATGACCCTATATATAAGCAGGCATATAGGGCCTTCGCCATTACAACAGCATAAAGCTATGGCCATTATAATAAGATACCACCACCACCAAAGTCCTAGAAAGAGATAATGAACTATTCTATAGCCCAACACTTCTAAGCAGCAGCATACCGCGAGATGCGAGCCCTTATTATAAAGCAAATATGGAATAAAGTTATCCTACCTCTAGGAGCAAGGGCAATTTCAACAAAATAGGTATTTACCTATAAGGAGGATATAGATGGCTATATTACAAAATTTAAAGCTAGACTATGTGTTTAAGGTAATCTCCAACTAGGCGTATATAAACAAGATATCTACACTATTACTACCACTTTTAAGACATTTAGATTACTTATGGCCTTAGTTACTACATTTAACCTTAAGGTTATCCACCTAGATACGGTTAACGCCTTTATTAATGCTAACGTTAATAAGGAAGTCTATATTACAATGCCTAAGGGCTATAGGGAAGGAAGGAAAGATATAGTTTTTAAACTCCAGAAAGCCCTCTACGGACTTTATAAATCTCTAAAGCTATAGTTTATTAAGATCTTAGCCACTCTACGCCGCCTAGGTCTAATACCTATACCTAACAAACTATACCTCTTTATCTATCTAACCAGACCTATTATAATATTCTTCTATATCGATAATATCCTTCTTATGGCAATAAAACCCTATTTTACCAATCTAGAAGAATTAGCAACAACCCTTATAAGCACTTATAAAATTTAAAGGATAAAAGAATTTAACCAATTTCTTAATATCCGTATTATTAGAGATAGACTAAATCAACGCCTATATCTCTTACAAGATTAGTATATCGATAAACTCGTTACCCAATTTAATTAGGAATACGCAAAGTTATCCTTTATACTACTCTCTGGACAAGACCTTAAGCCATTTAAAGGTAAAGTAACACTAGGGGAAATTAACGCCTATTAGGTTCGGATAGGATCCATCATCTATCCAGCAACAACTCTTAGGGCAGATATAGCCTATGCAGCTATAAAGCTTGCAGAATTTATATAAAACCCATCTTAAGTTTATCTTGCAGAGGTATATTAAGTTATTGCATATCTTGGTGTAACTCGATACCTCGCAATTAAATACTTAAATATTAACCCTTATAAGACTAACCAAACCCAAACCTAGGTTCTAAAGATAGCAGCTAATACTAGTTTTGCGGATAATATATTAACTAGATGGAGTTTACAAGGCTATTTAATTAAACTGTTTAATGGGCCTATTATATGGCAATCCTCTAAGCAGAAGACCGTAAGCACCTTAATAACTAAGGTAGAGCTTCTGTCCCTATTATATATAGGTAAGGAGGTGCAACATATAGCTCAAATCTTTAAAGCTATTTAATTTAATCCTAAGCAGGAGCTCCAGATAGAATGTAATAACTAGTAGATAGTATATATTATTATTATTCATTGCTTAACGTCCGATTCGGATCCCTATTGGGCCCACGCGGACTACTCCTTATATACATATGGGGAGAAAACTCTATTTAAGAAAACCCCGTGATCCATCTCCCCGCCTTTTAGGACTCGCCTGCAAGGCGCCTGCGAGGCGCCTGCGAGTCACCTATGGTGCTTTACTACCTTACTTTTGACCTCCTTGGGAACCACTGCTGCCGTAATAAACCTACGGACGCGCTAGTATCGCAAACTTTACTCTACTACTGTAGAGTTATTAGGGGGCGCCTAATACCCGCCCCATTGCCTTCTATTACCATTTCCCTTACAACCCAGAACTGGTTTAGTACATTTTGGCTAATAAGCCACTGGGTAACCGCCTTAAGACCTTTTTATATTAAAAGTAGTGTATTATAGTTCTCTGTGCTAGCTACTAAGAGCATTGCTTCTCAGTTAGTGCGTAAGGGGTATAATAGTATTATATATTTTAGTGTCTGTCTTGGCCAGCCATATTCGCATCTTAGGCTACCTACTAGGACGCCTACCCAGTAGAGCCAATCTTTTAATCCTATTATTCCTGTTCTTAGGAGTGTTGCTATTATATTTTCTGCCTTTGTTAGGCCTTCTTAAAGCCCTTAAGTATTTACCCCCTATGGCGTTAACCATGCTATAGCTTAGGTTACTCTTGCCTAAGTCAGCCTCTGTACCTTTGACTCCCATGCGCCTCTTCAGCACTAGTCCAACCAGTATTATATTGCAGTTAATGGTTTCCTGGTATTCTTTTATGCTCTACTTTAGCTCCTTTCTCTTTCTTACTGTCGTCTTTGTTGGCCTCTTGCGCGTCTCCCTTCCTCCTCTATATAGGCCTGGGCCCTAATACTGCACTATTTTTCTTTTACTTTCTTTACCTGTTTCTCTAGTATATCTTCCCTACTTTGGGGTTGTTGGATTGTTCTCCTATAAGGCACCCTAGGGTCCCTCCATAGTTTATTTAGACGTGTCTTAATATACTTTATAATATTAGAGTTACGTTCATTTTGCGCCCTTTACATTACGGTAGCTTCAATATATAGTTATAGGGGGGGGATATTAGCTTCCTTCTTAAGGAGTACTGCGGCCGTTCGCTTATACCCGCCTGTTATACTCTAGAGGCATACTATTTAGACCTTTTAGAGTGGTTTAAGGAGTAATTTAGGGGGGCCCTTTTTGGTTTCACTAATAGCCCAGATGCTAGATCTATACGTCATAGTAGGCCGGACAACTGCTATGTATAGTAGGCGTAACCTCTGGAAGTATAGACCCCATATAGAATTAATGATCCTAGATAATGCAATATACTGTGCTTAGCCCTTACGGGCTGCTTACGCCGCATATACGCTCCACCGGAGCTTGCTGTCTACCTATACTCCTAATACCCTTAGGCCCTGAACTGGTTGACCCCCAAAGCCTTAGATATAAATTACATGCTAGAGATCTACAGATTGGTTGCGTTTTCTTATAAAATAGATTAGCTGGTATTTCTCTAGTAAGAATTGGACTCCATATTATCTTACCTATTTTATATAGGTGTTATAGGCTTTCTCTAGTGTTCTACAGTTCTCTGCGGCTGTTGGCCCGTATATAATTAGGTTTATGTCGTTAACAAAGCCTATCCCCTAGGTTGCCCCTTCCTTAAAAGAGTCTAGTAAGTTGCTTATAAAGAAAAGGAAGAGTATAGGCGAGAGGGGTAATCCTTATAGTATTCCTGTTATAACTGCGATAGGGGGGCTCTGGTATCCGCTAAAGACTAGTAATATTTCTTTCTGGCCTGTAAACCCTTAAATAAATTATATAATCTATTCTGGGAAGCCCTTTACCCTAAGGATGTATAGGAGGCGCTTGTGGGGTACATTATCGTAGGCACCACTAATATCTAGGCTAAGCATTAATACTACAAAGTCCCTTCGCATTGCCCATGCAGATTTAATAGTGGTAGCGAGTAGCGTAAGTGCTAATAGCGTTAAGCGGTTCTTTCTTGCCCCTATTTAGCTTTGTGGTAGTAGGGCGTGTTCCTTAGCCGTATCTGCTATATAGTCCGCTATTACCTTTTCTAAGATCTTACTAAGGGTGTTTTCTAGGGTGATAGGGCGGTAGCTTCCTAGAATTAAGTAATCTACTTTACCTTCTTTCCGTAGAATAACCGTCATTATGGATCTTCCAAGTCGCGGGTAGTAGCCTATGGTAAAGCATACCCTAGCTATATCTGTAAGCTAGGGTGCTATAAATAGTCCACAGGTCTTTAAGGCCTTATTTAAAATCCCATCTGGTCCTAGTACTGTATTATTTAAAAGGCGGCTAATAGTTCTAGCTATTTCCTCTATTATTATATCGCTGTCGACCCTTAGGCGAGTCACCAGTGTTTCACCTATAATATCGCTAAGGTCTGCTAGAGCTAGTTAGGGGAAGAACCTTTCTATAAGGATCTTTGCCTTCTTATTATTGTTATTAGTAGCCTATAGTTCCCCTACTCTTTATAGGGGTGGTAGGTATAGGTCTTCTACTAGGCGCCCTACCTTTTTCTTTACCCATTTTGCCATGGCCCAAAGGCCCTTGTTATAGGGGAGGCTTGGGTTAAAAGTATACTTATTTATAAACCATCTCCAGTTGTTCCTTGCTTCTTTCTTTAGGGTATTCTTTAACTGGTTTCTCATGTCTTTATATCATCTCTCGTCTTTGGGGTTGTGGCTACTTATATATTTCCTTCTTGCTCGTTGTTGGCTAGCAATAAGAACCGCGCATTATACAGACTATACGTGTCACGCGTAGGGGCTTGGTTTTAAGACTGGGCAGTGCTCTTTTAGCCTATTTTTAATCGCTGCCTGGATCCTTTCTAATCTTTAGTTAATTTCCTTAGGGGTAGCTAATAAGCCTCGCTTATTTAGTATTAGGTGGATTTCTTCTAGGTCTTAAAGTTATTATTTAACTATATTAAGGAAACTGTCTGTCTTAAGCTTCCTTATTACGTATCTTTTACTACTTAGTTGCGCCTTAATATCCAAATCTAGCTATATCTGGATAGGGATATAGTCTAAAGCGATTGCCCATTCTTCTTTAGGGTTGCACCTTTTAAGTCTCTAGTATAGGCCTTCGTCTATAAATATAAGGTTAATTATACTTCTAGAGGTTCCTTATTGCCATATAATTACTCCTAGGGAGGTAGCTAGCTTAAGGCCCCAGGTGTCTATAGCTCTTAGTAGGCATTCTGCCTATTATTTAGCAGCAACATAGATCCCCCCCTACCGCGGGTAGTAGAGGTTTATGTCTCTTAATAGAATAGACTCTATGCCTTCGGTTTTTAGTAAGCTTATTACCAATATAATATTCTCTATTTATGGGACCCCTTCAACCCTAGGGTTATACACATTAATAATTTATACCGGTCCCCTATATGTCTGGACTGTTATAACTGCAATATCTGGGTTAACTGCCTACTATAACTATAAGGACAGGCTAATAGCCTTACTAATCATAAAGCACACGCGAGTAGCTGCTTTTGGTTCGTATAGGAGCTGGAATCCTTAGGGGCAGTATGTCAATTATATATAGGTATTGTAGTACGGCTCTTATATAGCAAGGATATAGTGTTTCTCTAGGTCTAGACTGTCTAGTAAGGGCCTTGCAAGACAGTAGTTTGTGTTGCCGCAGTTATACTGTATAATAGATAGGTGGCGGACCCCTAGCAAGGGTCCTTCGCCTTTCCTTTATTTCTTGCTTCTTCTGTTTCCACTTTCTCTAGAATATTCAGAACTTCTGTCTCTTATATCTATACCCTAGTTGCTACTCATTTTGTGTAAAGCTTTCTATTTCTATATCTTATGTTTTTACTAGCGCTTCTATATCTGAATCTATTATTGTCTCCGGTTCTTCCCCTACTGGTTAACTGTGGGCCCTTTATAGGTCGGCTGCGAATGTTATATTTGCCGCGTTAAATCTAATTCTTAATTGTCCTGGTCTTGAGCTTACTATAGCTATCCATAGGGGTCTTCCTACAGGGCGTCCTCTCCCTTATATCCCCTGTGACCCTTGTGTCCCTGTTCAGTCTAGTAATATCGCGCGGCGCCGTTTCTGGCCCATTAAGGCTTAGGATGGCTGGCCTAGCCCCCCAATGTTAAAGGTAGGAAACGCTAGGAAGGCACCTATGTCTCCCTAGCTTATCGCCTGTTATTTCCATTTGTATAACCTAGCGTGCAGTTGTTCCTATAGCTGTTAAGCCCTTACCTTCTATCTCCTGTATTTAATGCAGTCTTCTCTCTCCTACGCCTTATATATGCTTTGGTGGCAGTTTACGCATTTTGTTTAGTCTTAATTTGAGCAGTATCTTATATTATAGGGGCCTATATAGTGGCCGCAGCACACCTGTGCTGCGTATATAGATTGGGTGTGTCCCTATTATGCGCAGTAGTAGTGTTACGGCGCTGGTAGAAAACGGTGGATTATGGTAGACGTTATGGTAGACGCCGAGTCACGTAAGTCCACGTAACTAGAGGACCGCATAAAACTTCGCACGGCGCTGCTATTCTTCTCCCTTCCTTTCTCTAGCTTTGGATCCTTGTTTATAGACTACTAATTGTACAGGCTTGCGCGTCCCTTATGCCATGCTCGTGCCTTGATTAACTGAGTCGCTAACATTATCTAAAGCTTAACTACTCTTTCTTCCTAAGAAGGAACTCAAATATATCTATAAAGGACACAGAACAGGACTTTAAGGATATCACCAGGACTATAAGGATAGGACAGACCCCTAAGAACTAAAAGAATATAAACAGAACGCGAAACCTAAGAATAGGATATGTACGGACTAGAACCCCTAGAAAATAAACAAACACCGAAAATTACCTAATACCCCTACCACCATGCCAAGAAATACAGCAGCCGGTAAAGCCGCTGCAGGACCCGCAAATACCTTTAATAGTAAAACAGTCGCCGTTTTAACCCCCTAGGAAGAGCTTGTAGCAGCTAATGCCGAAATTGAACGGCTTTGAGAGCTGCTTGAAACCAGAGACACCCCTATACCTAGTAAGAAGTTATTAGACACCTAGAGACTTGCTATAGTCCTTAAGACCCTAGTCTAATGTACAGCATTAGTATTGTTGTGGTCTGTAAAGGTTGTAGACCCCCTATTGCTTACAGATGGAACTAACCCTATATTTGATAATTGGAAGCTTTAACTGCAAGACAAGCTTAAAGTTAATACAGACCACTTCCCTACTACCTAAGCTAAAATGGCCTACGTCTTTAGCTGTACTAGTGGGGACGTACAGATGTATCTACGTCCGCGATACGCTTAGGACTTGGCAGACCCCTTCCTCTCTAAAGAAGAGATGGTTAACCACCTGTCTTCCATTTATAAGGACCGCTTTAAGATATAGAACGCCCGCCTTAATTACAAAGCTCTTAATATGAAGATGATGGAGACCTTTTTAGCCTTTTAGACCCGCTTTCTGCACCTAGCCGGCCAAGCCTGAATTCCCTATAAAGACTTAATGCTAGACCTCTTTGATAAGCTTACCCTAGACCTATAGCGCGCCATACTGCTAGTTTTTACTACTGTACAGACGCTAAAGGTACTTACGGACTACTGCCTAGCTATTAACTAAGGCCTCCGTTGAATTAAGGTATAATCTAAGCGGTATAAAGCTAGAAACTCTCTAAACTAGACTATAAGCATTTTATAAATGGCCTATAACACCCTAGCACAATCTGCAACTCCTATGGCACTAGCTGTACAGCCTGCTGTTAATTTAGCAGCTAGCCGTGCAGCTAGTCCTATTGTGGGTCCGGCGCACACTTGGCCCATGTATAACGACCCCTATAAATAGGCCCTTAGTAATTAAGGAGCTTGCTTCTTATACGGCCAGAAAAACTACTTTGCAAAGGATTGCCAGACAAAGGCAAAAACGGGCAAGGTTCTATTAATTTAGGAGGATAGTGCGGAGTTAGAAAAAGAGAAACCCTAGAGGAAGACTCCTCTCTAGGGTTAAAAGGGATTAATATATTATATATTAATCTAGGTTAGCTAGTTGGTAAAAGAAGCTGCACTATTCCTTATACCTTATTCCGTAATAGATATCAAGTTTTAACCTCTACTTTAGCTGACTCTGGAGTAAATGCCTTTACCTTAATAGATACCTAGTGTGCTGTAAAGCTGGCTAACTTTTTAAATGCACCCCTTAAAGAACTGCCTAAACCAATTCCTATTTGTGGGTATAACGGACAAATAGGGCCACCTATTATAACTATCTTGCGGATTCACCTCCGCATTAACAAATAAAGGTAGTATAACATCCCCTTTCTTATTACGGACCTTGGGAGCTATAATATAATTATAGGGAGAAAATGGCTAGCCTATTTAGGCTTATAGCTTAATGTACGGAATAGACGGCTTATCTAGCCTGAAACCCTACCCTTAACCCCTTCCTTTATAAAAGAAATTAGTATTATAATAGAAAACCTTATATGGCCCTAGATTAATACTATTTACCAGGCTAATACTATGCGCAGAGACTAGGCCTTTAAGAAGAATATACGTCTTAATTCTTAATGGATCTGTATACTACGCCGCCCCTAGACTATATATGTTACGCTATCTGCACCAGAGATTTAGGAAGTTAGTAATGACCTAGCTAAGCCCCCTATGGAGAACCTAGGCCCTACGTAGCCCCAAAGGAAAACCAGGGATATTAGACGCCATACTGAGCTAATAGACAGGAAGGATAACTTATAGAAAATAGAATATAAGCTGAGGAAGACTATACACCCTATACCGTAAGATACGGCCCAATGAGCGTCTATAAAGAAACCTATGGACCTCCCACCAGTCAATATCTACTGTATTGGCGCTGTAGGATTCTACCGGAACTTAGTTCAGCCTAATACCGTTGCCTTTATAACTAGCCTGTACGAAATTGATTAAATACTTAAGGAAAAGGAAAGCGAGCTTAGCGGATAGGAAAGTAAGCTTATGGATAAGGAACTAGTGGAACAAAAACTGCCTAATTAATACTGGAAATTTAAGGACGTATTCTCTAAGGTAGTATTAGATATACTTCCGCTTTACTAACCGTATAACTATAAGATCGAGATTGATTAAGGTAAGGGAAGCACCCTTAGCTTTAGCCCTCTCTACTTGTAGTCTATTGCTAAATTATAGGCTATAAAGTAGTACCTTATTGACAACCTTAATAAGGGCTTTATTGAGCCTAGCTAAGCCCCTTTTAACTCGCCTATTCTCTTTGCCAAAAAACTAAATAGAGGACTGCGCTTCTGTATTAACTACTATAAGCTAAATAACATAACCCGTAAGGACCGCTATCTACTACCCTTACTTGATAAGACTCTTACCTAAATAAGTAGAGCTAGGGTCTTTATAAAGCTTAATATCCGCCAGGCCTTCTACTAAATTAGGATAGACCCTAGGTTTAAGGAGCTTACTATATTTTAAACCTATTACGGAACGTATAAATGTAAGGTACTCCCTTTTAGACTAACTAATAGACTAGCTATATACCAGCAGTATATAAACGATGTACTCTTTAACTACCTTGATAACTTCTATACGGCCTACCTAGATAACATTATAATTTACTCTAAGAACGAGCTGGAATATAAGGAGCATATCTATAAAGTCCTATAATGGCTCCGCAAGGCTGGTCTCTAGGCCAATATTAAGAAGTTAGAATTTAGTGTTAAGTGTATAAAGTACCTAGGTTTTATTATCAGTATAAATAGAATTAAGGCCGACCTAGAGAAAACGGCCGTAATTAACTAGTAGACACCCCTACAGACCATAAAGGGGGTATAATTATTTTTAGGTTTCTGTAACTTCTACTAACACTTTATTAAGAACTATAGCAGGATTGCCTGGCCTCTTAACCGCCTTACTAGGAAAGACTAGCCATTCCACTTTGACGCTATATATATGCAGGCCTTTAATAAGCTTAAAAAGCGGCTGGTATCGGCTCCCCTACTTGCCTACTTTGACCTAGAATGGCCCTTAATGCTAGAAACTAATGCCTTAGATGGTGTAATAGCCAGTGTTTTTTCCTAGAAGTAACTAGATGGAGAATAGCACCCTGTTGCATACTATTTAAAGACTATAATAGATGCCGAGCTAAACTACTATATCTATAATAAAGAAATGCTGGCTATTATCTCTAGCTTTTAGCACTAGTGTATATAGCTAGAGGGGACCCCTGAGCCTATTAAGGTAGTTTCGGATTATAAGGCCCTAGAATACTTTATAACAACTAAGGCCCTTATGGCCCGCTAGGCACGCTAGGCGGATATTCTATCTTAGTTTAACTTCTTGATTATGTATAGACTAGGCGCTATAAACCGTGTGGATGCTCTTATAAGGCGTAAACAGGACCTAGGTAACCAGGCGGCTATAAAGATCTTATTATAAACCTAGGTACTACTATGACTAGAGCACCTCGACCCCTAAATATAGGTAGAACTAAATACGGACCCTTTAGACGCTGAGATATGCCCTATTAACTCCACGGAACTTAACCTTATTAATGAACTGCTGTAGGCAAACCGTACGGCCCCTTCTCTATAGGAGTGCTGTGAAAGGGTAAAGGATGCTACTAGCCTATAGTCCCTTAAAAACGGACTGCTTAAGCACCAGGAACAGCTGGTGGTAGTAGAGGAATAGAATTTATAGACTTGGCTTATCGCTAAAGCATATACTTAGGTCTCTACGGCCTACCCTAGAAAAAATAAGACCCGTAGAATTATTGGCGACCGCTACTACTGGCCCGGAATAGTTATGGATATTGACCGCTATATACAGAACTGCAACAACTGCCGTAAGTTTATAATTCCACAAGATAAGACCCTAGGGCTATTAAAGCCACTTTTGATACCAGAACGCCCCTGGCAGTATATCTCTATAGACTTCCACAAGTTACCTATGGACCATAACAGATATGATATGGTTATAATCCTAGTTAACCGCTTTAGTAAGCGCCCGTTCTTAATCCCCTATTATAAGAATATTGATGCTAAAGAGGCGGCCTAATTGTATATCTACTATGTCTACCGAATTTATGGACTACTAGATACTATCGTATCCGACTATAAGCCGCAGTTTATATTAGCCTTTTAGAACGAGTTTACCCAGATCTTAGGTATTAGGCTAAAGCTCTCTATAGCATACCACCCCCAGACAGACGGTTAGACGGAGATTATAAATTAGTACTTAGACTAGAGACTCTAGCCCTTTATTAACTACTTTTAGGATAACTAGAGTGGACTACTACCTATAATAGACTACGCCTAGGTAACCCTACTCTATAACTCTACAGGGTTTGCACCTATTTAGCTAGAAATGGGATACTTACCCTATATAAGCTTTAACTGGAAGAGACCAGAAGGACCACAGACTATACATAAAAAACTATCTTATAAGGAAGCACAGCAGTATACTAGACGCTTAGAAGAAGTATAGACAATAGCCTGTAAGAACCTAGAGAAGGCCCAGAAATTAATAGAACAGTAGGTAAATAAGCACAGGCGCGAGCCTAACTTTACCATAGGCGATAAGGTCTGGGTTATAATAAAGAACTAGAAGATAGAACGGCCTAGCTGTAAGCTAGACTATAAGATAGCAGGACTGTATAAGATCCTTAATAAAGAAGGTAATTTATATAAGGTTAAACTCCTAGACTTAATTAAAGTCCACCCTGTTTTCTCACCAGATAAGCTATAGAAAGCTATAAATAACCTACTACCTGGACAAAAGAATAAGCCTCCACTACTAATTTAAGTTAATGGCGACGATGAATAGGAAGTTAATAAAATACTAGCCTATAAACTAGTATAAGGAACGCTAAAATACTATATCTAATAGAAAGGTTACGATCTAGACCTAACCTAGTACCCCGCCTAGAACTTTATAGGTTGCCCCTAGAAGCTTAAAGAATTTTATAACTAATACCCTAACAAGCTAGGACCCCCGAAGTATCTAGACAAGTGGATAGAGTGCTAGTATAGCGAAGATAATAAGCTACCTGTTAAGTATATAGATAAGAACACCCCACGGATATGATACGGACATACAAAGCCTAAGGGCAGGCTTTTTCGGAGGGGGGGTAATGTTACAGCGCTAGTGGAAAACGGTGGATTATGGTAGACGTTATAGTAGACGCCAAGTTATATAAGTCCACGTGACTAGAGGACTGTATAAAACTTTGCATAGCGCTGCTATTCTTCTCCCTTCCTTTCTCTAGCTTTGGATCCTTGTTTATAGACTACTAATTATACAGGCTTGCGCGTCCCTTATGCCGTGCTCATGCCTTGATTGACTAAGTCGCTAACAAGTAGCATCGTTCTAGGCGTAGTCTGTGGTTATAGAGCCTTGCGTTATATATAAGGCCATTTATAATTATTCCTTTTTAGATAAGGAGTTTTTGCATTCCTAGTATATATATGCTGACAATAAGGGAGCCATGCGTTTAACTAGCGTCTCCCTAGCGAGTCTCTGGCGACCCTTATATCCTCTTATTATTCTTGTTATTTACTTAGTTTGCATTTTCCTATTAAAGCTATTAGATTTGGGTGGTCTTAAAACCTAATATAAGGCGTTCTATTTACTTTACTATCTCCTGTATAGTTGCTATGTTATCTACCTGGCGTCCCTTTTCTACCCTAAGGCTTATAGGAACCGCTAGGACTTTAACTAAGTAATCTTTACAGAGCACTTTTATACTAATATATTCTCCTAGCCTGTCCCCTACTCTTATGGCTTGTTCCTTTACCTATTAGTCCTTTAGGGTAACTCTAATATCTCCGCTCCTAAGGTGTCGGACTATAACTGCGTTATAGACCTCTTTGCGAATCTCTATAAGGACTTCTATTTCTAATTATCCCCTAAGCCCCTCTGCTTTTTTTATGTTTGGTTATATTATAATTATATACCCAGTTATTATCTTAAGGGGGATGGGTTCCCTATGCTATAGAAGCGCAGCTATAGTGGCCTAGGTGCGGTTCGCCGGTAAGGGGGGGTTTTATTTATTTTTAATTTTGCTTAGCCGTTGGAGGATTTAATTAAGGGTTTGCTAGAGGGGCGCCTAGGGCTTACTAAACTGGCGGAGCCATTCTGCTAGCTATATTAGTTTATTATGGCTAATAGTTACTCCCCCACAATTCTGGATACTAGACACGTCCAGTAGGCTTTATATTTTGTCAGATGCCTTCTTAATAGAGGTATTTCCGCTTTGTAGTGTGGTATTCGCCCATCTTTGTTGTGGAGGGCCGTTGTTGAGCGTGGATCTGGCGGTCGCGCGCGAGTGCGAACCACCGTCGGTCGACGTGTGCCTCCCCTGCGATGCATGCATCTCAGGGGGATTCTCTGGGTGTTTTTCAGGGTTCTTTTGGTTGGTTTTGGTCTTTTTGGGCCGGGTGCAGCAAGAGCTCCAAAAAAAAATTTCAACGGTAGGATCAGAATTTCTAGATAGTATATATAGTAAGCAACTAACTCCCTACTATATCTATTAAACTAAGACATATTGATATCTACCAATTCTGGCTATGTTAAGAGGTGCAAGATAAAAAGTTTATGGTTTAATAGATCCCATTAAGCAAGATACCAGCTAATAGACTAACTAAACCACTAACCAAATAACTCCATTAGGCGTTTATTAATATACTAGGCTTAAGGGATATATAATATCTAATTATATAACAATCTACTGCGCTTACTGGAAAAATCTATTTCTAAACCTTATAGAATCTAATCACAACGTCGGAATCTCTAACTAGATTGCCTAACACCTAGCAATCTAAGGGGGTATATTAACGGAAAATCATGTAGTAAGGCATACTGCACCTAAGTATCAAGATAAGTAATTTGGTGCTTCCCCTTAATTAAAACCTCTACCTAATTTAATACCTCCTCTGCATAATAAGAGAGGACTTATTAGGTAATTAACCCCATCTTGTATATAAATATCAGCAAGACAGCTTATAGAAATCAAGAAGGATTACTTAACTCGAGGTTTACCCTTTAACTGCTTGCGATCACATAATCATCACGTGCACGCGCTAGTTGTTGATAGGTAGAAAGGCGTTCTTAGTATTATTTTTAGGTAGAGCAGTTTACTAGCGCCTTATAGAATAATTCTTAGTAGTAGAACCTAACTCTATAAGAGCTCTCCGCTTATTTAAAATATATTTAAAGGCCTAGAAATATAAGTAGAAGTAGAAGTAATATATAGGAAAGACGCGCCTTTAACCAATATAACTGGCATAGCTTTAAAAGCTTCTTTAAAGAACCGTCTTTAACAAAGTTAAGGCGGGGCTTATTGTCACGGAGTGAGTACAAGTGGTGATAATATATAGCAAAGTAGATATTATTAAGCTATGTACATGAACTGTGTGATGAGATCAAGACGTTGCGTAAGGAGAGAAGGTAAGGAAACGGGAAGAAAGGGGTATATATCGTTAACTTGGTTGCTTGGTTAACACGTGCACGGGGCAGAATAGGCTTCGGGTCATGGTCCTGGCAGAACTTGGCAGAATTTGGTAGACTTGGCAGAATATGGCGGAATATGGTGGAGGACGGCAGATTGCCGTAGGTTGCCGTCACGTGATGGCAAATTGCCTTAGATTGCCGTAGATTGCCATCAGATTGCCGTTTCGCGGTCGGTCTCTTCTTGCTGCGTCGGTGGAAACAGGTGGACGTGTATAAGGTGTCACGGAGGTGTCCCGTGACACTTATAGATATAGTGGTATTAATAGAGGTGTCAATAAAAAGGAAGATGCAATACTAAGATATTTTAACGTTTAAAATATTTTAATGTTCGTTACGTGGATTCTGCTACAACCTACCACCCGCAACATTTTTTCTAACCAATCAGAAGCCAGCTTGGCGGGAGTTTGAATTCCAGGACCCGAATATATAGACCACTCGTACCTCGGGTCAACAAACTATCAAACTGTACTTCCAATGATATAGACCTTGTTCAGCCGACTCAATATAACGTTCAACCAAATCATATCTCAAAAAAGCCCCTCCCGGAACCTTGGCCGTTGCCCGATCCCGAACCCCCTCTGAGCACGGCAATTTTAATACGTTGATTTGATTGGTAAATCCTTATCGATAACGTGTGGACGAATTTTCGCGGGTTAAGGCGCAGAGTCATGTGTTTGTGTTTTGGAAACTTGATGGATCCTTGCCAGTGTTTCAAGTCAGCTTCCGAACTTCCGCAACGGCTTCCCCTGAGCCAAGAGGAGACGCTTGTAGAGACGTATTTTCCACGATGTCTTTAGCAACACCGATTCCACCTGTAGCATGCCTACAGACAAGCGTTTTGATGACTTTCCTCCGCGCGCAAAGACTCCCGGCGAAGCTCCATTCAAATGGCCTCTCCGAAGGTCTCGCGCTCTGGCTCTCGTCGGCCTCTTTATTCTCTATTTAATCTTTAATACCAGTCGTAAGCAACTAGTATCGCCCAATACCTGCAATCCCGACGGAGCAGACTGGTCTCGCTATGCCTACAGCCTCTATGCTACTGATAGCGCTACCGTGTGCCATGCGGTGCTGGTATTTGACGCTTTGGAACGACTGGGAAGTCGAGCAGATCGAGTATTGTTTTATCCGGAATATTGGGACACTGTCGTCGAAAGTGCTATCGATCGGGATAGCCAGCTTTTGGTTTTAGCAAGGGATAAATATAGAGTGAAGCTTCATGCGACCAAGGTGCTGAGTGTGCAAGGGATAAGGACTCCAAGTATGCCATTGTAGCCCATATCTGAATCCTTCCTACGTCGGCATTTGAAATTGTTCCTACTAGTGCCGCTTGCTCACTTTATCGTGACAGGTGCACCGAAACAAACCTGGGATGACTCGGTCACAAAATTCCTCGCCTTCGGCCTTACGAAATACCATCGCGTCCTCCACCTTGACTCTGATATTACTCTTCTCCGGCATCTAGACGAGCTATTCTTCCTTCCTCCTACTCCTATTGCTATGCCACGCGCCTATTGGTCTGATTTTAAACCCTGGCCGCTGACGAGTCTTCTCATGCTTCTCGAACCGAATACCCAGGAATTGGAGGGCTTTAAGACTTCTATAAAAGCCGGAGCGGAGGCAGACGTTGTTACATCTAAAAAGTATGATATGGATCTCTTGAATGATCGTTTCTCCGACAGCGCTCTAGTGCTCCCGCATCAGCCCTACGCCTTATTAACCGGCGAGTTCCGTTCTCACGATCACTCTGCATACCTGGGGAACAATCGTGAAGAATGGGATCCAGATCGTATATTGAAAGAAGCTAAGCTTGTCCATTTCAGCGATTGGCCTCTTCCAAAGCCTTGGATTATGTGGCCATCCGAGGGGCTGGCACAAATGCAACCAGACTGTGGGGGAAAGAAGGAGGGAACATGTAGGGAGAGAGTAATCTGGAAGGATTTATATGATGATTTTCGACAAAGGAGGAGAGACATCTGTAAATTATTGAGCGTTCCAGCACCGGACTGGGCATCGCTCACTGGCAAAGGGAAGGCCGTACACAATATTACCTCAGCAGCAGTGCCTTAGAGGCCGTAATGATTCACCGATATTACTACCAATATCCTGCAAGACCGATCCAATCTCAGAACTGAGATAAATATCTTGACATGTCTGCGACTAAAGGGTTGTCGACCTTATTCAGATCTTTGCTTCTGTTTCCTGAGCCAATCAGTGTGTACGAAACATTAGGGCTTGTTCTAATCGTTTGTGCTACGTTAGAATTTAGATATACTTATGAAGATATTTGAGGGTGGGATAGAAGCATGAAGGTATGATATTTTAATTCAGAGATTAAGCAAAGGCTGGGCATTATTCTTATTCTTGATAAATACAATTATTCCTGCATCTCTCTCATGCTGCGGCTCTGGCCTTCTCAATATTACTTGCGTTTAGCTCCCTCACCACGCCAGTATTTGCAACCCTTCCGGTAATGGCCACTAACGTATGTGATGGGGTTATGAAGGTGTCCCTAGTTATGACCGATTTGAAAATCAAAATTTGCCAAACCGCTGATTTGGTAGTAAATAATTAGTAAAAGCCACTATAAGTTATCGTATCGTTAGTAAGAAGTCTTAAAGCCATAAATATATATATCATAGAGTCTATATAAAGTCGATTTTTGATATTTTAGTTAGAGCTGCTGGCGGAAAGTAACTGTGAAAACTTCTACCGGGCGCGGGCGCAGGCGTGGGCGCGGAGGAGTGCACTCAACAAACCCCACGCACCAACCGAGCTTACAAAGCAGGTACGTGCACCACCGCGCGGAATCCTCCGTTAACGCTGTCCACCAAAGTTTGTATGGCGCGCATTCATCCGCGATAACTAAGAGTGCTCCTACACCGTTCTACTTAAAGTTTAAAATGAAGCTTAGATTTTATATAGCAGCGCCTATCACTAGATATTTTCTGGTGGTGAACTACAAGATGTATATAAATCAGCCCTCTGCTTCTTCTGCGTCCCATAAGCCAAAGTTATCTAGATCTTTAAGAACCTCCTCAACGCCGCTACTCTCTCCTTCTGAGACATTCTATAGATCCTCTGCTTTTATATAGTTAAGATCGTCTTTAAGCCCAATCCAATTGCCCTAATTAAGCTTTGCTTTCCACTCCTAGCTCTCCTCTTACGTTTCACCATAAGAAAAGACGGCATCTGGGCTAAGCACGCCAAAAGGATTAACCAACAAGAGCCACTCACGGGCACTTCCCCTTATTAAAGGACCCAGAGCCTTAGTAAGCCCATCAACCCAGGCGTTCCTGGCGTTGTGGCGTTAATCAACTGGAAGATTAGAAGTCTCTTCTATAAGGCTGAACCACCTACTACGGAGGCGCTCCCACTGCTCCCTTGCCCGCAGTGTCTGCCTCTCCTCAATCATCTGCTCCTCCTGTTCCTCAAACTTGCGGCCCGCTCTTACTTCCTCCAAGCCCCAGGATTAATAAACCTCAAGGCCGCCTTCTTTAAATATAAGGGCGTAGTCCTCCCAGTGCTTATTAGTAAGGACTCCATACTGGATTTCTCTTTGCTAGATATGGCAGCATAGAAGCTTATACATTTGGAAGAATTTGCACCTATATTTAGCGTCGTCTTTGTACCGCTTAAGGGGGATTTCGTCCTTAATGTACTGGCGGGCAATCTTAATCTGTTAAACGAGCTTTTCCTAAACTAGAAGAGGAAACTTCCTTAATTAAGGATACTTATTTGCCTCAGGAAGATTGCGAGTCTATAGAGCAGTAAGGCGCTGCCGCGCGCGGGCGTCCCACTAGTTTACTATTTTGTGTATAATTCGAATAGTTCCTTTAAGGCTAAATATACCCTAAATCTTCTTTTTTACTTGTGAAGGCTTCTTTAAAGAACAATGCCACAATTTAACTGTATTTATAGTAGCAATCTAAAGGAGTAGAGGAACGTGGGCGTGCATATAATTTGCCTATAGAGGCAGCGTCTTAAACCACTTATAGTAGAGATACTGAACTAAGTTAAATGTCTTCTCTTTAGCAGGGACTTTTATATTCTTCGGCTCGGCTCGTGGCTTGTATATATCCTTTCTTAGAATTACAGCGCTGCTTGGCAGAGGAGCAGGTATAGACAACGGTGCGGACAACAGTGCGGACGACGATGCGGACGACAGTAGGGGGGTAAATACATTAACGGTTTTCTTCTTCTCGCCTTTAATCATATTTTCAATTAATTTATTAGCTTGGCCGGGCCTTTTTTACTCAATCTTATAAGCTAGAATAATTGCCCAGTTAATAGCGTCCTTCGCAGAGGCTTCTATCGTATGGTAGTAGAGAGCAGAGTAGATTTCCTTCCTTATTTCCTAGTTCTTCACCCTCTCCTTAAGCGTTCGGCGGGAGTGTACCTGGCAGAGCAGGTGGATAACCTCATCCTCATTCTCATAAGCACCGCGGAAGGCCTTTTTAACGGCAAGCTGCTCAGCAGCAGAGTCGTCAGTAAGAAAATATCGAGGCTACTAGTAGCTAATCTCGCGCCTTCCTTCATTACAGGCTTTCTTAATCCGCCGCATAGCAGCTACAAGAATATTGCTATCCTCGCTGTCGGTAAGAAGGTGAGCAACTAGGAGGAAGGTACCTCCAGGATCGCGTACCTAGAAGGTATATAGAGGCCACTTTAAGTAATTCGTCTTGTGCGTTAAATTAAGCAAAGTAAGCCTTCCATACTTTCATAAAGCGTCCAGTTGGTAAGGCATATAAAAGACAACTCTAGTAGATCTTTCTGGGTCCCCTAGAGCCTTCCTTTTTTTCTTATTCTGCTAAGTATTATCCTTCTCAACGTCTAGAAGCTCATACTCCCAGCCATTTTAATCCAAAAATAGACACGCCTTTGCTAGCTGATTTTTGGCGTTATCTTTATGGCCAATAGTACGTAGGTCTAGGTAAGCCTTTCTAAATACATTTGCCCAGTTGTTAAGATCTTAAAGCTTAAGATATTCGCCGCCAGCGTCAGTTAATTGCTTCCTCCCATCTTGCATATAAGCAGAGCCTTAGAGCACTGCAAGAATCTCAGCCGGCTGGCGCTGCCTCCAAATCTCGTGCTCACAATAAAGACGTAGGGCGTCATTTCTTTTTATTTAATCCATGTAATTAAGATTGTGCTTATAAGGATTGCCAGTAAGAGATAGAGTATAAGAATTAAGCAGTATCTTAATTCTAAGGAAGCTTTTACAGGTACCGCTATCTTAAATATTTTTTAATTGGGTCTTCTTTACTTTCTTATCTTTATCCACTCTATCTTTTGTACTTTTATTTGTTTGCGGCTGTATACAACAGTTCCAATGTTAAATCTCAGCGCCATCCTTTTAAAGATACTTCTTTTGATATAACCAGACGTTGCTAATATAGGGAAAGTAGGTATCAAATTCGGCTTTAGTAAGGCGTAGGGGTTCGGCAACATCGTGCAGGCGCTAGCGCCATTGCTTAAGATCAGGAGGGTTTTAAAGGATCTGGTGGTGCTGTTCAAGGCCTTCGAACTGGTTAACTACGCGTGGCTTGCCCATAGTGGCGATAAGGAGAAAGGTGGTGAGTATTCGGGTAAAAAATGGCAGGAGCACTCTCAGTCATCGCGGATGAATGCGCGCCATACAAACTTTGGTGGACAGCGTTAACGGAGGATTCCGCGCGGTGGTGCACGTACCTGCTTTGTAAGCTCGGTTGGTGCGTGGGGTTTGTTGGTATTATAAGTGCACTCGGTGCGGAGGCGCTCAGGTAGCAGCACCCAAATTAGTTCGCGCGACAACTTAGAGCCTCGTGCAGAGCCTCGTGCAGAGCCTTTGTACGTAGAGCTTCGTGTAGAGCTTCGTGTAGAGCCTCGTGCAAAGCTTCGTGCAGAGCCTCGTGCAGAGCCTCGTGCAGAGCTTCGTGCAGAGCTTCGTGCAGAGCTTCGTGCACAAAACACTATGTAGGGACTTGCCCTTTTAGGAGGACTTTACCAAGGGCTTCTTTGGCGCGTTCTAAATCTAATCTAGACTCTAAAATTAAGACTTAATTGTGGTGTTGTAAGTTATAAAAGTTACGTGGCGCACTTTGATTTTTGCAATGTAGGCGCAAATAAGTTAAACGCACGTAGGCTGTAAAATACGCACCCGTGCTTGCGCGTACGTTAGTATAAAACTGTTAGGGACCTCCATAACGTTATGGGCTTTCACACAAGGTTCGGCGCTTTTATAGAGACTTGTTGTTGGCTAGGCTGTTAAAGCTGCTTATAGACGATCTTCTGCATCTAGAGCACGCGGCCAGCGACGCATGGCTTTGGTAGTATGGAGTTCTGTGCAAGGGAAGTTGGGAGAAAAGTTAATGTTCAAAGCGGCAGTATATTTTAGGCAATAAGTTAGCCTAAATAAGAAGGCGGTAATGTAAATCGGTCATAACTAGGCCAACTCCCCAGAAAGCGACCCGCGCGGAAAACCGCTTCCAAAACAACGCGTATACCCACATAGAATTCAATCATCCTATACCGCCACCATGCCTTCTAATCGTGCTAGAATTAATGTGGACCTTATTCAGAATATTCAATACAGTAAAGCCGCGTTATACCGTTCAGCTCGGTAGTAGGGGGTTTAAACGTTATGCCGTATGGAAACGTTATATTGCGAGCTCACTTATTAATCGCTGCAAGGGGCTAAATCAATTCTTTTCTCTATCCATAACTACTTAAAGAAGCTCGTGATAGTCGTCTGCCTTACCCACACAGCTTAACGGCCTTAAATTACCCTCTCTGCCTTTATAAGAGCTGTAATTTGTGACGGCTCGCATAAATGCCTCTAAACCGAAGCTTGTGGATTGCTATCTAATGAAGATACTAAGCTAAGGAGAAGAAAAGAAGGGGGTCGCCAGGACCATAGTAAACATATATGAAAGGGCAGCCGCCAAGGCGCTAGCGGTAAGCGAGCCAATCGTAGGTTGGCAGAATATGGCAGCAGCATAGCAGAATTTGGCAGGTGACGCGCTCTAGCACCATCACATTACTCCCCCCTCCTGAAAAAGCCTGCCCTCAGGCGTTATCCAAGCTCCCTATTATCGTCCAAATTGTCGTAATTATCTAACCCTTCTTCCTAGCATTTAATCCAGTTGTCTAATTTACGTGGTGGTTCAGGGAGATTAGGGTAGGCTAGGTGGAAATCTCATAGCTTATAGGGGGAGTACTTAAAATTAGATATAGGGTACCACTCTAGGTCGTCGTCATGGCCTACCCAGCTTGTATGGTATTTTAAGACATTATAAACCTTTTTTACTGCTAGGATTTCTTTAACTTCCTATTTTTTGTCCTTAGCAATCTAGATTGGCGGCGGGGGGTTGTTATACTATCCAGGTAGTAGATTATCTGTAGCCTTTCATAGCCAGTCCGGGGAGAAAACGGGGTGGATCCTTATTAACTCTAGTAGCTTAATCTTAAAAGAGTATTCTACCTTTTAAAGAGTCTTATATGGGCCAGCCATTTAGTAGTCTAACTTGCGGCTTAGCCTCTAGGTTTTCCAGTTCTTTATTAACACCCATACCTTATTTCCTACTTAGAAGTCTTCCTTGTGATAATATCGGTTTATATTAGACTCCTTTTTTTCTTGCGCCTTTCTTATAATTGTTTGAGTAGTCTTCCAGGCTCTATATATTCTCTTAGCAAATACCCAGGCCTCCTTATAGCTAAGGCGTTCGTGGGCCGTAGTGGGTTTAGTAGGCCTATCCCAATCAAAGGACGTTTGTGGTGCATACCCATAGAGCAGTTCGAATAGGGACATCCCTATACTATTATAAGGGAGTGTAAGCTGCGCGTAGTCCATTATAGGTAGTAATTCCAACCAGTTGTCCTAATAGTAGTCTATAAAGGGCCGTAGTTGCTGGTTAAGGTACTAGTTCATAATCTTAGTTTAGCCGTTAGTCTAAAGGTGGAATGCAGTAAAGAGCTTAATCTTAATCCTAAGGATACGGTAGAGTTTATTCTAGAAATCTAATATAAACTAGGGGCCACAGTTAGAGATAATTAATTTAGGGGCGCCGTAGAATCAATAGATGTTGTCAACGTAGAGGTGGGCTATATCCTTCGCAGTCATGGTTTTAAAACAAGGGAGGGAGACGGATTACTTACATAGTTGGTCAACCACTATAAAGGCTGCATTGTGGCCATAGGCATCCTTCGGAAATGACTTAAAGTCTATAGTAATATATTATTAAGGGCGTTCTAGAACTAGCAGTGGTTATAGCTACCCAGAAGTTTAATCCCTAGGGGCATTTACGCGTCTATAGGCGTGGTAGTTTCTAATAAATCAATCTATATTAGATAGAAGTCCTCGCCAGTAGTAACAGGGCGCTAGTAGTTGGTAGGTCTTATCGCAACCAGGGTATACTATAGAGACTTAACAGTAGGCTTTACAGATTAACTCTATCCGTAGGTTGTTAATATCTGGAACTATAAGCCGTCTTTGGTATAGAAGCAGTCCTTCCTCTATTTCCAAATTAGGGTCCTTCTTCGCGGCTTAGTTGCGGAGGGCTTTTAGGGAGTTAGCCATATAGTTCGCAGTTAAGATGCGGTTAACTAGCCCTATTAGTTTATCTAAGACTGCTCCCTCTAGGGGTACTAGCTCATTCCGTTTAGAGTTTAGTTCTTTAAGAATTTATAGGTCAAGCTATTCGGGATAGAGGAGGGCGCGCGTCCAGTATTAGGTCTTTAGCTTATCCTAGGGTCCTACGTCTTATTCCCTTCAGGTTAGTACATTAGCTTTAGTATTTTACTTACCAAAACGATATATAATCATAAAGAAGAATTTAGAGAGTATTTTGGCCTAGTAGGCTTATCGTCTAGTAAGCTGCTTTATAGTCATAAAGTACTCTAGGGCTTTATAATCCGTATATATCTTAATCTAGGAGTTCATACCTTTAAGCTCTACGCGCCATTGGGATAGTAATTAGATAATAGCTAGCATTTCTTTATTATATACTTTGTAGTTACACTTAGCTGGGTCCATTGTTTTTAAAAAAAAGGCAATAGGGTACTATTTGCCGTTTAGATATAACTATAATAGGATTTCCGCTATAACTCTATCAGAAGCGTCCGTCTCTAGCATTAATTTAAGGTCTGGGTTATAGTAATAAAGGATTAGAGAAGAGATAAGCCGATCTTTTAACTCTCCAAAGGCTTCTATATAGTCATTATTAAAGGCAAAAGGCGTATCTTTCCAGGTAAGTCGTACAAGAGGCGTTGCCACAACTCCATAGTCACAGATAAATCGGCGGTAGAAATCATAAAAACCTAGGAAGGACTAGATCCCCTTTATAGTGCAAAGGGGCTTCTAGTTGCGGATTGCGTTAACCTTTTTAGGGTCAACTTCAATCCTATTTATACTCACTATAAACCTAAGGTACTTTATGCGTTTTACCCCAAATTCACATTTCTTAATATCAACTTATAAACCCGCATTCTGTAATCTCTCTAGGACCTTCTTAACGTGAACTTAGTGCTTAAGTTTGTTATTTAAGTATATAAGGATATTATCTAGGTATGCCGTGCAGAATTCGTTAAGGTAATTAAAAAGAACGTTATTTATATACCTTTGGTACATAGCCGGTCTATTTATTAGTCTAAAAGGAAGAACTTTACATTTATAGGACCCGTAACAGGTATAAAACGTTATTAAATCTTTAGATACAGGGTCTATTTTAATTTGGTAGAAAGCTTAGCGGATATTAAGTTTAGTAAAGATCTTTACCCAGCTTAGACATGCGAGGGTTTTATTAATTAACGGAATAGGATACCAATCCTTTTAAGTAATAGCATTTAGCTTCTAATAGTTAATATAAAAACGGAGGCCTCTACTAGGCTTTTTTATAAATAGAATAGAGGAAGCAAAAGGGGCTTAACTTGGCTTAATAAACCCTTTATCTAGGTTATTAATTAAGTACTACTTTGTTACTTTTAGCTTGTCCATTAATTATTAGTAGAGGGGGCTATAGCCTAGTAAGTTATTGGCTTCCAATTAAATCTTATAATTATACATCCGGTAAGGGGGTAACTTATCCAAAGCTACCCTTAAGAACGCGTCCTTATACTTGGCATAGATAGTAGAAAGAAGACATTTAACTAGTTCCTTATTAGTTTTCTTAATTAGCTTTTCTTCCCTCTTATTAATAATCCGGTTAATCTTATATAGGCTTGTTATAAAGACCTCATTTTCCTTCCGGTATATATTAAAGTGGAACATTATAGCGCTAATTGCGGTAATGTCTACTACAGGGGGGTTGCAGGATAATAGGGGCATGCGTGACCTTAGGGCCCTCTAGGGTATTAGCGTTGTTGTTACTCCTTTTAGCTCCTATCGCATCTTTTAGAGGTTATCCCTTATATCTTATTAATATATTCTTTTCCATACCGGTCAGATCTGCGCAATTTAGACACCATCCATATCACTATCTATCCTGCTTCCGTACGTAGAGTCCTTCTCAAACGTAGCGCTTTGGGAGAGTATCTTTATTAGTACGGAGTTCTTTCCAGCTTCGCAGCAGGCATCTTTTTAGGCAAAGGCTAGGTCACGGGCCCAGATATCCTACTAATATATAGGGTCAGACTTCGCGGCTAGTGTCTTATAGTCAGTTCGGATTTCTCTAACAAAGGAGGGTAATTTCGGTCTATCCTCTGGCTAGACAAACTGTCTTTGTCGTACATTCAGCCAAATATTAAAGTAGGACATCTATTTTCGGCTAAGGATTATATCGTGGGACCCTAGGTCTAAGATGCAGAAAGGGATACTATATTAACATTGTCCATTAAGGGAGATATATAACTTTAGGACATAGGTAACCGGCTTACCAGCTTGGCCGTTATAGCCTTTTACCTAGATAGGCTTCTCTAGTAGGGTAGCTTTTATATTTAGAAACTTAGCAACGTCAATTATATAGGCAGTATTTATAAAGGCAAAGCCATTTGCTCTAGTATTAATAAGGGCAGTTAAGTTAACTCTATATCCATTTTAAGATACTATACATAGAACCATAAAGTGTTTTCCACCCATTAACTAACTTAGATCAATCTCTTTAAGATTAATAGAATACCCTAGGGGGGAGTCTTTCCCTAGGGTTTTTCTTTTCCTAACTTATCAGACATTTCTCCTTCCTCTATCTCCTTAATATCCCCTAGTTCTGGGCAAGATAAGGTAAAGTAACCCTCCTTATCACAGTTATAGCACGTGGCCAAGGCGGGGTTAATTAGGGTATTACAACAAGTACTAGTTAAGGGCGTAGTATATAGCTAGTTAGGCGAGGCTCGCCGGTATATAGTTATAACCGCTTTTAGTACAAGAGTAGACATAGCTTATCTTCCTACTCTAGCTCCTATAGGTGTGGCTAGCAAGTTGCGATTGCTACGTGGTCACTTCTGCCAATTAGGGCGGGCGTCAATCCACTTCAGTTCTGTGTCTAAAGATAGGCAATAAGCTATAAGTTTTTCGTAGGTTAGTAGGTTATCTAAGGTTACAGCAATCTTCTCTTATAGCCGGATTGTTAGCTTATTATATAAGTCCAAACGGTAGTTCTTAAGGGGAACCTGGCCTTCTCCTATAAAGTATAGGAATTGAGTCTAGAATTCAGCAAAGGGTTAGTTTAGTTTCATTATTAGGTAATTATAGTTATACCAGGCATCCCGTACTTTATTCAGGTTAACATAGATAGCAGCTAAGTGCCGTATCATCTCGTTAACAGATGTAAATTAGACAGGGGAATCGTCCTCAAACTTGGCTTAAAGGTGCCGTTGGGCATCCCCTGTGGTTCAACTAAAGAGGTAGAGCATTTTGGCTTCTTTAGAAAGAAAATGGTTGTGGTTAACGCAGAGCTTTCCTTATACTTAAATCCTCTAATTCTTAAAGGTAGGGTCTATCCCATTAGACAGTGGTTAGGGGTTAGGGAGCTTAACAGACTTTAATTATTTTGTTATCATGTCCGTACTCCCTAGTATGTCACATTTAGTTAAGTAAATAGGACGACTAGGACTTCTGGAAGGGGGGGCTAAGCTTTATAGGGCCATGAGGCTGTCTAGGATCTCTTGCAGGGTCTCCTATATACTTTAAGCTTGGAGACGGTCGGCTTCCTAATTAGCCGTTAGGGCACGAATCTGTTTATATACGTTTATACTATCATTATTATCCTTAATTTTGGATCCTAATTGAATCTCGTGTTCTTCTTGGGTCAGGGCAGCTCTTTTAAATAAGCTTACTTTAGGTGCCATCGTTGGCTTCCTAGGGTTTATTAGAATTGTATAATTTGGTTTTAATTCTGGGGGTACAGGTCCAATCCTATCTGGTTTATAGGGTAGGATATTATTAAGGCCTTCCCAGGTAATATAGAGTTATTTTAGTGTCTAAGTATAGCGCGTTAACGCGTCGTTGCAGACAAAGTTTCTTATAGGGTGGGATATTATTAAGGCCTTCCCAGGCAGTGTATGGAGAGCTTAGTATAATGTAACGGCTCGTACAAATGCCTCTGAACCGAAGCTTATGGATTGCTATCTAATAAAGATATTAAGCTAAGGAGAAGAAAAGAAGGGGGTCGCCAGGACCATAGTAAACATATATAAAAGGGCAGCCGCCAAGGCGCTAGCGGTAAGCGAGCCAATTGTAGGTTGGCAGAATATGGCAGCAGCATAGCAGAATTTGGCAGGTGACGCGCTCTAGCACCGTCACAATTAGAGTCTTATTACCATCCTCTTGCTACCCCTTATAGAGCTTGAGGCGCTCTAGTGCATCTAAAGCCTTATTAAGCTTAATAACTTATGGCTTAACCTCCTTATTGCTTTCTTTATCATCTGGCGCGTTATATAAAGTAACAATTAAGGCCTTAATTGCTTCCTGTAATATAGAGGCCTTAGGCTCTGTTAAAGCGTCCTTCCTATTTATATTAATAAAGTTACTAATAGGAATTAATTGCCTAATTTGCCCTGCCCGGCTAAGCTACTATAAATACACCTCTAATTTGGCCTTAAGCTAAGGCTTGCTATACCCGCTTGGCGCACCCTAGGGGCCCTTATAGGGTCTAAAGATTATTAAATACGTAAAGCAATTCGTCACGGTTTGAGGGGTAATTTCATGCTATGCTGTAATAGCCCACTAAACGGCCCTAAGTACGTTTATTGTCTTAAGGGGGTTCCTATCTTATTCCACCTAATCTACCATATAGGACAGCCAGTAGCGGCGGTAATAGGCTTTAAAGGTTTAAATTATACCCTAATCTAGAGGCTGATAGAGAGAGGTAATATTTTTAGGCAGGAATTTAACCCTGGTGTTAAGCAAGCTGGCGCGCTCCAATATTATAAGTATACCCCTAGTATGGCCAGGAGCGGAATTAATAAGTAGGAGGACCTTTCTGCCGCCTATTAAGCCGTTAAACCACTTAATATAATTAAGGAATATTAATGCCGTTATTTAGGCCTTCTTATTAAACCTCTAGGCGAAGTTAAGGCCCCTAAGGTTGCTGCGCTGCATGCTAAAACATTAAGGATTCTTTGCTCTTCCAATAATCTATAGGGGTACAATATGGCTGCTGCCTGCGTTACTGCAGTGGACGGTTATAATACGCTTCTTTTGCTTTTTAGTGCCTAATTGCCCTATAGTTGCAAGTCCTATATCTGGCGTGGCCTTATAAAAAAGCCCTGCCTTATCCATATTATAGACGTCTTAATTTAGGTACGCATCTATAATAACCCTAAGCTCCTACATGCGCTCCTTAGCGCCCTCTGTATCTACTAACCTAGCCTTACTATATAGTTTCCATCTTAATATTTAATTCCTCTTTTTAAAGTTATCAACCCAACCACTTAAAAAGCTAGGCTATTGTTAACCCTAATAGCACGCCATTATATTCCAAAGCTTTATTACTATAGCCTAAATAAGGTTGCCGGTAACGAGTATATCAGCGGCCTGCATCTATTAGCGACTTGGTTAATCGAGGCACGAGCATGGCAAGAGGGTCGCGCAAGCCTGTACGATTGGATTGTCTATAAACGAGGATCCAAAGCTAGAGAAAGGAAAGGGGAAGAACGGAAGCACCGCTCGAAGCTATATACAATCCTCTGGTTACGTGATAGCAATTTGCTAGTACCGTTTTCCACCAGCGCCGTAATATTACCCCCCTCCGAAAAAGCCTGCCCTTAGGCTTTGTATGTCCGTATTATATCCATAGGGTGTTCTTATCTATATACTTAATAGGTAGCTTATCATCTTTGCTATACTAGCACTCCATCTACTTGTCTAGATACTTCGGGGGTCCTAGCTTGTTAGGGTATTAGTTATAGAATTCTTTAAGCTTCTAGGGGCAACCTATAAAGTTCCAGGCAGGGTACTAGGTTGGGTCTAGATTATAACCTTTTTATTAGATACGGTATTTCAGCATTCCTTGTACTAGTTTATAGGCTAGTCTTTTATTAACTTCCTATTCATCATTACCATTAACTTAAATTGGCAGTGGAGGCTTATTCTTTTGTCTAGGTAGTGGGTTATTTATAGCTTTCCATAGCTTATCTGGTAAGAAAATAGGGTAGACTTTAATTAAGTCTAGGAGTTTAACCTTATATAAGTTGCCTTCTTTATTAAGGATCTTATACAGTCCTACTATCTTATAGTCTAGCTTATAGCTAGGCTGTTCTGTCTTCTAGTTCTTTATTATAACCTAGACCTTATCGCCTATAGTAAAGTCAGGCTCGCGACTGTGCTTATTTGCTTGCTGTTCTATTAATTTCTAGGCCTTCTCTAGGTTCTTATAGGCTACTATTTATACTTCTTCTAAGCATCTAGCATACTGCTATGCTTCCCCATAAGATAGTTTTTTGCGTACGGTCTGTGGTCCTTCTGGTCTCTCCCAGTCAAAGCTTATATAGGGTAAGTATCCCATTTCTAGCTAAATAGGTGCAAACCCTATAGAGTTATAGGGTAGGGTTGCCTAGGCGTAGTCTATTATAGGTAGTAGTTTGCTCCAGTTATTCTAAAAGTAGTTAATAAAGGGCCAGAGTCTCTAGTCTAAGTATTAATTTATAATCTCCATCTAACCGTCTATTTAGGGGTGGTATACTATAGAGAGCTTTAGCCTAATATCTAGGATCTAGGTGAACTTATTTGAGAAGGCTAATATAAACTACAGCCTATGGTTGAATATAATAGTCCATAAATTCGGTAGATATAGTAGATATATAGTTAGGCCGCCTCTTTAGCATTAATATTTTTATAATAGGGGATTAAGAATGGGCGCTTGCTAAAGCAATTAACTAGAATTATAACTATATCATATCCGTCGCGGTCCGTAGGTAACTTGTGGAAGTCTATAGAGATATACTACTAGGGGCGTTCTAGTATCGGAAGTGGCTTTAATAGCCCTAGGGTTTTATCTCGTGGAATAATAAACCTATGGCAGTCATTGCAGTTCTATATATAGTGGTTAATATCTATAACCATTCCGGGCCAGTAGTAGCGGTTGCCAATAATTCTACGGGTCTTATTTTTTTTAGGGTGGGCCGTGGAGACCTAAGTATATACTTTGGCGATAAGCCAAGTCCGTAAATTCTATTCCTTTGCCACCACTAGCCATTCCCGGTGCTTAAGTAGTCCGTTTTTAAAGGACCATAGGCTAGTAGCATCCTTTGCCTTTTTACAGTACTCCTATAGGGAAGGGGCCATACGGTTTACCTACAGTAGTTTATTAATAAGATTATGTTCCGTAGTATTAATAGGGCACATCTTAGCCTTTATAGGGTCCGTATTTAGTTCTGCCTATATTTAGGGGTTAAGGTGCTCTAGTTATAGCAGCATCTAGGTCTATAATATAATCTTTACAGCAATCTGGTTATCTAGGTCTTATTTGCGCCTTATAAGGGCATCTATATAGTTAGTTGCGCCTAGCCTATATATAATTAGGAAGTGGAACTAAGATAGAATATCCGCCTAGTGTGCCTACTAGGCTATAAGGGCCTTTATTATTATAAAGTATTCTAAGGCCTTATAATCTAAAACCACCTTAATAGGCTTAGGGGTCCCTTTTAGCTGTATACGCCAGTGCTAAAAGCTAGAGATAATAGCTAGCATTTCTTTATTATAGATATAGTAGTTTAGCTTAGTATCTATTATAGTCTTTAAATAGTATATAATAGGGTGCTATTTTCTGTCTAGTTACTTCTGGGAAAAGATATCAGCTATTATACTATCTAAGGCATCAGTTTCTAGCATTAAGGGCTGTTCTAGGTTAAAGTGGGCAAGCAGGGGAGCTAATACTAGCCATTTTTTAAGCTTATCAAAGGCCTGCCTATATATAGTATTAAAGTAGAAGGGCTGGTCTTTCCTAGTAAGATGGTTAAGGGGCCAGGTGATTCTGCTATAGTTCTTAATAAAGCGTTAGTAGAAGTTATAGAAACCTAAAAATAATTATACCCCCTTTATAGTCCGTAGGGGTGTCCACTAGTTAATTACAGCCGTTTTTTCTAGGTCTGCCTTAATTCTATCTATACTAATAATAAACCCTAGGTACTTAGTATGCTTAACACTAAATTCTAACTTCCTAATATTGGCCTAAAGACCAGCTTTACAGAGCCGTTATAGGACTTTATAGATATGCTCCTTATATTCCAGTTTATTCTTAGAGTAAATTATAATATTATCTAGGTAGGCTGTGCAGAAGTCATTAAGGTAGTTAAAGAGTACGTTATTTATATACCATTGGTATATAGCCGGTCCGTTGGTTAGTCTAAAAGGTAATACTTTATATTTATATAATCTATAGTAGGTCTAAAATATAGTAAGATTTTTAGATCTAGGGTCTATCCTAATTTAGTAAAAGGCCTAGCGGATATTAAGCTTTATAAAAATCTTAGCCTTATTTATATAGGCTAGTATTTCTTTAAGTAAGAGCAGCGGATATTAGTCTTTACAGGTTATATAGTTTAGTTTATAGTAGTTAATATAGAAACGGAGTCCGCCGTTTGGCTTTTTTGTAAAGAGAATGGGTAAGGTAAAGGGGACTTGGCTAGGCTTAATAAAGCCCTTATTAAGGTTATTAATAAAGTACTGCTTAATGGCCCATAGCTTATTAGTAGATTGCTGGCGAAGGGGGCTATAACTAAGCGTGTTTTCTTTATTGGGCTTAATCTTAATCTTATAGTTATACGGTCGGTAAGGCAGGAGTATATTAGATACTACCTTAGAGAATATATCCTTAAATTTCTGGTATTAATAAAGTAGTTTCTATTCTACTAGCTCCTTATCTATAAGCTTACTTTCCCTACTAAGCTAGTTATAGGCTAGGGCTTCCTTATCTTTAATTATCTAGTCAATTTTATATAAGCTAGTTGTAAAGGTAATAGTATTAGACCGTTTTAAGTTCTAGTAGAACCCTATAGCACTAATACAGCAGATATTAACTAGTGGGAGGTTTATAGGTTTTTTTACGGACGTTCTATAGACTATATTTTACGGTAGAGGGTTTACAGCCCTTTTTAGCTCCTATTCCATTTTCCATAAGTTATCCTTTTAGTCCATACATTTAGTACAGCGTCTAATATTTCTTGCTATTCTTTATAACTGTATAGGGCCTAAGCTAGCTAGCTTATTACTAACTTCCTAGGTTTCTAGTGCCGGTAGTGCAATATTAGTAGTCTGGGGGTGGCGTAGTATATAAACCCATTGTGAATTAAGCTGTATATCTTTTTTAAAGGCCTAGTCCCTACGTATGGCATTAGCCTAGTAAATAGTGTCTATCTATAGCCATATAAGATTTTCTATTATAATGCTAATTTCCTTTATAAAAAAAGGTATTAGGGGTAGGGTTTTAGGCTAGACAAGCCGTCTACTCTATATATTAAGCTGTAAGCCTAGATAGGCTAGCTATTTTCTTCCTAAAATTATATCGTGGCTTCCTAGGTCCATAATAAGAAAGGGGATATTATACTACCTTCGTCTGTTTACACGGAGGTAAATCCACAAGATAGTCATAATAGGTAGTCCTATCCGTCCATTATACCCGCGAATAGGAATTAGTTGGGGCAGTTCTTTAAGGGGTATATTTAAAAAGTTAGCCAGCTTTATAGCATACTGTGTATCTATTAAGGTAAAGGTATTTACTCTAGAGTTAGCTAAAGCAGAGGTTAAAACTTAATATCTATTACAGAATAAAGTATAAAGGATAGTGTAGCTTCTTCTACTAACTAGCCAACCTAGATTAATATGTAATATATTAATTTCTTTAAACCCTAGAGAGGAGTCTTACTCTAAAGATTCTCTTTTTCTAACTCTATGCCATTCTCCTAAATTAATAGGACCTTATTTATCTTTGCCGCTATTAGGCAGTCCTTTATAAAGTGGTCTCTCTAGCCGTATAAGAAGCAGGCTCCTTAATTACTAAGGGCCTATCTATAGGGGTTATTATATGTAGGTTAAGTATTCGCTGGACCTGCTATAGGGCTAGCTATATAGCTAGCCACTAGGTTAACAGTAGGCGGTATAGTTAGTGCTGTAGGGATTACAGATCTTACTAGGGCGCTATAGCCCGTTCTTATAGTACTTATATTCTAGTTAGCAGAGCTTCTAGTCTTATACCGCTTAGTATATACCTTAATTTAGTAGAGGCCCTAGTTAATAGCTAGGCACTAGTCTATAAGTTCCTTTAGCGTCTATACAGTAGTATAAACCGGCAGCACGGCGTACTATAAGTCTAGGGTAAGCTTATTAAAGAGGTCTAGTATTAAATCTTCCTAGGGGATTCAAGCCTATCTAGCTAGGTATAGAAAGCGGGTCTGGAAAACTAAGAAGGTCTCTATTATTTTTATATTAAGGGCTTTATAGTTAAGGCAGGCGTTCTATATCTTATAGGGGTCCTTATAAATAGAAGACAGGTAGTTAATTATCTCTTCTTTAGAGAGGAAGGGGTCTGCCAAGTCCTAGGCATATCGCGGACGTAGATGCGTCTATGCGTCCCCACCAGTACGGCCAAAGACGTAGGCCATTTTAGCTTAGGTAGTAGGGAAGTGGTCCGTATTAACTTTAAGCTTATCTTACAGTTAAAGCTTCTAATTGTTAAATATAGGGTTAGTTCCGTCTATAAGCAATAGGGGGTCCGTAACCTTCGCGGACCGCAACAATACTAAGGCTATATATTAGGCTAGGGCCTTAAGGACTATAGCAAGTCTCTAGGTGTCTAATAACTTCTTACTAGGTATAGGGGTGTTTCTAGTTTTAAGCAGCTCTTAAAGCCGTTTAATTTTGGCATTAGCTGCTATAAGCTCTTCCTAGGGAGTTAAGACGGTAACTGTTTTACTATTAGAGGTATTTATAGGTCCTACAGCAGCTTTGCCAGCTGCTGTATTTCTTGGCATGGTAGTAGGGGTATTAGGTAATTTCCGGTGTTTGTTTATTTCCTAGGAGTTCTAGTCTATACGTATCCTATTCTTAGGTTTCGCGTTCTATTTATATTCTTTTAGTTTTTAGGGGTCTATCCTATCCTTATGGTCCTAGTAATGTCCTTAGGGTCCTATTCTATGTCCTTATCCTGTTTATGGCCTTATAGATATTTTTAAGTTTCTTCTTAGGAAAGAAGAGTAGTGACGAGCTTTAGATAATGTTAGCAACTCGGTTAATTAAGGCATGAGCACGGCAAGAGGGTCGCGCAAGCCTGTATGATTGGATTGTCTATAAACGAGGATCCAAAGCTAGAGAAAGGAAAGGGGAAGAACGGAAGCACCGCTCGAAGCTATATACAATCCTCTGGTCACGTGATGGCAATTTGCCAGTACCTTTTCCCACCAGCGCCGTAACAGCATCTACTGTTACCATTTAAATAGCGCTTCTTTAAGCTTAGGATTATTAGGAGCTCTATGCCTCTTAAAGCCCTCCTAGCCGTGTTAAAGGACTAGTGAATTAAGGTACTTATATTTAGGCTTTAAGGAGTCTAATATAATAGACTGTTAAATAGGGTGTTGAAATTAATCGGTAAAAAAGCGAGCAGTGTCTCTCTAAGGTTTTCTAGGGTTTTTATGGCAGTATACCCAGATCTGCTGCCTTTTATGCTCTAAAACACCATGGCGGCGGAGGCGCTTAGGGTCGTCCTTAGGCTCCGCCATTATATAGGGCAAGAGGGGTGTTAAATTAATAAATATTAATGGCTGCGGTGCTGGTTGTAGGCTTAAGAGTAAGGGGTTAATGCTTCCAAAAATAGGGTTTTCAACACCATAATAGCTCGCGCTATACCGTTCTTATATAAGAGAGCTTTAAACATAACGGCGTATCAAATTTAAACGTAAGCCTTATAAACCTCATAGTAAAATCAACTGTTCATGGCTATTAACCGTTATACTGTAGAGGAACAGTGTACCAAGATAACGTTAAAACGCGGCTTTACTGTATAACGTCCCCCTAAATAAAATGGCGAAAACATCTCCTCCCAAACCCTAGCCGTTGCCCGAATTCAAACCTCTATATTAACTAAACCTCCTTTCTAACGTTAATATACACAATCCTTTCGAGTTATTTAGACTATTCTTTACGGATAAGATCATAGATAAGCTTGTAGAGTGGACAAACAAGCACGCGGAGCTCTATCAGCTAGATAAAGAAGTAGAACACCTACGTGCAGGGCAGCCAACATGCAGGCAGGAACTCTACGCGTACTTCGGAGTGCTTATTTATATGGAAATTACTATAGAGCTGGCCATTAGAGACTACGGAGGCAGCGGCCAAAAGTTCCTGCCCCCCCCTATATGCGCTAGTCTTTAGTGGCTTAGTGTGGCGTAAGCGACGCTTGGCGCGCACCGTGGGATTGCGGCGTATACAGCTCTCCCCTCAATACTATACTCTATAAGCTGTTAAAATTCATTAAATCCTTATTATATCTTACTGTTTATAATAGGTAACTTATATAATATCTGCATAAGGGCTCAGGCCCTTACTATAAAGATTTGCGGCAGCATAAATGCTAATATTTAAGCTGCTACTGGAATAAGCGTCTCCCGTATTAAATTGGTCGTCTAAGAAGCACGGAAACGCGGCTTTAACGAGACTAAAAGCCGTATAATTCTTAATATCTACCTTAAAGATGTATCTTGATTAGGTCGCCTAACTAAACGTATATCTGCTAAGATTTAAAAAGTTATTAAGAAGGTCCGTTATGACCGCTATGGTAGAGAAAAGAGTACTAAGCAGCTTGCTCTTAACACTAATATTAGCGCCAGAACTATATAGCGAATCCTTAGGTTATAGAATTTCCGTAAGACTAAGCCTATTTATAAGCCCGGCCTTTTAGCGCAGATAAAGAAGGATAGGTTTAAGTTCTGCTTTTGCTATAAGGACTAGAAGTTAGAGGATTGGATAAACGTTATCTAGAGTAATGAGACCTTAGCTATTCTTAGCTATTGCCTTAGAGGCTATTGCGTATAGAGGCAGCTAGAAGAACACTTTCTTAGATCTATAATAAGACTTTAGTGGAAGGGCTATTTAGAGTTTATATTCTAGGGTAGCTTCTTATATTATAGAAAGGGCCCCTGCCATATTTAGACCCCTAAGATAATATAATAATAAGCTACTGTAATACCTAATCTTATTAGAATTAATGCCAAACTTAAGCCTATCGCGAGAGCAGAATGGGAGCTTACTACTACTATAAGGAGAACAGGAATTCGAAATCTTGTAGGTAAGAAACCTATATAAAAAGGGCACTACTAGCCGGACACCCCCTAATTACTACGCGCACACCCCCTATTATGCCCAAGCTCCAATACAAACCTCCAAAAAGGTAGCAGTGTCCCGCGACTGGGGGGACTGCCGGTTGGAAACGTCTTATAAGCTCTCCAGCCCATAGCGACGTATAGGTAGCGCAAGGTCGTAACACCCCCCAATTACTGCTTGCATACCCCCCCAAAACAGGCTTAGATCCTTCCACTTTAAGTTAGAATATTACGTGTGTTTGACTTGTTTACACCCAAATCGCGAAAACAATACTACGCGCCCATACCTAATGACTGACTGCGGAGTGCTCTGCGAAGCGCTGTAAGAACTAGATTTGGTGCTGCTGCCTCTATTTTAACGTCTGTAGATTGCCTCCATGGACACACCCGCGCCCGCGCCCGCGCCTGCACCTGCGCCTGTACTTGTGCCCACATGTACCCACAGGTAGTGCAGCCAGTATTTCGTTCGAATACTAAGAGCTCCCGCTGAGTAGAGTTATTGATGCGATTTGTAGAGCCAGCCGTAGAGCCAGCCAGCCGCGCGACCGCGACCATAACCGCGACGATGCTCTACAATTGTAGGCCATTAGTATGAGCGCGTGGTGTTGTTTTCGCGATTTGGGTGTAAACAAGTTAAATATATGTGATATTCTAACTTAAAGTGGAAGGATCTAAGTGTCATAGGACACCCCTGTGACACCTTACACACGTCCACCTGTTTCCACCGACTGAACAACCGGAGACCGACTACGAGACGGCAATCTGACAGCAATCTGCCGTATTCCGCCGCAATCTGCCGTCTCTACTGTCGGAGTTGCTAACTAGCAACTTTAAGGACCTCTAACTACCAAATTCTGCCAAGTTCTACTAGAACCACCACCTAAGCTCTACTTTACCCGTGTGTAGTATAGTACCCGTTAACCTAGCAACTAAGTAAATGTTATATACCCTTTTTCCCCTATTTCCTACTTCCTTTTCCTTACATAACGTCTTAACTTTATTACGCAGTTTATATACATAGCTTAATAATATCTACTTCGCTATATATTATTACCGCTTATACTTGCTCCGTAATACTACGTTGCGTTAACCTTATATACTACCCTCTAAAATGCAGAATGACCCTAAAGCCCTTATAACAGCCGCTAGCATTATATCCGCACTTTAAGAACAATTAGTAGAGATATAGAAGTTCTTTATAGACGCCCTTACACAGAACTAAGCCACTTTAACTTAATAATAAGCTAAATAAGAAGCATAACACTTATAAATAATTAAAGACCTTTAAGAAGAAGTCCGTACCCTTAAGATGCCTATATTAGGGCCCTAAGACTAAACGCCTTCTCTAAAAACGAACACGCGAAACAAGAGTCCCAAACCTATAGTAGCTATTTACCCTAAACTAACTACCGCACTATAATAATCTAAACGACTATTAGACCCTCTAATATTTACTAGTAAATAATAAGAACTCTAATTATTTCTAAGCTAGCTTAAAAATAAGCTAACTAGTAATACTAACTGCTACCTAACTAAAGCTAACTAACTCTACTACGCTGTCACGGAGTAAGCACAAGCGATAATAATATATAGCGAAGTAGATATTATTAAGCTATATATATAAACTATGTAATAAAGTCAAAACGTTGCGTAAGGAAAGGAAAGTAGGAAATAGGGGAAAAAGGGTATATAATGTTCACTTAGTTGCTAGGTTAACGGGTACTATACTACGCACGGGCAAGGTAGAGCTTAGGTAGCAGTTTTAGTAGAACTTAGCAGAATTTAGTAGTTAGAGGTCCTTAAAGTTGCCAGTTAGCAACTCTAATAGTAGAGATAGTAGATTGCGGCGGAATACGGCAGATTGCTATCAGATTACCATCTCGTGGTCGGTCTTTAGTTGTTCAGTTAGTAGAAACAGGTAAATATGTGTAAGGTGTTACGGGGGTGTCCTATAATAGTACCCCCCCTTTAAACTTAAGCATCTACGAGATAGGGCTGTGGTAGTTCTAGGTAAAGTTTATAAAAGTTTTCTGCGGCTTATATAAGCCCTATAGAGTCGGTAGGTTCCCATAAGGGTTTAGTAAAACCTCTCCATTTTATAAGGTACATATATTTACGTTTCCATTTATTATACTTAATGTCGTTAACTCTTTTAACAAGGTACTTATCCTTACCATCTACTTTAACTGGTAGGGGAGGGTCTTAGATCTGTCCAGGCAGGGCATCTAATATAGGGGCGGCAGGGTAGAGGACTGACGTATAGAATATAGGGTGGATTTTAACCGTATTAGGGAGCTTCAGTCGGTAGGTATAAGGAGAGATAACTTTTTCAACCTTATAAGGGCCAGCGTTCTTCCAATTAAGTTTCTTAGTAGGTTATTTTGTATTTAAATTTCTTGCGTCTAGCCAGACAAAGTTACTAATTTGGTAAGCTAGTACTAGGGTTTAGTTCTTATTTACTACAGCTTTATAGACAGACTGGGCCTATATCATTTCGTTAGCAAGGAACTTCTATAGTTCTTCCATCTTCTTTACAAATTTATTTACTTCTATAACTTATAAGGCCTAATAAGCTAGACAAGAAACATTACTAAAGGGTTTAAAACCCATTTACAGGTGCTGGCCGTAATTAGCCAAGAATGGGGAGACCTTTATAGTTTCTAAAACAGAGTTATTTACAGTAAACTTAGCAAATATAAGCCAGTCCATCCAGTCGTCCTATAGATACGACGTGTATATCCAAATATACTGTTCCATTATAGCATTTACACATTCTATTTAACCATCCGTTTCTAGGTAATATGCTATAGACAACAGTACTTTAATGCGGAGTTAGGTAGTTAGTTCTTTCCAAAACGCTAAGACAAACTGGCGGCCTCTATTAGAGACGATTGTTTTAGGGAGTCTATAGAGTTTTTATATATAATCCAGGAACAGTCAGGCAACGGTAGGTGCTAATATATTAGGGCAGGCGATTAAGTGTCTTATCTTAAATAGTTAGTCTATAACTACCATAATATTCATACAGCCTTTACTTTTAGGGAGATTAATAACAAAGTTAATTAAAATATCCTTCTATCTTCAGTCCAGAACAGGTAGTAGCTTTAGAAAGCCGTTATATGTCTTATACAAAGCTTTAGCTTATTAGCAGGTATAGCAGCTGGAGATATACCTTTGTATTATATTATATATATTTAGCTAGTAGTACTCCTATTAGAGTAGCTCTAGGGTTTTTCCTTAGCCTAGGTGGCCAGCTACTAGTAGGTCGTATACGTGTTTAAGGAGCTTAAGCTTAAGTTTATTATAATTAGGGACAACTAGGTAGTTCTAGTAGTACAAGCAATCTCCGCGAACTTTATATTCACTTAGAGAGATCTTTTTAGAGCGTCTAACGCCATCTTAAATTAGCTTAAGTGTCTCTTAGATAAACTCATTATTTAGGTATTTATTAATTATAATCTGTTTAATTAATTAATTAGTTATTTTAAGGACGTATACTATAAGGTCTTTAGCCAGGGGATTAAATAATTCAGAACAAAGCAGGGTTTGTTTATAGTAGGCGCGCACTTCTTCCTATACTGTTATATCTTATAAACGTCAAGTTAGGGCATTAGGTTTTTAACCTTAAACGCCTAAGTAGTATATAATTAAGAATTAGAATTAAAATAGATATTCTAACTAGTAGGCTTAATAATAACTTAGCTATTTCATAGTCGTAAAGTACTATAGATTCTTATAGTCGCTAAGAACCTTAATTAGAAATCCAGCGCCTTCCAGTTTAGGTCACCATTATTTAAAACATCTAATAATGGCTAATAATTCTTTATTATAGATCTTATAGTTATATTTAGCTAGACTTAGTCATTTTAAGAAGTATGCTATAGGGTATAGTACCCCTTCTTTATTATACTAAGATAGAATGCCTCCAGTAACGTAGTTAGATAAGTTAGCTTCCATAATACTCTTTTAGTTTAGGTTAAAGTATTAGAGTATAGGTGCGGTAGTAAATATAACTTTTAGATAGGTAAAGGCCTTCTTACATTCCTTATTAAAGATAAAGGCTTTGTCCTTTCAGGTTAAAGCTATAAAAGGTAAAACCAGGGCGGAAAAGTTATTAATAAATCATTAATAGAAATTAGCAAATCCTATAAAGGCTCTTACGTCCTTAACATTCTTAGGTTCTTACCAGTTTACAATTACTTTAATCTTCTTTAGGTCCATTTATATGCCGTCTATAGAGATAATAAGTCCAAGGTATAGAACTTCCATTTTATAGAACTTATATTTATCTATATCTAATTATAGTCTAGCTCCACATAGGGCTTCTAAGATAAGGTTAATGTGTTTCTTATATTTAGCTAGGTTATTACTATATACCAGGATATTATTAATATAAGCAGTACAGAAAATATCTAGGTAAGGTTATAAGGTATTATTTACAAAGTATTAGAATAAACTTGGGGCATTTATAAGGCTAAACGGCATTACTAAGTATTTAAATAGTCCGTATCTAGTACGGAATGCTATAAGCTATTTATCTCCTTTTGTAATACAAAGGCGGTTAAATACGTAGATAAGGTTAAGTTTTATATAGTAGCAAGCCTTACTTAATCGGTTCAGTATCTTTTAAATTAATAGGAGCGGGTACCAATTCTTAATAGTAATAGCGTTAAGAGCTTAGTAGTCTATATAGAAGCGCAAACCGCTGCCAGGTTTCTTAATAAAGATTATAAGTACAGCTATAGGCAAAGAGCTTACTCTAATAAATCCTTTACTTAAGTGTTTGTCCAAGTACTTCCGCAATACTTAGAGTTTATTTTAGGACATTCCATATAAGGGTCTAAATCCTAGTTATTTTCCTTCTTTAAGTACAATCTTATGGTTATATAGTTGGTGCTCTACTAACTTATTAGCTTCCTTTCATAAAAATACTTCCAGATGCTTATAATAGCATACTAGTACTTTTGTGGCAGGGTTAGTATACTTCTTTAGTGCTAGGGCCTTTTTAATATCGGCTATTATAACGGCGAAGATTATATATTTAGGTTTCCTAGCAAGTCGTGCTAATAGAGTAGCTCTAATTATACAGATATCCATAGAAAGGGGGGCGAGTTACTAGCTAGCAACTTCCTTTTAATTATCTACTGTTTCTTATTTAACTTTAGGTTTAGTATTAGGTATAGAGTTAGTATTAAATTTAGGTTCAAGTTCTTTAAGTATCCTTTTTATAGTAGAATACCAGTTCTTCTGGTACTTTTGTATATTAAGCTTAAGTTTAGGCTTCTGCTTGGTTCGGGGTGGTATAGTAGTTAGGGTTAATTTATATAGTTTAGTATAATTTTCGGGTTCTTAGTGAAATCAGGTAGACTTTTTAGGTATAGGGTAGACATCAGTAGAAATTTTAGACTAATAGATCCTAGTGGATTTTTTAGATTTCAGTTTAGGGTCTAAGCAGCAAGTTATAAGGCACTTCTGCTTACAACGGGAGGCGGTAAATAGAAGCTTAAAGTTATCCTAATTAATAGTTACCTTATATAGCTTTATCTAAGGTTGTTTAAGTATTACTAAGTAACCTAGAGTGGTAATAAAAAGCTTAATTAGTTCTTTATAGTTTAGGTATTAGAGTCTTAGGAATACTATATAGGTAATACAGCCTAAGATAGTACGTTTGCCATTAAATCTAAATACGTTAATATGCCAGTCAAGGGGGGTTAGAGTAAAACTATTATCTTATATAAAGATCTTGTTAATAAATCCTATACCACTAGCTCCTATATTAATTAGGACTTAAGCATTAACCTATTAATCATTCTACCAAAGACAATAGTTAATGGTTATGCTGTAATCCTAAGAGTTAGAGTTTATAACATCTAAAGCATTTAACAAGATCCTAAGGCAGCGCTATCCTAAAGAGCAACTTAGCTCCAGGACCTTCCTTTTTAAAGGCAATTGGGGTGGAGTTCTTATAGTATATTAGTTGTAGCTTCGTCCTCGTAAGTGGTGCTTACTAGATGCGGGGCTAGAACTAGGTGGAGATTGGGGACGGTAACTAGAGGATTAATACGGTAAACAGCTGCTAGTATTAGCCGTTTATAATTTGCGTTGGGGCATAGGGACAGAGCAGTAGTTAGAGAGGTAGAAGCTACTTCTATACTTAAAATAGAGGCCTAGCTTAGTACGTCGTTTTTATTTAAAGAACCCTAGTAGGGCATATCCTAGGGTTCCAGTGTTGATATCTATAGTGTCGGGGTACTTAGGCTAAAACGATAACTTAGTAGATATTTACAGGTTTATTATATTATATTAAGAAGCAGACTTCGGTGTTAGGCGTAGTATATTATTATATCATTTATTAATAACGTTTACGTAGGCGTTAAGAGCTCCTAATAGGTCTATACCTATTAAGGAGGTTTTTAGTTTAGGGCTTAGGGATTTAATAAGGCTATTAATTAGTATAGAGTCATTCTAGCCTATTTCTTTTACGTAACAGTTAAATTCGGAGAAGTATACTAAGAAGCTTTTTATTCCTTAAGTTATATAATTTATTTTTCTCTAAACAGTAGCTTAGCAGTTCGGGTCACCATATATAGCTTTAAGAAGTACAATTAGGCTTAGTACTAAGTTTGGTTAAAGAGGTTTAACAAAGTTAGCTATATCTCCTCCTAATCAACTTAGGGCGTAGCAGAGTCAGTTAGCTTTAGTTAGGTAGCAGTTAGCGTTACTAGTTAGCTTATTTTTAAGCCAGCTTAGGAATAATTGGAGTTCTTATTATTTACTAGTAAATATTAGAGGGTCTAGTAGTTGTTCAGATCGTTATAGTACAGTAGTCGGTTTGGGGTGAGTAACTACTGTAGGTTTAGGGCTCTCGTTCCGCGTATTCATCTCTAAAAATAGTGTTTGGTCTTAGGGCCCTAATATAGGCATCTTAAGGGTGCGGATTTCTTTTTAGAGGTCTTTAATTAATTGCCAGTATTATGCTTCTTATTCAGCTTATTATTAAGTTAAAGTGGCTTAGTTCTATACAAGGGCGTCTATAAAGGACTTCTATATTTCTACCAATTGCTCTTAGAGTGCGGATATAATGCCAATAGCTATCACAGGGGCTTTAGGGTCGTTCTGCATTTTGGAGGGTAGTATATAGGGTTAACGCAACGTAGTATTACAGAGTAAGCACAAGCGATAATAATATATAGCGAAGTAGATATTATTAAGCTATATATATAAACTATATAATAAAGTCAAGACGTTATATAAGGAAAGGAAAGTAGGAAATAGGGGAAAAAGGGTATATAATATTCGCTTAGTTGCTAGGTTAACGGGTACTGTGCTATATATAGGCAGGGTAGAGCTTAGGTGGCGGTTCTAGTAGAACTTGGTAGAATTTAGCAGTTAGAGGTCCTTGAAGTTGCCAGTTAGCAACTCCAACAGTAGAGACAATAGATTGCGGCAGAATACGGCAGATTGCTATTAGATTGCCGTCTCATAGTCAGTCTTCGGTTGTTCAGTCGGTGGAAACAGGTAGACGTGTGTAAGGTATTATAGGGGTGTCCTATAACATACGCCCTAAGTTAACTAGGAGGAGATATAGCTAACCTTATTAAACCCCTTTAACTAAATTTAGTATAAAGTCTAGTTATACTTCTTAAAGCTATATATAGTAACCTAAACCGCTAAGCTACTACTTAGAGAAAGATAAACTATATAACTTAAGGAACAAAAAGCTTTCTAGTATACTTCTCTAAATTTAACCATTATATAAAGGAAATAGGCTGGAATAACTCTGCACTAGTTAATAGCCTTATTAAATCCTTAAGTCCTAAACTAAAACCCTCCCTAATAGGTGTAGACCTACTAGAAGCCCTTAACGCCTACGCAAATATTATTAATAAATAATATAATAATATACTACGCCTAACACCAAAGTCTACTCCTTAATATAATATAATAGCTCTATAAATAACTACTAAGTTATTGTCTTAGCCTAAGCACCCTAATGCTATAAATATCAACTCTGGAACCTTAGAGTATGCCCTACTAGGGTCCCCTAAATAAGAACAACACATTAAGCTAGGCCTTTGCTTTAAATGTGGAAGTAAGGCTTATATCTTAAGATATTACTCTGTCCCTATGCCCTAATATAATTTATAAACGGCTAATACTAGTAACCGTTTACTATATTAATTCTCTAGTTACCGTTCCTAATCTTTATATAGCTCTAGCCCCGCATCTAGTAAGCACCACTTATAAGGACGAAGTTATAGCTGACGTTCTATAGGAACCCTACCCTAGTTGCCTTTAAAAGGAAGGTCCTAAAGCTAAGTTGCTTTCCAGAACGGCGCTGCCTTAGGATCTTATTAAATGCTCTAGATATTATAAATTCTAACTCTTAGGATTATAGCATAACTATTAATCATTATTTTTAGTAGAATAATTAATAGGCTAATACTTAAGTCCTAATTAACACAGGAGCTAATAGTATAGGATTTATTAACAAAATCTTTATATAAGATAATAGTTTTACCCTAATCCCCCTTAACTAGTATATTAACATATTTAGATTTAATGGCAAACGTACTATCTTAGGCTATATTACCTATGTAGTATTCCTAAAACTCTAATACCTAAACTATAAAGAACTAATTAGGCTTTTTATTACCACCCTAGGTTACTTAGTAATACTTAAATAACCTTAGATAAAGCTATATAAGATAACCATTAATTAGGATAACCTTAAGCTTCTATTTACCACCTCCTATTACAAGTAGAAGTGCCTTATAACTTACTACTTAGACCCTAAACTAAAATTTAAAAAATCTACTAAAATCTATTAGTCTAAAATTTTTACTAACATCCACCCTATACCTAAAAAGTCTACCTAATTCTACTAAAAACCTAAAAATTATACTAAACTATACAAACTAACCCTAACTACTATACTACCCTAAACTAAGCAGAAGCCTAAACTTAAGCTTAATATATAAAAGTACTAAAAGAACTAGTATTTTACTATAAAAAGGATACTTAAAGAACCTAAACCTAAATCTAATACTAACTCTGTACCTAATACTAAACCTAAAGTTAAATAAGAAATAGTAGATAATTAAAAGGAAGTTGCTAGCTAGCAACTCGCCCCCCTTTTTACGGATATCTGTATAATTAGAGCTGCCCTATTAGTATAACTTACTAGAAAACCTAAATATACAATCTTTGCTGTTATAATATACAATCTTTACTGTTATAATAGCCAATATTAAAAAGGCCCTAGTACTAAAGAAGCATACTAACCCTGCCATAAAAGTACTAGTATGCCATTATAAGCATCTAGAAGTATTTTTATAAAAAAAAGCTAATAAGTTAGTAGAGCACCGACCATATAACTATAAGATTATACTTAAAGAAGGAAAATAGCTAGGATTTAGACCCTTATACGGAATATCCTAAAACAAACTCTAAGTGCTATAGAAGTACTTGGACGAATACCTAAGTAAAGAATTTATTAGAGTAAGCTCTTTGCCTATAGCTACACCTATAATCTTCGTTAAGAAACCTAGCGGCGGTCTACGCTTCTATATAGACTACAAAGCTCTTAACGCTATTACTATTAAGAATTAGTACCCGCTCTTATTAATTTAAGAGACACTAAACCAATTAAGTAAGGCTCGCTACTATACAAAACTTAACCTTATCTACGCATTTAACCGTCTCCGTATTATAAAAGGAGATAAATAGCTTACTACATTCTGTACTAGGTATAGACTATTTAAATACTTAATAATGCTATTTAGCCTTATAAATGCCCTAAGTTCGTTCTAATACTTTATAAATAATAGCCTATAACCTTACCTGGATATTTTTTATACTGCTTATATTAATAATATCCTAGTATATAGCAATAACCTAACTAAGTATAAGAAACACGTTAATTTTGTCTTAAAAGCCTTGCGTGGAGCTGGCCTATAATTAGATATAGATAAGTGCGAATTCCATAAAACGGAAGTTCTATATCTTAGACTTATTATTTTTATAAACGGTATATAAATGGACCTAAAGAAAATTAAAGTAATTATAAACTGGTAAGAACCTAAGAATGTTAAGGATATAAGAGCCTTTATAGGATTTACTAACTTCTACTAACGGTTTATTAATAACTTCTCTACCCTAGTCTTACCCTTTATAGCTCTAACCTAAAAAGATAAAACCTTTATCTTTAATAAGAAATATAAGAAGGCCTTTACCTATCTAAAAGTTATATTTACTACTATACCTATACTCTAATACTTCAACCTAAACTAAAAGAGTGTTGTAGAAGCTAACTTATTTAACTACGTTACTAGAGGCATTTTGTCTTAGTATAATAAGGAAGGAGTACTATACCCTATAGTATACTTTTTAAAATAACTAAGTCTAGCTAAATATAACTGCAAGATCTATAATAAGGAATTATTAGCTATTATTAGATGTTTTAAACAATAGCAATCTAAACTAGAAGGCGCCAAATTTCTAATTAAGGTCCTTAGCAAATATAAGAATCTATAGTACTTTATAACTATGAAATAGCTAAGTTATTATTAAGCCTATTAGTTAAAATATCTATCTTATTTCTAATTCTTAATTATATACCACCTAGGCGTTTAAGGTTAAAAACCTAATGCCCTAACCTAACGTTTATAAGATATACTAGTATAGAAAGAAGCGTATACCTACTGTAATTAAACCCTACTTCGCCCTAAATTATTTAATCCCCTAGCTAAAGACCTTACGGTATATGTCCTTAAAATAACTAATTAATTAGTTAAATAGATTATAATTAATAAATACCCAAATAATAAGTTTATCTAAGAGACACTTAAGCTAATTTAAGATGGCGTTAGACGCTTTAAAAAGATTTCTTTAAGTAAATATAAAGCTTATAGAGACCGCTTATACTACTAGAACTGCCTAATTGTACCTAACTATAACAAACTTAAGCTTAAGCTTCTTAAACACGTATATAACCTACTAGTAGCCAGCTACCTAGGCTATAGAAAAACCCTAGAACTACTCTAATAGGAGTACTACTAGCCAAATATATATAATATAATATAAAGGTATATCTCTAGCTGCTATACCTACTAACGAGCTAAGGCTTTATATAAGATATATAACAGCTTTCTAAAGCCACTACCTATTCCGGATTAAAGATAGAGGGATATCTTAATTAACTTTATTATTAAACTCCCTATAAGTAAAGGCTATATAAATATTATAGTAGTTATAAACTAACTATCTAAAATAAGATACTTAATCACCTATCCTAATATATTAACACCTACTATTACCCAACTGTTCCTAGATTACGTATAGAAACTCTATAAACTCCCTAAAACAATTATCTCTAATAAAGGCAGCTAGTTTATCTCTATGTTTTAGAAAGAACTAACTACCTAACTCCGTATTAAAGCACTATTATCTATAGCATACTACCTAGAAATAGATGGTTAAACGGAATGTGTAAATGCTATAATAAAATAATATATTTGGATATACACATTGTATCTACAGGATAACTGGATAAACTGGCTTATATTTACTAAGTTTACTATAAATAACTCCGTCTTGGAAACTATAAAGGTCTCCCTGTTTCTAGCTAACTATAGCTAGTATCTATAAATAGGGTTTAAACCCTTTAGTAATATTCCTCGCCTAGCTTATTAGGCCTTATAAGTTATAGAAGTAAACAAATTTATAAAGAAGATAGAAGAACTATAAGAGTTCCTTACTAACGAAATAATATAGGCCTAATCTGTCTATAAAGCCGTAGCAAATAAGAACCAAACCCTAATACTAGCCTACTAAATTAGTAACTTCGTCTGGCTAAATATAAGAAATCTAAACACGAAATAACCTACTAAGAAACTTAATTGGAAGAACACTGGCCCTTATAAGGTTAAAAAGGTTGTCTTTCCTTATACCTACTGACTGAAGCTCCCTAATACAGTTAAAATCCACCCTATATTCTATACGTCAGTCCTCCACCCTACCGCCCCTATATTAGATACCCTACCTAAATAGACCTAAGACCCTCCCCTACTAGTTAAAGTAGATAGTAAGAATAAGTACCTTATTAAAAGAGTTAATAACATTAAGTATAATAAACGGAAACGCAAATATATATACCTTATAAAATAAAGAGGTTTTACTAAACCTTTATAGGAACCTGCCAACTCTATAGGACTTATATAAGCCGTAAAAGACTTTTATAAACTCCACCTAGAACTACTATAGCCCTATCTTGCAGATACTTAAGTTTAAAGGGGGGGTACTATTACGGGACACCCCTATAACACCTTATACACATCTACCTATTTCCACTAACTAAATAACCGGAGACCGACCACGAGACGGCAATCTAATAGCAATCTGCCGTATTCTACCACAATCTACTGTCTCTACTGTTGGAGTTACTAACTAGCAACTTTAAGGACCTCTAACTGTCAAATTCTGCCAAGTTCTACTAGAACCACCACCTAAGCTCTACCCTGCCCGTGTATAGCATAGTACCCGTTAACCTAGCAACTAAGCGAACGTTATATACCCTTTTTCCCCTATTTCCTACTTCCTTTTCCTTACGTAACGTCTTAACTTTATCACGCAGTTTATATACATAGCTTAATAATATCTACTTCGCTATATATTATCACCGCTTGTGCTCGCTCTATAACACTAAGCCTGTTTTGGGGGGGTGTATAAGCAGTAATTAGGGGGTATGCGCGCAGTAATTAGGGGGTGTCCGGCTAGTAGTGCCCTATAAAAATGGGATAAAAAGCACGGTAAGCTTATAAGAGGTAATGGTAAAGGAGTTAATTGGTATTACTATATAATGTTTATTCTTACGCTAAAGCTAATTCCATTTGCTTAAGCTTACCAAAAGAATCTTCTAAATACGCTAGTTTAAGAAGATAAGGCTCCCTCTTACATCGCCAAGTATTATAACCTGTTAATAAATGCCGCAGAAGTTTAACGCCTTACTTAGTATAGTAATTCGCCTAATATAAATATAATAGAGCCAGCATAGCCACATCTTAAGAGAGTTACTACTAAGAAGGGCGCCCTTATAGCTTAAAAGCCTGCTAAGAAAGCCTGGTATAAAGTATAGAGGGAGCTAAAGTAGTGGTGAATTTAGCGTTAGATTAAAAGGATCCCTTGCTATATAGAGGAGATAATAAGGCTTAAGGGAGGCAATGAGTATTGTGAAGGCTTATTAAATAAGCTACGTTAACTAGGGCTATTAGAACACCAGGTCCCGTAGCACAATTAGGAGGATATATCTAATATTAAGGAAGAGCTATAGTTAAAGTTAAAGCTAAAGCCAAAGCCAAAGCCACAGCAGCATGCTCTAAAGAAGACACCAGCAGTAGTAGCTAAAAGCGCTGCTGGCGCTGCCCTTACTGCTATCTTTGCAATACAAGATGCTTATAAAGAACCACCCTAAAAGCCTCTAGAGCCACCTCTTAAATCACCTCCCAAACTACTATAAGCTCCATCTCCAGAGCTACAACAAAACCCATAACGGCGCCTACCAATTAAGCTACTTAATGAGACGTTTATTAAGCTGGAGCAAGAGCCACAACAGCAGCAGGAGCCACAGTAGTAGCAGGCTAAGTCATTAAAAGGAAAGAAGCCATGGCAAGGTGCTGGACAAGGTACTGGACAAGGTAGTAGGTAAGGTAGTAGGCAGAAGCAGTAATCCTATATGTTAGACGCTGAGCAGGCTAATGGAAATAACATATATAATACTCTATTAGTAAGAATCTCAGGGGCTTAAAGGCCCTAAGAAGGTATCTACAAAATGGCCCGCACGCTGTTACATAATACGTCACATGCACGTCGCTAAGCTTAAAGAGACTGCCTAAGTACCCCCCTAGGCTCTGTGAGCTCTAGCGAATAGGAAACCTCTCTGTAATAACTATACCATACTCTATAAGGCTGTAGTTAGTAGGTAGGAGTAGTACAAGCAGTAAGAAATGCAATTAAGAAAGAATTTCAGAATTTAAACGACGCTTAATTGCCCGTCTCCCATGCTAAAAAATAGTATTAGTAAGGGTTTGAAAATTGGAATTAAGTCAATTGGCATTAATTCTAAGGTTCCGCTGGTTATAGTATAATTTCCTAATTAGGCCTAAGTGACCCAGGAGACTTTGGTAACTCTAATACCCATCTTAAATGCCTTATATACATTCTTTAGTAGAGCCTTTGTTAAGCCGTCTACTGGCTAGTCCACGCCTAGTATATAGTATAGTTTAATCCTACCCTATTTAATATTATCCTTAATCTTATAGAGCTTGATATCCGCATAGCGCTCCTTTAGCACCAGTTACTTGCCCTTAGTAAGTGCTTAAACATTCATACTATTTATGTAGATCTGAATTGGAGCTAGATCTATGCCTTTATAGCTAAAGGCTCTTAGGAAGCTCGCGATCCTAATTGCTTCTTGTGCTACTAATTTAATCGCTAGGTACTCTACTACCATAGAGAATATTACCACTATTAATTGCTTCTTTAAAGCCCATTTAATTAAAGCTCTGGCTAGTTTAATAAACCAGCCCTAAGTTAATTTGCGGTTATCTAGGTCATTACTATAAGCTGCATTAATATACACCTCTAGGTCAATTCTCTTTAGGGTGTACTGCTTTCCGCCGTATATTATTCTATAGTCTTTTATGCCTTATGTTACGGCGCTGGTGGAAAACGGTGGATTATGGTAGACGTTATAGTAGACGTAGAGTCACGTGAGCTCACATGACCCAAGGATTGTATAAGACTTCGAGTGACGCTGCCCTTCTTCTCCTTTCCTTTCTCTAGCTTTGGATCCTCGTTTATAGACAATCCAATTATACAGGCTTGCGCGACCCTCTTGCCGTACTCATGCCTTAATTAACCGAGTCGCTAACATTATCTAAAGCTCGTCATTACTCTTCTTTCCTGAGAAGGAACTTCAAAATATCTACAAGGACACAGAACAGGACCCTAAGGACATCACCAGGACCACAAGGACAGGACAGACCCCCAAGAACCAAAAGAACACAAACAGAACGCGAAACCTAGGAATAGGACACACACGGACTAGAACCCCTAGGAAATAAACAAACACCGGAAATTACCTAAAACCCCTACCATAATGCCAAGAAATATAGTAGCTGGCAAAGCCGTTGCAGAACCCATAAATACCTCTAATAGTGAAACAGTCGCCGTCCCAACCCCCTAGGAAGAGCTTACAGTAGCTAATACCAAAATTAAACGGCTTTAAGAGCTGCTTGAAACCAGAGACACCTCTATACCTAATAAGAAGTTATTAGACACCTATAGACTTGCTATAGTTCTTAAGGCCCTAGCCCAACGTACAGCATTAGCATCGTCGCGGTCCGCGAAGGTCGCGGACCCCCTATTGCTTACAAACGGAACTGACCCTATATTTAACAATTAAAAGCTTTAACTGCAAGATAAGCTTAAAGTTAATATAGACCACTTCCCTACTACCTAAGCTAAAATAGCCTACGTCTTTGGCCATACTGGTAGGGACGCATAGACGCATTTACGTCCGCAATATACCTAGGACTTGGCAGACCCCTTCCTCTCTAGAGAAGAGATAATTAACCACCTGTCTTCTATTTATAAGGACCCCTATAAGATACAGAACACCCGCCTTAACTATAAAGCCCTTAATATAAAAATAATAGAGACCTTCTTGGTTTTCCAGACCCACTTTCTATACCTAGCCAGACAGGCTTAAATCCCCCAAGAAGATTTAATGCCAGACCTCTTTAATAAGCTTACCCTGGACCTATAGCGCGCCATACTACTAGTTTATACTACTATATAAACGCTAAAGGAACTTACGGACTAGTGCCTGGCTATTAACCAGGGCCTCTACTAAATTAAGGCACGTGCTAAGCAGTATAAGACTAGAAGCTCTGCCAACCAAAACATAAGTACTACAAGAACAGGCCATAGCGCCCCAGGAAGATCTGCAATCCCTACGGCACTAACTGTACCGCCTACTGTTAACCCAGCGGCTAGCTATGCAGCTAGCCCCGTGGTAGGTCCGGCGAATACTCGACCTACGTATACAACCCCTATAGACAGGCCCTCAGTAATTAAGGAGCCTACTTCTTATATGGCTAGAAAGACCACTTTATAAAGGACTGCCTAATAGCAGCAAAGACAAACGAGGTCCTATTAATTTAGGAGGATGGTATAGAATTAGAAAAAGAGGAACCTTAGAGCAAGACTCCTCTCTAGGGTTAAAAGGAATTAACATATTACATATTAATCTGGGTCGGCTAGTTAGTGGAAGAAGCTGCACTATCCCTTATACTTTATTCCGTAATAGATATTAAGTTTTAACCTCTACTTTAGCCAACTCTAGAGCAAATGCCTTTGCCTTAATAGACACACAGTGTGCTATAAAGCTAGCTGACTTTTTAAATGTACCCCTTAAAGAACTACCTAAACCAATTCCTATTCGCGGGTATAATGGACGGATAGGACCACCTATTATAACTATCTTGCGGATTTACCTTTGTATAGACGGACAAAGGTAGTATAACGTCCCCTTTCTTATTATAGACCTAGGAAGCCATAATATAATCTTAGGAAGAAAATGGCTAGCCTATCTAGGCTTACAGCTTAACGTATAGAGTAGACGGCTTGTCTGGCCCAAAACCCTACCCCCAACACCTTCTTTTATAAAGGAAATCAGCATTATAATAGAAAATCTTGTACGGCCACAGATAGACACTGTTTACTAGGCTAATGCCATGCATAGGGACCGGGCCTTTAAGAAAGATGTATAGCTTGATCCGCAATAGGTCCGTATACTATGCCGCCCCCAGACTACTAATATCGTGCCGCTAACACTAGGGACCCAGGAAGCTAGTAATCAGCCAGATAGACCAGGCCCTATATAGCCGCAAAGAATAGTAAGGAATATCGGACGCCGTACTAAATAAATAGACCAGAAAGATAACCTCTGGAAGATGGAACAGGAGCTAAGGAGGGTTGTAAGCCCTTAACCGCAAAATATGGTCCATGGAACGTCTGTAAAGAAACCTATAAACCTCCTACTAGTTGATATCTGCTGTATTGGCGCGATAGGGTTCTACCAGAACTTAAAACGGCCTAATATTGTTGCCTTCACGACTAGCTTATATAAGATTAATCGGATAATTAAAGATAAGGAAGCCCTAGCCCGTAACCAGCTTAGTGGGGAAAGTAAGCTTATAGACAAGGAGCTGGTAGAACAGAAACTACCCTATTAACACTAAAAGTTTAAGGATGTGTTCTTTAAAGTAGTATCGGACATGCTCCCGCCTCACTAACTGTACAACCACAAGATTGAGATTGAGCTAGACAAGGAAAACACACTTGGTTATAGCCCCCTTTGTTAGCAGTCCACTGCCGAGTTATAGGCTACAAAGTAGTACCTTATTAATAACCTGAATAAAGGCTTTATTGAGCCTAGTTAAGCCCTTTTTAACTCGCCTATCCTCTTTGCTAAAAAGCTAAATAGAGGACTTTGTTTCTGTATAGACTACTATAAACTAAATAATATAACCCGCAAGGACCGCTACCTACTACCCTTACTTAATAAGACTTTAACCCAAATGAGTAGAGCTAAGATCTTTACTAAGCTTAATATCCATTAGGCCTTTTACTAGATTAGGATAGACCCTAAATTAGAAGATCTTACCACATTTTGGACCCGCTACGGAATATATAAATACAAAGTACTTCCTTTTAGACTAACTAATGGACCAGCTACGTACTAGCGATATATAAATAACATACTCTTTGACTACCTTAATGACTTCTATACAGCCTACCTAGATGACATTATAATCTACTCTAAGAATGAGTTAGAATATAAGGAGTATATCCATAAAGTCCTATAACAGCTCCGCGAGGCTGGCCTCCAGGCCAATATTAGGAAATTAGAATTTAGTGTTAAGCGTACAAAGTACCTAGGGTTTATTGTTAGTATAGACGGAATTAAGGCAGACCCGGAAAAGACAGCTATAATTAACCAGTGGGAACCCCCACAGACCGTAAAGGGGGTATAGTTATTCTTAGGTTTCTACAACTTCTACTAACGCTTTATTAAGAATTATAGTAGGGTTACTTGGCCTCTTAACCACCTTACCTAAAAGGACCAACCCTTCTACTTTGATACTGCGTACAGGCAGGCCTTTAATAAGCTTAAGAAACGGTTAATCTCTGCTCCTTTACTCGCCCACTTCCACCTAGAACAACCCTTAATGCTAGAAATGGACGCCTTAGATAGTATAATAGCTGGCGTCTTTTCCCAGAAGTAACCGGATGGAGAATGGCACCCTATTGCATATTACTTAAAGACTATAATAGATGCTAAGCTAAATTACCCTATCCATAATAAGGAAATGCTGGCTATTATCTCTAGCTTTTAGTACTGGCGCGTATAGTTATAGGGTACTCCTAAGCCTATTTAGGTAGTTTTAGATTACAAGGCCCTGGAATACTTTATAACAACCAAAGAACTTACGGCCCAGCAGGCCCGCTAGGCGGATATCCTATCTTAGTTTAACTTCCAAATTATATATAGACCAGGCGCCACTAACCGTGCGGACACTCTTATAAGGCGTAAACAGGACATAGATAACTAGATAGCCGCAAAGATCTCATTACGGACCTAGATACTACTATAACCAGAGCACCTCAACCCCCAGATATAGGCAGAACTAAATACAGACCCTTTAGACGCTAAGATATATCCTATTAACTCGACAGAACTTAACCTTATTAATAAACTGTTATAGGCAAACCGTACAGCCCCTTCTCTACAGGAGTACCGTAAAAAGACAAAGGACGCTATAAGCCTATAGTCCCTTAGAAACGGCCTTCTTAAGTACTATAAACAGCTAGCGGTGGCAGAGGAACAGAACTTATAGACTTAGATTATCGCTAAAGTATATACTCAAGTCTCTACGGCCCACCTAGGAAAAAATAAGACTTATAAGATTATCAGCGACCGTTACTACTAGCCCAGAATATTTACGGATATTGACCGCTATATACGAAACTATAACAACTACCATAGGTCTACAATTCCATAAGACAAGACCCTAGAACTGTTAAAATCACTCCTAATACTAGAACGCCCCTAGCAGTATATCTCTATAGATTTCCACAAGCTACCTATAGACCGTGACAGATATAATATAGTTATAATTCTAGTTAACCGCTTTGGTAAGCGCCTGTTCTTAATTCCCTATTATAAGAATATTAATGCTAAAGAGGCGGCCTAACTGTATATCTACTACATCTACCAAATTTACAGACTACCAGATACTATTATGTCCAACTATAGGCCACAGTTTATATTAGCCTTCTGGAACGAGTTCACCCAGATCCTAGGTATTAGGCTAAAGCTCTCTACGGCATACTACCCCCAGACAGACGGTTAGACAGAGATTATAAATTAATACTTAGACTAGAGACTCTGGCCCTTTATTAATTACTTTTAAAACAACTAGAGCAAACTACTACCTATAATAGACTACGCCCAGGCTACCCTACCCTATAACTCTATAGGATTTGCACCTATCCAGCTAGAAATAGGGTATTTAACCCATACAAGCTTTGACTGGGAAAGACCAGAAAGGCCATAGACTATACGCGAAAAACTATCTTATAAGGAAGCACGGCATTACGCTAAACGCTTAAAAGAAGCCTAGAAAGTAGCCTGTACAAACCTAAAAAAGGCCCAGAAATTAATAGAACAGCAGGCAAATAAGTATAGGCGTAAGCCCAACTTTACTATAGGTAATAAGGTCTGGGTTACAACAAAGAACTAGAAGATAGAACGGCCTAGCCATAAACTAGACTATTAGATAGCAGGACCATATAAGGTCCTTAAAAAGAGAGGCAACTCCTACAAAGTAAAGCTCCTGGATTTAATTAAGGTCTACCCTATCTTCTCGCCAGATAAGCTATAGAAAGCTATAAATAACCCACTACCTAAACAAAAGAATAAACCGCCCCTGCCAATTTAAGTTAATAGCGACAACAAATAGGAAATTAAAGAAATACTAGCCTGTAAACTTATAAGGGGAACGCTAAAGTATTGTGTTAGTTGGAAAGGATATAACCCGGACCCTACTTAGTACCCTACTTAGAACTTTATAGGTAGCCCCTATAAGCTTCAGGGCTTTTATAGCCATTACCCCAACGAACCTAGACCGCCAAAATACCTAGACGAATGGATGGAATGCTAGCATAATAAAGACGATAAGCTACCAGAAGAGCATAAAGATAAGAACGCCCTATGAGTATAATACGGACTACAAAGCCTAAGGGCAGGCTTTTTCGGAGGGGGGGTAATATTACGGCGCTGGTGGAAAACGGTGGATTATGGTAGACGTTATGGTAGACGTAGAGTTACGTAAGCTCACGTGACCCAAGGATTGTATAAGACTTCGAGTGACGCTGCCCTTCTTCTCCTTTCCTTTCTCTAGCTTTGGATCCTCGTTTATAGACAATCCAATCGTACAGGCTTG
>Ga0307507_10000978_pt1 | contig 63424 bp, 12 predicted proteins | sample 7_EM_MG_FD_207223 | JGI IMG/M metagenome (GOLD analysis project Ga0307507, IMG submission 207223) | Populus trichocarpa ectomycorrhiza microbial communities from riparian zone in the Pacific Northwest, United States - 7_EM | ecosystem: Host-associated > Plants > Roots > Unclassified | place...
TTTCTCTTCTTTACGCAACGTCTTGTACTCTGCAAGAGCTATATACCCTTAGATTTAGATAGAATTTATATTATTCCTTCGAATCTTCCCCAAAGCCTCTTCGCGCCCTTACAGAGGCTTATAGGACCGGAGGGAACTAGTAGTAGAGCCTTAGACCCTTAAAGGAATTAAAGGGCGACACTTAAACCTATAAGTTAGTTAGCAGGATCAGCAGTTTAAAGTATTAGTAAACAGTAGAGCAATAAAAAACCATATATTACTAGTAGTAGTAAAAAGGATAGGGTTACTATATAGATAAAAGAAACACCTACATCTACTTATAACAATTTTAGGAGATTAAATAGCCTATAGAGGAGGTATTATTAATCTTAAAATAGGACCTATTTAGGTAACTATTAAAGGAAGACAGGTTAAGATATCTTTTAATATCCTACTACTAGGGAAGGATAAGGCAATACTAGGAATGCCTTAGTTATAGGCATACAATTTAAAGATTAATTAGGTTATAGGTTAGGTTAATATTAGAGATACTTAATAATATAAAATGTAATAGCAAACCAAGTTGATATAGTACTAAGTTAGAGCAACATATAAAGAGACTAAGTAAGGCTTAAGTTATGTACTAAAGAGATACTATAAGTATGGTAAAAAGTTATGGTTACTAGAAAGTAAAAAGCTATTAAAGTATATAGCGTGGGATTATAAGATAGAATTAGAACTAGGAACTAGTCTAAAGTTCTTTCTAATTTATAAGCTTACTAAAACTAAGTTAGTGGCGCTTAAGGAGTTTATCTAGGAGAACTTATAGAAGGGATATATTAGACCATTACAGTTATTAGCGGGATATCCAGTATTATTCATTCTAAAGAAAAACGGAAAACTTAGGATATATATTAACTATAGGCAGTTAAACAGCATTATAGGAAAGGATAGGTATCCTTTACCCTTAATTAGCAAAATCTAAGATAGGATAGGTAGTGCAAAAATCTTTATAAAGATAGATTTAAGGTAGGTGTACTATTAGATCTAAATTAAGAAAGGTAATAAGTAGAAGGCAGCCTTTAGGTTAAAGAAAGGACTATATAAACCGTTAGTAATATAGTTTAGGCTTATAAACATACTAGTAATATTTTAGAAATAAATTAATAGTGTGTTAGGAGAATATCTTAATAAGTTTGTTATAGTATACCTTAATATTATTATTGTCTACTTAGTAAGTAAGAAAGAATATAGAGAATATATTAAGTAGGTCTTAAAGAGACTATAAGAAGAAAAGATGCTAGTAGCAATTAAGAAATGCGAGTTCTTTACTAAGAAGACTAATTTTATTAGATTTATTATTAAGCTAGGAAAGATTAACATGGACCTAAAAAAAGTTAAAGCTATAATAAGTTAGTAAAAACCAGAGAATGTTATATAGTTAAGATTATTTTTAGGGTTTTGCAACTACTATAGGAGGATTATAGCATAGTAGTTATTAAATATTAAGCTATTTACTTAATTAATAAAGAAAGAGGAACTATAGACATAGGGAAATAAATAAAGAAAGTTGTTTAAGGAACTTAAGGAGTTGTTTACCTAAGGTCTAATTCTTAAAGTCTATTAGTTAGGGTTAGAGACAGTAGTGGAAATAAACGCATTAGACTTTATATTAGGAGCGTGCTTATTACAGAAGCATCTAGATAGATAGCATTTAGTAGTATACTATAGTTAAAAAATAACACTACTAGAGTTAAACCATAATATCTATAATAAGGAGTTATTAGGTACAGTTATAGCACTTAAAAAATAGAGAGCATTCTTACAAGATATAAAGAAACTATTTATAGTTAAGATAGACTATAAAAACCTAATAGGGTTCCTAATAATAAAAGAGTTAAATTAAAGATAAGTTAGATAGGCTAAAATACTTATAGAGTATTATTTCGAAATTTAGTATGCTAAGGGCATAGATAATATACAAGCAGACGCTCTAAGTAGAAAGGCTAAACTATAGAATAAAGAGAAGCCGTTAGGTGCTTTACTGCAAAAGAATTAAGATAGATTAATTAGGTATAATTATTCTAAGATTATAGCAACTAGAGAAGGTTAAGTTTATAAATTACTAGAGAGTGATTAGATATAAAAGATCTAAGAGGTATAAGCAGAGGATCTAGACTTAGAATAGTATAAGAATAGAGAAGCAACCTATATTCTAAAGGCAGTAGTAGAAGAGTTTATAAAAGAGTTTTATAAAAGAATAATATAAGGACATAACAGAGCTATAAGCTTAGTGTTAAGACTTTAAGAGGAGTATATTATTTAAGGAATTTAGGGACTAGTAAGACAAGTTATAAAGAATATCTAAATTACTAAAGAAATAAATTAATAAGGTATAAGCCATATAGAAAGCTATAACCTATTAAAATACTAAAAAGACTATAGAAGGTTATATTATAGGACTTTATTATTAAGTTACTAAAGTTAAGAAATTCTATTACTGGATAAGATTATAATATAATTTTAGTAATAGTAGATAAGCTAATAAAGTAGGGGTACTTTATAGCATGTATAAAAGAAATATCTATAGAAAATATAGCTAGAATCTATATTAAAGAAGTATTTGTAAGATATAGGGCACTAATAAAAATTGTGTTAGACAGAGATCTAAGATTTATAGTAGTATTTTAGGAAGTGTTTTTAGCAGAATAAGGGGTTTAAGTAGTAATATTAACTGTATATTACCTATAGATAGATAATTAAACAGAGAGACTAAACTAGACACTGGAATAGTATCTAAGGTATTATATTAATTATGCACAGAACAATTAGGTGTTATTATTACTAGTTATACAGTTTATATATAATACAACACTATAAAAAGGGATAGGCATATTACCTTTTAGGGCAAATTACGGATATAAACCAAGAATATTGTTATTACTATAATAAGCAAAAAAAAACAAGTAGTATAGCTAAAGAAAGAATAGAGATATTAATAAATTTCTATAGTTACCTTAAAAGCACAGCAAAACTAGTATAAGAAAGAATAAAAAGGTACTATAATGCTAAGAGATCTAAGGGACCAGATCTTAAGGAGGGGGATAAAGTGTGGCTACTATATAAAAATTTCAAGAGTTAACAACTAAGCAAAAAGTTAGACTATATTAGACTAGGACTATTTAAGGTTAAAGTAAAGATCTTAAAAGTTATATATAGACTTAACTTACCAAAAAAATAAAGATCTACCCTATATAGCATATTGTAATACTAGAGCCAGTATATAGAAATATTAAGCTACTAGTATATAAGGCAGATATATATAGAGAACAAAAAGAAGACAAATAGGAAGTTTTAAAGGTTATTAGTTATAAGAATATTAATAAAAAAACGTAGTACAAAGTAAAGTGGATAGGCTATAATAAGACTACTTAGGAACCACTAGATAATTTAAAAAATGCTATAGGAAAGGTATAGGAGTATTAAAAGAGAACGGGTTAGGCAGCATTAATAAGGAAGAGTCGCTAAAGAACAAACCACCTAAGGGGGACTTAAGAGGAGCACCTACTAAGGTATTTAGAGTTGTTTCCCTTGCTATAGGAGGAACTTCTATTCTTTTATTACCAAGTTCCTAAAGACCTTATTCTACAAGTTTCTACTCCTTAAAATAAACCTTTTTACAAACTTTCTTAAAACAGAAAAGATAAGCGTAAGTGTTTTAACGGGCCTTTAGGGCACAACACTTTTTATTATAGATATAAGTAAGACAAAGTTCGTTATTATATTAAAGCTAGTAAATCTTAGCCAGCGCCTCTAATAGTTTACTATTAAGCTTTATAGCGGTAGATTAAATATAAGACCCTATAATAAGTTACTTAGGAAACTTAAAGACTATTAAGAGTAATAGGATGTGTATATTTAGCATTAAAAATGGAACAAATATTATAGGATAATTATATATTTGCTTATATGCATTTAGCACAAGAGGATAGTTATTAGTTAATAGGTAAAGGAATTATAATATAAACTAACCCCTCTTTCGCACAACGAGAGTAGGAAGGCATAATCTTACCTAGTAATAGTATAACCGCTATAGTATAAGACTAATACTTAGCTAAGGTAGAAGAAGGTGCTTTAGGCATAGTAAGTATAGATATTAACCAAATTAATTAGACAGATATTACACCTCTAGTAAATAACTTGGAGATATTAGAGGTTTTTAAGGACGAAGATAAAGGGGAGGGAGATGGTATTATGGACGCTTTAAGTACAATGTTATAACTACTTAGAGAGGAGTTGGAAGAAGCTAGTTAGTTAATAAGGACATGGTTTAGAATGGATCTGGTAGAACTATGTAATAAGAAATAGTAACTAAGGTTATATAGTATGATCTGTGTAATCTGTGAGATCTATAAGGGACGTCTTATATACCTTATATACCTTACGTACCTTATATATAAGGAGGATTTCTTAGGAGTATAGTTGTATATTTAAAGGACCACAGTCCCTACCTAGATAGTTCCTTTCCTTATAGTAAATCTTAGAATACAATTAGAGTTAATCTATTGGGCAACCACTCCACCAGTTGTTATTTGTTACTATCACATTATTGACTTTTTGTTTACCTACACACCTGGCCTATTAGCGAGTCAACCGTGGTGTTTCCTATAAGGCTTTATTATATAGACCTTACTAGAAGCAGAAGAGAAATAAGCTTATAGCTTATGCTGAAAATATTAAGAGCGGGTCTCTATTCTTTATACTTAGCGCTGCTAATCTATATTGGTATAATCTACACTCTTATATACCTCTATTTAATAAATATAAGGCTGCTAATAAGGCTTAGCGCTACTAAATTGCTTCTCGAAATCTTAGCAATAATCTATATATTACTGTTTACTGGCTGCATTGCTGCTTCGATCTGTTTAGGAAGCACGTACTTATAGGTCTATTTAATGGCACTGACTTTTGGTCCCGATATAAGTAGTAGGTGCGAGGTAGCGGCTATATATATAGCTTCTTATGGAGTTTAATAGCCCTAGAGCTAGATCTGTCAGCTAGTGAATTAAGGGCGGCTTTTGCTGAGTACTAGGCTACTTTTATATCCGTAATAAATCCTAATCGATCTAGGCCTCCCAATCTTTAATATACTTCTGCTCTTAGCTATAAAGAACAGCTTAATACTAGTAAGCTTCTTACTACCTACCTTAATCGATTTTAACAGTACCGTAATTGTACTAAATCTTACTGCTTAAGATTAAAGAAAGGCTCCACTAGAGTAAAGGAGTGCCGCTTCTACTTTCTACGCTCTCTTTGCAATAAGGCCACTATATTAAAGGATTAAAATCTATATTACTGGATGTTCTGTCCGCAGCGTAACAATAAGCTTCTTAATAGTTATAATGCAGCCATAATATTAGCGTGGATGGTAAATATTAATACGTCACCCGCTATAAGTATATTAGTAATAGTTAACTATATAGGCAAATATTATAGCAAGGAAAAGAAGAAGTTGACTTCCTACTAGGAGCTACTCTAATTAGTATAGCTGTACGCTAATAGCCTTTATACCTTTAGTTTGGTAGTGGCCAGGTTTATAAATAAGCTTATTGCTAAACGCGATTAGTTGGCGTAGGAGGTATACTATCTACTTCTTAATATTTCCCTTTGCGAAGGCTCTAGGAATGTAGTAACTTTAGACTACCGCCTAGAGGATAATTAAAGCGCCACGTATAAGCTTAAGGATAGCCAACTAGGAGGGTGCGGACAATCTAACTATAAGAAATATAAGCGCCGCCTAGATAGGGTAGAGAATGTTACTTTCTTTAATTTTCTACTCCATTTTAATTACTCTACTTATAGGCGTTGGCTAAGAGCAAAGCCTTAAGTTATATCGTACTTTCCGCGATATAAAGGCGATCCTTCCTATCTGTAGTATCCTAAGTTCTGCCGTGTAAAGCTTATTCTTTATTACCCATAGAGGGAGTATAAGGAAGTGGCTACTTATACTAATAGATTTGGGGCCCCTAATTATATGGCTTCCTATTAGGCTTGCGTTAACTTTTATTAGCACCTACTTAACTACTTCTATAATTGGAAACTAGAGGAAGGTTATAAAACTGCTAATAATATTAATAAGTTTAAGGGCGATTTCGCAGACGACTTAGAGCTATACTAGTCTTTTAAGACCCTATATGCCCGCGTCTAAAACACTAATAGAGTTAAAATTAAGGATCCTAATAGGCTTAGTAATAGGGAGCTTAATTATAACTACGACTAGGGTATATATCGTAGTATATACCCGCAGCTTAATAATAGGACTTATTGGCAGGAAGCACGGTTATAGCCTCTACTATTAAGCTGCCTATCCTAAACAGTAACTTAGTCTTCCTTACAACTAGGCCAGCGTTATATTTATAACGCTATAGTTAATTACTATAGGCAGATCTAAGCGGGCCTTGGGGGCGGCCCCCCCCCCCCCCCCCCCCAACTGCGGATTAACATTAATGGAGATGCTGGAACTAGTAAATTATATCTTATTGCTGTTCTCTCTAGTACGCTTTATACTATAGCAAGGGCTAATAGCAAGCCGTTGCTATTAGCTTAAGCCGCCCCTACTAGGGTAGCTGCCTGTCTGAACTTATCTCAGTTGACTTAGACCCTTGGAGAGAAAATCCACCTCACCTCCTCCAAACTCCTAAGCTAATCAGCGGCTGGCACTGCTATATCTCTATAACCCCTGTGACTCCTGTAAACTCCTGAGCCAATTAGCGACCGGCGCCGTAGCCTAACGTACGCCGTAGGCATTAGCGCTTGCGCTATCTTTAGCAGCCAATTACAGAGCGCCGAGGTGAATTCCTCTCCGAGGGTCTAAGAGATTATGGGCGCGTTTTGTAAGGGCTGTATAGCCTCACTAGTAGACAACAGTTGTATCGCCTTTAACGTCGTACTTTGACCCCTAATATAGCGCTGCCCAGCTCGCCAATACCTTTATTTGAAAGCTTATCTCCTACTCTACATATTCCATCTATAATGGAGCCTGACCGTCCCCCTAATAGGCGTATATCTGAGCAGGACGCCTAGAGTCCTGTATCTAGCCTTCTTGGCCTTTCCAGCCCGCTAGAACACCTTATTAATATGTTTAAAGATTCCTCTAATAATAATAACTAAATAGATAACAACAGCTAACCTGGTACTAGTAAGCCTAAACCTCCCTTATTAAACCGAAGTAGGAGACGGCGGTGGCGCGCAAAGAAGTTACAAGCCGTGGTTAACACTTTAAAGCGAGAGGGTTAGAGCTTCGCTTAATTCTTATCTGCCTAGGTTGGAGCAGATGATGCGGATAATAGAGGGGTTAGAATTAGGCACCGTTAGTATAATTATATTAAGAAACAACGGCGAGCATTATTAGATGTAGTTATGGAGAATCCACAACTTAGCTATATTTAAGGGGCAGTTATGCTAGTAGGGTCTTTTACTGTAGAGTTGGACCGCCTTATCTAGGAGCTATATTTTAATACGTTTAACAAGACGTTAAATATAGAGGAGCTAGACTTTAAAGTTGCCTTCCGTACTATACGGGATATTGCCCTAATATGGTATGCAACTTTACTATAGCTGCTTGGTAACTAGCGCGCACATAAAGTAAGTTATCCGGCGGGAGGTTAGAAGGTAGGGGCTTAGGACATTTTAGTTAAGCGGGTATATGCTATTACTAGTACAATTTGTGCTTTTAGAGTAAAGAAGCGGTCTAATTTCTTTATTTCACTTGTAGATATCTATCTTATAGGCTCTAGTGTAAAAAGGAGGGTGTTTGAAACGTTATTAGGCTTTAGACTATGTTATAGTTATTATTTAGCAAATTGCATTATGGGCAGTATTGCGGAAGAGGCAGAGGTATATTAACTATCTTGTCTTTATTTAATAATAACTTCTGTGAATATCTGCGAACTCCTAGGCTAATTAGATTAATTTTTATAAACTTCTACAAACTCCTAGGCCAATTAGGGGCTAATATTTATAGAGGTATCTTAAAACTCTAGCGCATAACCTATAAATAGTGGTTGTATACGATAATGTGAACTTTAAGAATATAAAACGCGATGAGTTGCTTAGCCATATGTCTATTATACATTTATTAACGACCGCGGCTATTATTATTCTACCCTAAATTGCCTCTCTCTGGGCTACGCCAATTGATGCACAATCCAATAAAACCGCTATAACTTGATAATATCTTCCGGTCACCTGGCTTTATTAGAGACGAGTTAATACTAAAGATTAGCTATTATCTTATTACTAGGGCAATAAAGGGAGTTTATCTATATGGGGTGGAGCGCGTCTTTGCTAAAAGTAATCTTTTCCCTTAAATACTAAGTATACACTGTATTAATACCAGGAAGACCAAGTTCTAGTAGTTTGGTGCTATAATAGAAGATAAGGGTACTATCTAGGGTATATACGGCGTCTATAAGAATATCTTCCTTAACTAGCTTGGACTTTAGGCTCTAGATAACCCTTATAGCTCTATATATAACAACTTTACTAATCGGCTCTGGCTTACCTATGGTAACCAGCTTACTGCGCATTATATTAGGTCAGTAAAATAGGAATAGGTCTATACAGGTTGTTCTTTTAACCGTTAGGACTGGCTTCTTGGTATACCTGCGTGGTTTTATATTAAGATAAATCTATGCAACACTATTATACGCACGCATTTAGCGCCTAAGAATTATTAAGAGGAGGCGTACTACTGTCTAAGATCTAATGTTACTCTATAAAATCATGCACCATTTATACAGGAGAACGCTAAGTACTATTAAGTGGTACCAATTGTCGAGCAAGGCTTTATAGCGCGCGTAACAGCCCTCTTTTATGCGGCTATGCAACGCCAAGGTCTCCTTACTATAATACCTAAACTGTCCGACCTATCTAATCCGTTATTGTCGGAACGTATAGAGAATGTTACTTAGGCAATTAGTTGCCTTATACTAGAGCGGTTCCTAGAAATAGTTAAGGATATATAGTCTACTGCTTTTACTATTAAAGTATGGAGCGGCGTGGACTCGAGTGGGCGCGTGTACGGCAATATTAAGTTTCAGATAATATGTCGCCTACTTTAAGAAGCCGAACTACTTCTTACTGTTTGGTATGCCGTTAAATATACCGATATAGGTATGCTATAACAGCTTATTAACCCCCTCATCGTCTACTTCTTTGGCGCGTTACAGTATAATTACGGCCGCGAGATGCTGTTCTATTAGTAGAATCTTACTTCGGTAAATTCGCCTAAACTTTAGCATGTAATACTAGCTTTGGGGGTTATAAACTGGCTTAGGTCTCCTAATACGCATAAGGCCGTTAATCTTAGACTGGAGCACCTAAACGGCAGCTATAAAATTGAGATAAAGTGTTATAAGAACTCTACCTATAATACTAATATTATATTCAATTAAGTATGTCTATTAAACGCAACGGTTAGGACGGTGCGTGGCAAGATAGAGCATATATTTGGCGAGGAGATATTAGGTGCTTATATATAGGCTTCTACGGAACTTAACATATTCCTGCTTACTTATATAATCTATTTAAGTGATCTAGCTATGCCGCGAGGCCCTAGGCAGTTGGTAGGCTTACAGCTATTTAACTCTTATAATATTCTCCATACCAGTATAGACGTTTTAGTGGAGAGAATTAAGTAGTTTAACTAGCTCCATATATAGGACCCATATTTAGCTACTATTTCCTATTCTTTTCTAGATACTGATGACCTAACTAGCTTTACGGATATATAAGAGTTTACCAACATTATCAGTAATAGGTTAGATAAGGTGGATCTTACCTCTAACTAAAATATAGGCTAGGAGCTGGATATCTTTTAAGCTCCTTGCCCAGATATTACCTAAACTGCTATAAACTCCTGGGCCAATTAGAGCGCGCGCTAAGCCCCTTACTACTATTATTCCCTAGGGTCTCCTAGCAAACTTTTATAAACTCCTAGGCTAATTAGAACGCGCGCTAAGTTCCCTACTATTATTATTATTTCCTAAGGTCTCCTAGTAAACTGCTGTAAACTCCTAGGCTAATTAGAACGCGCGCTGAGTTCCCTACTATTATTATTATTCCCTAAGGTCTTCTAGCAAACTGCTGTAAACTCCTAGGCTAATTAGAACGCGTGTTAAGTTCCCTACTATTATTATCCCCTAAGGTCTTCTAGCAAACTGCTATAAACTCCTAGGCTAATTAGAATGCGCGCTAAGTTCCCTACTATTATTGTTCCCTAAGGTCTCCTAGCAAACTGCTGTAAACTCCTAGACTAATTAGAGCGCGCGCCAGGCTATAAGCTTATACACTTTAAGGGGGTGGGAATAGTTATAGTATGTTTAGGCGGCAGAATAAAGACAACCTCTATTTTAATGCTACTACTCTAGAGTAGAGGCCCGCTATATTTGCTTTTTCTGTCTACCTATACCAAAGTAGAGGCCCGCCATACTTACTTTCTTTATCCATTTATACCAGAGCAGAGGCCCGCCATACTTACTCTCTCTGTCTATCCATACTAGAGCAGAGGCCCGCTATACTTACTCTTTTTATCTATTTATACTAGATACCCCTCTAACCTAAACCTAAATAGGAAGTAGAATAAGGGCTTTTATAACGCCTTATAGTTGCCTGTAAAGAATAACTTACGGTTAGGCCTACCTAGGATACCGGCTTCTTTACCTATATAGAATCTAAACCAACTAGAATAAGGTTAAAGCTTACTTATAAAGAAATACTAGTCTCCGCTGTGGCTGTTAATCCTATACTATGCCTTTTTATGCTGTTATACCTAAACCCCTAGCTCCTGGAGGAGGCGGCAGCGGCCCCTTTAAAAGAAGAGACTGAGGGGGAGGAGGTAGCGACTATAAGCCTCTCTAGAACTTGCGACGCTTTAATAGACTGCACCCGCCGGAGTGGGCCGCCATATAATAGCGAGCATAGGCGTTACCGGGCCTGCTTACCTACTAGGAACCCTTTCTAGAGTAGGCCTAGCACTCCTTATCCCTTGCTTGGCAAGCTAAGTACTAATTCTCTCCCATAAGCTGCTTACTTAGCTCCGTCTCCATAATCCTTCTAATATAAGAGGTGTTCTTGGCGCCTACTAACGCCGGGAGGTCTGACCACCATTTGCCCGCGACCGCAGGTATATAGTTAACAGTGGCCTTCCTATAGAGGGCCCAGTTCTATAGAAGCCGCTGTTAGTCCGCCCGCTAGGCGGCCGCGAAGCCAGCCTAAGCAAGGGGCAGCGGCGGGGCCGCGAGCAGCAGTAGCGGTGGTGGTAGTGGTGGTGGTGGTAATGGTAGAGGAGGAGGTAGTGGTAATGGTAATAGTGATCTATATACTATATTAGCTAACGTTTAAGACATAAGGCATTGCAAAATATATGGTAGATTAGGCTACTAGCTAATATTGTTATTATTATTGTTATTATTGTCGCTGCCAAGAGGCAGCACGGGAGAGGGATAGGAGACTGGGACCAGGATAGGAGGAGCGCGAGCGTAGTAAGGGTAAGGAGGGCTATAGAATTGGTTAGTAAACCGCCTCTCTAAATAGGGAAGTAGTTAAAAGCTTAGGTTAATTTACTAAAGCTTTAGTTAACTACTTAGCATAGGAAAATACCTATAGAGGACGCCGGATATGACCCAAACGTAGGGCTCCAGGATAGAGAGTAGAGGTAGCGGCGAGAATGGCCTTTTTACTAATTAGAAAGTTTACTGGGTGTGAAAGCACCCAGACTATAGGGGGAGTTATTATAAACAATTTTTAAAAAAAATTATTGGTGTTGGTGTTATAGAGAGAAATGGGGGGTGTAGATAACTGTAAGTACTAGCTTATCTACTTTACCTTTATAGATATTTACTACAATCTAACACTTATTTACCTTACATTATTAATTAAGTCACTAGTATAAAACTTCTAAAAACTCCTGTGAACTTCTAGACTAATTAGAAGACTCCTATAAACTCCTAAGCTAATTAGAACACATTATAATATTTTAAGCAGAGGTTGTAGGTTAATAGGTCCTACTAACTCCTACTAACTCCTGCTAACTTCTGCTGACTTCTACTAACTCCTGCCAACTCCTAGACTAATTAGAACGCGCTATTATATAAAACCCTAAGCTATCTCTATCTATAATTCTATAAGGAAATTCTCTTTACCCTTTAGTGTTGCTTTCCTAACACGCCTAGATCTAGTTTTTGGAGTAAATATAAGTACTGCATCTATATTTGTATCCCTCTCCTATATAACTGTCTAACGTTTAGTAGGCGAGTCCCTTTGGTTACTGGCTTGTCTTTTTTAGCTAGGCGTTAAGACCACCTACAACCGGGATGTAGCTGGAATGATGGGCTGAGAATTAAGAATAGCTATGACTTAAGAATTAATAATAGCAATGACTTGAGAATTAAGACCGGCCGTATCTTAGGAGTTAAGAACTGCGGCATCCTAAGTGTTAGAAGCAGCGACATCCTAAAAGCCTACAGTGGACGTACTATACGTTATAGGCGTAGAGATTAGTTTCCGAATATCCTTAAGTACCTACGCCGCGCGTTTAATACCCTCTAGTATGGCCGGAAGTGGAGTACTAGGTAGAAAGCCTAGTGCGCTAATCCTACTAGTGACCTAACTTCTAAGTAGCGAAGCTGGTAAGTCTACTACGCTCTATACTACCTCCTGTATAGCAATCTGGACGGCAAGGCTATCGTCCCGTCGCCGAACGTGCGTAGTATACTCCGCCGGTGTGGACGGCTGCTCTAGCAACTTGTGTACTACTAAAGCCCTACCCTAAGCATCTTTTGCCTGTCTCTACGCTAGATTATTCTTATGGGTACTCCTAACTGCCTTTACTATACTTTTTAGTTGCTTAATTAACTGATTGCTATAGGTATCGCGATGTCACTATAAGATAAGTAGAGGAGCTATACTTTCTAGGGAATCTATTATAAGTGTCTCCCAGAAGGTATTAGGTGTTTTCCTATTATATAGATGTATAAGCTGCCAGCGATACTTCTCTTCTATAAATGCAGACGATGGTATAGGGAAGCGTTAATATTTGCTAGCGTATATTAACTCTACCTACTTAACAGCCCAATTATTAATAAACCCTAATATAATATTAGGCTGAGTGCTAGCCCTTAGCCGACAAAGTAGTGCTAGTACTTTAGGGGCTAATATAAACTTAGGAAATAGTAAAGGGTTGTATTAATTACAGTACTAATTAGCTAGCGCGTAAATAATATGGTTTAAGACTGCTAGTGGTAACCTATCCTCTTCTAGGAAGGTAAGGAAGGCCTTTTAATAATATTTACTGTTTACTATATTCTTCTATTTAGCTAATAGCTTCTTGCAACTAGCTATTTTAGCCCTTATCTAGAACGGAAGGTCACTATTAGCTATAGGTATAGAATTGTGACTTGCGGCAGATTTCTTCAAGGTAATACTCTCTGCATCGCTAATGTCGCTAGGTGTGGTACTCTAGATAAGTTTACTCTGTCTATGTCTGGTAGGTAAGCTATTGCGTCCTCTTTGAGGCGCCTAGGTTGGCGGCTCTATACGCGGTAGTAGTGGTTTCCGTCCTAGCTTATTCACCCCCTCTATATTAAATGCCTAGTATGGTAGGAAGATATAACCTATACTAGTGTAACCCCCCCCCTTATCCGCCTTAACCAATTTGCTGCCACGCATCGCCTAGGCTATTTATAATTAGAAACCTCTAAATAATTATATGCTTAACATCTGCGACATTTATGCCTATGCTAAGTAAGGTTATAGCTATTATAATTTAGATAATAGAGAAAGGCTTCTTAAACTCTATATACCGCTAGTTGCGATTATACTCTTGTATAGTAGCGGTAAACTCCTGGATTACGCTACTAATATAAAAGGCCTTATTGTTGTTGTTGGTCCCCTTTATATACGCCTTAGACTTTTAAAGTAGCATATTTTGGAGGTACTCTGCTGCCTGTCAAATAGATGTTTGACTATTAATAAAGACTATTGTCTTTGGTATCTGTTTAGGTGTAGGTACTCTATTATTGTTTATATAGTTATCTAATAGAAAGTATAGGTTTTCCTATAAGTCTACCTTTTCTTTAGGAGTTGGTTGTATATATATAGACACATCTAGACAATTAATAGATGTTCTTATAATCTTAGTTTGGTATAGATAATAGCTAACTGCTTAGAACCTAGCATACGATAGGACTAGTTTCTCTGCCTTCTTATTAAGAGTTGTAGAATAGGCAAACTAGACTATACTTGGGCAGAGGATTATCCGCAGCTTACCTAGTATTAAGTAGGCCGGTTAAAAGCCTTCCTATTTCTTTATAAGATAATATTTATTAATTGCAACTAGCCTAATCTAAGACTGCAACTCTGGCTCCTTTAAGGCATTTTGGAATAACTTTGTTAACGCCTACTTAGGTTTAAGAAGTATATATATATACGTCTCCTCCCGGATCTTTATAATTAGAGACTTCTCCTAACTTCTTATCTTAGCGTTAATAAGAACTGGATAAGAGCTATCTATTTTCTTAATATTATCTAGCTGTTTATCGCCTAGTTTATTTAACAGGATTATCTAAATAGTAATCTTCCCTGTAAGGACAGAATATATATAAAAGATTAGGCTTTTACCAAAGCCTATATGGGTAATAAGAAGAGTGTTACCTTTTCTAAATATAAGCTAATGCAGAGTGCGTACCTACTTGTTGCGCGGCTTAAAGTTATTAAGCTATAGGTAGGTCTGAAGCATAATTTGCTGAAGGTAGAGGTTAATAACCTTATACTGGAACGGTATATTCTCCGTATGCCCTGCCTGCTGGATAACTAATAGTAATTCTTCTACGCTTAGTTTTTAAATTAACTGGAGAGTCTCTGGGATAGAACCATGATTAGCTAACGTCTGTGATATAGGCGGCTCCACTGCCCTACCCTAAGCTCTATGCTATTAATTCCGGCGATCTATATTCCCACTATCTATCTTCTTCTTTTTTCTTTTAAATCTCGCTATCTAATTAGCCTAGGAGTTTATAGAAGTTTATAGGAGCTTATCTAATTAGCCTAAAAGTTTGTAGGAGTTTGTAAGAGTCTCTAAGAGAGTATACCTAGCCGATAACACACTATAAATATTATATAGGTGTAGTAAATTTAGATAAGCTGTTTATAATAGAGTATAAGAGGCACCTTGGGAAGTTTTAGGGTAAATAGAGGTATGGTGGTAGAGTATAGTTGCTATATTAATAAGGTTAGTTAGGTTAGCCTAGCTTTAGAAAACGCGTTTTTAAACTTTAAGGCTGTACTTTAACCCCTAATACAGTGGTTAGCTAGCTACATTAATTAAAATATACTAGTAGAGGAGGTTATAATTTAATTACATCGCGAACTATAGCCGTAGCTGCTAGATTGACCCTGTTATAGTTACTTAAAGTTAACACGCATTGGAAATCTGGCCTAGCTTATAGTAAACACGCGCCTATAATCTCTTAGACGCTTCGCAGAGGAATTTAGGGGGGGTGTAGGGGTCTTGGGGGTAGCGCGACGTTCTATTGGCTTAGGAGTTCGCAGGAGTTAGTGCGCGCCGCTAATTGGCTCAGGAGTTCGCACGAGTTGGCAGAGTGGGGCTGTGGCAAGAGAGTGGGGCCATGCAACGCCACAAATTCCTCGGAGAAGCAGCTGAGGCACCTGAGATAAGTCTGAACAAGGTTTCGCAATGCAGTTGCACGCGATCACGTGAGCTAAGCGAGCTTAGGAAATCCATTAAATCCTACCTGTAGAATAGGAGAATTAATCAAGCATTAATTAAATCAGTTACTACCCCTACACTATTACAATAGCAATACGTATTACCGGAAGTGATACCAATACTGATTAGTAATTACAGATCAGGAGACATATTATTTATAAAGAGAGACGAGCTCAATTAGTCCCTGCTTGCAGGCCTCTACCAAACCCGTTTGCTAAGGAGCATCAGTTAATGTGTATCTAAAGAACCAACCCCCTAATAGGCCCTTAATTCTTTATATATAGTCCTTAGGTACTTAAAAAACCGACCCCTTAATAGGCCCTTAGTTTGCGTCTATTACGCACTCTAAAAGGCGTTAGGTACTTAAGGAACCAACCCCCTAATAGGCCCTTAGTTTTGTATTTATCACGCGTTTTAGAACCTAAAGAAATTAAACTCAATAAGACAAAGAACCTTAGTTCGCGTCCATTACGCGTTTTAAACCCTACTACCATTACACAAACTTACCCGTTATCACAAGAACCACTATAACGGAAATTAGGCAACAAGTTAGAGAAGGACAGAAGAAGTGGGGCAGAGGAATTGATATAGACTCCAATAATATCAATATCACAGACATTGATGACTTTATACAGTTTAAGACCTTAGAATATAAAGTCTATAACTTTAAAGATAATAAACTATAGGAAGCCTATAAGGAAGATTTCTAGAACTTTATAGTACAGACCTTTAAGAACTAGATATATATTAGAAAGCTCCGAATACTCCTACGGACTAACGGCGTATGGGTAAGGAAGTATAGGAACGCCATAGTTCCCAAATCGCTATTTAATACCCTATAAGAAGAAGAACCTATAGAGTGGACTAAGCTTAAGATTAAAGAGTATACAGTAGCCAGAGGGAAGTTTAATTTAGGACGAATTGACTACCTCCTTAAGAACAACTTTGCTAGCACTAGTACCAGTACTAGTACTACCGAAAACCCAATCTTAAGAACTACCATTAAAACCTTAACCTTAACCTTACCAACCCTATAACCCATCTTGCCTATACAACCTATCCCGTTAGTACAACCTATCTTATTAATACAACCCAACTCGTCAAACCAGGGTTTTGGTAAGGAGTTAACAAACCTCGCGAAGATGTACACAGAAGACAACAAGTACAGTAGAGAAGATGACAACTTTGACTTTAAACTTACTATCTTCCATAACCTCTATAGCAGAGCTGATATGCCCTAAGAAGCCAAGGTTAAAGCCTACCCTATAATACTACGCGGCTTAGCGCTTGACCACTACTATACTAACCTTAAAAACGTTAGTCTAACCCTTTTATTCAACCAAATCTGTGACGCTATATGCAACTACTTCAAGGGACCTAAGTATAGGCGTGGTATACTAGGGCAATGGAACTTAACAACCTTAAGGTCTATAATAAGCAAAGGCGAGAATACTGGAAAATTAACCCTAGACTATCTGCAATTGCTTATTAAAGAACTAAGACACCTCCAGCATGGTCTTAACCCAGACTTATATACTAACAAGTTCCTCTATAATAAACTTATTAACGCTTGCCAGGAGCTACCAGCTTATTAATATACCTGCTTTAAACCTTCTAACAGCCTAACTAGCTTAATTAATAACCTGCAATCTTCTATTATAACTTTTAAAAAGTTAAATAATAAGAACCCTTAAGCTTTCTTTACTAACCGCCGTTACCATAAGCAGTACCCCTAACTACTATCTTAACCGTATAACAGACTACCTAACTAATATACACTACCTAAAAAGCGCTGCTTTGTCTGCTATAAAGAAGGTTATTAGTTATCCAAACACTTAAGAGAAGAATGTAATAAATTAAAGAAGAAGTTTAAGGACAGATTCAACCGCCGCTTTAATAAATATGCTAAGCAGTATATTACTAAGTATAAGGAAACAGATCACAATAATAAACTTAACTTGTGTCACGGAGTGAGTACAAGTGGTGATAATATATAGCGAAGTAGATATTATTAAGCTATGTACATAAACTGTGTGATGAAGTCAAGACGTTGCGTAAGGAGAGAAGGTAAGGAAACGGGAAGAAAGGGTATATATCGCTAGTTTGGTTGCTTGGTCGACACGTGTATAGAGCAGAATAGGATTCGAGTAGCGGTCCTAGCAGAACTTGGTAGGATTTGGTGGACTTGGCAGAATATAGCAGAATGCGGCAGATTGCCGTTAGATTGCCGTAGATTACCGTTAGATTGCCGTCTCGTGGTTAGTCTCTTCTTGCTGCGTAGGTAGAAACAGGTAGACGTATATAAGGTATTACGGAGGAGTCCTATAATAGTACCCCCCTTTTAAACTCGAGCTTCTGCAAGATGGGGCTAAGGTAGTTCTAGGTAGAGTTCGTGAAAGTCTTCTATAGCTTATATAAGTCCTACAGAGTTAACGGGTTCCTATAAGGGCTTAGTAAAGCCTCTCTATTTTATAAGATATATATATTTACGTTTCTGTTTATTATACTTAATATTATTAACTCTTTTAACAAGGTATTTATCCTTACCATCCACTTTAACTAGTGGGGGAGGGTCTTAGATCTGTCTAGGTAGGGCGTCTAATATAGGGGCGGCAGGGCGGAGGACTGACGTATGGAATATAGGGTGGATTTTAACCATATTAGGGAGCTTCAGTTGGTAGGTATAAGAAGAGACAACTTTTTTAACCTTATAAGGGCCGGCGTTCTTCTAGTTAAGTTTCTTAGTAGGTTATTTTATGTTTAGATTTCTTACGTCTAGCTAAACAAAGTCACTAATTTGGTAAGCTAGTGCTAGGGTTTGGTTCTTATTTGCTATAGCTTTATAGACAGACTAGGCCCATGTTATTTTATTAGTAAGGAACTCTTATAGTTCTTCTATCTTCTTTATAAATTTATTTACTTCTGCAACTTATAAGGCATAATAAGCTAGGCAAGAAACATTACTAAAGGGTTTAAAACCCATTTATAGGTACTAGCCGTAATTAGCTAGGAATAGAAAAACCTTTATAGTTTCTAAGACGGAGTTATTTGTAGTAAACTTAGTAAATATAAGCCAGTCTATCTAGTCGTCCTATAAATACGACGTGTATATCCAAATATACTATTCCATTATAGCATTTGCACGTTCTATTTAACCGTCTGTTTCTGGGTAATATGCCGTAGACAACAGCGCTTTAATATAGAGTTGGGTAGTTAGTTCTTCCTAGAACGCCAAGACAAACTAATAGCCTCTATTAGAGACGATTATTTTAGGAAGTCTATAGAGTTTCCATATATAATCTAGGAACAGTTGGGCAACGGCAGGTATTAACATATTAGGGCAGGCAATTAAGTATCTTATTTTGGATAGTCGGTCTATAACTACCATAATGTTTACACAGCCTTTACTTATGGGGAGATTAACAACAAAGTTAATTAAAATATCCTTCTATCTTTAGTCCGGAACAGGCAGTGGCTTTAGAAAGCCGTTGTACTTCTTATGCAAGGCTTTAGCTCGTTGGCAGGTATAATAGCTGGAGATATACCTTCGTGTCGTATTGTATATGTTTAGCTAGTAGTACTCCTGTTAGAGTAGCTCTAGGGTTTTTCCTTGGCCTAGGTGGCCGGCTACTGGTAAATTATATATATATTTGAGGAGCTTGAGCTTAAGTTTGTCATAGTTAAGTATAACTAGGTAGTTCTAGTAGTATAAGCGTTCTCCGTAAGCTTTATATTTACTTAGAGAGATCTTTTTGGAGCGTCTAACGCCATTTTAAATTAACTTAAGTGTCTCTTGGATAAACTTATTATTTAGGTATTTATTAACTATAATCTACTTAATTAATTAATTAGTCATTTTAAGGATATATACTATAAGGTCTTTAGCTAGGGGATTAAATAATTTAGGGCGAAGCAGCGTTTAATTGCGGTAGGCGCGCGCTTCTTCCTATACTGTTATATCTTGTGAACGTTAAGTTAGGGCATTAGGTTTTTAACCTTAAACGCCTAGGCGGTACATAATTGAGAATTGGAAATAAGATAGATATTCTAACCAGCAGGCTTAATAATAACTTAGCTATTTCATGGTTATAAAGTACTATAGATTCTTATAGTTGCTAAGAACCTTAATTAGAAATCCAGCGCCTTCTAGTTTAGGTCGCCATTGTTTAAAACATCTAATAATAGCTAATAATTCCTTATTATAGATCTTATAGTTATATTCGGCTGGACTTAATTATTTTAAGAAGTATGCTACTAGATATAGTACTCCTTCCTTATTATACTAAGACAGAATGCCTCTAGTAATGTAGTTAGATAAATCAGCTTCTATAACACTCTTTTAGTTTGGGTTAAAGTGTTGGAGTATAGGTGCGGTGGTGAATATAACTTTTAGATAGGTAAAGGCCTTCTTACATTCCTTATTAAAGATAAAGGCTTTATCCTTTTGTGTTAGAGCCACAAGAGGTAAAACTAGGGCGGAGAAGTTATTAATAAACCGTTAGTAGAAATTAGCAAATCCTATAAAGGCTCTTATATCCTTAACGTTCTTAGGTTCTTACTAGTTTACAATTACTTTAATCTTCTTTAGGTCTATTTATATGCCGTCTATAGAGATAATAAGTCCAAGGTATAGAACTTCCGTTTTATAAAACTTGCATTTATCTATATCTAATTGTAGTCTAGCTCTACGTAGGGCTTCTAAGACAAGGTCAACGTATTTCTTATATTTAGCCAGGTTATTACTATATACTAGAATATCGTCAATATAAGCAGTATAGAAAACGTCCAGGTAAGGTTGTAAGGTATTATTTATAAAGTGTTAGAATAAACTTGGGGCATTTATAAGGCTAAACGGCGTTACTAAGTATTCAAACAGTCTATATCTAGTACGGAATGCGGTAAGCCATTTATCTCCTTTTATAATATAGAGGCGGTTAAATACGTAAATAAGGTCAAGTTTTGTATAGTAGCGAGCCTTACTTAATCGGTTTAGTGTCTCTTAAATTAACAGGAGCGGGTACTAATTCTTAATGGTAATAGCGTTAAGAGCTTAGTAGTCTATACAGAAGCGTAGACCGCCGCTAGGTTTCTTAACAAAGATTATAGGTATAGCTATAGGCGAAGAGCTTACTCTAATAAATCCTTTACTTAGGTGTTCGTCTAAGTACTTTTATAGTACTTAGAGTTCGTTTTGGGATATTCCGTACAAGGGTCTAAATCCTGGCTGTTTTCCTTCTTTAAGTACGATCTTATGGTCGTATGGTTAGTGTTCTACTAGTTTATCAGCTTCCTTTCGTGAAAATACTTCTAGGTTGTTATAGTGGCATACTAGTACTTTTATGGCAGGGTTGGTGTGTTTCTTTAGTGCTAAGGCCTTTTTAATATCGGCCATTGTAACAGCAAAGATTGTATATTTAGGTTTCTTAGCGAGTTATGCTAATAGGGTAGCTCCAATTATATAGATATCTAAGGTATTAAGTAAACTTAGATTATTCTTAGTTTCTTATATAGTTTCTTGTTTAGGTTTAAGTTTAGTATTAGGTATGGAGTTAGTATTAGATTTAGGTTTAGGTTCTTTAAGTATCCTTTTTATAGTAGAGTACTAGTTCTTTTAGTACTTTTATATATTAAGCTTAAGCTTCTGCTTAGTTTGGGGTGTAGCAGTTAGAGTTAGTTTGTATAGTTATATATTATTTTCAGGTTCTTGGTGGATGTCGGTAGAAATCTTAGACTAGTAGATCTTAGTAAATTTTCTAGATTTTAGTTTAGGGTCTAAGCAGTAGGTTATAAGACACTTCTGCTTATAATAGGAGGCGGTAAATAGAAGCTTAAGGTTGTCCCAATTAATGGTTACCTTATGTAGCTTCATCTAGGGTTGTTTAAGGATTACTAAGTAACCTAGGGTGGTAACAAAAAACCTAATTAGTTCTTTATAATTCAGGTATTAGAGTCTTAGGAATACTACATAGGTAATACAGCCTAAGATAGTGCGTTTGCTATTAAATCCAAATACGTTAATATGCTGGTTAAGGGGGGTTAGAGTAAAACCATTATCTTATATAAAGATCTTATTAATAAATCCTGTGCCGCTGGCTCCTGTATTAATTAGGACTTAAGCATTAACCTATTAATTATTCTGCCGAAGATAATAGTTAACGGTTATACTATAATCCTAAGAGTTAGAGTTTATAACATCTAAAGCATTTAACGAGATCCTAAGGCAGCGCCGTCCCGGAGAGCGACTTAGCTCTAGGACCTTCCTTTTAGAGGTAATCGGGGTGGAGTTCTTATAGCATATCAGTTATAGCTTCGTCCTTATAAGTAGTGCTTACTAGATGCGGGGCTGGAACCAGGTAGAGATTGGGGACGGTAACTAGAGGATTAATACGGTAAACGGCTGCTAGTATTAGCCATTTGTAATTCGCGTTAGGGCAGGGGGACGGAGTAGTAGTTAAAGAGGTAGGAGCTACTTCTACACTTAAAACAGAGGCTTAGCTTAATGCGTCGTTCTTATTTAGAGGACCCTAGTAGGGTATATTCTAGGGTTCCAGTGTTAATATCCATGGCATTAGGGTGCTTAGGCTAAGATAATAGCTTAGTAGATGTTCGCGGGGTTGTCATATTATATTAAGGAGCAGACTTCAGTGTCAGACGTAGTATATTATTATACCGTTTATTAATAACGTTTGCGCAGGCGTTAAGGGCTCCCGGTAGGTCTATACCTATTAGGGAGGTTTTTAGTTTAGGACTTAGGGATTTAATAAGGCTGTTAATTAGTGCGGAGTCGTTCCAGCCTGTTTCTTTTGCGTAACGGTTAAATTTAGAGAAGTATACTAGAAAGCTTTTTATTCCTTAAGTTATGTAGTTTATCTTTCTCTAAGTAGTAGCTTAGCGGTTTAGGTCACTATATATGGCTTTAAGAAGTACAATTAGGCTTAGTACTGAGTTCGGTTAAAGAGGTTTAATAAGGTCAGCTACATCTCCTCCTAGTTAACTTAGGGCATAACAAAGTCGGTTAGCTTTAGTTAGGTAGCAGTTAGCGTTACTAGTTAGCTTATTTTTAAACCAGCTTAGAAACAATTAGAGTTCTTATTGTTTACTAGTAAATATTAGAGGGTCTAGTAATCGTTTAGATTGTTATAGTGCAGTAGTTAGTTCTACTAGTAGGATAACTATTGCTGGTTTAGGGCTTATGTTCCGCGTATTGGCTTCTAGTAATAGCAACCAGTCTTAAGGGCTTAGCGTGAACATCTTAAGGGTGCGGATTTCTTCTTAGAGGGCCTTAATTATTTTCTAGTACCGTGCTTCTTGTTTAGCTTGCTATTAAGCTATAGCAGCTTAGTTTTGTGCGAGGGCGTCTATAAAGGACTTTTATATATCTGCCAATTGTTCCTGGAGTGCGGATATAATGTTGGCGGCCGTTATAGGGGCTTTGAGGTCGTTCTGCATTTTAAATAGGGCGGGGCGGAGTATAGGTTTTAACGCAATATAGTATCACGGAGTAAGTATAAGTGGTAATAATATATAGCGAAGTAGATATTATTAAGCTATATATATAAACTGTGTAATAAAGTTAAGACGTTGCGTAAGGAGAGAAGGTAAGGAAATGGGAAGAAAGGGTATATATCGCTAGTTTAGTTGCTTGGTTGACACATATATAGAGCAGAATAGGATTTGAGTAGCGGTCCTGGCAGAACTTGGCAGGATTTGGTGGACTTGGCAGAATATAGCAGAATGCGGTAGATTGCCGTCAGATTGCCGTAGATTACCGTTAGATTGCCGTCTTGTGGTCGGTCTCTTCTTGCTGCGTAGGTGGAAACAGGTGGACGTGTATAAGGTGTTATAGAGGAGTCCTATAACAACTTGAAATCTATTAACGACGCAATAAAAGCTCTTATAATTAATATTAAGTTACTACTGGCATCTCTAACTTAGGAATAGACCAAACTGTTTCTTACCTCTTTTAGAACAATATAGTATAAAGGAGCCATCAATACTATAACTAACTTAGCGGATCAATTCTTTACCTATATAATTACTAGTATCAACCTAACTGCTTACTATAATAATGACTTAGACCCATTTACCTATATTACTACTAGCTAATACACTCCTAACGAGTTTTATAGAGTAATAATTAATATAGAAGCCTTAAAGAGATTAACAGTAGGTTATAGACAATACCTTATATATGAGAAGACCCATAACACCGTTATTGATACCTCAAAGGCCGGCGCTATTAACGTCTAGTTTAGCATTGGCTCTACCTCTTTTATTAGCTCTGTTATAGTCAATATACCAGTTGGCAATATTAAGTTTTATATTATAAAGGCTAATATACCCTTCCTACTATGTCTCGTAGATATGGATATACTAAAGGTCTATTACAATAACCTTAAGAATATCCTAGTTACCCTAACAAAATCGGTACTAGTGGTTCGCTAATTCGGTTACCCCTTCTTATTATAGGAAGAGTTACTACGGTCATTTATAACCTACTTATTTAATTAAAACCCCTACTACCTAACCACTGCTAAACTCCGCTGACTCCACCGCCACTTTAGATATCTATTAGTAGACAAGCTATATAAGGTACTAGAACACTCTAGCCACAATAACATTAATAAGCAGGTTATTAACTACCTCACTAAGTACTATTTCTACTGCCAAAAATACAGCAAATCCCCTAGATGGTTTAAGTTCATATTATAAAAAGACTAAGATTCCAATTTTAACCATTCTATTTTTATTAACATTATGTATATTAATAGAAACCCTATCCTCTATATTATTAATAAAGCTACCAGATTTTAAGCCATAAGATAGCTATGCAATATCTCCACAAAGCATACCTAGGACACCCTACAACTATGCTAGATTAATACCTATATTGGACTACCTAACTATATCACCTACTGTAACGGGACTAGCCCAGTTACAGTAGAAATGTCTTGGTAAAACACTCAACAGATAAATTCCAACGCTTTGATCAAATTCTGCCAAATTCTGCCAAGTCGATCGAATTCTACCGAATTCTGCCAGCTTGATCGACTTCTGCCAAGTTCTACCAGATCAATCGAATTCTACCAAAGTCCGTCCGCGTGCGCATGTGCGTACGCATCAACCAAGACCCCTAACTATTTAATTACAAGATTCTCTGGTTATTCCTTTCTCTTCTTTACACAACGTCTTGTTCTCTGCAAGAGCTATATACCCTTAGATTTAGATAGAATTTATATTATTCCTTCAAATCTTCCTTAAAGCCTCTTCGCGCCCTTATATTACATTGCGTCAATACCACTACCCTTGAAATGGCAAACGAACTCGAATCCGCCACGTCAACTATTATGGCCCTAGTTAGGGAACAAATGACTATAATACAATAGTCCTTTATAGATGCCTTAGCCCAGTAACGAGCTATACTAGAAGCCTAGTATTAGCAATTAATTAAAGTAATATATAAAGAACTCTACGACGCCAAAGTACTCGCGTTAGAAACCCTAACAGCAACACCTATAAACGAGATTGAGATAACTGTATACGAACCTAGCCCGTTAAATTCAAACCCTAAACTAGTAATAGTAACTTAACCTATACCTATAACAAACCTAGTACCTACCACGAAATCAGAAAAGCTTCCTAACCCTTTAATGTTTAATAGAAATTAAAATAACCTGCATCCCTTTATAACTAAGCTCCGTCTTAAACTTTTAATAAACTATAACCGATACCCTACTAAAGCTAGTAAGATTAGCTACGGGATATCTCGTTTAAACAAAGACGCTGCACAAACTATGGACCCATTCTTCCATAACAGTACCTTCGTTAATTTTAAAACCTTTATCTCTCTGTTAGAACGAATGTACGATAACGCCAGCCATAAATACACCGCTATTACCAAACTTAAAAACCTATAATAACGGAACCAAGAATTTACCAACTTCTTTTCGGAATTTTTAGGCCTTATTAGCAAACTAGATTGGAATAAAGCCGCTAAAGTTGCTGCTTTTTAACGAGCTATTTCGGATAAAATTAGAGTATAGTTAGTAGGCAGGGAACTGCTAAAGGACCTACCCGAATTTGCTACAATATATTAACGAATTAATAAGGACCTTTAATATAACAAATAGACTCGTTCCCTAAAGCCAACCACACCTTATATTTAAGACTCCATGAAACCAACATATACCCCAAAATGCGACCCTTCTCCGAAACCTACGCACGACCCTATGGACCTCGACGCCACTCGATCCTACGCACCCTTAGGAACCGACGAACGAAGAACTCAAGCCATAAATAGAGAATGCTTCGGATATAGTAGAAAAGGACATATCCAAAGGAATTACCAAACTCACCCTTTTAAAAAAGTCCGCTGTAGTTTCTCCCGGTCTTTAAATCGCACCCACTCCTTAAATCGCACTCGTTCTTTAAGCTATACTCGCTTCTTAACTTATACTTATTCTATAAATCATACCTGGTTGTCACAAAGCATCTTATCTTCGGCTAACTTAGAAAACGAATCATCCTAGGGCTAAGTCGCGCCTTAGGATAAGAAGTGGAAGAGTATAAGTGTCTAGGCTCTTCCAGCGCTAATATACAACACGACTCCCTTAATATACTTAGCGAAATTCAAATACTTAGAAAATAGAAGGAGGTATAAATCCTTATAGATAGCGGAGCCACTAGTATAGGCTTTATTAATACAAACTACGCAAAAACCTAACGCCTAAATTTAAAGAAACTTAATAAGCCCTAAGGCCTATAAGGCTTTAACGGCAAACCCTTAATATATAGCGAATTAACGCACTACGCTCTTATAAAAATGCGGATAGGCAAATACCTTAAATACGTTTCCTTATTTATAACACCCCTAAAGCAATATAAGATAATACTTGGACATAGATAGCTAAAACGACACAACCCTTTAATTAGCTAGGTTAAAGAAACACTAAAATTCTGCATAACCTACTGCCGAAGTTATTACTTAAAACACTACCTGCCCTATAAACATGCACAAGATTATTTAAATTTAATATAATATAAACTACCCCTACTACGGACCCTAAACCAAAACGATAAGGCTATAACTGCCAATTATAGTAAAAAATGCGAAGACGTTACACCGAAACCTCTTAAAATTCGTATAATACAAGCCGCACCTTTTGTTTTGTTAGCATAAAAATAAGACCACAAAATCTTTGCTATAACTATAGAAGATATTAAGAAAGCACTAGAACTAAAGTAATATATTAACCCTTAACCTCTTATACCTAAAGAGTACCACGATCTAATTAACGAGTTTAAGAAAAGATTTGCAGACCAACTACCCCCGCATTAGGATGTACACGATTTTAAGATAGAACTTGAACCTAATATAACACTAAAGTTCGGACCGCTATACGGTATATTACGAGAAGAACTACTTATGATATAATAATACCTTAATAAGCATCTAGAAAAAGGATTTATTTGCCCTAGTTAATCTCCATTCGCCTTACCTATACTATTCATTAAAAAGCTAGGAGGAGGCTTAAGATTCTATATTAATTATTAAGCTTTAAACGTAATTATGATTTGAAACTAATATCCAATCCCCTTAATCTAAGAGACGCTTGACCGCCTAGTAAAGGCACAATATTTTACAAAGCTTAATATAGTTGCCGCCTTTAATCGAATTTGTGTCTAAGAAGGAGATAAAAAATACACAGCCTTTTATATACAATGGGGACTCTTCAAATACCTAGTAATACCGTTTAGTGTAAAGAATAGTCCTAGAACGTTTCAGTAATACATTAACAATATACTTCGTAAATTCCTTAATATATTTGTTACCGCGTATATTAATAACATCTTAATTTACTTATCTTCGCTTTCTAAACATTGGAAGTATATCTAAATGGTCCTTAAACGCCTACAAGATGCGGGTTTATAATGCGATATTAAGAAATATAAGTTCTATGCGTCTAAAGTTATGTACCTAGGCCTGATTATATCCCGCAATAGAATTAAAATGGACCCTAAGAAGGTCGCTGTAATTATAAACTAGGGAAGCCCTAGTAACGTATAAGATATTTAAGGATTTCTAGAATTTACAAATTTCTACTATTAATTTATTAACCACTTCTTAAAAATTGCCCAACTGCTAGTAAACCTAACAAAGAAGAACATAAAATTTAAATAGACTGCTAGATACAAAAAAGCTTTTAATAATTTAAAATAACGCTTTATAACCGCCCTAATTCTTACCCACTTCGACCCTAACCTTAAATGTGTAGTTAAAACAGACTCGTCTGATTATGCCCTAGGGGGAGTATTATCGTAATATGATAAGAATAGTAAGCTATATCTAGTAGCCTTCCTCTTCTAAAAGCTCGCCCCTGCCGAATCGAACTATGAGATATATAATAAGGAACTACTTGTAATTGTTAGATGCTTTAAACAATGGCGTTTAAAACTTAAAGGATTGCTGTTCCTAATACACGTATTAACAGACTATAAAAACCTATAGTACTTTATAACTATAAAGCAGTTAACGTAGCGCCAAATTTATTAGGCCAAATACCTCTTATAATTTAACTTTAAGATTATGTACTAACCGGGCAAACTCAATTAGAAGCCTAATATATTAATATAACAGTTATAAGACTTACCTACGAACGCCTTAGACGAACGGATTATAAATTAATTATAGATTTTATTACCCCCTAAATGTTTTAAGAAACTATATCCTATGTTCCTAGATATGGAACTTAACAGAAACAAATTAGAAATTAATAAATAGGAAATAGAAATCGATAAGCTAATGGAATACAAATACAAGAACAACGCATAGATAGTAGATATAATAGGAGCAATTTAAACAGGAAAACGATAGTATAAAGATATTACACTCGCCGAATGCAAAATTCGTAATAATCGACTATACTATTAACAGAAAATGGTAGTCCCGAATTCCAAACCTTTGCGATTTAAGATACTTGAATTTATATACAACTCTCCTATAGTAGGACACCCTAGCCGTGCGAAGACGTATAAGATAGTTTAATAAGCGTATTACTAGCCTATAATGCACGGCTATATGTGAAAATACGTCCAAGTATACAGAACGTGTGTTCATAGAAAGACTTCTTATATAAAGAAATAAGGAGTACTCTAACCATTATCAATTCCAATGCAAAGATAGCGTGATATCTTAATTAACTTTATAGTAGATTTACCTAACAGCAACGGATTTATAAATATTATAATAGTAGTTAACTGCCTTATAAAAATGCGATATATGATTCCTATAGACTTAATCAATGTTATCTTAGTAGCTGAATGTTTTGTTAAACACGTCTTTAAGCTGCATAGACTCCCTAACTCAATAATATCCGACTATAGAAGCCAGTTTATTTTAGACTTTTAGTAAGCTCTATATAAACAATTAAGTATATAAACACAACTCTTGACTATATTTTATCTAGAGATAGATGGTTAAACCGAAATTGCAAACGTGATTATAGAATAATACTTATAAATGTACTACTCCTACCTGCAAGACGACTGGGAAAAATGGCTGCCTTTAGCTAAGTTTACTGCGAATAATACAATAAACATATTAATAGGCGTAACGCCGTTCTACGCAACCTACGGACAAAACCCTTAACTTGGATTTAAACCATAACCTAAAATTAACATAACAGAACCCACGATCAAACGGATCCAGTTAATTAACGCGTATAACTTCGCTAATTAAATAAAGCAGTTAACGGAACTATTATAAAGTAAATTAACGTACGCTTAAATGGTATAGGAATGGCATGCGAACAAAGAACGAGCTCCCGTATGGGACTTTAAGGAAGGTAATATGGCTTACCTAAATATACGAAACATACGGACTTAACGGCCCTTAAAGAAACTTAATTGGAAGTTTGCGGGCCCGTACTAAATTAAGAAGAAACTAAGCCCGTACGCCTATAAGCTTAAACTGCCAACTAAGATAAAAATACACCCGACGTTTTACGTAAGCTTATTGCAACCTTTAAAAGATAATCCTATAACTCGCAAAGTGCCGCCGCCACCTCCTGTAATAGTTAACAACGGCAATAGTTCTTACTTTATTAACTTAATTGATAATATACAATAGAAACCATAATCTAAACAATTTAAACTTCTTGTTAAGTGGGAAGGATATAAAACATAAACCTAGAAAACCTATAACTAGATTAAGGCCAACGCGCCTTCCCTAGTAAAAGAATTCTATAAAGACCATCCTTCGCGGCCTACTCTGGCTGGATGGACATGATATAAAGGTAAACAATTACCACCTAACATAAATACACAAAACACAATAGCAGGAAACTTAAAATTGAAAAGAACTTAAAATGCATCACAACGCTTATAACGCGATAAGTTATAAATTCTCAACTAAATTGAATTATTTTGGACCTTCGGCCAAAGGGGGGGGGTACTGTAACGGGACTAGCCCAGTTACAGTAGGAATGTCTCAGTGAAACACTCAATAGATAAATTCCGACGCTTTAATCAAATTCTGCTAAATTCTACCAAGTCGATCGAATTCTGCCGAATTCTGCCAGCTTGATCAACTTCTGCCAAGTTCTACCAGATCAATCGAATTCTACCAAAGTCCGTCCGCGTGCGCACGTGCGCACGCATCGACCAAGACCCCTAACTATTTAATTACAAGATTCTCTGGTTATTCCTTTCTCTTCTTTACGCAACGTCTTGTTCTCTGCGAGAGCTATATACCCTTAGATTTAGATAGAATTTATATTGTTCCTTTGAATCTTCCTTGAAGCCTCTTCGCGCCCTTACACCTACAATGCTAGGAAGAACTTCATAAGCAAGGAGTTCCAACAACACGCTACGGCAATAGCCATATTAACTAAGAGTGTCCCAGTAGAAGCTTACTGGTCTATTAGAATGGTAGAAAGAGCTTACCTAACCCTATGCCAAGCATACTAGATAATTATAGAGGAGCTATAGGACTTAGGAATTGCTAAGGAATTAGCTCTATAAATGGCAGTAAAAGCCACCAATAACACAGCTAGCCCAGACGGCTTAGTCCCAACACTACTTATCTTTAATGCCTACCCTTAAATAAGCAAACTTAACCTACCAGCACCCTCTATTATACAGCGAGCGGCAGCTATAAAGAAGGCAATAGAGGAGATTATAAGGATTAGGGCAAAGAAGCAAGTTAACAATACAATATACTAAACCAACAAAATGGTCTATCTGTCACCATAATCTACAACCTCCCCCTTAACTCAGAAGTACTTATATGGCACAAAGGCAATACTAAATAGAGCGGTAGATAGACTGGCCTATTTAAGTTACTTAGAATTAACAGAGAAATATATAAGGTATAGCTTCCCAGTAGACCTACTAATTTTAGGACCACAATAGTAAAGCCATACCTATAACCTAAACTAGAAGAACCTAATAAGGAACCAGAGGAGGAACTAACTAAGGAACTAATTAAGAAACTGACTAAGGAACTAACTAAGGAACTAACAGCTAGTGCACCCCCCCAAAGATTAAAACGGATATAATAATTGCTAACAAAGTCCTAACAAAACATCGCAGATATATTAATATTTATTAATAACAGCCTAACAAAACCTAATACTACAACCTTTAAGTATACCTTACCGTCATTTACAGAGTCTTAATATAAGGAGATAAACGGTTTACTTAAGAAAGGTGTCTTTAAGTTTATTAATACAGTAGACATCCCGGAAGGAGTTAGAATCTTTAACTCCCAGTTTATTAATAAGATTAAGAACGCCAGAACAGATAAGGCCTTTAAGAAGTCTAGACTAGTTATATAAGCCTATAATAACTATAGTGAAGATCTAGTTCTAATATAGTTACTAACCATTTAACGTATTAGCTAGAGAATTATCCTAGCACTTACGGCAACCCTATAGGGAAATAAAAGAAGACCAGCTTCTTTATACCTACGCGACATCTTATAAGCTTACGTATAGTCCAGTACCTACCTGAACAGAAACTTCTTTATACGCCTACTACCAGAACTCGGACTAAAAGATAGATTAATTCTAAGAGTTATTAAATCACTTTACGGTGTCCCGGAAGCTGGTAACTATTGATTTAATATATACCACCATCACCACCTTAATAAGCTATGGATGAACCAGTTAATATATAACCCCTGCCTATTATATACAACTAACAACAGCTTTGGAATTATAGGATTGCAGACTAATAATACACTATTCCTTACTAATAAAACCTTTGCGAAGGCCAAAGAAGTTAGGCTTTAGGAGGCAAAGTTTCTAGCAAAAGAAAGAGAGAAGCTTACACTAAATACCCCAATTAAGTTTAATGGAGGCTACATTAAGCAAGAAAAGGATTCAATAGCCCTTACCTAGAAATGTCAATGCCAGAACCTAAAGTTAATTACTATGAAGGCCATAGACCTAACTAGTTCCAGAGGGGAAGTCTATAAGGCAGTTACACTAAAGGACCAGTACGTTGCTTAGAGAGCAAGAGGAGCCTATATTGCCACAGTCTGCTAACTAGAAGCTGCCTTTAACCTCTTATTTGCAGCATAAGTTGTTAATCTAAAGGAGGATTACGCGAAGCAGCTTAATAAGCGACTATAGTAGCAGATTAATAACCCCTTAAGAGGGCTCCATTTTGTACAACTTAATATTAACAAAGACTCCCTTCAGTTAATAATCTTTATAGACTTATCTTTTGCGAACAACCAGGACCTCTCATCCCAAATTAGCTTTGTTATTATACTTATAGACAAAAACAATAAGGCTAATATCCTCTACTAGTTATCTATTAAATGCAAGCGGGTTACATAAAGCGTCCTAGCATCTAAACTATATGGAATAGCCCACGGATTTAACACTGGAGCTGCAATTAAAGCAACTATTAAGAAAATCCTACAACTTAAACGATTACTAGTTATCCTTTACACCAATTTAAAATCTCTATATAATTGCTTAGTTAAACTTAGGACAATATAAGAGAAACGACTTATGGTTAACCTAATATGTCTATAACAATTATACGAAAGAAGAGAAATAGCAGAGATTAAATAGATTAATGGAGGTAGTAATCCTACAGACGCCATAACAAAATTAAAGCCTTGCCAGGCGTTAAAGGACCTAATTAATATAAATATAATTAAGCTACAGGTCACCAAGTGGGTAGAGAGAAGAGAAGACGTAAAGATGCAAGGACAGCTACTAAGGCACTAGTAGTAAGCGAGCCAATAGCGATTTTCCATCCCAGGGATAGAAAATCGTGATTAGTCACTTTAACAACATGGCAGAATTTGGCAGAATTTAGCAGAATTTGGTGGAATATAGTAGAATTTTGGCAGAACTTAATGGAATTTAGTGGAATATGGCAGAATTTGGCAGAACTTAATGGAATCTGGCAGAATTTAGCAAGTGGCGCGCTTAGGCACCGTTACAAAACTAAATGCCCCTAGTGTCTAAATAAGGTTTCGCAATGCAGTTGCACGCAATCACGTGAGCTAAGCGAGCTCAGGAAATCCATTAAATTCCACCTGTAGAATAGGAGAATCAATCAAGCATTAATCAAATTAGTTACCACCCCTACACTATTGCAATAGCAATACGTATTACCGGAAGTGATACCGACACTGCCTTTAATATTAATGGTAGGACTATATATAATCTATTAAGGCTACTGGTAAATCGCCCCTTTAAGGAATTGCCTACTGCTAGTCTTATGCCTCTACAATAGGCTTTTAAGGATATTTACTATCTTATCCTTAATAAGAAATCTATAATTAGGCAAGTACATCTGGCCTAGATTAATCGCTGCCTCTATTAGATCTACCCTATGCATAACAACAACTATTTTAGAGGCTTAAACATCTTGCTAGTAGGCGATTTCTATTAGCTTCCCTCTATAGGTTAGGCGGCCTTATATAATAATCTACCCACTAGCCTATTAGAGCTCGCCAGTTATTTTTTATTTTTATTTTATTTTTATATCCGTTGTATTATACTACGTACAATACTGCGCATGCAGCCTCTAGGCTATAGCGCTATAATTCTATATACATGAATCCTTTCTAGGCAGCTTAACATGTACTAGTAGCTAAGTGGACACTCTGGCCCGTTTTTAAAATGCTAGGGGAGCTCTAGCGCTATTGGTGTTTTTTATTCTGGTATTTTGCTTACTATGGTCCAGTTTATACCAAGAAAATCGCACTAAGGAAATCCTGGCTCTTTTATCTATTTCTGCCGTATTCTGCCGTTTCTAGAGTAGAAAAAGCGCTCTAAAAGATAGATTTTTATTTTCTATAGTTTTGCATATAAGAATAAGAGGAACAACATAGCTTACTAGCTTGGAAGTAGCTACCAATTACCCTAACATAACTGTTTATTCTGTACCCTATTTCTCCTTGCTAAAGAAAAGGGTAGGGAATTAGTAATTAGTAGGTACTCTCCCCAAAAGTAACCTACTAATGGTATTTTATAAGGGCGAACCTCGTTACGTAAACCTACTCCCATAGGAAAAATTTCACGAGGTTGTCTGTATAGGGTATAAATACCAATTCGCCCATACACCTTATATTTTACGTGCTAAGGGAACACGGGCCGGCCCCTTTCCCCTTACTATAGCTACCCTAGCGCATCTGCGGTATGCCTAGTATAGTAATTGTCTATAACGCGTTAGCCTGATAGCCTACGGTACGTCTGCGGTATTGGTGGTAGGTCTGTGGTATTGGTGGTAGGTCTGCGGTAATGGTGGTAGGTTTACGGTAACGGTAGTACTGCGGCAGCGGCGGTACGTCTGCGGTAAATGGTAGTAGGTTTGCGGTAATAGTGGTAGTAGTTGTCGTCTGCGTCTGCGGCTCGTCTGCGGTGCGCCTGTGGTGCGACCGTGTGCCTGTTGTGGTAGAGGTCGTCTGCAGCGCGACGGCTGTAGACTGATCGTAGTGGAGGTCGTCTGCTGTGTGGCAGACGGTTGTAGTGGAGGTCGTCTGCTCTGTGGCAGACTGGTTGTAGTGGAGGTCGTCTGCTCCGTAGACTGGTTGTAGTGGAATCGTTGGTTGCGGTGGCGACGCGTTGTGGTGACGCGTCCTTAGGGGGTATATAACTAGCGGCGCCCCTGCGACGACGGCGGAGGAGCAAAGGGAAGCGACGGCAGAGACGAAAGGGAAGCGACGGCTCGCCAGTTATAGAAAGGGAGCCTATAAGGTAATTAACCGAACTGCTGTCTTAGATTAAGTTATATAGCAGGGCGGTAATAACGCTAAGAGCTCTGTATTTAGGACCGCCCTTATGGAGCTACGTAATGATTCTGTAAGTAATTTAACCTAGAGGCTTCTTTTAACTAGGTGTAAGTAGGGCCTACCTACTAATAAGGTTACGGGCTTTGACAATACAATTTGGCTATATAGTATACGCGCTGCTATAGGTAAGTATAACACTACTTGGCTTCGCGACCTTTTACAGCCGGTGGTAGCTATTAAGTTAGTTAACACTGGTATAGGTGCGCGGAAAGCCACTCCTAATTAGTGTAATACTATAGAGAATCTAGCCCTATGTATTAGCGCGAAAGTAATGCTAATATAGAATATCTGGGTTAAACTAGGCTTAGTAAATGGTACTACTAGTACAGTTAAAGATATCGTATGGAAGGAATATGCAGATATTAAAAAAGATCAGCCCTAGTCACTACTAATTATGGTAAATAGGTATAACGGACCTGCCCTATTTACTTGGCAGGATAGTAAGAAAGTCGTCCCTATATTTTTTATACTTTGTAAGTAGGAGGGGCCTAATACTTAACTAGGTGGTTTTAGATATTAAGGAAAAGGATAAGATAGCCGGGCTAACTTATATAGTAATTTTACGAGTTAAAAAGCTTTTAGGGCTTATATTTGAATGTAAATTTAATAAGGAATAATTTTAGTTATCTATAAGTAAGACTAAAGAGGCATAAGAGCAAGATTTTGCACGGAGATAGTAGCAACTACTTATAAACGACTTTTCCTAAATAGGAAATCATATACTGGCTTAGAGGTAAGCGGAGAATATAGTATTTATCCTAGTTTCCTAACTTTTAAATAGCTTAACTACGAAGTCCAATTTATCTAAATTTTAACCCTCCTATCCGTCCTACCTTCTTAATACCTCCAAAGCCGTTAGGTATACATATAATGGTATATAGGGAGAATTGGCAGTATTACCGGATTAATATTACTGCTGTCTGTAGCGTTAATTGATTTTTAGAATTTTTTAAGTTTTTACTAAGGGCGGAAATGTTGCTTATATAATAAGTTACGTGACCTCTAAAAATGTATATTACTTCTAAATTAACCCTACTCAGTTACTACTGTAGACCCTTTTAATACGATAATACTACCTAGCAGTGACCAAGGTGCCTTAACCTTACTACTACTCCTTTCGCAGGCCTCTTCCTATCTATAAATACCCCCTCCTCTCTACCTTCCCCTCTTCTTTTCTTTCTTATAGGAGCTAGAGGTGCTCTAATACGCCTTCTTAGTCTTTACTAAGGGATCTATTAGTTAACATGGCGATATGGACAGTATTAGATAAGGAGATAATGGGCAAGAAGATAATGGGTAAGAGAGAATATAGGAAGAACGGAGGAGCCTCTAGTAGGTGTCAGTCGAGCAACGCTAATAGCTATATTATGGCCGTCTAATCTCCTGTGCTTATAGGCCTCCTCCCATCTATAAATACTCCCTCCTCTATACCTTTCTCTCTTCTTTTCTTCTTCTTTATAGGATCTAGAGGTGCTCCAATACTCCTTCTTAGTCCCCACTAAGGGATCTATTGGTTGACGTGGCGATATAGACAGCATTAGATAAGGAGATAACGGGCAAGAGAGAAGATAGGAAGGACGGAGGAGCCTCTAGTAGGTATTAGTTAGGCAATGTTAATAGCTATATTATGGCCGCCTAATCTCCTATACTCGCAGGCCTCCTCCCATCTATAAATACTCCCTCCTCTATACCTTCCTCTCTTCTTTTCTTCCTTATAGGAGCTAAAGGTGCTCTAATACCCCTCCCCAGTCCCTACTAAGGGATCTATTGGTTGACGTAGCAATATAGACAGCATTAGACGAGGAGACAACGGGTAAAAGAGAAGACAGGAAGGATAGAAGAACCTCCGGTAGGTATCAGTTAAGTAACGTTAACGGCTGGTTTTTGTTACCTAAAGATTGCGTTATGTAACGACCTTTGGGAACACTAATATGTACCCCGTCCTATACTTACACTACTACTAAATATTTTAGATTTCGCACTTGGAGCTGCTTATAATAAGTATTCCTAGAATATCTGCCGGTTTAAAGCTCTACAATTAAACGTTGTTAACGTTTTATATAGGGGTCGTCGATTAAGCTCCCGGGATATAATTTTTAAAGTTTAACACCACACCACTATTACGACCTTCTTGCAGTGGCTAAGCCACCCCTAATCTCCTTCCCTCCCTCTCCTACCTCTCCTCCCTCTTATTGCTTAGCGCCGAGCTATTATATTATTGCCAAGCTATCGCGTCGTCGTACATCCGAATTAGTGGGCAATGACGTAGTTAATTAATTATATTAGGCGTCGCTACTGTGGCCGCACCGCCTCTGCCCATTGGGGGGAGGGGTCTTGGCATACCGTTATGTCTCTTCTTATACGCGTGTTTAATTAAGTTGGGGTAGTAGACTTTAATTCCAGCTATACGGCGATTTAGTTATTAGGCATTAAATATTTAATATATAAAGCTTTAAATTGGAATTATAATCTACTATATTAGATCCTACGTAGAGGGCTCTATATTAAAGCTCTATAGTCCAAATATATACTATATTCGTGACCAATATAATCTTCCTTACCTAGCGGTGACTAAGGCGCCTTAGTCTTACTACTACTTCTAAATTAAGCAAAAGCTCTATATAGGGGGGTCCCAGGGGGTCTCCCCCTAGAAAACCTCATCTCTATATATATTAATTAAAGTCTATATAATAAAGCTCTAAATTACAAACTTGGGTTAAAATTTTAGTTGGGGGGCTAACTATCCACATGTTATATAAATTTACTATATACGTGACGGGGAACGCGCCTTCCTTACTATCCTCCACCGCCTCCATGCATACTTTATCGTCGCCATTACTTTTAAAGCTAATATCCTCTGCCAAACATCTATACTAATTAAAATCTTAGTGTTTTTAGCTTAATTAACATGTCTCCTGTCTGTATATATAAGCTAAAGAAACTTCCTACTAATCTACCTATTAATCTTTCTGCCTTAACTACCGCCTACCTACTCCTCTATAACCCTCCTAATATTAAAAAATAGTACTAGACCCTTTAGGTAATAAAAGAGAAGATTAAAATATTATAGAAGGACTTTAAGGATTACTAGCTATATATTATAAACTTCTAGTTATATTAAGAGAAAGGCAACTTTAATAAGGAGACTTTATTATATAAGGACCTTTACTATTATTAATGATAATAATAATAATAATTCATTGCTTAACGTCCGATTTGGATCCCTATTGGGCCCACGCGGACTACTCCTTATTTACATATGGGGAGAAAACTCAACTTAAGAAAGACTTAACTTAAGAAAACCCTGTGATCCATCTCCCCGCCTTTTAGGACTCGCCTGCTTAGCGCCTATAAGTCACTAATGGTGCTCTACTACCTTACTTTTTAATCTCCTTGGGAACCACTGCTGCTGTAACAAGCCTACGGACGCGCTAGTATTGCAAACTTTACTCTACTACTGTAGAGTCATTAGGGGACGCCTACTACTCACCCCTTTGCTTTCTATTACTATTTCCTTTACAAACCGGAACTAGTCTAGTATATTTTGGCTAATAAGCTACTGGATGACCGCTTTAAGACCTTTTTATATTAAGAGCAGTGTATTATAGTTCTCTATGCCAGCTGCTAAGAGCATTACTTCTCGGCTAGTGTATAAGGGGCATAACAGTATTATATATTTTGGTGTCTGTCTTGGCCAGCTATATTTACATCTTAGGCTACCTACTAGGACGCCCACCCAGTAGAGCTAATCTTTTAGCCCTATTATTCCTGTTCTTAAGAGTGTTGCTATTATATTTTCTGCCTTTATTAGGCCTTTTTAGAGCCCTTGGGTATTTACCCCTTATAGCGTTAACTATACTACGGCTTGGGTTTCTTTTACCTAGATTAGCCTCTGTACCTTTAACTCCTATATACCTCTTTAGTGTTGATCTAACCAGTATTATATTACGGTAGATGGTTTCCCAGTACTCCCCTATACTTTACTTTAGCTCCTTTCTCTCTCTTACTGTTGTCTTTACTGGCCTCTTACACGTCTCCCTTCCTCCTTTATATGGGCCTAGGCCCTAATACAGCACCATTCTTCTTCTACTTTCTCTACTTGTTTCTCTAATATCTCTTCCCTACTTTAGGGTATTTGGTTTGCTCTTCTACAGGGCACCCTAGGGTCCCTCCATAGTTTATTTAGGCGTGTCTTGATATACTTTATAACATTAGAGTTGCGCTCCTTTTGCACCCTTTGTATTACAGCAGCTTTAATATATAATTATAGGGGGGGGATATTAGCTTCCTTCTTAAGCAGTACTGTGGCCGTTTGCTTATACCCGCCTGTTATGCTCCAAAGGCAGGCTATTTAGACCTTTTAGAGTGGTTTAAGGAGTAATTTAGGGGGGCCTTTCTCGGTTTCTCCTATTGCCCAAATACTAGATCTGTATGTTATGGTTGGCCGGACAACTGCTATATATAGTAGGCGTGACCTCTAGAAGCATGGACCCTATATAGAATTAGCAATCCTAGATATTGTAATATACTAAGCTTGGCCCTTACAGGCCGCTTATAACGTATATACGCTCCACTAAAGCTTGCTGTCTACCTATACTCCTAATACCCTTAGGCCTTAAACTAGTTAACCCCTAAAGCCTTAGATATAAATTATATACTAAAGATCTGCAGATTGGTTGCGTTTTCTTATAAAATGGATTAGCTAGTATTTCTCTGGTAAGAATTAGACTTTATATTGTCTTGCCTATTCTATATAGATATTATAGGCTTTCTCTAGTGTTCTGCAATTCTCTATAGCTGTTGGCCTATATATAATTAGGTTTGTGTTATTAACAAAGCCTATCCCCTAGGTCGCCCCTTCCTTAAAGAAGTTAAGCAGGTTGCTTATAAAGAAAAGGAAGAGTATAGGCAAGAGGGGTAATCCTTGTGGTATTCCTGTTGCAACTGTAATAGGGGGGCTTTAGTACCTACTAAAGACCAGTAATGTTTCTTTCTAGCCTGTAAATTCTTAAATAAATTATATAATCCATTCTGGGAAGCCCTTTGCCCTAAGGATATATAGGAGGCGCTTATAGGGTATATTATCGTAGGCACCACTAATATCTAGGCTAAGTATTGATACTACAAAGTCCCTTCGCATCGCCTATGTAGATTTAATGGTGGTAGTAAGTAGCGTAAGTGCTGATAGTGTTGAGCGGTTCTTTCTTGCCCCCATTTGGCTTTGTGGTAGTAGGGTGTGTTTCTTAGCCGTGTCTGCTATGTGGTCCGCGATTACCCTTTCTAAGATCTTACTAAGGGTGTTTTTTAAAGCAATAGGGCGGTAGCTTCCTAGGATTAAGTAATCTACTTTACCTTCTTTTTATAGGACAAACGTCGTTATAGATCTTCCGAGTCGTGGGTAGTAGCCTATAGTAAAGCATGCTCTGGCTATATCTATAAGCTAAGGTGCTATAAGTAATCCACAGGTCTTTAAGGCCTTATTTAGAATCCTATCTGGTCCTAGTACTGTGTTGTTTAAAAGGCGGCTAATAGTTCTGGCCATTTTCTCTGTTATTATGTTGCTGTTAACCTATAGGCGAGTTACTAGTGCTTTACCTGTGATATTACTAAGGTCTACTAGAGCCAGTTAGGGGAAGAACCTTTCTATAAGGATCTGTGCCTTCTTATTATTATTATTAGTAGCCTGTAATTCCCCTACTCTTTATAGGGGCGGTAGGTATAGGTCTTCTACTAGGTACCCTACCTTTTTTTTTTTACCCATTTCGCTATAGCCTAAAGGCCCTTATTATGGGGGAGGCTTGGGTTAGTAGTATACTTATTTATAAACCGTCTCCAGTTGTTTCTTGCTTCTTTTTTTAGGGTATTCTTTAACTGGTTTCTTATATCTTTATAGCATCTCTTATCTTTAGGGTTATAGCTGCTTATATATTTCCTTCTTACTTATCGTTGGCTAGCAATAAAAACCGCATATTGTGCGGACTATATGTGTTGTATATAGGGGCCCGGTTTTAAGACCAGGCAATGCTCTTCTAGCCTATTTTTAATTGCTGCCTGGATTCTTTCTAGTCTTTAGTTAATTTCCTTAGGGGTAGCTACTAAGCCTTACTTATTTGGTATTAGGTGGATTTCTTCTAGGTCTTAAAGTTGTTATTTAACTAAACTAAGGAAGCTATCTGCCTTAAGCTTCCTTATTGCATATCTTTTAATATTTAGTTATACCTTAATATCTAGATCTAGCTATATCTAGATGGGGATATAGTCTAAAGTAAGTGCCTATTTTTCTTTAGGGTTATACCTTTTAAGTCTTTAGTATAGGCCTTTGTCTATAAATATAAGATTAATTGTACTTCTAGCAATGCCTTATTGCTATATAATTACTCCTAGGGGGGTAGCTAGCTTAAGGCCCCAGATATCTATAGCTTTTAGTAGGTACTTCGCCTATTATTTAGCAGCAATATAGATACCCCCCTACCACGGGTGGTAGAGGTTTATATCTCCTAATAGGATAAACTCTATGCCTTTAGTTTCTAGTAAGCTTATTGCCAATATAATATTCTCTATTTATAGGACCCCTTTAACCCTAGGGTTATATATATTAATAATTTGTACTAGTCCCCTATATGTCTGGATTGTTATAACTACAATATCTAGGTTAACTGCCTACTATAACTATAAGGACGGGCTGATAACCTTGCTAATTATAAAGCATATATATATGGCTGCTTTTAGTTTATATAGGAGCTAGAATCCTTAGGGGCAGTATATTAATTATATGTAGATATTGTAATACGGCTCTTATATAGCAAGGATATAATATTTCTCTAGGTCTAGACTATCTAGTAGGGGCCTTATAAGACAGTAGTTTGTGTTGCCGCAGTTATACTATATAATGGATAGGTGGCGGACCCCTAGTAGGGGTCCTTTGTCTCTCCTTTATTCCTTACTTCTTCTATTTCCACTTTCTCTAATATATTTAGAACTTCTATCTCTTGTGTTTATACCCTAGTTACTACTTATTTTATATAGAGCTTTCTATTTCTATGTTTTATATTCCTACTAGCGCTTCTATATCTAAATCTGTTATTATCTCTAGTTCTTCCCCTATTCTTACTGGTCAGCTATATACCCTTTATAGGTTAGCTGTAAATGTTATATTTGCCGCGTTAAGTCTAATTCTTAATTATCCTAGTTTTAAGCTTGCTGTCGCTGTCCATGGGGGTCTTCCTATAAGGTGTTCTCTCCCTTATATTCCCTATAACCCTTATATCTCTATTCGTTCTAGTAATATTACACAGCGTTACTTCTGGCCTGTTAAGGCTTAGGATGGCTAGCCTAGCCCCCTAGTATTAAAGGTAGGGAAGGCTAGGAAGGCGCCTACGTCCCCTTAGCTTACCGCCTATTATTTCCATTTATATAACTTAGCATGTAGTTGTTTCCGCAGCTATTAAGCCCTTATCTTCCGTCTCCTATATTTAATGCAGTCTTCTCTCTCCCACATCTTATGTGTACTTCAGTGGCAGTTTACACATTTTGTTTGGTCTTAATTTAAGTAATATCTTATATTATAGGGGCCTGCATAGTGGCCGCAGCACACCTATGCTGCGTATATAGATTAGGTGTGTCCCTATTATATATAGTAGTAGTATTATTCTAGGCGGAGTCTATAGTTATAGAGCCTTATATCATATATAAGGCCATTTATAATAATACCTTTTTAGATAAGGAGTTTTTGCATTCTTAGTATATATATGCTAATAATAAGGGAGCCATATATTTAACCAGCGTCTCCCTAGCAAGTCTCTAGCAACCCTTATATCCTCTTATTATTCTTATTATATACTTAGTTTGTATTTTCCTATTAAAGCCATTAGATTTAGGTAATCTTAAGTCCTAGTATAAGGCGTTCCGTTTATTTTACTATCTTATATATAGTTACTATATTATCCACCTGGCGTCCCTTTTCTACCCTAAGGCTTAGGAGGACCGCTGGGACTTTAACTAGGTAATCTTCGCGGAGTACTTTTATGCTAATATGTTCTCCTGGCCTATTCCCTACCCTTATAGCTTATTCCTTTGCCTATTAGTCCCTTAGGGTAACTCTAATGTCTCCACTCCTAAGGTATTAAACTATAACAGCGTTGTGGACCTCTTTATAAATCTCTATAAGGACTTTTATTTCTAACTGTCCCCTAAGCCCCTCTACTTTTTCTATATTTACTTATATTATAATTATATACCTAGTTATTGTCTTTAGGGGGGTAGGTTCCCTATACTATAAAAGCGCAGCTATAGCGGCCTAGGTACAGTTCGCCAATAAGAAGGGGTTTTATTTATTTTTAATTTTACTTAACTGTTAGAGGATTTAATTAAGGGTTTGCCGGAGGGGCGCCTAAGGTTCGCTAGACTAGCAGAGCCATTCTACTAGCTATATTAGTTTATTATGGCTGACAGTTGCTCCCCTATAACTACGAATACTAGACGCGTCTAATAGGCTTTATATTTTGTTAGATGCCTTCTTAATAGAGGTCTTCCTACTTTATAGTATAGTATTCACCCGTTTTTATTATGGAGGGCCATTACTAGGCGTGGTTCTGGTAGACGCGCGCGAGTGCAAACCACCGTTGTTTGACGTATGCCTCCCCTACAATGCATGCATCTTAGGGGGTTCTCTGGGTGTTTTTCAGGGTTCTTTTAGTTGGTTTTGGTCTTTTTGGGCCGGGTGCAGCAAGAGCTCCAGTTTTTATATATTTCTTTTAGTTACCGTTCTGTTGTTAATAATTATAGGAGGTTACTATTATTAATGCTAATACCTATAGGCTAAAAGTAAAGAAAATAATATCTAGAATAGGTCTATTACTATTATAAAGAAGTATAGTAAAAGGATTTAAGTTATTAAGCTCTACTAACCTAATTACGCAATACCTAACTATATTAAAATTATCCCCTATAGGGACTGTATTAAATATATAGAAATAATAAAAGAGGCTAATAAATTTAAGCGTAATAAGAAGCTAAAGGAGTTGGCTAGTAATAAGATATAAAAAAGATATAAATTAAAGGATATTAAGGATGTAATTAAATTAAATAATAACCCTATAGCATATACTAAATTTAAGGCTACTAGGGGTACTTTCTTTTAATTAAAGGATGTAATTAATACTAGTATAGAGTAGAAAGTAAAAAATTCTAATTCTATATATTTTAGAGCCGGTTTAGAAGCTAATATGTAGTAGTTAGAGCTAGTGGAGTATCTTAAGGGTAGTAGATTGCCATATAATTTTTCTAAATAGGCTATTTCTGGTAACTCCAAGCGACTTAAAAAAAATTTATACTAATTTTATTAATTAATTAGAGAACTATCATTATTAAAATATTAGCCATTTTTATTTAGACAGTATTATAAGTAAGATAACTATATAGGTAGATACCTCTTAGCTTAAAACTCTTACCTACTATAGTGCTTAGCTTATAATAATAGATGCTACTTATAACACTAATTTAGTTAAATAGTTCCTCTTTACCCTTATAGTCTATAACTCTTATAGTAAATATTAGCCCTATATATATTTCCTATTAAGCTACCAAGACGCTAGTATAATATTAGCCTATTTAAATAAAATAATTAAGTAGTAAGTTATGTATAAGGTTTAGTTATGGCTAACTTTTACCCTAATACTAATACTTTAACCCCTATTTTCCCCATTTTTTTCTTATATTTTTAAGGAGATTTAGGCCAACTAGGTATAGGTATAGGGGTTAAGGGGGGTAGAACCTTAGATACTTTATTACTAATAATTCTGCCACTAAATAAAAGGCTATTTAAGAGGCTTTTCTAGGTCCTCCTATATTAACTAAAGTAGTTTAACACCTTCTCTACTAAAGGCACTTTGGTAAAACCCTTAAACAGAAGTTTAGTGGCAACTAATATAAAATAATACTATAACACTGCCTTGTAGCGCTTAAATATAGGTAAACTAAAAAGGGTTATATGGACTCCCTATATATAGCTATTAAAGCTCTACCTATACCAGACTATAAAAAAGGCTTTAAATATATTTAGAAGGAGTTAATTAAGAAAATACCTCTCTAGGTCTAGTGCAAATGTAAGCATTTTATAATACTGCTTTAAATTAAAATAATAAATATAGTAGAGGCTTAGTATAAAGTCCTTAAATACTTATTTAATAAGGGAGAGCTTTATAAAACCTCCCTTACTAGCTGCGCTAAGTACATTATAATTACTGTAAAGGACTATAATATACGCACCTATGCTATAGAGCTTGATTTTTAAATAAAAAAACACTATAAGGTGAGGATGTGGATAGGGAGCTCAATAATGGAACAATAGGGTATATTGTATATACAGACAAATCCTTAAGGGAAAAGGAGGAGTCTATATGCGAGGTAGGAAGGGTTTTCCCTAGGCACGTACCCTGCACGTACCTCACAGGCAAGTCACCCCTAAGTCGCTTTAGGGTCGCCTATACCTTGCGGCTATATAACTATCTACTTAGGTTTCACCTAATAATACCCCCCCCTTTAAAAGGATTGTCCCCAATCCTTTATATACTTAAGCCTCAATAAAACCCCATAAAAAACCTTAATAAGGAAAAAATTTGGAGGGGAAAGAGTGTCTTAATTTTGCGTATAGAGGGATGGGTAGTATATATGCGCGGCATAAAGATGTTAAGGAACTTTAACCAGCGGTTAAAGTTGTCTGATTGGTTAGATTTGCCTTGCCAAGACTTCCCCACATTTAACTAAGCTAGTAGTGATTTTGTATACCTGGTATAAAAAATCCTAACTAGTCCATTTAACAGGTAGAGCCTATAAAGCTTAATACTATTGCCTAAATTTAGTAGACTAGAAATATTCCAAAGCTTGCTTATATAGGCAGGTCGCTGGTACCTCGCAGGTAGGTTATAGGTTATTTACATACAGCCAGATTTATGGACGGTAAGGCTATATGCCTATTAAATCCGCTGCTAACCCTGCTTTAGCCTTATACTATACCAGCATAGCACCGTATATACTTCGTGGGTAGGTTATAGGTTACTTATATGCAGCCAGATTTATGGATAGTAAGGCTATATGCCCATTAAATCCACTACTAACCCATGCTTTAGCCTTACGCGTTATCTGCATAGCATATATATGGAATAGCGTATAAGTTGTTAGTATAGGTTACTGCCAGCAGGTTACCAGTAGGTCTTAGACCCTAGTTAAGTAAACCTGTTCTCTAATATAACAATCTACTAAGCTAGTATAGAGTGACAGATTAGGTCTATAAAGGGTGCTTTCTAAATTAAGCTTTATTATCGGCGTATGCTATAGCCTTGCCTATAAGTTGCTGGCATAGCTAGGTTATATTAGAGTATAGCTTATATAGGATCTTAATAAATTACGTTTCACCCCGTATATATACCGCAGTTCTTACTATAAGCGTCAGCTTGTTCTTTAATCCCTTAGGACGTCCTCTACTCCGCTTTTATATAGGTTATATCTTAGTAGCGGCGCTTGCTTTTTGCCTACGCTTTAGCTACAAGGCTAGGGTGTTCCACTTACGGTACTTATCTAGCAGTTATTGATAATTCTTAAGTTCTGTCTTGTATTTCTATTTGTTATACTTATTTAGCCATCCTAGCTATTTAATGAGGTACTGCGGTTGTCTAGCATAATCCTAGTAGGCGATAATTGCTTCTACTTCCCAGCTGCCTTCCTTAAGCTCTTCTACTGCTAGGGGTTAAAACCTGGGGCGTAACTTATAAGGCTCTAGTAAGGAGATATAAAAGACTAGGTGGAGCCGTGCTATAGCAGGTAGAAGCTCTAGCTTATATACTTACTGCCCTACACGCTTTAGGATCTGGAACAGTCCCATAAACTTACTGTTAAGCTTCTTATAGGGACGTTTTGTGCGGATATTTTTAGAAGAGAGCAGGACTTATTTACTAATAGTAAAATGCTTGGCCAGATGGTGATAATTATAGTATTTTGCTTAAAGCTGTTAGGCATATATTATCAACGCTGCCGCTGCCTTATGTATAAGGTGTAGGCGCTATAGGTACGTCTCTATAAGTTTGACATTTGTTAACTTGGACCCCTCCCCACCTTACTAGGCGTCTTAGACGCCGTCTAGGACTCTATCTAGGACGTTTAGCAGCTAGCTGTAGGTAAGCTTAATAGGGGAACGCTTTATTATAGTATAGACCTTAGAGTTATAGGCAAAGGCTACTTTATTAAGTAGGGAGGCCTAATTAGACTGTTCCTGGTTTGTAAATATACATAGGTATGCCTTAAGCTCCTAGTTTTAACGTTCCGTCTAACTATCTATTTATAGGTGGAATGCAGTGCTAAGCTTACGTTAAACGCGTAGATAGTAGTATATAGTGCTCTAGTATTCGCTTATAAATACGCTACCCCTATTAGAGACAATATTATCTAAAGGCCCTATTTACGCAAAGACTCTAAATAAGAGTTCTGCAAGTTGTGTAGCATTAATTGTCTTACGCACTAGATAGTAGCGTACTAGCTTTATTAAACGGTCTATAAGGATAAGGACGGAGTTGTACTCTATGCTATTAGAAGTCTTGGACTTAGGGAGATCTATAATAAAGTTAAGTAAGTAATATTACTAGGCTTGGGTGGGGACCTAAAGAGGCTGCAGCTTGCTATAGGGTTTATAACAGCACAATTTATAGCGTTGGCAGGCATTGCAATTATCTAGGTATTCGCGAAGATCTTTAGTAAGGCCGTCCTAAGCGTACTTCTATATAATCACCTTATAGGTATAGTTAAATCCATAGTAGCTACCTATAGGATTATTATAATTCCGCTTAAGGATCTCCTGTTACAGTAATATACAATTTGGCACCTAAACCTTGTTGTTTTGCCTTAGGAGTCCTTAATTATTAAGGGTGTAGTCCTTATTACCAGTAGGAACCTATTCCTAGGTTAACTAATTACATATAGAGTGTGTAAAGGCGTCCCTTTTTTATACTCCGCGAATGAAATTAACTAGTAACTTAGGGGGGTGTTCTATAAACGCTGTTTTGGCTAAGGCAGCTACTACTACCTCTTGCTATGGCACGAGACTCTGCGTAAAGTTAGTGCTAGCAAAGTAACGTATAATATATAGGTAACTCGCCGGGTTGTTATAGGGGACTGTTGCCTGGGCTAAGGGATCGTCCTTAGGGTTAAACGCCATTAGGCCGGTTAAGGAGGTCTTAGAGAGAATGGCAGGATACCTTAGTCCACCAGCGCCATGTTTGTAAGGGTCGCTCGTATACTATACGTATACTACTTGCTGGTTTAGTATAGTAGCACCAGGGCCGCCCACAAGGCCTATAACCCGCAACTTTTGCTGTAATATAGGTAGTATAGCATTAAGGACTATCCTCTTGCTGCTATCTTTAAAGCCTTTAGCATAATCCAGGTGCTAGGATAGTGTATTAGTAGGATTTGCTTTGCCTGGCTTATATTTAATCTTAAAATTAAACCTAGCTAGTTCCTTGGCGTACTGGGCCTAGCAAGCAGATAAGCTCTTTATAGTTATAAAGTACCTAAAATTGTTATAATTGCAGAGCACGCGCGTTACATATGCGGCGTGCTTAAGGTAGTAGCGCTATGTCTTAAAGCATTACACTATAGCAAGTAGTTCCTTATTATGTGTATTATACTATACTTCTAGACTAGTAAGCTTCTGACTGTAATAAGCAATTAGGTACTAGTGGAGTTAATCTCCTTACTTAAAAGGCTGCAGAAGTATACCGCCATAGGTATAATTAAAAGCGTTAGTAATTACTATTAGGGGTAGATTAGGGTTAAAGTGGCGAAGTAGAGGAGCCTGTGTAAATGCAGCGCGTAGCTTGTAAAACGCCTGCTAAGCGTTGTTAGGCTAGGACCAGGGTTAATACTATTTAGTGGGCCCTTTCTTACGCTTCTGCTTCTTTTTCTCCCCATTTAACATCGGGTCGCGATATGCCTGTGCAAGATATATATGCAGGGGGTATACAGTATCCAAGTAATTCCAGATAAATCGCCTATAGAAGTTGGCGAAGCCAAGGAAGACCTGGATGTCCCTATAGGACTTAGCCTTAGGCCATTCCTTAATAGCTTTTACGCGGGTAGGATCTATTATAATACCATTAGGTATAATAATAAAGCCTAGAAACTTGATATTCTTAGTATAAAAGATGCATTTTAATAGTTTGGTGTATAGGCCCTAAGCGCGGAGCTATTGCAGTACCTACTTAACGTGCTTGACGTGCTTGTCCTTATTATTTAAGTAGATAAGAATATTATCTAGGTAAACTATGTAAATGGTATCTACTAGGGTCCCTAGAGCTTTTTAAATATAGCTCTGGAAAGTTATAGGGGTGTTAGTAAGATTAAAGGGCATTACTAGGTACTTAAAGTAACTATAGCGTGTCTTAAATACAGTCTTCCATTTGTCTTCCTTTTTAATATAAATCCTATAGTACGCATCACGAAGATCCAGCTTTATAAATATTTTTGCATGGCTAAGCCTATTAAAGAGTTCGCTAACCAGCGGTAGGGGTACTGGTTTTTAATTGTGATCTTATTTAGGCGTCTATAGTTAACGCATAGCCGTATTATACCTTCTGCTTTTAGTATAAAGAGGATGGGTGCTCTAGTAGGCAACTTACTAGGCCTAATCTAGCCCTTCTTAAGAGCACTCTCTAGGTACTCCCGTAAGATCTATAACTCTTTCTATAAGAGGTTATAGATGGGTATCTATAGTGGTGTCTTGCCTTCTTCTAAGTTAATTATATGGCCGTACTTAGAGTTCTAAGGTAGTATACTTGCTAGCTTATTAGAGAAGATATTAATCTCCTCTTTATATATATCTAGTAGGCTAGGGTCTATAGAGGTTAAGGCAACTATTATATAGTAGTGTGCTTCTGGGAGCCAGTAAAGAGAAGGGTGCGGCTAATATGCATTTTGTAGGTATGCTTACACTAAGAGTGCATACAGCTCTGCTGTAGTATACTTAATAGTTTTAGGGTTTTAATTACCTCCCCCCTAAGTTAAGGTAATCTGTGCTGGCACTAGAGGGTCTCCATAGGTACTTACTGCCAGTAATAACAGGTCCTCTATTATGTTTATAACCGGTGTCTCTATATCTAGAGGGTCTGCATAGGTACTCGCTGCCAGTGACGATAGGTCCTCTATTGTGTTCGTAACTAGGGTAAAGAAAGAATCTTCTAACCATAGTAAATAGACTGTTTCGCCAGCCTTAATGTCTACTAGGAGCATATTAAGGGTGACTATCTAGAGGCGTTTAGGGTCTGAAGTACCCTAGACAAATTGTCTAAATTAAAAGCTAATTAATAGATCTGCTTCCGCAAGCCAATCCTATCTAAGAACTATATTATAACCATTAAATAAGCCACCCTAAAAGGTCTAGGGGCCAATGGTGCGAGGGGTACCCTAGGAGTCGCTAGTGGTGACCGTTAGATTATAAGCATCCCAGATTATTATCTGGTTGCTATTAAGGAAACGTGTAATAGGTTTATGTGAATGTAGCGTATAGCTTATAAGCAGGTTAAACCTATGTACGACGTCTTGGTTAATAAGGTTGATTTGGTACCTATTATTATATAAGCAACGTAGGCGGACTTTACCCTAGGGCGTATTTATTGCAATATATACCACAATGCGTTTCTTCTCTCCCTCTATATTAGGCCCTAGTTGCAGTTAAGAGAGATGCGCTACTAGGGCTTTAGGTTTTCTAAAAGCTGGCCTGACTTGTCTTTACTAGCTTGCTTCTAGTGTTCTTTATGGTGGTTACTTACGGGTCTCTTTTAACTTATATGCGTAGCACTAGCGTCTAGGGGGTCCCCTAAGCCCTCTAGCTTTTAGGTGTTCTCCCTAGACGTTTACTTAAAGCGTTACCCTTTTTAGGTTCTATTCCCTAAACCTAACTCTATAGAGCCTATACTATAACCGCACTTTATACGTGATGATTTGCCGCTACCGCTTACACGGTCTTCCGCGAGCTTTATGGTATTAAGCAATTACTCTATATAGCGGATTTTATTAAAGAGGTCCTTAGCGGTTCTTACCTATTGGGTGAAGTTCTGGCGGAAGAGCTTTACTTATAGGTAGACTGGGAAATATAAGAACCAAAAGTTTACCTATTGCTTAGGATTAATAAAAGAGGTATATAAGAAGAGGTCCTCTAAGCTACGTATATAGGCTAGGAAGATGTTAAACCTCTAGTTCTCTTTTATAACAGCCGTATAGTACGTAGTAGTGTTGTTAAAGTGTCTTACTATAAGGTTCCTAATCTAGTCTTGGACTATAGTCTTAAACTTATTCCATAGTAAAGGACCTTTATCTTTAGTGCCTAGCCGGCGATAAACCAGTTAGGTAATTGTCTTCTCTTTTATAAGACCTTTAATGGCCTAGCGCGTACGTCGCTTACAGTTATAGTTAGCGTTACTAACCTTAAATCAGTTCTTAACTACGGCAATCTAGCGGTTAAAATACTGTTAAGTAGTACCGCTAATATTAGGTAGTGACTTCTTGACTAGGGCGTTGAGATTTGTTTGGCGTATACGTTCGCTATATAACTTATGCTCTTCACTAGAGAGGTAACAGGAGGGCTTTATTAAATTAATAATGCTTTATAAGTTAGCTATTTTCTTAGCTAGCTTATCTAGCTCCTTTATATTAGCAGTATTTAGTAGGATACTAGTAATTTTGCTAAGCTCCTATTAAGCCTAGGTATATAAGTCAAACTAGTCTTTAGCGTTTGCAGGTAGCTGATCGTTTTAAGGTTTAGAAGGTGGCTTAGATTCTGCTAGTGTATTTCTAGCAGTTTTGTCTGCACTAGATCCTAAGGTGTTTAGCGGTTGTATTGTTAGCGTATTACCGTTAGGTGTAGGCGTTAGTTTTCTTTTTAGAGGCATTATGGAAAAATTGAACCGGCTATCCTCCTAAGGGGATTGGTAAGGATTTAAATATAAGGTGAGGATGTGGATAGGGAGCTCAATAATGGAACAATAGGGTATATTGTATATACAGACAAATCCTTAAGGGAAAAGGAGGAGTCTGTGTGTAAGGTAGGAAGGGTTTTCCCTAGGCATATGCCCTGCATGTGCCTTACAGGCGAGTCACCCCTAAGTCGCCTCAGGGTCGCCTATACCTTGCGGCTATATAACTATCTACTCAGGTTTCACCTAATAAACACCTTATAGTGCTTAAGCACCCTTAAATAGAAAGCCTTCCTTATCTAGTATAGCTATTAATTATAGATAAGCTTAAAATTGTAGAAAAGAAGGATATAAAGTGTAATAATAACGATGGTAGAGAGCTCCTGGATAAGGTTAGCTGCTCCTATACCTTCTATTAAACCTATTAACTCCCCTACCGCCATATCTAGAGCAATAATAAAGTGTTTAGCTGCCTCTATAAAGAAGATTTTAAACAATATAAGTGCATATAGGAGGACTGTAGCTTTAAAACTTATTAAGGTAAGAATAAGGAGTATATTATAAAGGATATTAATAATAATCCTTTTGCTCCTTAGCGTACAAGGCTTGTAATAAAGGAAGTCCTTAATAATATTAAGGATCGGTTCTATTAAATTAAGGAGAAAGCTGCTATTTTAGAACCTTAGATGCGGGAGAAGTTAATAAATTAGTAGCTCTTAAAGCTTAATTAAGCCTCCAGTAAGATATAGCATTAGGAAATTAAGGAGTTTATTAAGGAAACTAGCCTTCCTATATTAATAGATAAGTAAGCAAAGGTAGAGAACTGTTACGGACAGCTTAAGTACAATATTACAACTACTTGGAGAGGAGTCGGCAGAAGCTAGTTGGTTAATACAAGCACGGTCCAGGATAGAGCCGGTGGAACCATGTAACAAGGAATGGTAACCGAGTTACATGACCTGCACGTAGCGAACGTAGCGAACGTAGTGAACGTACTTACGTACACTACGTACCTCACGTAGCGAAAGGATTTCTTAGGCGTACGGTTGTGTATTTAAAGGACCATAGTCCCTACCCAGATAGTTCTCTCTTTGTAGTGAATCTCAGAATACAATTAGAGTTAATCTGTTGGGCAACCACTCCACCAGTTATTATTACGTTGTTGACTATTATTTATACCTATATACCCAGCCCATTAATAAGTCCACCGTAGTACCTACTATAAGGCTTTATTACACATTCACTACTAAGGTTACAGTATTAAAATATAAAGAGTTAAACAACATGCTACTAAAAGTACCAGTTATAACTATAGTAGCAACAACCTTAGGGTTAGAAGACACTAGTATGGCAGATACTAATTTATAGATGGTTACACAAGGACAGTTATAAGAGATAGTTAATTAATTATTAGATAACAATAGGATACTTAAAGAACGTATTAACAGCATTGGAGCAGTAAAGGTTAAGTTACTATTAATTAAACAGTTCTTGGGGGAAAGGTTAAAACTTAAAGGGTTCCTTATATAAATACACTTTAAGGTTGTGCAAAAGGGAGTAAAATTAGCAATACTTATAGACCAAGTGGTGTACGCATGGTTGTTCTTAATAGGAAGAGCACTTAAGTGGTTTAAATCTTACCTTACTGAAATATAAGTAAATGGAATGACAACTACTAACCAGGATGTACGGTATATATTTACTAGTTAGAATAGGTTTGCGGAAAGGTTAATACAGATATTCAGTAATCTAAAGGTATTAACCACAGCGGAATGTAAACTTTAGAACCTAGTATAATAAACTTTAGTAATTAAGTACACAATACAGTTTTAGATACTTGTAATATAGGTTAAGTAGAATAATAAGGCGCTTATAGTATAGTATAAATAAGGACTTAAGGCTAAAGTCTAGGACGCAATTATCCTAATGGAAGATGCGGATACTCTAAAAGAGTTAATAGATTAAGTAATAAAGATTAATAATAGGATCTATTAAAGGGAACAAGCTAAAAAAAAGGGCAAGATAGAGTTCTATAGTTATATAAGGTGTAAAGTACATAATAACAGACGTAGAGTTAAAAACCATAGAATGGCGCAGAGCTAATAGACCTAAGCAGTACTAAAGAATCCAAAGGATGGATAAAGAAACTATAGAAACCTAGAGGTTAAGGATTAAGTAATTATAGGACCCTAGAGTAGAGGCTAAACTAGGGATCTTAGCAGCAGAAGATATTTAGGCGGACTCTATAATAAGAAGAATAGTTTAAAAATAGAGCTTATATAAATTGCGGAAGGAAAGGTTATTTTGCTAGAGACTATAGAGGTAGTTAGAGTAACCACGCAGTAAAGGGCACAAGGTTATTAGAGTATAATAATATAAATATAGGAGCATTACGCGGGACTAAGGAGTGTTTAATTAAATACTTTATATTTTGTTATAATAACGCATGCTAAATTTATAAAGACGCTAAGTATGGCGCAAGCTATTAGCTATAAGAGCTAGAGTTAAGAAAACTTAAAGGAACTAGAGAGTTAGATAAAGAGTAAAATTAACTCTATAAGCTGGATTAAGATATTATAGCAATATATGGATAAAGATCAGCAACAATAATAATAGAGTTAGAGTACTTATTAATTAATAGCAATAAGGAAAAAAAAGAGGCTAACTAGGAGCACTTAAACCTTAATAACTGTCACGGAGTGAGCATAAGCGATGATAATATATAGCGAAGTAGATATTATTAAGCTATGTATATAAACTGTGTAATGAAGTCAAGACGTTGCGTAAGGAAAGGAAAGTAGGAAATAGGGGGAAAAGGGTACATAACGTTTGCTTAGTTGCTAGGTTAACGGGTACTATGCTATACACGGATAGGGTAGAGCTTAGGTGGCGGTTCTAGTAGAACTTAACAGAATTTAGCAGTTAGAGGTCCTTAAAGTTGCTAGTTAGCAACTCTAACAGTAGAGACAGCAGATTGCGGCGGAATACGGCAGATTGCTATTAGATTGCCATCTTATAGTTAGTCTTTGGTTGTTCAGTCGGTGGAAATAGGTGGACGTATGTAAGGTGTTACGGGGGTGTCCCGTAATAGTACCCCCCCTTTAAACTTGAGCATCTGCGAGATGGGGCTGTGGTAGTTCTAGGTAGAGTTCGTAAAAGTCTTCTGCGGCTTGTGTAAGTCTTACAGAGTCGGCAGGTTCCTATAAGGGTTTAGTAAAACCTTTCCATTTTATAAGGTATATATATTTGCGTTTCTGTTTATCGTACTTAATATCGTTAACTCTTTTAACAAGGTACTTATCTTTACCATCCACTTTAACTGGTGGGGGAGGGTCTTGGATCTGTCCAGGCAGGGCGTTTAATATAGAGGCGGCAGGGCGGAGGACTAACATATAGAATATAGGGTAGATTTTAACCGTATTAGGGAGCTTTAGTTAGTAGGCATAAGAAGAGACAACTTTTTTAACCTTATAAGGGCTAGCGTTCTTCTAATTAAGTTTCTTAGTAGGTTGTTTTGTGTTTAGATTTCTTGCGTTTAGCTAGATAAAGTTACTAATTTAGTAAGCTGGTGCTAGGGTTCGGTTCTTATTTGCTGCGGCTTTATAGACAGACTGGGCCTATGTTATTTTATTAGTAAGGAACTCCTATAGTTCTTCTATCTTTTTTATGAATTCGTTTACTTCTGCAACTTATAAGGCCTAATAAGCTAGATAAGGAATATTACTAAAGGGTTTAAAACCTATTTGCAGGTGCTGGCCGTAATTAGCCAGGAACGGGGAGACCTTTGTAGTTTCTAAGACAGAGCTATTTGCAGTAAACTTAGTAAATATAAGCTAGTCTATCCAGTTATCTTGTAGATACGACGTATATATCCAAATATACTGTTCCATTATAGCATTTACACATTCTATTTGACCATCCGTTTCCGGGTAATATGCCGTAGATAATAGTGCTTTAATACGGAGTTGGGTAGTTAGTTCTTTTTAAAACACTAAGACAAACTGGCGGCCTTTATTAGAGACAATTGTTTTAGGGAGTCTGTGGAGTTTCTATACATAATCCAAGAACAGTTGGGCAACGGCAGGTGCTAATATATTAGGGCAGGCGATTAAGTGTCTTATCTTAGATAATTAGTCTATAACTACCATAATATTTATGCAGCCTTTACTTTTAGGGAGATCAATAATGAAGTTAATTAAGATGTACTTCTATCTTTAGTCCGGAACAGGCAGTGGCTTTAGAAAGCTGTTATATATCTTATGTAAAGCTTTGGCTCGTCGGCAGGTATAGCAGCTGGAGACGTACCTTCGTGTTATATTATGCATATTTGGCCAGTAGTACTCCCGTTAGAGTAGCTCTAGGGTTTTTCCTTAGCCTGGGTGGCCGGCTACTGGTAGGTTGTATACGTATTTGAGGAGCTTAAGCTTAAGTTTATTGTGATTAGGGACAACTAGGCGGTTCTAGTAGTATAAGCGGTCTCCGCGAACTTTATATTTACTTAGAAAGATCTTTTTGGAGCGTCTAATACTATCTTAAATTAGCTTAAGTGTCTCTTAGATAAACTTGTTGTTTGGGTATTTATTAATTATAATGTAAGGGATATTATTGCAGGTCACCTCGGGTTGCCCTTAGGACAACCCCCGGACACCCCTTAGATAGCCATTGGTCACGTACCAGAGGCACGTGCCCGTAGTATATAGTCTCCACAATCCTCAAGGCCTTACCTCCTCAAGGATTCGTCTCTCTCACCAATCTATCTTGTTCCACAATCGTGTCCTTATAGCCCCCTGTCTACAAGTTCCCCTTACAGAGACGTTCTAGCCATAAAAAGCGGTCTATAGTAAAAAAGAAAGACATGCCAAATTAGGATCTATAACGACGACCCTTTACAGTTAAAAGTAATAACAGTAACAATGACCTTATTAATCTAGATATAATACCATTAGCTTACGCCTTTTATACTACTACAAAGACGTATAGATAACGAGATAACTTTCTACCACAACCAAAGTTGTGGAGGGAGATACTTAGCTATATATACGCCACCGACTCTAGAGCAGCTTAGCGTGTTTTTAAAAGCTTACTACCAGCTCGTCTATCCTAACTACCTAATCTGGTAATCTAGCTCTGCCGCTCTACGCCAGACCTAAGGGGGTATATTGGCCGCGGAGGTAGCTTTATAGCTAGGGTAATATTAACCTGTAATAATGGCTGTTAGACATTAGTATTAGCCTAATTTTAGTCTGTTATACCACCCTCCAGGGACCCCTATAAGGGGTCAATTCTCTTATATATATTAGGGCTCTTAGAGCCACCTTAAATAAAATAGATCACTTATATTACGGACGCTTTAAGTACGATATTATAACTACTTAGGGAAGAGTCGCAGGAAGCTAGTTAGTTAATATAGGCACGGTCTAGGATGGATCTGGTGGAACTATATAACGAGGAATAGTAAGCGAGTTATATAATATTATACATAGTATACAAAGTATACGCAGTATACGCCCGCGTATAATACGTATAACACGTACCTCACGTATAAGAGAGGATTTCTTAGGAGTATAGTTGTGTATTTAAAGGACCTTAGTCTCTACCGTAGATAGTTCTCTCCTTATAGTGAATCTTAGAATATAATTGGAGTTAATCTATTAGGCAACTACTCCACTAGTTATTATTATATTATTAATTTGTTCTTACCTATATACCCAGCCTAATAATAGGACCCACCGTAGTTCCTGCTATAAGGTTCCGTTACACATTCACTACCAAGGTTATAGTATTAAATAAGATCGAACAATATGCCACCTAAAGCACCAGTTGCAATAATATTAACGGCAGCCATAACCTCAGGGCTAGGTGATACTAGTATAGACAATAGGGATTCTCAAGTAGTTACGCAAGGTTAGTTATAGGAAATAGTTAATCACTTATAAGATAATAATAGGATACTTAAAGAACGCATTAATAGAATTAGAGTAGCGAAAATTAAGCTACCTTTAATCAAACGGTTCTTAGGAGAGAAGTTAAAGCTTAAGGGATTTCTTACGTAGATGCACTTTAAGGTAATGCAGAAAGGAGCAAAGTTAGTAATATTATTAGATTAAGTAGCCTATATAGGATTATTCCTAATAGGGAGGGCACTTAAGTGGTTTAAACCGTATCTCACGGAAATATAGGCTAATAGTATAACAACTACTAACTAGGACGTACAGTATATATTTACTAGTTAAAATAGGTTCGCAGAATAACTAATATAGATGTTTAAAGACTTGGAGGCCACAACTATAGCAGAACAAAAGTTTTAGAACTTAGTACAACGCACTTTAGCAATTAAGTATACAACACAGTTTTAAACACTAGCTATATAGGTTAAGTGGAATAATAGGGCGCTTATAGCACAGTATAAACAGGGACTTAAGGCTAAAGTCCAAAACATAATCATTCTAATGGAAGATGTAGATACTCTAAAAGAGTTAATAGACCAGTTAATAAAGATTAATAACAGGATCTATTAAAGGGAATAAGCTAAGAAAGGGCAAGATAGAGTTCTATAGTTATATAAGGCGCAGAGTACGCAATAACAGATATAGAGTTAAAAACTATAGAATGGCGCAGAGCTAATAGACCTAAGCGGTACCAAAGAAACCTAAAAGTAGGAAAAGAAACCATAAAAACCTAGAGGTTAAGAATTAAGTAATTATAGGACCCAGGAGTAAAGGCCAAACTAGAGATCTTAGTAGTAGAAGACATTTAGGCGGACTCTATAGCAAGAAAAATAGTTTAAAGATAGGGCTTATATAAATTATAGAAAACAAGGTTATTTTGCTAGAGACTATAGAGGTGGTTAAAGTAACTATATAGTAAAGAGAATAAGGCTAGCAGACGGCATATACGTATAAAGGGATAATAGTGCACTATAAAGAACAAAAGAGTGTTCAATTAACAGTTTTACGTATTGTTATAACAATATATACTAAATTTATAAGGACGCCAAGTATGGCGCAAGCTATTAGCTATAGGAGCTATTATTATCTAAGTTTAGAGGAACTAATAAACCAGCTTATAGATCGGACATTAAAGATGATAAATTTAATATAGGTAAAGTATTTACCAATAATAAGGTAATAAAGGCAGCTTACTAGGAGCATATAAACCTTAAAGAAGTTAAAATAAAAGTAGAGACTAAGACTATTATAAAACAAGGTTTAATAACAAGTATTATAATACTATTAGATACAATTTCTATCGCTTTATAAGATAATAGGAGTAATATTTAAAAGAAACTAAGCAAGTAGATAACTACTAGTGCTAGCTTATTACTTAATAAAGGCAAAAGGCCACAGGTTTAAGATTCTTAAAAAGAGATACAAGAAGCTTAAGATTCTTAAAATAAGATAAGATATACTTAAGGAACCACAACGGACAAAAACCAATGGGAAAGAGTAGTAACTTAGTTCAGTAATAAACAAATAAGTATAGGACGTAAGTTCAAGAACTATAAGTTTAGGGAATAAATAAGAACGTTAGTAATCCCAAATAAACGTAGTATTTAGCCTAAAGATTAAACAGTTAATACCAGAATTAAAAAGTAAGATAACTATAAAGATCTAGCTATAAGACATAGAAAACAAGAAACTATAGATAAGTTTAGAATAAGAATTATTATATAGCAAGAGCAAAAGCTAGATAAGAGGTTAGCTATATTAGGTTATATAAGGGACAGAGTACCCGTATAAAGAGTTACTAATAGGCCAAGTGTAGGGACACTTAGGGTAAAATAGTTAGATAAACTAGAACAAGAAGAGGATCTAGATATCCTAACTAGGTTTAAAGAAAGATATACTAAAGAATATTATAATATAGTAATAATAAGGTACTTTCTAATAGATAGACCATACACACTAAACTAGTTATACGGAAAGTGGTATAGGTAATAATATAATAATAAATGGGCAGATTTCTATATATAGCTAGATAAAAAAGTTGTCTAAAACCAACCCATTATAGAGAAACGTATAAGTTATATTAAAGGAGCATTAATTATAATGTTAAGGAACCTAGAAGAGGAATCTAGGGACTAGAGAAGTAAATAACAAATCTTAGTACCTGTAGTAGAGATACTAGTGGTTAGGTTAACTAAGTATAGGTTTAAACTTAAGAATAAAGATAAACTAAGAGTTAACCTAAAACATGTAGCGCATTATATACTATTATGGATAGCTTATATGGATAACACGTGTAATATATATAAAGCACTAAAAGACAAGAACCGGAAGTACCTAGTAAGGATATATTAGGCATTAGAGAAAAAGCGGTTTAGGAATACTAAGTATATATATAGATGGCACCTAGTAGAAGTATAAGGTTAAGGGGACTTAACACTTTAACTAGGAAGATTCCTTACGGAAGAATGCCTAGACGGATAATAGTAGTAAAAGTGCCCAGAAAACACTTGTCTATAGTATATAAAGGAAAAGAAATAAACTAAGTATTGGCCTAAGTTGGACTAAGTATAGGCAGAATCTAGCAGCTAATAGTTAGGAAAAGGGGAGGTGTATAGGACTAAAGGGAACTAGTATTAGAGCCTTAGACCCTTAAAGGAATTTAAGGTTAATACCTAAATTTATAAGCTAAATAGCAAGATCAACAGTTTAAAGCATTAGTAGATAGTGGAGTAACTAGGAACTACATATTACCAAAAGCAGTGGAAAGAATAGGGTTACCACACAGATAAAAAAAACACCTATATCTACTTATAACAATTTTAGGAGATTAGATAGCCTATAAAGGGGGTATTATTAATCTTAAAATAGGACCTATTTAGTTAACTATTAAAGGAAAACCAGTTAGAATGTCTTTTAATATCCTACCATTAGGACAGGATAAGGCGATACTAGGAATGCCTTAGTTACAGGAGTACAATCCAAAGATTAATTGGGTTATAGGTTAGGTCAATATTAAGAATACTTAATAGCGCAAAGTGCGATAGTAAACCAAGTTAGTATAGTACTAAGTTAGAGTAATATATAAAGAGACTAAGCGAAGCTTAAGTTATATACTAAAGAGATACTATAAGTATAGTAAAAAGTTATAGTTACTAGAAAGTAAAAAGCTGTTAGAGTATATAGTATAGGACTATAAGATAGAGTTAAAAGAAGGAATAAGTCTAAAATTCTTTCCAATCTATAACGGAACCTTGTAGTAGGAACTACGGTGGGTTCTGTTATTAGGCTAGGTATATAGGTATAAACAAAATAACAACATAACAATAACTGGTGGAGTAGTTGCCCAACAGATTAACTCCAATTATATTTTAAGATTTACTATAAGAAAAGAACTATCTACGGTAGGGACTGAGGTCCTTTAAATATACAACTATACACCTAAGAAATTCTCTCTTGTATGTAAGGTATATGTTATACGTATTATATATAGCGTATACTACGTATACTCCATATATTGCGTATAACGTTATGTGACTCACTTACTATTCCTTATTATATAGTTCCACTAGATCTATCCTAGACCGTGCCTATATTAACTAACTAGCTTTCTGCAACTCCTCTCTAAGTAGTTATAATATTATACTTAAAGCGTCCGTAATACTATCTCCCTTCTCTTTATCTTCGTCCTTAAAGATTCCTAATATCTCCAAGTTATCTACTAGAGGTGTAATATCTGTTTAACCAGTCTAGTTAATATCTTTGCTTATTATACTTAAAGCTTCTTCTTCTTTATAAGCGCAACATTATGCTCGCACCATGGCTGCCATACTGTTACTTAGTAAGGTAATGCCGTCTCTATATTCTTATTATGCGAAAGCGGGGTTGGTATATATTATAATAGTAAGTCCTTTATCTTAACAACCCTTGTCTTGCTTAGAGTGTACTAAAGCAAATATTTAATTGTCCTATAATATTCGCTTTGTTTCTAACGCTAAGTATACGCGTCCTATAACTCTTAACAGTCTTTAAGTTCCCTAAGTAACTTATTATAGGGTCTCATATTCAATCTACCGCTATAAAGCTTAATGGTGAGCTCTTAAGCGCCTTAAACAAGCTCTGTTATTCGCGGGAAGCGGAGTAGGAGGCTATAGCTGCTTAATAGCATGCCCTTAAAGCCCGTCTATTAGCCTCTACTCATCTTCTTTGTCTTAAATGTGTTCGTAAGAAGGTCTATTCTAAGGAATAGAAACTAGTTTAATAGGGTTTGTCTAAGCTAGGTAATAAAAGGATTGGCTCTCCTCCTATAAGGGAAATAACTCTAAATAGCTCAGCAATTGCTCCTCTTAGGTCCCCCTTAGGTAACTCATTCTTTAGCGATTCTTCTTTATTAATAATACCTAACCTACTTTCTTCTAATACTCCCATACCTTTCCTATAGCGTTCCTTAAATTGCCTAGTGGTTTTTAGGTAGTCTTACTATAGCCTATCTACTTTACTTTATACCACGTTTTATTATCTATATCCTTGTAACTAATAATCTTTAAAACTTGCTATTTGTCTTCCTCCTATCCTCTATACATATCTACCTTATAGACTAGTGGCTTAATATTTCTGTGTACTGGCTCTAGTATTGCGATATACTATATAGGGTAGATTTTCATTTTAGCTGGTAGGTTTAACTTATACATAACTAATAAAATTCTTTACCTAACTTTAAAAGGTCCTAGTCTAACATGGTCTAATTTCTTACTTAGTTATTAACTCTTAAAATTTTTATATAGTAGCTATACTTTATCCCCCTTCTTAAGATCTGGTCCCTTAGATCTCTTAGCATTATAGTACCTTTTTATTCGTTCTTATACTAGTTTAGCTGTTTCTTTAAGGTCTATATAAAGATTCATTAATATCTCCATTCTTTACTTAGCTGTGCTACTCGTCTTTTTTGCTTAATGTGGCGATAACGATGTTCTTGGCTTATATCCGTAATTTGCCTTAAATAGTAATGTCCCTATTTCTTCTTGTAGTGTTGCATTATATGCAAACTATATAACTGGTAATAACGATACCTAATTATTCTATGCGTAATTAATATAGTGCCTTAAATACTGCTCTAGTATCTAGTTTAGTCTTTCTGTTTGTCCGTCCGTCTACGGATAATATACTGTAGATGTTGCTGCGCGAACCCCTTATTCTGCTAAAAATACTTCTTAAAATACTACTATAAATCTTAGATCTCTGTCTAATATAATCTTATTTAGTGCTCTATATCTTACAAACACTTCCTTTATATAGATTCTAGCGATATCCTCTACTAATATCTCTTTAGTGCATACTATAAAGTATCCCTACTTTATTAGCTTATCTACTATTACTAAAATCGCGTTATAATCTTGTCCTATAATAGGATCTCTTAACTTTAGTAACTTAATAATAA
>Ga0307507_10000979_pt1 | contig 63376 bp, 14 predicted proteins | sample 7_EM_MG_FD_207223 | JGI IMG/M metagenome (GOLD analysis project Ga0307507, IMG submission 207223) | Populus trichocarpa ectomycorrhiza microbial communities from riparian zone in the Pacific Northwest, United States - 7_EM | ecosystem: Host-associated > Plants > Roots > Unclassified | place...
TTTAAATTATTAAAATTTATTATTAAGTGGTTGTTAAGATATTAAAGTGTGATTTTTCCATTTTTTGGTGTGTTTTTGAAGTGATTAGCTCACCCGTTTGACCAGCTCACCCGTGAAATACGTTATACTTTTTTTTATTAAAAAAGAATAAAAAATACCTCTATTTATATAAATTATACCCCCTTAGGCCCCTACTTTTCGGACGCGTTTTTAAGGCCCAGGTTAGTACTTGTCCACTGTTAAGGTCACTGTCAGTTAACACCTTATGACTCACTACCCTGTTTCTTACCATCTTAACTACCCTTTGACTTGGTCATCGACTCGGTTATCGACCCGGTCGACGACACGGTCGTCAACACGGTCACCGACTCGGTTACCGACTTAGTCTACTGCCATTTCCTTATGTATATAGAGAGCTTCTAGAGCCAGCTTTAATAGACAGAGTTCTTATAAGTAACCTGTCCGTCCAACAGTTATAAGCCCGGGCCATCTACTGCATTCTCTTTAATTTGAAGTCTTAATTATCCTATTATTAACCGCATAGTAGAGGCCTTAAATATGTCCCCTTAATAGCCCGAAACGCTTGTTACTACCTACACTATAATCCTCACAGGCCTAAACAATTGGGACTAATAGATTAGGGTAATCAAGTATAGAGCTAACGGTGAGAATGTATAGGAATATATTAATCCGAGCGTTAGGAAGCAGGATCTACCTAGACATAGAGCCCCGTCAGAGCCATCACTATTAGTTATTAATTCTTAAAAGACGATATTCTTAGATCTCGATAACGATAAAAAGGAAGAGCTTTAAGCTCTATGGAAACACTATAACCGAATCTACAAGTAATATAAGAAGGAGGAAGCAGCCCTTAGATCTCTATGTATCTATATTATTAGCACGATCTCTTAGGACTATATTAACTACACCTTTAAAGGAAATACCGTCTACAATATTCTTATATCACTTAAGCAGGCAGTCGCTCCAACTAATAACGCTTGGAAGATTAACCTAGCTACTCAATATCTTAAGATAAGGAGGGCCCTAAAGAGTTAGAATATTAAGAAATAGCTCCGTAAATAGGAGAGGGTGTATAAGGATTATAGGAAGGTTAATCTACCTAAGGTAGATGGCGATCAGCTAGTTAAGGACTTTGTATATACTGTTAAATCTGTTTTATTAAGTTAGTTAGAATACTAGGGGTATAAACTATAGAGACTTAAGTAGAAGAAGGAACGTCTACCTACCCTTTATAATATTATCAAAGTCTACTAAAATTACTATCGCCTAGTATCTACTTAGAAGGTAAGGGACTAGTATAGATCTTATATAGCCCACTTTAAAGGAGAGCTAATTAGTAAGCCTAAATTAGAAGATAAATTAAAAACTAAACCGGAAGTAGATTCTTTAAAGAAAACAGATAGGAAGAAATAGATAAAGCCGTGCCTATGCGGAATGCTATACCCGTATAAATACTGCTACTACCTTATTAAGTTAGTTTGACTATTAGGTTAGAAACCAAATAATTTAAAAATGTAGTTAGTAGAGCAGAAGCCTACTAATTCTACACCTAAATTTAAGGCCTTAATTAACTAATTAAGGAGCTAACCCTTATTTAATAAGAAGCTAAATAATATAGAGTACGGATATCGCTAACAAAAGTTCTTGCACCTTCCTAATTGGGAAGTTTGGCTTACCGCCCACTAAAATATTATAAATTCTATTACTAGAGGCTTAAAAGTCGTATTTAAAGCTTTAAATAAAAGGCAATATATAGGCAATTAATTAATTAATTAATAAGCTAGGTATTTTTGAGATTATATACTAGCTCCTCCACCAACTCTATAAGGTCCTCTAGTTAAGCAGTAACCTCCTATTACTGCCTTCTTCCTGCCTTCCTATTAATTATTTATATAGACATTTGGTGTTTTAGAGGCTCTAGAGGATAATCTACAGGCGGCTTTAAGGACCTTCCTCTGACGTTTATATTAATTAAGCTGCTAGCAGAGGCTGTGCTATTACCTATAGCCTCCCTAGAGGCAGTAATAGGGTCCTTTTTCCTTACCCACTTCCTTATAGTTTGATTTACTATACGCTACCTAATATCTGCTGCTTGGTGTTAATCCTTCTACCTATCTAAAGCCCGTTGCTCCTGCCGCTACTACTCCTACTACTGCCTAATTTAAGGCTCTATAAAGCTAACTTTAAACGTTGCCTTCTTTATGTTTCTGCCCTTTATATTTGGTTGGTTTTAAAGCTTACACAGCTAAAAAGGAGGAAGAGGCTTAACAGGTAGTAGAGGCTTAAGGGGAGGCTTATTAAAGGGAGGTTTTAATTAAGTAGGCGGTTAGAGGAGGGCCTATTTAGCTTAACGTCAGCGACGCTGCTTTATATTGTAATTGCTATATAAAGGCTCTAGATCTATAAGGTCGTGCAGTAGTTAAGGTCCTATTTTTATACGCTCTAAAAGCTCTAGTAGCTTAGGCTTACTTAATAGAGGCTCTGTTAGATTAACTTAATTAAGGTCTAAAAGCACCTGCTATTGCATATAAGCAATTACCTGGCGCTAATATTAATCTATGCGCTTAAGCGCCTTCCAATCGCAAGTAGAGTTAGCAGCGCCTTTAATGTAGTCATTACCTCCTCTATAGCGGATCACCTCTTTAATATGTTGTGGTATTCGCTCAATCCAAGCCTATATTCGCCATTGCTTAAGCTCTTCCTAAGCCTTCCGCCATACTTACTTAGCCTCTACTCTAGTCTTTAGCGCTCCCTTCTTTATAGTAACTTATTTAAGGTATATCCAAGCTAGCTTAATTATATTTAAATTGGGTAAGTTACTAGGCCAAATAAAGCGCTAAAGGCATGCTGCGTTAAAGTAGATCTACTAGTAATATAATACTTAAGCCAGAGCCTTATCCTCCTAGATAATAGTATCTAGATAATTAATTTAATATTTAACACTAAAAGGAATAAGGATTAGCAGGATGATTATAGTAAGGTAGTAGTACTAGTCAATGCCGCATTTCTCGCTATTTCTTTAAAAGGCGCCATTTCCCTTTATTATATAGAATTAAGGCTTTCTACCTAGCTTATTGCGAAGCCTAAGTTGTTATATACTAGTGTTAAGGTCCTAAGCCTGGCGGAGCTCTGGTTTAATTGCTTTATTAATCGCTTTAAGCTTATACTTTAAAGCTTCCTTCTCCATTACGGTCTCTGGCCTCTATATATAGCAGGGAGCCTTTCAATTATATAAAAAGGCACCCTAAAACATAAACTCTATAGCTTTAGGAAAGTGAGGTTGAATTGCCTTCTTATTTACCTTCTCTTTGGCTAAACACCAGAGCTTATATCCACCTCTTCTATAACCTAGAACAACGCCTATTTTATTACTCTAGATTACAGCCTTCCAATCTTTAATCGTCTAATATTTATACCATAAGGTGAATTAAAGGCGAGCTTCCTTTACTTCTTATAGGAGGTAGGGCTTCTTTATTAGCTTTATCTTATAATATCTATAACGTTAAAAAACCCGCCAGATGGTTTGTGTAGAGTAGCCGCACTTAGCAGTAATATACACGCAGGACTTCTCTCTACTATATTAATTAGTAGTAACTTTCTTTAGGATCCGCTGTTCAAATTTACAGGTAATTTTAACCTTTAATTTATTGCGAGAGGAGTATTAATAATATAGCCGTTAAGGATAAGAGGACAAGAGACTAGGTCCTAGCTATGGCTGCGGGCCCTTATAAAGATATATTATAGGGTTCAACGCTTAATTTTAGTAATACTTTAAATATAATTAAGAGTCGCTCCTATAGCCTTTATAGCTAGGGCCTAAGCCCTAGTTATAAGCTAATAAAAGCTTATTATTAGTAAAATAATTTAGGCTAAGAAGAGTTCTTACTAGCAGTTTTAGAGCTAATAAGGGGTTTTAGTGGCGCAGTTATTGGTGTGATCTAGGTAATATTGGTGTAATCTAGGCAATTAGGCTGTAGAAGTATTCTACCATCAGAATATTTAGGCGGTTAGCGGGCGGCGAAAGCAAACTTCCCGATTAGGAAGGTGCAAGAACTTTTATTAGCGATATCCGTAAAAGAGCTTATCTAGCAGCCTATATAGAAGCTTTATAGTCCATTAAATTTGTTATGGGACACCTCCGTGACACCTTATACACGTCCACCTGTTTCCACTGACGCAGCAAGAAGAGACCGACCGCGAAACGGCAATCTGACGGCAATCTGCCGCAGTCTGCCATGTTCTGCCAAGTCCACTAAATTCTGCTAAGTTCTGCTAGGACCACTACTTAAATCCTATTCTGCTCCGTGTATATATTAACCAAGCAACCAAATTCACGATATATACCTTTTCTCCTTACGCAACGTCTTAACTTTATTACGCAGTTTATGTACATAGCTTATTAATATCTACTTCGCTATATATTATTACCGCTTATACTCACTCTGTGACAAAATTAGAGCTTATAATATTGCATTAGATTACACTCTCTATAATAGTATAATCCTTAACTCTATAATAACTATATATATTATTAATGACTAAGCAAGATTTATAGGCAATATCTAACCGGCTAGTAATTAGTTATATACTAGATCTAGTATAGAAAATATTAAAGGCTCCGAAACAGCTAAAGTTATAGTTATTACCCTATTAGGAAAGAAGAAGATCTATTTAAATAAGGCTGCGTATATACTAGGATTTTATATAAATCTTATCAATATATATAGACTTATTAAAAAGGGAGTCTTTTAGAATAGTAAGAAGAACTACCTCTACCGTCGCGGTAGCGAGAAGTTCACATATTGCGGATTTTACTATAGTTAGGTAACTCTTAAATATAATAAATTAAAGCTAAAGATAACGGAGGACACGTCCTTCGCGGTTTAATTAACGGAACCTCTACCAAATTAAAAGGTAGATAGATGGCTTTAGTATAGTTAACTTAGATACGCAGGAAGTGCTACAATTAAGCAATTGCCTAAGGAAGTGACTAGGGCGATTATATAAGGCCCTATAATAATTAAATGTAAAACCTATATAATTAGTAAAGCTTATAAGGTGGTATTAAGAAGGATACCTACGGATAAGGCCATAAGGCCCTTCTTCTATATATATATATATAGATTTAATTTAGGAAATCGAAGCTTATAATGGATATAAATACATAATCTATTTCCTTAACAATTTAATATAAATAAATAAGGTTGAGACATTCGCGTAGAAGTTATTAGCCACCTAAGCAATTATCTGATATTATAATATAGTCGAGCGACGCTATAGCTTTAAAGTCGCTATAATTTATATTAATAACGAGTTATTACTAGGAGGTAAATTCGATAACTAGACCGCTAACTAAGGTATTATAGTAGAGTACTTAGCTCTAAATACACTAGAATAGAACGGTCCTATAGAACTTTCTAGGGGGGTAATTATAATAAAGGCTTAATATATGTAAATTAAAGCTTAATTACTAGAAGAGCTCTAGCCTAAGTCCTTTAAAGTAGCAGTATACGTAACGAATAGGACACTAAGCCGACGGCTTAACTAGAAGACGCCCTTTAAAAAGCTTTAATTAGTATTAGGCCTCTTACTAACTAACCCAAATATATCTTACTTATATGCCTACGACTATAGAGCCTACCTACTTAAGTACAATATTCCTTGTACCGAAAAGCTTAATCTTAGAGCCTATATTGGGTATCTAATAGGGTATAATTTAATGAATATCTTTTAAATATATATACCAAGCGAAAAGAAGGTAATTTAAATAAGAGACGTTACGTTTAATAAGCGACTTATCTACGATAATAGCTAACTAAATCTTACAAATTTACTTTAGGAGAAAGATAATTAAATACTAGACGTAATTAATATAGTTATAGGCTTAAACCTTCTATATTATATTATATCAATTAATTTAAAAGGGAAAAAGGAGCTTTTGCTATACCTAGCATAAAAGACTAAACTAACTAAAAGAACCCTATAAAATACCTAGAGGATCCCTATAAGATATATATATCGTAGGGGAGGTATACGTTAAATGACGGTAGTACGCAGTTGCGCGCGACTGTTAGAACCACACTTAATAATGGCTCTCCATAATAAGAAGGGCGGGTAAATACCACACTATAAAGTGGAAAGACCTCTATTAAGAAGGCATTAGATAAAATATAAAGCCTATTAGACGCGTTTAATATCCAGAACTGCGGGGGAGTAACCATTAGCTATAATAAACTAATATAGCTAGTAGAATGGCTCCGCTAGTCTAGCGAACCTTAAGCGCCCCTCTGATAAACCCTTAACTAAATCCTCTAACGGTTAAGTAAAATTAAAAATAAATAACCCCCCCCCCCCCTATAGGCGAACCGCACCTAGGCCGCTATAGTTGCGCTTCTATAGTATAGGGAACCTACACTCCTTAAGATAATAACTGTGTATATAATTATAATATAACCAAATATAGAAAAAGCAGAGGGACTTAGGGGATAATTAGAAATAGAAGTTCTTATAGAGATCCGTAAAGAGGTCTATAATGCTCTTGCAGTCTAATACTTTAGAAGCGGAGATATTAGAGTTACCCTAAAGGACTAATAGGTAGAGGAATAAGCTATAAGGGCAGGGAATAGGCTGGGAGAGCATATTAGCATAAAAGTGCTTTATAAAGATTACCTAGTTAAAGTCCTAGCGGTTTCTATAAGCCTTAGGGTAGAAAAAGGACACTGGGCGGATAATATAGCAACTATATAAGAGATAGTAAAACAAACGGAACGCCTTATACTAAGGCTTGTAATTACCCGGATCTAATGGCTTTAATGGGAAAATATAAACTAAATATATAATAAGAATAATAAGAGGATATAAGGGTCGCTAGAGACTTGCTAGGGAGACACTAGACGAATATATAGCTCCCTTATTATTAGTGTATATATACTAGGAATATAAAAACTCCTTATCTAAAAAGGAATAATTATAAATAGCATTATATATAATATAAGCCTCTATAACTATAGACTACGCCTAGAATAATATTATTGCTGCTTATAATAGGGACACACCTAATCTATATACGTAGTATAGGTATGCTGCGGCTACTGTATAGGCCCCTATAATATAAGATATTATATAAACTAAGACCAAATAAAATACGTAAACTGCTACTAAAGTATATAGAAGACGTAGAAGAGAGAAAACCGTATTAAATACAGGAGATGGAAGGTAAGGGCTTAACAGCTACGGGAATAACTGCACGTTAGGTTATATAAATAGAAATAATAAGCGATAAGCCAGAGGGACGTAGGTATCTTCCTAGCCTTTCCTACCTTTAATAATAGGGGGCTAAGCTAACTATCCTAAGCCCTAATAGGCTAGAAGTAATACCGCGTAATATAACTAGACCAAATAGGGATATAAGGGATATATGGGATATAAGGGAGAGGACGCCCTATAGGAAGACCCCTATAGATAGCTATAGTAAGCTTAAGGCCAGAACAATTAAGAATTAGACTTAACGCGGCAAATATAATATACTTAGCTGGCTTATAAGGGGGAAATAGCTAACTAGTAAGAATAGGGGAAGAACCTAAAATAATAATAAACTTAGATATAGAGGGGCTACTAAGAATATAAGATATGGGAATAAAAAGCTCTATATAAAATAAGTAGCAACTAGGGAGTAAATATAGGAGATAGAAGTTTTAAATATTTTAGAGAAAGTAGAAATAGAAAAAGCGAGGAAAGAAAAAGAGTTAAAGAACCCTTATTAGGGGTCCGCTACTTAACTATTATATAGCATAACTATAGCTGTTACGGACCTTATATTAGCAGTAGTACGGCTATTAGGAGAAGATATAAATGGACTAGTAGTGGAAGCGCGAGAGGCGCTGGAACTAGTTAAACTATAGGATAAGGGGTAACCGAGTTATATAATAGGTTACGTTACTGTTTTAAAATATAGAATCTATAGGATCTGTAAGGAATGTTATATACTAAACGTACCTCGCATACCTTACGTACTTAGTATTTTTTAGGCGCAATTTATATATTTAAAGGACTACAGTCCCTCCCTAGATAGTTTTTCTCTTTATAGTAAATCTTAGAATATAATTAGAGTTAATCTATTAGGCAACTACTCCACTAGTTATTATTATATTGTTAACTTCTTGTTTACCTATATACCTAGCCTAATAATAAGTCTACCGTGGTATTTCTTATAAGGCTTTGTTATATATTTACTACTAAGGTTATAGTATTAATAAAGTTAAATAACATGCCACTAAAAGCACTAGTTATAACGCCATTGACAGTAGCAACCACCTTAGGTATAAGTGGTAATATTAGTATAAGGGATACTAATGCGTAACTAGTTACGGTTAGATAGTTATAGGAAATAGTTAATAGGCTATAGGATAATAATAAAGCACTTAAAGATAGAATTAATGGCATTAGAGTGATAAAGGGTAAGTTACTATTAATTAAGCGGTTCTTAGGGGAGAAGTTAAAGCTTAAAGGATTTTTTACGTATATGTACTTTAAGGTTATATAAGAAGGAGCGAAACTAGTAATAGTTATAGATTAAGTAGCGTATATAGGACTATTCCTATCTAGGAGAGTACTTAAATAGTTTAAACTTTACCTTACCAAGATATAGGTAAATAGTATATTAACTACTAATTAAGAAATATGGTATATATTCTCTAGTTAGAACGGATTCGCGGAATAGTTAATATAGATATTTAGAGACCCTAAGATAACAGTTATAGTAGAAAGAAAACTCTAAAACCTAGTATAGTGTACTTTAGTAATTAAGTATATAACATAGTTTTAAACACTTGCTATATAAGTTAAGTAGAATAATAGGGCGCTTATGGCACAGTATAAGTAAGGACTTAAGGTAAAAGTCTAGGATGTAATAATTTTTTATAAAAAGTACAACTACTATATAAGAATTAATTAACTAAGTAATTAAGATTAATAATAGGATCTATTAGAGGGAATAAGCTAAGAAAGGGCAAGATAGAGTTCTATAGTTATATAAGGCGTAGAATACGTAACAATAGATATAAAGTTACCAACTATAGAATAGTGGGCCAGAGTTAATGGACTTAAGCGGTACTAAGGAATCTAAAAGATAGAATAAGAAACTATAGAAACCTAGAGGTTAAGGATTAAGTAATTATAGGACTAAGGAGTAAAGGCTAAATTAGGGATTTTAATAGCGGAAGATATTTAAGCGGACTCTATAGTAAGAAGAATGGTTTAAAGAAGGAGCTTATATAAATTGCGGAAAATAGGGTTATTTCGCTAGAGACTATAAAGGTGGTTGGAGTAACTACGCGGTAAAAGGCACAAGATTGTTAAAGTACGATAATATAGATATAGGCGTATTACGTGAGACTAAGGAGTGTTTAATTAAACACTTTGCGTTTTATTATAATAATACATACTAAATTTATAAGGACGCTAAGTATAGTATAAGATATTGGCTATAAAAGCCAGAGTTATAAGAACTTAAAGGAACTAAAGAGTTAGATAAAGAATAAGATCGACTTTATAACACTACAGTTAAAACTCTTTATAACGATACGGGTCGTATAGCCGACCGTATTGTAATACTAATGGTATTGTTATATATAGAGTCACGTGTTAGATTAATAAGTAGGAAAAAGGTAGTTAATACGTAGCCGGGTATCCTAAAAGGGTGTAGGGCATCTACCTTACGGGCTAAGTAGAGTCCCTCCCATACAAAATCTCTACTTATTATAACGATTTTGGTAGGGAAAACTTTAATTAAGGGGTGTAGATCGTAATATAGAGTATATCGTTGTAATCAAATATTGTATTAAAGAGTTTTAACTATATTGGATACGGAATCCATTGCTTTACGAAATGGAAGGAGAAGTATTTTAAAGGGATTAAGTAAGCAGACAACTGCTAGTACTAGCTTACTACTTAATAAAGATAAAAGGCTATAGGCTTAAGATTCTTAGGACGAGATAAAAGACGCTTAAGATTTTTAAGATAAGATAAGATATACCTAAGGACCTATAACGGACGAAAACTAATAGGAAAGGGTAGCAGCTTAGTTTAAAGATAAATAAATAAGCATAGACGAAGATTTCTAGGGAGCTAAGATTTTAAGGAATAAATAAAGTCTATAATAATCCTAGGTAAATACAGTATTTAGCCTAAAGGTTAAAAAGTTAATACAGCGATTAAGGAGTAAGAGAGCTTTAAGGATCTAACTATAAGATATAGAAGATAAGAAAGTATAAATAAGTTTAGGCAATAAATTATTATATAGTAAGAATAGAAACTAGACCAGAGATCTAGTATACTAGGACGTATAAAGGATAGAGCATCTATATAAAAAGTTATAAATAGGCTAAGGATAGAAACGCCAAAAGCTAAATAGTTAGACGAACTAGAATAAGAAGAAAATTTAGGAATTCTAACTAGATTTACAGAACAATATATAAAAGGTTATAACAATGCAGTAATAAAGAAATACTTTCTTATAGACCAATCGCATATACTTATAAAGCTGTACTATAAGTGGTATAGGTAGCAAAAGAACAATAAGTAGGAAGATTTATATATATAGCTAGACAAAATAGCTATACCAGATTAGGCAATATTAGAGAAATAGGTAAGTTATATTAAAGGAGCCTTAATTATAATATTAAAGAATTTAAAAAAAAAAGGCTAAAGACTAGAGAGAGATGATATAGATATTAGTACCAGCAAATAATATAGTAGCGTTTAGATTAATATAGGAAATATTTAAACTTAAGGATAAAAATAAGCTATAAGTTAACCTAAAGCACCTAGCATATTATATGTTAGCGTAGATTATATATATAGATAATACGTGCAATATATATAGAACACTTAAAGATAAGTACTATAAGTATCTAATAAGAATATATTAGATAATAGACAAAAAAAAGTTTAGAGATGCTAAGTATATATATAGATAACACCCAGTAGAAGTTTAGGAGTTAGGTAACTTAATACTTTAACTAAAAAGATTCCTTATAGAAAAATACCTAAATAGACAATAATAGTAAAAGTGTATTAAGAATATGTGTTATGGTATATAGAGGAAAAGAAGCGAACTAAGTATTAGCCAAAGGTGGACTAGGTATAAATAGAATCCAGCAGTTAATAGTTAAGAAAAAGGGAGGCCTATAGAATTAGAGGGAGCTAGTAGTAGAACCTTAGACATCAGGAAAATATTCACAGGCTAGGTTTTAAGTCGACTTTATTAAGCGCGTTTCGCGTAATTAATATATAATTAACTAACTTAATATACAACTTAACTAACTTAACACGCAATTAACTAACTTAATATGCAACTTAACTAACTTAATACACAATTGACCAACTTAATATATTTAAAAGTTAAATAATACGCAGTTAACTAACTTAATAACTTTAAAAGCTAACTACACATTCTTTAATATGCAATTAACATATTTAAAATTTAAATAACACACAGTTAACCAACTTAACAACTTTAAAAGTTAACTACATATTCCTTAACATGCAATTAAGGTAATATAATATATTATTTTAAAGTTATATGCCAATTACGTAAATGAATTTTTACTATTTTCTTAGCCTATAATATGCTAGCTTATAATATATTATATATTAAAATTAAAATAATTTTATATAATTTTATATAATTTTATATAATCTTATATAATCTTATATAATCTTATATAGTCCCATATAGTCTTATATAGGTTTATTATTATATTATATATTATAGATTCTATGCTAGCTTAGCTGCTTTTACTATTTATTCTAGCTTCTATATAATAATATAATACAAGTTCCCTTTTTAAGAAAGTTGTCTAAGTATAGAGTATTATATTAGTCCCAATTAATATAATTATTAATATAGTATAAATCTAGATAAGAAGTAGCGGCTAGAATAATATGCGCGCTTTATAAAATAGATAGCATTAAATAAAAGCGACCACCTCCAAGTACTTACCTAGTATTTACGCTTAAGCGCGGTCACCTTTTTACCTTAACTATGCTGTATATTAGATACAGCAGTCTATAATTTAATAGCTAAAGCAGCTCTACTATAGCTCCAGTATACTGCATATATATACCGTATTTATCTAATCTTTTAATATCTAGAATAGTAACAATTAGCTAAAGCTAGCCTATAAGTCTTCCACCTAATAGTATACAGCCCTTTCTAATACAGTTACTATTATCTATATACTCTTAAACCTATATATAATTACGCCTCTACTGGTTAGAACATTACTAATTTAGTATACAACGTACTATCTTACTAATTTGGCCCTTAAGGTTAGTTGCATTTTTTCCATTTTGTTTTTAATAGTAGATAGATAGATATATTTTAACAAGTAGGCGCTTAACCTATAAGGGGTCCTTCTCTTTCCAGTCCATATTAGAGTTCTAGGCATATTCGCCTTATAGTTTTCGCCTACACTCTTAGATAAATACCACAATACCATCTAGAAACCCTAGGATTTTATAGTAGTTTACTATATAAAATATATAAAGCCACATCTTTAACCTAAGACGCCTCTAGACAAGATCTATTGCCCTATTTATATCTTCTAAAGGCCACTAAAGCTTTACAACTGCCAAATACTATATTAGTTAAGTAACCTACACCTTTAAATATTGGGAAGACTGTAGTACAAAATCACTATTTATAAAAGCTATTTTATCTTCTATTACTAGTACTACTACCCATCTTAAATTATAAGAGCAGATTTAAGATAGCGAATCCCATTTATTTGTTAAGTTATAAAACGCCTTAACAATATAATGGTGTCCAGCTTTGCTATTTGCGCCAGTGCAGTACCTATCTACGCATCTATACAGGTAAATATTTTCCTCAAAATATATAAGGGCATGGAATTTTGGTATATTAAAATGGCCTATATTAGAATCCTTTACCTTTAGACGGAAACTTTAAAACATGCCTTTAAGCATATTAATTCGATATAGGGCATAGTGCATATATCATAGTATCTCCTCGTTATAGGTGCGATACTAAGCCATAATAACAAAGTTATATATAGCTCTTATAAAATGCATAGCATATAGTTCCCTAGATAATAGCAGTAGGGCTAGTACAGTAACAAGTTAACAAACTATAGCTTTTTGTTTATCACCTGTCCATTAAGTAACTTTATTAAATAACAGATTATTAAACCGTTTTAGCCCTATAAAAGCCAGGACTGATCTAAAACACTAATTAAGCTAAGCCTCCGCAGATATATTTATTATAGTTATCTTTATCCCTCTTCTCTTTCTTTTTAGCTAGATAACATTACCTACCAGTTTCCATACCTATTTAATAAGTTGTATAATAATACCCTTTAGAAGCTAATGTAGAATATTTACCATTATGCTCTTATAGATATTAAATAGGTAATAGTGCCACGTAAAATATTCTAACGGGTATACCCAGTTATCTAAGGATAGAAGAATATTCTCTAGTTGTTAGCGTTTAATCTATTTTTTTATTTCCTTATAGGTGCGTAGCGGGTATTATTTTTTAGTTAAGTTCTTATACTTTAGAGGGGGGACCTAGCACATAGTGCAGTGCTATTGGCTTTTAACACCTATAAGCAGCACCTATTCTTTATAGTCTGCTATTATTCCACATATAATTAGATAATATTATCGCACAAAATTATCCGCATATTAAAGGTCTACGTCGCTTTTTACAAAATGCTTAATTACTATTATATTTTAGTTAATAGAATATAGCATTAGAATACTAAAGTAGGACTTACATTTAAGTATTGTTCTCACCGCCTTATAATATACTTTACTTTTTATATCATTATCCTTTTCTTTAATAACTAGCATAAAGCTAACAAGGATATTTATAGGGGATGTCTATTAGCGCCAAACTTATTAGTTAAGATTATTGATAATAAGATATACCAGTTAGGCCGATTTGTTACTATAGTGTATTATTAGCTAGGTCTTATTAACTACTATAAGTATAGGAACTACTATAGTACCACTAGGAAGCTTGCCTTGTATCTCCTACCACTAGTTATTACTATATAGTTTATTATAGACTTAGTGGTTGTTAGCATTATAGAGTCTCTTTAGTGTATATACCAGTGCATCTTTAAAGAATTAATAGCCAATTAAAAAGATAATTACATTTATAATATCCTAGTAAAGAATATGGTATTCCCTCTACTTAGAGCCTTTAATATTTAATTCCACCTTATACTCTAATTAGAGCCATTGTTTATCTTATATACTAAATAGAATAGCGGTAATCAGTTTCTTCTATTAATTTGCAGATTAAAAGCTAAGTAGGCTATAAAGTGGGCTAAGGCGGGTGTCTTTAAGCAGTATATTAACGTCTCCCTTTATATAGCAAATGCGGTATAGCTATATTAAAAAGGCGTAATTAAACTCTAAATAAAAAGGGTTGTATAGTATACTTTAGCTATTATTGTGTTATAATATAGTAATATCTAAAATTATCTAGTTAACTTACTGCACATTATTATTGGTCTTATATAAAATTGGTTCGCCCGCCTTTATATTCTCAGTTGCTTTAAATATCTCTACTCTAAGTAATAATAATAACAATAGGACGCTTTTCTGATATGGTATACTATATAGAGGCACCAGGTAGGCATTTTGCTTATATTCTGCCGCCACCGGAGCGTACTTATTAGTATTTATATTTATACCATCCAGTTATAATTACGCGTTATCTAACTAGTAAGAGTAGTGGAATTAATTACAAATTATAAGCAGTTAGGCCGCAATAAATGTGTAAGTATTATATCTCTCTTTATATGCTTTTTATTAGACATATTAGTGGCTAGGTAGCCACCTTTTATAGCACTATAGGTGTTAGTAAAGGCTGCTGTAACTCTTAGGGATATAAGAACACCATAGATAGCTCCACTACATTATCACTAATTATATATTAAATAATGTGGTATTATTTCCAGGCGCAAAGAGTGCGTATTATAGTACTAACAGTTAATTGCCGGTATTTAATCTAAGTGGCTTAACTTTATAGCTGCCAAGAGTATACCTTTTATTTTTTTGCTAGAACTAGTTACGCTAAAGTATAAGTATAACTAGCCTAATACCAAGTTTAAGGACTTAAAAGAGTTTAAGGTAACTAAACTGGATGCTAAAGCGCAAGTATAACTAGCTTAATACTAAGTTTAAAGACTTAAAAGAGTCCAAAGCAACCAAACTAGATACTAAAGCGTAAGTATAACCAGCTTAACACCGAGTTTAAGGACTTAAAAGAGTCCAAGGTAACCAAACTAGACGCTAAAGCGCAAGTATAACTAGCTTAATACTAAGTTTAAGCACTTAAAAGAATCTAAGGCAGCTAAAATGGAAACCAGTGTTAAAAGAAATTCTAAAAATAAACTTTTAAAAGCCGTTAAAGATAAGTAGTTAGCTTTCAAGATATAGGCTGTCTATTTAGTTACTTTACGGGCTTTAAATCTATATTATTACTAATACCCATTATCTGGCCTAGCTCTCTAGCGTTACCCTAATAACAAATATAAGACTTCTAGGCAGCAGCTTAAGTTAGATATTAGTTAAAACTCTATATACCTAAGACTAGATATTATGGTTCTAAGTACTAACTTATTTAGCTATCTTAAATCAATTAGCACTACCCTTAATCTTCTATTTTTTCTTACTATGGCTTATATAGAAATAACGGAATCTATAGGTCCGGATAGTTAACATCGTTAAGCTCTATAGCATCAGTAGTAAATAATATCTTCGCCATAGCTATAGTCCTATAGCCATTGCCTAAGAATACTGTATATTATTATTTAGACAGATAAAAGGTTTTTAGGTACTATTAAGTCTTTAGTTTATAATATCTAGTTCAGCTACTTTAGACTCTTTAAGTCCTTAAACTTAGTATTAAGCTTAGTATTAAGCTAGTCATATTTACGCTTTAGCATCCAGTTTGGCTGCCTTAGATTCTTTTAAGTCCTTAAACTTAGTATCAAGTTGGTTATACTTGCGCTTTAGCGTCCAGTTCAGCTACCTTAGACTCTTTAAAGTCCTTAAACTTAGCGTCCTGTTAAACAAACATATTAGTATAAGCCTATATACTACTAGGGTGCGGAGAGCTAAAATACAGTTAGAGCCCTTTAAATGATTTAGCAGAAAAGAACAGGTTATTTAGGTTAGCCTATTAATCGGCCAGCTTAACCTTAACATCCTACCCCAGCTTATAAAGATTAGGGCTATCTCTACCTGGTATGCTACCGTTAATCTATATATTAGCATCTCCCTTATTTACAGCGGCTAAAGAAGCTTTAGGTGTCTAGTCTCTAGAAGGTATTATAATGCGGCTTTTAAAAGAGCCCGCTCCGCGCTAGGGCACTAGACGCCATATTATAGGTAGAGCTTATAGAAGGCTCGGCCAGTCTAAATATTTAACTATTTACTAGATGGAGTCTAGGACATTCCTAAAAGACTAGGAGGATATCTGCAAAGCATTTTATATTCCAATAGTAGTCCTTACCAGAATAACATAGTCCAGTTTCTTATTATTAACTAAAGGGTTAGAGAAGAGGGTCTAAATTTGGTCTTTACACATAGAGTCCATCTACTTAAATTGGTAACAACGGTAGATGCAGAGGTATAAGTATTCGGCTAAGCTGCTAGATCTAGACAGTCAGCGCTAGTAGTCACTGCGTCAATAATATATAGTATAGATAAGTAGAACTCAATTAATATAGTTATATTAATAAGGTGTATAATAACTAAAAGGATAATAATTAATAAGTTCTATAAGGTGTTTAAACCCAACCTACTTAGCAGGCTAATAATAATGTAATAGAAATAGCGTAGCTGGTGCAGTTAGAGCAACAATCCCCTACAATAAGAGTGTGTCTTAGCATAATATATATATATATATAGACAATATACAACTGTTTAATATTTTATAATATATTATCTTAGTATTAACTACCATATAATATATTAGCTACCTAGTTAAGCCAGCCACCCAGTTAAGTCACCCCTATTAAAGATTTAAATAAAAATATAAATATGGCTGCTTATATATAGAGGCATTCTATTTATAATATTTTAAAAGAAGTATTATATATATTTAAGCCAATAAATACTTAATAAAAGCCTATATAGACCTAAAAGGGACCAAATTAGGCAATAAATAGAATTAATAATATAATACTTTTTAAACAATATTATAAATTAAATAATTTTATATATAAGCAGCTATATTTAAGCTTTTATTTAAATATCTTTAATAGGGGTAGAGTTATAAATAGCTAAAGTTAGTAGTGTGTTTTAGGTAGCTTAACTAGTAGCTTAACTAAATCTTAGAAAGTTTAAATTTGGTTTAGATTAATATTACTTTAGCTACTAATTACCTTAATACCTGTTAAGTTATCTAGCCTATAACCCTACCAACTCTTGTTCCTAGATATACATTAATAATTCCTATTAAGGTGTATTCTCTTTACTAATAGACTATGTATATATGCCATCTTTATTATTCCAAAAGCCTAATTAGTATATAAGAGGATTCTTCTATAACCAAAAGCTCCCTCTATATCTTAAATTATTATAAGAAGCAAGACGGCATTAAAATAGATAAACTGACGTTTATAACTACTGCTTTTGTCTACTAATTACACAGTTACAGCGTATATACATAGTTGTCTACTATAAGGGGAAACCATTAGTGGTGGTTTTTAAGATCTTACTATCCCATATAAAAACTTTTCACTATTGCCTATAACGTCTTAACGACCACCAGCTCCCACCTATATGCTATGCAATGTCTATACGAAATCCCTAACGGCGAAGAAAAGCATACCCTAATTATTCCATTTAATCTACATCCTGCCTTTTTCCATAGGTATAAGATATTAAATTAACCTATAATATAATGCTAACTAGAATAATTAGCAAACCTAACTCTGTTAAATAAATATGCTTAATTATAAGGACCAAAACCCCATTGCTATTAAGTCTGTTATACTACAAAATAAAAGGGCTATTATTAATATTGGTACGTTTTAAAGGCACTTTATTAGCCGGCACTAATAAACACAAGTTAATGGACTACCTACTACTTTATATTTAACGGTTTTAAAAACAATAGGGCAAAATATACTATTATTTATTATACTCTTACCAACTATAACATTTAATTTATTATAGGCTAGAAATTTGACCTTAAAAACAAGTAAAAGGTAGACTTTTAGGATATGTTAGATATATTACGGATAAAACCTTTATATAGCCTATCCGCATTAGAACACCTCAATAGCAGTACTATACTATTAGATTTCGCTATTAGGCATTAGAGTAACCAAGCAACCTTAAATCTTCCCCTTATTACTTGGCCCTAAGCCTTATTATATTGCTAAGACTTACTACATTATTAAGTTTTATTACATTACTGCTAAGCCTTATTACGTCACCAAGCCTTATTACATTGTTAAGCCTCATTATATTACTAAGTCTTATTATATCACCGTTAAGCCTTATCACGTCGCCGAGCCTTATTGCATTGTTAAGCCTTATTGCATTGTCAAGCCTTATTGCATTATTAAGCCTCATTGCATCATCAAGTCTTATTACATTATTAAGCCCTATTGCATCGCCGCCGAGCCTCCTAGCCAGATTGGGCAATTGGATATTGTGAGTTTAACTCCCAGGCGTTGCGGGTTTGATTCCCACTTATTATATATTAAAAATATAAAAAAAAAGGTCGTTTCCTATTAAATTAGGCGTTAGTAAGGCTCCAAATTAAGCTTGTATTTTTATACGTGTCTCACAACGCCTAAAGTTATACATTTAATAAAATCTTAGCACTATATACTAAGCAGATCGGCTCTTCTATATTAAGTTTTAATTATATTAGGCTAGCTCCAAATTATAGCAAGAGGCAGAATGTACTATACCACTACGCTATAAGGACTTTGGAATGTAATCTCATAAATTTAACTAAATTATAACTCCTTCCTAAACCTTATAATCAAACCAGATCCTTAAGGAGAGATCCCTACATTAAATCTTAGGGAACATTTAGTTGCAACTTTAGATTAAATTTAAACGCCCTAGAATATATCTAATTTAAAGCTTAAATCTAATTCTAACGCGATTATTTGGTTTATCTAGCGACTTTCTAATCTAAAAGCTCCTCTAGATTGGCAAGCGTTAAATTTGTAAGCTATACTATATATAGAATCTAAATTTATAAATATGGGGTATCTCTATTACTGTAGTGGCTACTACAGTAATAGGGGCGCGCCATATTTTAGTAAGCAGTTGATTTACTATATCTCTGCCACTGCAGTGGCGAGGCACCTTAAGTTCAATACTATACTAAGTATTATAACTTTCCTGCAGTAACTAAGCAACCCTAAACTAAAGCAATTATAGGACTTACTATACCACTACGCCGTAAAGGCCCTTAGTTATAGTCCTATAAATTTAATTAAAATATAAACACCTTCCTAAATCTTATAATTAAATATTTCTATATACAATACTATGCCAAGGATTATAATATAGATTGCTTAGATATGGCTTTACTATAATACAACAGCTCTATACCAATCCATTAATCTATAAGAGATTTAGGCAGTAAAATTACTGCTAAAAATTACTACCTAGATCCTAGCCGACAAATACCTACAACTATAATCTTAGTAAATAGCAAAAAGTATATAGTAGTACTAAGACAATAGCAGGATAATATAAGACAATAATAGGATAATATAATATAATGGCAGGACAATAACAGGACAATATAATATAATGGCAAAACAATAGTAGGACAATATAATACAATAGCAGGGCAATAATAGGATAATATAATATAATAGTAGGGCGATAATAGGACAATATAATATAATAGTAGGACAATGGTAGGACAATATAATATAATAGTAGGATAATATAGGACAATGGCAGGACAATATAAGACAATATAAAAAATTAAAATACAAGATATAAAAAGAGGGAGCCCTAATACTTTCTCTTTTTCCCACTCCTATAGCCTTAGCGCCCAATATAGTATAATATTATCTATCTATATAAGCAATAGTATTAAGACAGTTAGAAGTACTAGGAAAATTTATAAAGTATATTACTTTAAGCAATATACCCAAATAACTAGTTTAGTGCATAGTTTATATAATATATAACAATAACGGGGGATCTTCTATTGTTATATTACTAAGCAACGCCTTTAAAGCCACATTTTTCTAGTGCTTAGAGGTCTTTAGATTATTACAAGACACTTTATAAAAACTTATTTTAGTGCAGTAGCTTAAGATTTATTAAGCCCTATAGTAGTCATATCTAACTAGTCTTTAAAAATGTAAACATTCTTAAATAAGGAAGCATCCTTAATAGCTATAATTAAACTAAGATCTGTATAAGGCCCATTTATAATATATTATAGTGCTTTAACATTCTATTAAACTTAAATAAGGTGTTCTAATAACGGGAATCTATTAATAGTTAGATATCTTCTTATTTAGAAAACATTATACACTTACAGCTCTCTTATTAGCTTTTGTAATGCTAATATAGTATAATAACTAACTTTATAAAATCCAGTTTATTTTTTAACTATAGTCTATAATATAAATAAGTTAATCTTAATCTCTTTAGGTCTTAAAGAATAAGTTAACCTCTAGAAGATTCTGTTCTAATACGGCCAATAGTCTTGCCGCCACTATCACAAGTATACATTTTATTTAAAAATTGTTAGTCTTAGGAGTTAAAGCAACTAGAGACCCAGTAACTAGTCTTTTTAGCTAATCCTAACAGATTATCTTCCCTACTCTCTTAAGTAAGAACGCCACGTAGATTACTAGCCCTTAAGGTAAAAATATTACTAAGCTAATATAGACCTCGCAGATATTAGGGGATAACTGCTTTGGAATTATAGCATACTTACCTATTTATATATACTAACAGCATTACTATATCTAGATTCTAGTAAACTAAAAAGGTCTGCTCTAATTTAACCTACTACCTCTCTTAACGGTTTAATTATGTCTTCTCTTAAAAGATTATATTAAGAGCTTAGATACTCCTCTGTTAAGCTATACAGACCTAAGATCTTATTAACTTATAGTGGAATATCTCTGTTTTTACTAATAATATTCTGGCCCTTATTAGGAATATTAAGTATTTTAGTAGAGGTTAGGACCTCTAATTATACTAACTAGGCTTTACTAGTTAAGGGCTAACTAGGCATCTTAAAGTATTAACAAATATAGTTACTAGTACATATTAAGCTGCATAGAAAGGATTTATATATATAGAACTATAGCGCTATAGCTTAGAGGCTATATGCGTAGTATTGTACATAGTATAATACAATAGATATATATATAAAAAATATATAAAAAAAGTATTAACGAATCCGGGTGCTAAATTAAGCTTATAAATAGAGGAGACGTAAAAGGGATAAAAGGAGGCTTATAAGTCTAGGTGGTATAGCGGGTAGTATAGCAGGTAGAGAAGCGTTTACTAATACGCTTATTTATTTCTTATAAGATATTTAACTGATTATTTTATATAATAACTAAACAATATACCCGTCTACACAATTCTATATATTAGTCTTAGCGTGTAATTAAAACGTTTTTCCTGCCATACCTCCACTAACGCTTCTAAAATTATAGCATTAATAACAGACCTAAGCTATAACACCAAAGACACTCTTAAGCGAGATTTAGGGCTTATAAATAAACAATACAATACAATCTACTATAATGTTAAAATCAAAATGTTAACGCGCGGGCTCCTTAGACAGCCACTACGCTCCCTTATAAGCAAGGTATAAATATAGCAAATATTAAATAAAATCTCCAATAAATTCCTATCTATATTTCTAGGTTTACCTAAGAACCTATATACTAAATATGTTAAACAGCTTGCCTAGCGCTATAGCTATAATATAATACGTTAAATAAACAAAACAGCTCCTACTAGGTAAATTACAATAGGCAACCCAGTACTCCCACACTCCACTATTGCGCATTATCTACTAGCCAGCATACTAAAGGCAATAAGGTAGGAGGGAACACTAAGGCTATATAGAATAATAATAATACTAATCTAGCGGGCAGCTAATAAAGAGCTAATAATTATCCTAACCTAAAAGCTAGCAACCAGTAAGAATAACGCCCTAGATATACACATTAATAATCTAAGCTTTAATATATTTATAGATATACTAGGCCAGGATATTAACTTTAACCCTAAAAGCGAAACGCTTTACTACTATATTGGTAATAAGATAGCTAAAGGATAAATTTAGCTTATAAATAAAGAGAAATAGCGCAGTGTGGTTAAGGATATATTTCTATAAGAAATAAATAGGTTTTTATTTATAATAGAATAAAGAAGAATAAGTAGGTTACTACTTAAAGTTAAGCCAGCGTTATTAACTTATATTTGCAGTCTACGCTGCTAGCCAAGAATAATGCAATTACTTACCCTCTATTTCTGTACCCTTGCCTTTACTAAATAACTTGCACTCTATATATATAAAAATAGGTAGAACTGGTAAACAGGTTAACATTAAGGCAATACTTAACCCATAGCTATCCTAAAAAACCTCTCCTAGTTAAAAAAGAGCCCTTACTTTACGCCTTAACCCATAATAGAAAAGGTAAAGAAAACTATAACCACAGCATAGATTATATGCCTTAAAGCCACTGCTTTATTTAGAATACTTACTAGTTTAATAGATCACTATATATAAAGGTAGACGGCTTAATAGAGCCTTTTAGTGTGCTATTAGGCAAGGGAGTCTTAAAATAATATAACCTAAGATATTCTTATAACTTATCTAGCATTCTTAAAATGCCTAAGGGGATTAGACAATAAAGCCTAAGGTTTATACCCATTCTTTCTAGTAAACTTATTAGGGTAATATATATTAACACCGTCCCTAGCTTACTCTTAGTATCTAATACCCAATCCTTATATCTATACTTACGCTTTCCTTACCACTCTACTAAATTTAATTACTATTGCGATATATATATAGGGGATAAGTTAGGCTTACTATAGGCTAGCGGGGTTAACAGCGCGGAAGAATAACATTAAATATTTATAGTAGAAATACTAGGTATTGAATAAGGGTATAGAATATGGCAATATTGTGGAAGGGTACGGTGTCTCTTAGATAGGAAGTCAGAATGCTGTCAGTCAGTCAGTCAGTCTGTCTGTCTGTCGGTCGGTCGGTCATAATCAGTTAAAAGTAATCAGTAAAGCAGTCTGTAAGAAAGGAAAGAAAAGAATGTATTCCGGTAGGTTCGTCATGTCTGTGAGATAAGGAGGAAAGGAGGAAAGCCGAAGCTTAATAAATACAGGAAAATGCCAAGATAGTAGGCGATGTCCAATCTACACCACCACATACCTCCCCCACCAAGAACGTTGTCCCCTAACGTTCTATCCTACAGAAGAATAGCCAAACAAAAGTATAGCAAAAGCAGAATAGAAAAAGGAAAGCATAAAATAGAACGTAGGAAACCTTTCTCCTAGTAAGATACCTATTAGACTCGTACTGAAATAAATACACCTATTAGCCGTACTAGTTGCCTATGCACCATACCCACCAGCGTTACTGGTCGAAAGTATAAATGCACGCACTAGCCGCCCTAATTGCCTGTGTACTACACCTACTAGCGGTACTAGTCAAAAGCGTAATTCTGCAGCCGTTATAGCCCTACAGAACTATTCCATGATATCCTTTTGTTATCCATAGCTAAGATCCAGTCTTCCTGCTGGTAACCAGAACAGTAAACCAGAAATAATAACGGCAGCAGTAACAGTAATAGCAGTAACAGCAGTAGCAGCAGTAATAGCGGTAATAGTAACGGTAGTAGAAACAGTAATAAAAGCAGACATTTAGCGCAGTAAAACAAAGTAGAATGGTCGGCGGTAGAACAGTTGGTAGAAGAACTTGGTAACAGTTAGTAAGCAGTAGGATATCTAGCAGCAGAACTTTTAGTAGTAGAAATCTCGGTAGCGGCAGATGGTCGATGGCAGTTGGTTAATAGCAGTTGGTTAAAACAGCAGTAGTAGAACAGTCGGAACGGTGGAATGGAACGGTCGGAGCAGTAGTTAGAATAGAACAGTTAGAATAGCATTAGGCCTAGAACAGGTCGGTCGGAACAGCTATCTAGCAGATCTCGCAGCGGTATAGATCCGGCACAGCAAGATAGAACAGTAGAGATGGAACAGCCAGTCAAGACAGCAGGGACGAAATAGCTGGACGGAATAGTGGCAGTAGCAGCAGTGACGGTAGGGCAGTTAATCAAGATAGCAGAGGCCCTGGCTTAGTTTAATTATTCAGTTAGTTGTTTGATATTAAAACTCTGCATCTAGCTCTGCGTCTGGCTGTGCATCTAGCTGTGCATTAGTAGCTCTGCATTGTATACTCTATGTTTATGTCTACGTGCGTGCCTATATGCGTGTCTGCGTGCCTACCTTAACTGCCTGACGAAGACTGTCTAACTGGTTGGCGACGACGTGCTGCAACTAATCGTTCGGTTGTTTAATTAAGGTAGAAAGTCAGCCCGGTCGAAAGCTCTGATTGTCCTGATTTAAATGCGGAGACAGCGTCCGACTAATTAAGATTTAATAAGGCCCTGGCTTGACTTAAGGCGTCTTCTATTATACGTACGACCTAGGCTCTGTATTGTCGTATGCTTAATCAAAGCTTTTGAATCTGTTGACGTTCTATTAAGGCTCTATATCCGTAAGCTCTGTATCTGCGGACAGTTGATTAAGACTCTGGCTGTGCAGCCGTTTAGTCAAAGCTCTGCATCTGTAGTTAATTGAGGCTCTTAGTGTCTACTAGATATCCAATCTAGAGACCTGTCTTAAGACTTCCTTTCTTGTGAGTATAAACGGCAGTTTCCAGTAGACTATTTCCGCGGGCCTGGTGCTCTTCTGGGATATCCTTAATAGCTGCTTTCTTCCCTTTCTGGGCCGTCTTTGCTTTTGGCTTCTTCGGCGCATCCTTAGGCTTTTACAACTGCTTCTTTACCCCAGCTGTTGGCAGTACGCTCGCGTATCCTTGATCTTCTTCCAGCTTAAGAGCCTTTTTAGGATTGTCTTCTGCTTTTAGTCTCTTGATTGCTGTCCTGCTGGCTCTACATTTCGCCTAAGTCGTCCTTAATATTATCCGGTGTTAGCTTCTTAGTTATTGTGACTGCCTTTATTATATGTCCCTTGCCCTTATGTCCACAATGCAGTCCTTTATTAAGACAACCTCTTAAGGAAAAGCGCTGGCTCCTATATATCTAAATCCTGTTCTCCTTATAATCCTTAACAAGATCCTTCACTAGTTTATCCTAATACGGCTTGGTCCTGTCTTCGGTTATATAAGGATGGTTTAGGCTTATTGTAGTCAGCTGCGTCCTATGTGTGATCTCTTGCAGAGCATCTTTATCACTGCCTCTTTATATACTGCTTTGCCGTTTCCGCGGTACTTGATTACTGATATTATGTTATTGCTTTTGTACAGATCCCTTCCTTGCCGCAGTGTCCGTTCTTGTTGTGCAGCTAGCGCAGTACTGAATTCGGATGGCAGTAATAGTTATACTGTAATCAGTCGTTGTTTAAATAAGGAATAAGGTCGGCCCGGTTAAAGGCTCTAATTTAATAACATTTAACTGACTTGATTTAGTGACGGTGACGTGCTAATATTAAGACTCTGGCTTAATTCGACTCTCTGATTGACCATGGCTTCTATATAGTTATTTAATTAACTAAGGCTTCCGTGTAGTTGTTTAATTAAGGCTCTGCGTCTGGCTCTGTATTGTATAATCGGCTTTGCATCCGTGTAATCAACTGAGGCTCTTTATGCCGTTCTTATTGTGCAGCTGGCGCATTTGAATTCTAGGGGTAGTGTAGAGTTCTGCTGGCTCTATTACTAAATGGACTAATCAGGATTTTCCGTCCCCGGGATGGAAAATCGCTATTGGTTTGTTAATAGGCGGTAAGCTAAACTAATATCTTTTGTAGTAGGTTGACGCGTTTGACGACATATCGCGGTTAAGAAAGTAAATATGAAAGGAGCTTTAGGAAATATAGTAATTAAGCAGACAAAATAGAAATCTTTTATACGGTTGTTACCTGCGTCCCCTCCCCTACTTTAGAACTTGACTGTCCCCTAGTTGAATATCCTATACTTACTGCGGAGCCTGCTGCGGAGCCTGCTGTTAATGGCTGACTTGGTTAAGCGTCCGTCTCTAAGACCGTCTCTAAGGATTAGAAGATTTATTCTTCTTCCTAGCCTCTGCCGTTTTATCCGCAGGCTATAATATAATCTGGATGCATTCTCCTAGTTATACATTCTTCTCCTATGGCAGAGCGGCTGTCCTGGCTGTACTGCTGTCTTTAAGGGTTGGGTAAGTCTGCGGACGTTACTGGCTGGGCGTTACTGAGTCTATAGGCCGTACTTAATAGTAGTCCTCCCAGTTTATGCGTATTTTGTTACTGCTCTTAAGTACTACTCTATTATGGAAAGTAGTAAAATCTGTTTATCCTATAGGGGCCTGTTGCCGTATCTATTCTTCCTTTAGCCTATCTAGGTCTGTTCCCTGGTACGTACGGAGCCAGTTCTTAATACCCTTTAGTTGTCCTTTATTGCCAAACCATAGAAGTACAGGTCTAGGTTGGTTGTGTGTCCCAGCTACTAGTCTTTCTTTATTAGACAGATGCATAAATCCTTACTAAATAAGATCCTTTAAGCCTTGACATTTATGCTTAGTGAAATAGTGACTTTCTCCGCATCTAAAATAGGTCCGCCGGCCTTGTCCTTGCGTGCCTCGCTGACCCTATGCGTCCTATTGCGGCCGTCTAAAGGTAGTAGAATCTTGCGGATGTTAGGGACCTTGCGGATATTGAGAATCCTGCGAGTATTAAGAGCCTTGCGGAGGTCGACAGTCTTGCGGAGGTTAGGTACTGTTTTGCCAGTTTTTATATCCTAGTACTAAGCTGTATCCTTGTGCTAGGCTTTAAACTGCAGCCTAATTTAATAGTGTTGTGTGCTTCCTTGGGTCCAGAAGTCTTCCTTCCCTTTAGCGGTTAAGCTTATTCCCTTGCTGCCGTAGCTCTTATATAAGCTGGACATTTAGGACATCTTCTTCCAGAAGAACAGCCATTCGCTTAACGTTCTCTGTAGCTATTATTCTTAACTCTATGGCCTCCTTTAGCCTTTTAAATATAAGGGTACTGGGCTTGTCTGCTATAGCTCCTATCTTTTCTATTGCGTGCCTGTGGTATTTGATAGGGAGTCCTTGCATAAACCACCACCCCTTCTCTTACTTAGTAAGGTTTCCTGCGGCTACCGCTCTTGCTGAGATGGTAGTAAAGTCGTATATGTAGTGACGTAGCTCGCCTAGCTGTTCTGTAGATTTTCGAACAAAAGCTTCTATAAAGTCTCTTGTCTCCATGCGTTAGTAGTAGTTGTTTGCTTAGTATTCTGCCCTAAGCTTTCTTACAAGCTCTATCTAATTGCTAGCTATAAATTTAGGCAAGCTTTGGATCCACACCCCTATTTAGTAATTATAGTACTCTGAAAGGCCCTGGTGCTTCTCCTTACTCGTTATATAATGTTGGGTGCATAGCCGTTTGTACTGTTTAATAAACTGCGATACGTTCTGCCCTGCGAAGTAGGGAGTTCCAATAGTTCCTGGGGCTGGTATAGGCTGAACCATAACGCAGATCTTGTCTTAAGCCGTTAACTACTGGTTACGAGGTGATGCATCCTTAGGAGCTTACAGGTAATCCCTATAGCTTTTATCCTTTGTCTACTAAGGGTCATCGGTCCTAGGTATTATAGGTAAATGCTATGGTAGGTCTGTTTACATAGCCATAGTCTTAATAGAGGATGTCCCAGATAACTGTCCTGGTGGGACATTAACAGGTACATGCTTTGGCTGGTCTACTTATACAGCTATATCCCTAATGGAAGGCGCCTGCTTCTTAATGCCTAAGGGGAGGTCTTCCTGGGAGAGCATGGAATCTTTATCTTCTACTACTACTAGGTCTTGATACGTCCATCTATTTTAGCCTACTATTGTTCCATATGGTAGGTCCTTATAGAGTGCCTCTAGGGCCGCTGCTAACATAATCTAGATAACTTAAAAGAGGATAAAGCTAAGCTAGAATAGGAAGCTTTTAAAGGCAGATCTAATTTTATATGCTCGCGGCCTTGCTTGGTATTATCTCTGTTCTTAAAGGGCAGCGCTAGCTTCCTTCGCCGCTAGATATTTTAGATCTTGTTTCCATCTAACTAATTAGCCCTTAGCTTGTTGTCTTTGCATCTTTAATAACGTTCTGGCCATGCTCGTGCGCGTATGGGTGGTGAGATTTTAACCGCTAGTAGTTGTCTGATTGGCCAACTGGTTTGCTTAACGCTAAATTTCTAAGTATAGGCACCAAACCTAACTCCTAAGACCTTTTAACCTACACCATTTTGCTTCCTATTGCCACTCTTTAGCCTATGTGTTAAGTCTAGCTGTCTGTCTTTTCCGCTGTCTTTCTATTTAGGGTCTGCTTGGTTTCCTTTGCTGTCTAATACTACCTAGTTCTCTAGTTCTCTAGTTCTGCCGTCTTGTCTATTGGTTCTTCTATAGTTGGTTGTTTTTCTATAGCTAGTAGTTCTTTGGTAGTTGTAGTATATTCCTACGTGTCTTCTGTGTATATAGCACTAGACTTCTAATCTAAAGAGCTTGCCGTCATCCCCATATGGAATGCCAAATAATATGTGGAAGGGTACGGTGTCTCTTAGATAGGAAGTTAGAATGCTATTAGTCAGTTAGTTAGTCTGTCTATCTGTTAGTTAGTCGGTTATAATTAGTTAAAAGTAATTAGTAAAGCAGTCTGTAAGAAAGGAAAGAAAAGAATATATTCTGGTAGGTTCGTTATATCTGTGAGATAAGGAGGAAAGGAGGAAAGCCGAAGCTTAATAAATACAGGAAAATGCCAAGACAGTAGGCGACGTCTAATCTACACCACCACAATATAACTATATAAAAGTGTTATTACTGTCCTAAATACTGCCTATGCCTACCCTAGCATTATCTATACTAATAAGGTAGATAAGCCTCGCTTTAAGTATAAGACAGCTGTTAAACCTAGTATAGGTAGACTGGAATAAGGTATAGGATCTAAAAGCCAGCGCCCTAGGTAGGTAAAGTAGTTTAATAAGGTACCTCCCTGTTAAATTTAGACATAAGTCTTACTAGCCTACTGCTTTTATTGCTAGGATTAACATTTAACCTTTTATACACCCATACTATATCTATTAAGGGATATACTAATAGAATAAAATAGTTTCGCGCATAATAGCAAATAGTATTTAACAATCTTAGAATATCTAATAATGTTTTTTTAACTACTAACTTAACATAAGTTAACAGGCTATAGTTACGGCTTAACCGCAACTAGTTAGAACTAGCAGCTAATCACAACAAATACACCCCTATTTAAATTATTTGCAAACACTATATTAGTAACACTCTTACTAATACTGCTATTAGTCCAATATATACCATACCAGTATATATTCTTTTAAGTTATTAATCTATATACGCCCTAGACATTACAGAAACAGCTATAAAATAACCCATTCTAGCTATAAGCTATACTATTTGCTAACTAGGTAAATACAGGAGCGTTACCATAGCAGGTAAACGTAAAAACATATTATTAAACACTTAAACTAGTAGCAAGAACCCTACTTTAAGTTAATATATAATAAGAAAACAAGGATAACTAGTATAATTAACCTTACATCTCTACCTAGCCTACTACTAGGGGTTGCCTATATCCTAGCTAATAGAAAGAAGAACGCGCTAGTAGAGAATAAGTATATAAAACCTAGCCAGAATAAGCAATATTATAACTCTAGTCTAGTTATATCTAGATATAAAAAGGAGCAGGCACACAATAGACCCTATTAACGTTGTATATAATATATTGGGCTGGCTAACAATATATAGAATATATATAGCCGCCTCTGGCTAAAAAGGGTAATATCTAATAATAAAAATAGCAACTCTAGTCTAGTTATATTTAGGTATAAAGAGGAGCAGGCATATAATAGACCCTATTAACGTCGTATATAATATATTAAGCTGGCTAACAATATATAAAATATATATAGCCGCCTCTAGCTAAAAAGGGTAATCTCTAATAATAAGGATAGTAACTGCAAGTCTATACCTACTTCTTTTTTAAAACAATAGCAACTAAATATTAATAAATCTACTAAATCTATTAATAATCTGGCAGTAGAACCAGCTTAGTTAGAAATGCAAAGTCCCAATCTTTTAATTAAGGTAGGTTATATATTTATATAAAACCGGAGTCTAACTATAATACTTAATAGTCTCCTCTACTATTTAGTACTTAGTAGGCCCTAGTAAATAGAACACTCTCTTTGCTATCTAACCGCCCACCACTATAAAAAGCAGCATCTTTATAATATACCTCTAGCTCTTAATAATTGCATATTAGTTTAAAATACTCTCCTATACGCCCAATCCGTACCTTATTGTATAAATAATTATATGCTAGTTTAAAATACTCTCCTACGCGCCTAATCTATACCTTATTACGTAAACAACCAATATTTAGCTTTATATTCTCCCTAGTAAGCCATATTCGCCTAAACCCTAATATAGCTTCATCTATAAAATAAGTAACCTCCCTCTAATACAGAGTATACTAACCTAGTGTTTAATCTAAAGGGGACCTAAATAGCACTAAGGAAAGTAAGGATAAGTTAGACTATAAAGACGATTTTAACCTAACTACCGCGCTATAGGCAAGAGAAGAGTACCTCTAGATATTATAACAGCAATATATAAAAGAAAACCCACCTAAGAGACATAAGCCTATATTTGCGCTTTATAGGTCTATTTTACTAGTAAGGCTAATAACTAACTCTAGGACTTATAACAGGCATCTTATTAACCTATAATTTAACCGCTTTCTAGGCCTTATTAAGGATATAATAAAAAAGGTATAGTTAAAAGCCATTTTAAAGCAGCCAAAAGCAGTATAAAAAAAGCTAATTATATTCCTAACCCAGTGTCCGCTTATAAGGTATCTATATACTAGAAATATTATATTAAATTATCTACTAATAATCTTAATATTATATATAGCTATTTAACGCAATAGGGAACTTTAAGAACTACGTAATTATAAAGGCTTATATAGTTATAAGGGAGGTATATAGGCTAGGGTTCAACAACGCGCCTAAACTAATTATAATTTTATTACACTAGATTATATAAAGGTATTTTACCTATGCTATTTAGTAAAATACTAATAAAAGTTAATAGCTAAGTAATAACCGCTTTTATTCTAACGCGATAGTTGCTAATATAGCTAGTATATTTTATGGTAGAGGAAGGAACGGCCTTGCCTAATTACCCTACTCTTATAATATATTTAAAAAGCTTACTAGCAACACTATTCCTTTTATTTTAATAGCAATATATTATATAATTAGGGAGTATTAAACTAGGTCTAAGGGAACGGACAATTTTTATAGCACTATTATTAGCGGTTAGTGTATATTTAGTATTTTACTACCTATTGTTATTCTCTAACCCATTATAGAAGCCTACGCCAACCTCTTAGGCAGCTAGAACTAGATGCCTAGAAAATAGCAATTTAGAATCCGGCTACGGCTTTAGCCTATAGTTATTAAACATGCTATAGGCCCAATGCCAGATTAATTAACTATAGAAATTATTAAGGACCTATATAAAGATGACCTTAACAACCTTATAGCGGATCTAAGTAACGATATAAGAGAGAGGTTCCTTATAAGCCTTAGCAACAACAAAACTAACGCGATTATTAACTTAGGCTATTTATTGGTAAGCCAGGCTATACTATCTAATCTACTAAGTCTGTCTTAAAGGGAGAGCTCTAAAGTAGGCCAGACTAGTCTACTAAGTCTATCCTAAATAGAGAGCTCTAGAGTAGGCCAGACTAGTTTACCAAGTCCATCTTAAAGGGAGAGCTCTAGAGTAAGCTAGAAAATCTAGGGCCCTACTACTACTATAATATTTGCTAATTTAACTTTTGGAACTAGCTAAGTTTGTTAGATTTAGCAGAATATACATCCTTCGCCCTAGTATACTACTTTATCCTAAATATAGGAACCGGCAAGCCTAGGCCAGAAAGGTTTAAATCTAATAAGTTATTTATACAATTTAAGTAGTACTACAGCCTTATAGAGGACAGCTATGGCTAGTATAGTAATAGGAAAGCAATATTAAATTTAATTAAGAATAAGGAGCAGTATATAAAGTTTATAATATATACTCTAGACTCTAGTACAGAGGAGCCAGTAAAGTTTTTAGTAAAAGATTATATATAGGACTTTCTATACTCTCTTACAGGATAACTGCGGCTTCTTTATTATATATACTAGCTCTTAATTTACCTTTCTTTCAGCCTATATCTACTACTCTTAGTAACTACTTTTTGGCTATATATATGTGCTATATTAGTAAAGCTAAATACTTATAGTATATTATTGTTGTAGGGAGAGCAGGAAAGGTCTTATGCTTTTAGAATATATTATAAAACAGTTAGGATATTATATTAAATTGTTTAAAATAATATAATGGATTATATAAAGAAGTGTATACAATTTACCTTGCTAGCCTTATAAATAGCTTTAAAGTAGCCTTTGTTTATTATCTAAAATATACTATTAGTATAAAAGAGGTAGATGGCTCTAAATACAATTGTGGTTATAGGTTGCGTGTAGGTTGTGCGCAGGTTACGCGTAGGTTGCGTGCAGGCTGTGCGCAGGCTGCGTGTTAAAAAAACACGACATAGGCTAGTCGGTTAAGTTGCCAAATGCCCTTAACTGCGCGCCAGTTGCGTTAACTACTAACCATTGAGGCCATTGGTAGGGTACCATATTTTGCCGATGGACCCTTAAAGGAATTTAAGGTTAATATTTAAATTTATAAATTAAGTGGCAAGATTAGAAGTTTAAAGCGTTAGTGGATAGTAGAGTAATAAGAAATTATATATTACTAGTAGTAGTTAAAAGGATAGGGTTACCACACAAATAGAAAAGATATCTATATTTATTAATAATAATTTTAGGAGATCCGATAGCCTATAGAGGAGGTATTATTAATCTTAAAATAGAACCTATTTAGTTAACCATTAAAGGAAAACAAATTAAGATATCTTTTAATATCCTACCATTAGGAAAGGATAAAGTAATATTAGAAATACCTTAGTTATAAGAATATAATCTAAAGATTAATTGGATTATAGGTTAGGTTAATATTAAGGATACTTAACACTGTAAAGTGCGATAAGAAAGTAAAATTATATAGTACTAAGTTAGAGTAATATATAAGGAGACTAAGTAAAGCTTAAGTTATGTACTAAAGAGATACTATAAGTATAGTAAAAAGCTATAGAGCCTAGAAAGTAAAAAGCTGTTAGAGTATATAGTATGGGACTATAAGATAAGGTTAGAACTAGGAATAAGTCTAAAATTCTTTCTAATCTATAAGCTTATAGAAGATAAGTTAAGAGCACTTAAAGAGTTTATCTGGGAGAACTTATAAAAGGGATATATTAGACCATTATAGTTATTAGTAGGATATCTAGTACTGTTTATACTAAAGAAAAATGGAAAACTTAGGCTATATATTAACTACAGATAGTTAAATAGTATTACTAGAAAGGATAGGTATCCTTTACCCTTAATTAGCAAGATCTAAAATCAAATTGGTAATGTATAAATCTTTATAAAAATAGATCTAAGATAGGCGTACTATTAGATTAGGATTAAGGAAGGTAATAAATAAAAAGTAGTCTTTAGGTTAAAGGAAGGACTATATAAGCTGTTAGTTATATAGTTTGGACTTATAAACATACTAGTAACGTTTTAGAATTAAATTAATAGTGTATTAGGAGAATATCTTATTAAGTTTATTATAGCATGCCTTAATAATAATATTATCTACTTAATAAGTAAGGAGGAATATAGGGAATACATTAAATGGGTTTTAAGGAGGCTGTAAAAAAGAAAAGATACTAGTAGTAATTAAGAAATATGAGTTTTTTATAAGGAAGACTAATTTTGGTAGATTTATTATTAAGCTAAGTAAGATCTGTATAGATCTAAAGAAAGTTAAAGCTATAGTAAGTTAGTAGGAACTAGAGAATTTTATATAGTTAAGATTGTTCTTAGGGTTTTATAACTACTATAGGAGGTTTATTATATAGTAGTTAAAGAATATTAAGCCGTTTATAAGACTTATAAAAAAGGAGGAACCGTGGATATAAGGCAGTAAGCAGAAAAAGCTATTTTAAGAATTTAAGGAGTTGTTTACCTAGGATCCAATCCTTAAAATATATTAACTATAGTTAGAGATAGTGGTTAAGAGAGATATATTAGACTTTGCACTAGGAGTATATTTACTATAAAAACACTAGGATGGATAGTATCTAATAGCATACTATAGTTAAAAGATAACACTATTAGAACTAAACTATAACATCTATAATAAGGAGTTATTAAGTATAGTTATAGTATTTAAGGAGTAGAGAGTATTCTTATAAGGTATAAAAAAATATTTATACTTAAAATGGACTATAAGAACCTTATGGGGTTCCTAATAATAAAAGAACTTAACTAAAGACAAGTTAAATGGGCGGAAATGCTTATAGAATACTATTTTGAAATTTAGTATACTAAGGGAACTAAGAATATAAAAGCAGATGTGCTTAGTAGAAAGGCTAAACTCTAGAATAATAAGAAGCTATTAGGAGCAATATTACGCAAGGACGAGGATGGGTTAATTAGGTATAATTATCTTAAGATTATAGTAATATAAGAAGAGAAGATCTGTAAGATACTAGACAGTATATAGTTATAAAGAATTTAAGAGGTATAGAGTAAGGACCTAGACTTAGAGCAGTACGAGCACTAAGAGGCTATATATATACAAAAAGGAATTACAGAAGAATTTATAAGAGAATTTTATAAGGGAATAACTTAAGGACACAACGGAGCTATAGGCCTAGTGTTAAGATTTTAAAAGGAATATATTATTTAAGGTATCTAGGGATTAGCGAGAAAAGTTACTAAAGAGTATCTAGATTGCTAAAGAAATAAACTAATAAGGTATAAGCTGTATAGAGGGCTATAACCTATTAAGATACTAGAGAGACCGTGGGAGGTTATATTATAGGACTTTGTTATAAAGTTACTAAAGTTAAAGGACCCTATTACTAGATAGGATTACGATATAATCTTTATAATAGTAAATAAATTAACTAAGTAGGGCTACTTTATAGCATATATAGAAGAAATCCTAGTAAAGGATATAGCTAGAATCTATATTAAAGAAGTGTTTATAAGATACGGAGCACTAATAAAGATTATATTAGATAGAGACCTAAGATTTATAGTAGTATTTTAGGAGGTATTCTTAGTAGAATAAGAGGTTTGCGTAGTAATATTAATAGTATACTACCTATAAATAGATAGTTAAATAGAAAGACTAAACTAACGTTAGAATAATATTTAAGGCATTATATTAATTATACACAGAATAATTGGATATTGTTATTACTAGTTATACGGTTTATATATAATGCAACACTATAGGAAGAAATGGGTATATTACTATTTAAGGCGAACTATAGATACGAGCTAAGAATATTATTATTACTATATTAAGTAAAGAAAATAAGTAGTATAGCTAAATAAAGAATAGAGAACTTAATAAATCTTTATATACACCTTAAAGAAATAGCTAAACTAGTATAGATAAGGATGAAAAAGTACTATAACGCTAAGAGATCTAAGGGACTAGATCTTAAAGAGGGGGACAAAGTATAGCTATTATATAAAAAATTTAAGAGTTGATAACTAAGCAAGAAGTTGGATTATATTAGGTTAGGATTCTTTAAAATTAAAGTAAAGATTTTAGAAATTATATATAGACTTAACTTATTAGAAAAGATAAAGATCTACCCTATATAGTATATTATAATGCTAGAGTTAGAATATAGGGATATTAAGCTACTAGTTTATAAAGTAGATATATATAAAGGTTAAGAAGAAGATAAATAGGAAGTTTTAAAGATTATTAGCTATAAGGATATTAATAATAAAATATAGTATAAGGTTAAGTGGATAGGCTATAATAAGAGTACCTAGAAACTACTAAATAACCTAAAAAATGCTATAAGAAAGATGTAGGAGTGTTAAAAGAAATTAGGTTAGGTAGTATTAATAAAGAAGAATTACTAAAGAATAAGTTACCTAAGGAGGACCTAAGAGGAGCAACCACTATGTTATTTAGTTGTTTCTATCTTGGCCAAATAAGAATTCTTTTTTTTATCTTTTTCTATTTTATAAAGACCCTATTTAATAAAATTAAGTTCTTTTAAATAAACCTTCTTATAACCCTTTTAAAGACAAATTAACTAAGTAAAGGCGTTAATTTAATTCTCTAGGGCTTTTTGTTTATAAATAGAAGCAGTAAAATAAATAGAGGTAGCTTTTAATTCCACTATAAAGGTATAGTATAGTTCTTTAAGGGCAGCCAATAGTTTACTATTAAGCTTTTTAGTAGTAGATTAAATTTAAGACCCTATAATAAATTTAGCAGGATATTAAACGCCTATAGAGAATAATAAGACGTGTATATTTAGCGTTAAAGATAGATTAAATATTGCAGGACAGTTATATATTTAATTTTATACACTTAGCGTAAGAGGAAGATTAGTAACTAGATAGAAGCGCAATTATAATATATATTAATATCTTCTCTGTATAAGAATAGGAAGGTATAATTTTACCTAGCAAAAGGATTATTAAAATTATATATGGATAATAATTAGACATAGAGAATCTAATAGGATGTATTAGGAATAATAAAGGTCACTAAATTAAAGACGGGAATGCTATACCTCTAGTAAATAACTTAAAGATACGAGATATCTTTAAGGACGAAGATAAAGAAGAGGGGGATGGTATTATAGACCTTATATTAGCAGTAGTACGGCTACTAAGAGAAGATATAAACGGACTAGTAGTGGAAGCGTAGGAGGCGCTAGAATTAGTTAAACTATAGGATAAGGGGTAACCAAGTTATATAATAGGCCATATTACTATTTTAGAACGTAGGATCTGTAGGATCTATAAGAAATGTTATATATTAAATATACCTCGCATACCTTACGTACTTAGTATTTTTTAGGCGTAGTTTATATATTTAAAGGACTATAGTCCCTACTTAAATAGTTCTTCTCTTTATAGTAAATCTTAGAATATAATTAGAGTTAATCTATTGGGCAACCACTCCACCAGTTATTATTATATTGTTAACTTTTCATTTACCTATATACCTAGCCCAATAATAAGTCCACCATAGTATTTTCTATAAGGCTTTGTTATAACGGCAATACAAACTACTATCTTGTAAAGCCCCTATTAGACAGCCTAGACCTAGAGAATTACTATATCCTTACTATATAAGAGCTGTATTATAACACCTATATATAATTAATATACTGCCCCTAAGGATTCCAGCTCCTATATAAACTAAAAGCAGCTATACACGTATACTTTATAGTTAGTAAGGCTATTAGCCTAGCCTTATAGTTATAGTAGGCAGTTAGCCTAGATATTATAGTTATAATAATTTAGATATATAGGGGACCAATATAAATTATTAATATATATAACCCTAAGGTCGTAGGTATACTATAAATAGAGAATATTATATTAGTAATAAGCTTGCTAGAATCTAAAGATATAGAGTCTATTTTACTAGGAGATATATATCTCTACCACCTGTAGTGGGGGGGTATCTATATTGCTGCTAAACAATAGGTAGAGTACCTACTAAAGCTATAGATATCTAGGGCCTTAAGCTAGCTACCCCCCTAGGAGTAATTATATAGTAATAAGGTACCGCTAGAAGTATAATTAATCTTATATTTATAGGTAAAGGCCTATACTAGAGACTTAAAAGATATACCCCTAAAGAAGAATAGGTACTTACCTTAGACTATATTCCTATCTAGATATAGCTAGATCTAGATATTAAGGCGTAACTAAATAGTAAAAGATACGTAATAAGGAAGCTTATGTTAGGTGACGAAGTCACCTCGCCTATATATATTGTTCCATATAGCCGTGCCTAACATCTTGCCAGTCACTTGCTTACCTTTTGGGGTTTATACCGTGGCTAGGTAGTATAGAGCCTATTACCTTACAGCTTAAGATAGATAGCTTCCTTAATATAGTTAAATATTAACTCTAAGACTTAGAAGAAATTTACCTAATACTAAATAAGTAAGGCTTATTAGCTACCCCTAAGGAAATTAACTAACTAGAAAGGATCTAGGTAGTAATTAAAAACGGGCTAAAAGAGTACTGCCCGGTCTTAAAACCGGGCCCCTATATACAATATATATAGTTTATATAATATACAGTTCTTATTACTAGCCAATGACAAGTAAAAAGGAAATATATAAGTAGCTATAACCCCAAAAATAAGAGATAATATAAAGATATAAGAAACTAGTTAAAGAATACCCTAAAAAAAGAAGCAAGGAAGAACTAGAGACGGTTTATAAATGCGTACACTTTTAACCTAAGCCTCCCCTATAATAAGGGCCTTTAGGCTATAGCAAAATAGGTAAAGAAAAAGGTAGGACACCTAGTAGAAGACCTATACCTACCACCCCTATAAAGATTAGGAGAATTATAGGTTACTAATAATAATGATAAGAAGGCAAAGATCCTTATAGAAAGGTTCTTCCCCTAACCAGCTTTAGTAGACCTTAGTAACATTATAGGCAAAATACTAGTAACTCGTCTATAGGTTAACAGCAATATAATAATAGGAGAAATAGCTAGAATTATTAGCTGCCTTTTAAATAATATAGCTTTAGGACTAGATAGGATACTAAATAAAGCCTTAAAGACTTATAGACTGCTTATAGCACCCTAGCTTACTAATATAGCTAAAGTATACTTTATAATAGACTACTACCCATAACTTAAAAGACCTTAAGTTTTAACCTCTACTTTAGCTAACTCTATATAAGGACGTAAAGAGGCTTTAGGAAGATTTAAAAGAATAATATAAATTCTATCTAAATCTAAGGGTATATAGCTCTTGTAGAGAACAAGACGTTATATAAAAAAGAGAAAAGAATAATAAGAGAATTATATAATTAAACAGTTAGGGTCTTGGTGGTTAGTGCGTGCGCATATACGCACACGGTCTTTAATGGTCTTTAACGTACTTTAGTGTTATAGCACTGGTAGAAAACGGTAGATTGTGGTAGACAATCGCAAATAGTTGCAAACAGTTGCAAATAGTTCTGAATAGTTTTAAAAAGTTTCAGATAGTTATCTATTAAGTATTTCACTAAGACATGCCTACTACAACTGGGCTAGTCCCGTTATAGTACCCCCCCTTTAGCTAAAGGTCCAAAATAATTTAATTTAGTTAAGAATTTATAACTTATTACATTATAAGCGTTATAATATATTTTAAGTTCTTTTTAATTTTAAGTTTCTTGCTATTATGTTTTATGTATTTATATTAGGTGGTAGTTATTTATCTTTATATTATATCCATCTAGCTAGAGTAGGCTATAAAGGATGGTCCTTATGGAATTCTTTTACTAAGGAAGGCGCGTTAGTCTTAATCTAATTATAGGTTTCCTAGGTTTATGTTTTATATCCTTCCCACTTAATAAGAAGTTTAAATTATTTAGATTATATTTTCCATTATATATTATTAATTAAGTTAATAAAGTAAGAACCGTTACTGTTATTAACAATTATAAGAGGTGGTGGTGACACTTTGCAAGTTATAGAATTATCTTTTAAAGATTGTAATAAGCTTATATAAAACATTGGGTGTATTTTTATCTTAGTTAGCAGTTTAAGCTTATAGGCGTATAGGCTTAGTTTCTTTTTAATTTAGTATAGGCCTATAAACTTCTAATTAAGTTTCTTTAAGGGCCGTTAAGTCCATAGGTTTTGTATATTTAGGTAAACTATATTATCTTCCTTAAAGTCCTATATAGGAGCTTATCCTTTATTTATATGCTATTCCTATACTATTTAAGCGTACATTAATTTACTTTATAATAGTTCCGTTAACTGCTTTATTTAATTAGCAAAGTTATATATATTAATTAACTAAATCCGTTTAATTATGGGTTCTTTTATATTAATTTTAGGCTATGGTTTAAATCTAAGTTAAGGGTCTTGTCCGTAGGTTACATAAAATAGCGTTACGCTTATTAATACGTTTATTGTATTATTCGCCGTAAACTTAGCTAAGGGCAGCCATTTTTCCTAGTCGTCTTATAGGTAGGAGTAGTATATTTATAGGTATTATTCTATAATTATATTTGCAATTTTAGTTTAACTATCTGTTTTTAGGTGGAATGCAGTTAAGAGTTATATTTAAATACTTAATTGTTTATATAGGGCTTGCTAAAAATCTAAAACAAACTGGCTTCTATAGTTGGATATTATTAAGTTAAGAAGTCTGTATGTTTAAAGACGTACTTAATAAAACACTTAGCTACTAATATTATATTAATTAAGTCTATGGGAATTATATGTTGTATTTTTATAAGACGGTTAATAACTATTATAATATTTATAAACCTATTATTGCTAGGCAAGTTAACTATAAAGTTAATTAAAATATTGCGCCATCTTTATATTGGAATTGGTAGTGGTTAAAATACTCCTTACTTCTTTATATAAGAGGTCTTTCTATATACGCACATCCTATATACTTAAATGTATTTTTGTATATAGTCGTATATTATAGGCTAGTAGTATACTTATTAAATAATTTTATAAGTCTTTATATGGCCAAGATGCCCTACTATAGGGAAGTTGTGTATAAATTTAAGTATCTTAAATTATAAAGGTTTGGAATTCAGAACTACTATCTTCTATTAATAGTATAATTAGTTGTTTTAAATCTTATATTTAGTAAGTATAATATCCTTATACTATCGTTTTCCTATTTAAATTGCTTTTATTATATCTATTATCTATATATTGTTTTTATATTCGTATTCTTATAAGCTTATTAATTTTTATTTCCTATTTATTAACTTTTAATTTATTTCTATTAAGTTCCACGTCTAGGAATATAGGATATAGTTTTTTAAAACATATAGGAGGCAATAAGATTTATAATCAATTTATAATCTGTTTATCTATAGCGTTTATAGGTAGATCCTATAATTATTATATTAATATATTAGGCTTCTAATTGAGTTTGCCTGGTTAGTATATAATTTTAAAGTTAAATTATAAGAGGTATTCAGCCTAACGAATTTGGCGCTATGTTAATTGCTTTATAGTTATAAAGTATTATAGGTTCTTATAGTCTATTAATATATATATTAGGAATAACAATTCTTTAAGCTTAGGACGCCATTTTTTAAAACATCTAATAATTGTAAGTAATTCCTTATTATATCAACTTTTGGAGCTCTTGCTGCACCTGGCCCAAAAAGACCAAACCAACTAAAAGAACCCTGAAAAACACCCTGATAATCCCCTGAGATGCATACATTACAGGGGAGGCACAGGTGAAACGACGGTGGTACGTAGTCGCGCGCGACCGCCAGACCCATACCTAACAATGGCCCCCTATAATAACAATAAGGACGGGCGAATACCACACCAAAAAGCAGAAATACCCTAATTAAGAAGGCATCTGATAAAATACAAAGCCTATTAGACGCGTCTAGTATCTAGAACTATAGGGGAGCATTTATTAGCTATTATAAACTAATATAGCTAGCAGAATGGCTCCAGTCTAGTAAACCTTAGGCGCCCCTTTAGCAAACCCTTAATTAAATCCTCTAATGGCTAAATAAAATCGAAGATAAACAAAACCCCCCCTAATAGGCGAACCGCACCTAGGCCGCTATAGCTGTGCTCTTATAGCACAGGGAACCTACCCCCCTAAAGATAACAACTGGGCATATAATCACAATATAACCAAATATAGAAAAGGTAGAGGAACTTAGGGGACAATTAGAAATAGAAGTTCTTATAAAGATTTACAAAGAGGTCCACAACGCTGTTGCAGTCCAACACCTTAGGAGTAGAGACATTAGAGTCACCCTAAAGGACTAATAGGTAAAGGAACGGGCTATAAGGGCAGGGGACAGGCTAGGAAAGCGTATTAGCATAAAAGTGCTTCGTAAAGATTACCTAGTTGAAGTCCTATCGGTTCCCATAAGCCTTAGGGTAGAAAGGGGACGCTAGGTAGACAATACAGCAACTATATAGGAAATAGTAAAATAAATAGAGCGCCTTATACCAGGACTTATAATTACCTAGATCTAATAGCTTTAATAGGAAAATACAAACCAAGCATATAATAAGAATAATAAGAGGATATAAGGGGCGTTAGAGACTTACTAGGGAAACAATAGATAAACGCATAGCTCCCTTATTATCAGCGTATATACACCAGGAATGCAAAAACTCTTTATCTAAAAAGGAATAATTATAAATGGCCTTATATACAACATAAGGCTCTATAACTACAGACTATACCTAGAATAATATTATCGCTATGTATAATAGGGACACACCTAATCCATATACGCAGCATAGGTGTGCTGCGGCTACTATACAGGCCCCTATAATACAAGACAATATACAAATTAAGACTAAATAAAATGCGCGAACTGTTACCGAAGCACACATAAGGCGTGGGAGAGAGAAGACTGCATTAAATACAGGAGATGGAAGGAAAGGGCTTAACAGCTATAGGAACAACTACACGCCAGGTTATACAAATAGAAACAACAGGCGATAAGCTAGGGGGATATAGGTGTTTTCCTAACATTTCCTACCTTTAATACTAGGGGGCTAAGCTAGCCATCCCAAGCCTTAACGGGCCAAAAGCGACACTGCGCGACATTACTAGACCGAACAGGGACATAAGGGATACATAGGATATAAGGGAGAGGACGCCCAGTAGGAAGACCCCTATAGACAGCTATAGTAAGTTTAAGGCTAGGATAATTAAGAATTAGATTTAACGCGGTAAATATAATATACGCAGCTAGCTTATAAGGGGCACATAGCTAACTGGCGAGAACGGGGGAAAAACCAGAGGCAATAACAAACTCAGATTTAGAAAGGCTAGTAGGAACACAAGATACAGAAATAGAAAGCTCTATATAAAATAAGTAGTGGCCAGGGAGCAAACACAGGAGATAGAAGTTCTGAATATTTTAGAGAAAGTAGAAATAGAAGAAGCGAGGAGTAAAGAAAAGGCAAAGAACCCCCACTAGGTATCCGCCACTTAACCATTATATAGTATAACTGCGGCAATACGAACCACCGTCTAGCAAGGCCCCTACTAGACAGTCTAGACCCAGAGAAACACTATATTCTTGCCATATAAGAGCCGTATTATAATACCTATATATAATTAATATACTGCCCCTAAGGATTCTAGCTCCTATATAAACCAAAAGCAGCCACACGCGTATACTTTATAATTAGTAAAAATATCAGCCTTGCCTTATAGTTATAGCAGGCAGTTAACCTAGATATTGCAGTTATAACCATCTAGATATATAGGGGACTAGTATAAATTATTAATGTCTATAACCCTAGGGTTAAAGGGGTAGCATAAATAGAGAACATTATATCTGTAATAAGCTTGCTAGAAACTAAATACGTGGAGTCTATCCTACTAGGAGATATAAACCTCCACCACCTATAATAGGGGGGCATTTATATTGCTGCTAATTAACAGGTAGAGTGCCTACTAAGAGCTATAAACAATGGGGGCCTTAAGCTAGCTACCCCCCCAGGTATAATTATATGGTAATAGGGTACTGCTAAAAGTATAATTAACCTTATAATTATAGACGAAAACCTATACTAGAGACTTAAAAGGTGCTCCCCTAAAAAAGAATAGGTATTTACCTTAGACTATATCCCTATCTAGATATAACTAGATCTGGACATTAAGGCGTAACCAAATAGTAAAAGATACGCAATAAGGAAGCTTAATATAGATAGCTTCCTTAATATAATTAAACAATAACTCTAAGACCTAGAAGAAATCCACCTAATACCAAATAAGTAAAGCTTATTAGCTACCCCAAAGGAAATTAATTAAAGACTAGAAAGGATCTAGGCAGCAATTAAAAGTAGGCTAAAAGAGTACTGCCTAGTTTTAAAACCAGGCCCCTATACGCGACATGTATGGTCCGTATAGTGCGCGGCCCTTGTAGCCGGCTAATGACAAGCAAGGAGGAAATATATAAGTAGCCACAATTCTAAGGACGAGAGATAATATAAAGATATAAGAAACCAGCTAAAGAATACCCTAAAAAAAGAAGCAAGGAATAACTAGAGATAGTTTATAAACAAATATACTACTAACCTAAGTCTCCCCTATAACAAGGGCCTTTGGACCATAGCGAAATGGGTAAAGAAAAAGGTGGGATACCTAGTAGAAGATCTACACCTACTACCCCTATAAAGAGCAGGCGAACTATAGGCCACAAGCAACAATAATAAGAAGGCAAAGATCCTTATAAAAAGATTTTTCCCTTAACCGGCTCTAGTAGACCTTAGTAATATTACTAGTAAAACACCGGTAACTCGCCTAAGGGTTAACAGCGACATAACAACTAAAGAAATGGCCAGAACTATTAGCCGCCTTTTAAACAATACAGCACTAGGACTAGATAGGATCCTAAATAAAGCCCTAAAGACCTATAGACCACTTATAGCACCTTAGCTTGCAGACGTAGCCAGAGCATGCTTTATAATAGGCTACTACCTGTGACTTAGAAGATCTATAATAACAGTTATCTTATAAAAAGAAGGCAAAGTAGACTACTTAATCCCAGGAAGCTACCGCCCTATTACCTTAGAAAACACCCTAAGCAAGATCTTAGAAAAGGTTATAGCGAACCATATAGTAGATATGGTAGAGGAACACGCCCTACTACCACAAAGCTAAATAGGGGCAAGAAAGAATCGCTTAACGCTATTAGTACTTACACTACTCGCTACTACTATTAAAACTGCATGGGCTATGCGAAAGGACTTTATAGTATTAATACTTAGCCTAGATATTAGCGGCGCCTACAATAATATACCCTATAAGCGTCTCCTATATATCCTTAGGGCAAAGGGCTTCCTAAAATAGATTATTTAATTTGTTTAAGGATTTATAGGCCAGAAAGAAATATTACTAGTCTTTAGCGGATACTAAAGCCCCCCTATTATAGTCACAATAGGAATACTATAAGGATCACCTCTATTACCTATACTTTTCCTCTTCTTTGTAAGCAACCTGCTTAATACCTTTAAGAAAGGGGCAACCTAGGGGATAGGCTTTATTAATAACATAAACCTAATTATATATAGGCTAATAGCCGTAGAGAACTGCAGGACACTAAAAAAAGCCTATAATACCTATATAGAATGGGTAAGACAATATAGAGTCTAATTCTTACCAGAGAAATACCAGCTAATCTATTTTATAAGAAAACGTAACCAATCTATAGATTTTTAGTATATAATCTATATCTAAGGCTTTAGGGGTCAACCGGTTTAAGGCCTAAGGGTATTAGAAGTATAGGTAGACAGCAAGCTCTAGTGGAGTATATATATAGCGTAAGCAGCCTATAAGGGCTAAGTATAGTATATCGCCATGTCCAGGATTGTTAATTCTATATAGGGTCCATGCTTCCAGAGGTTACGCCTACTATATATAGCAGTTATCCAGCTAACCATGACGTATAGATCTAGCATTTGGGCCACTAGAGAAACTAAAAAAGGCCCCCCTAAATTACTCCTTAAACCACTCTAAAAGGTCTAAACAGCCTGCCTTAGGAGTATAATAGGCGGGTATAAGCGAACGGCCACAGCACTGTTTAAGAAGGAAGCCAATATTCCCCCCCTATAACTATATATTAAAGCTAATGTAATATAAAGGGTGCAAAAGGAACGCAACTCTAACGTTATAAAGTATATTAAGACACGCCTAAACAAACTATAGAGGGACCCTAGGGTGCCCTATAGGAGAAGGAACCAACAACCCCAAAATAGGGAAGATATATTAGAAAAACAGGTAAAGAAAGCAGAAGAAGAATAGTACAGCGCTAGGGCCCAGGCCTATATAAAGAAGGAAGGGAGACACATAAGAGGCCAGTAAAGACAATAGTAAGGGAGAGAAAGGAGCCAAAGTAGAGCATAAAAGAGTACTAGAAAACCATCTACCGCAACATAATACTGGTTAGACCGACGCTGGAGAGATAAATAGGAGTTAAAGGTATAGAGGTAGACTTAGGCAAGGGAAACCCAAGCCGTAGTATAGGTAACGCTATAGGGGGTAAATACCTAAGGGCTCTAAGAGGGCCTAATAAAGGCGGAAAATACAATAGCAACACTCTTAAGGACAGGAATAATAGGACTAAAAGATTGGCTTTACTAGGTAGGTATCCTAGTAGGTAGCCTAAGGTGCAAATATGGCTGGCTAAGACAGACACTAAAACACGTAATACTGTTATGCCCCTGATACACCAGCTAAGAAGCAATACTCTTAGCAGCTGGCATAGAAAACTATAATACACTACTCTTAATATAGAAAGGCCTTAAGGCGGCTACCTAGTGGCTTATTGGCTAAAATATACTAGACCAGTTCCGGGTTGCAAAGGAAATAGTAATAGAAGGTAAAGGGGCGAGTAATAGGCGCCCCCTAATAACTCTACAGGAGTAGAGTATAGTGTGTAATACTAGCGCGTTTGTAGGTTTGTTACGGTAGCAGTGGTTCCCAAGGAGGTTAAAAAGTAAGGTAGTAGAGCACTACTGGTAACTCGCAGGTGACTTGCAAGCAAGCCCTAAAAGGCGGGGAGACGGATTATAGGGTTTTCTTAAATAGAGTTTTCTCCCCATATGTATATAAGGAGTAGTCCGCGTGGGCCCAACAGGGATCCGAATCGGACGTTAAGCAATAAATAATAATAATTCCTTATTATATATCTTATAGTTTAATTTAGTAGGGGCGAGTTTCTAGGAGAGAAAGGCTACTAGATATAGCTTACTGTTCTTATTATATTGCAATAACACTCCCCCTAGCATATAATTAGACAAGTCTATTTTAATAATATATTTAAAGTTAGGATTAAAGTGGGTAAGAATTAGAGTAGTTATAAAATAATACTTTAGGTTGTTAAAAGCTTGTTTATATTTAGTGGTTTATTTAAAATTTATATTCTTTTTTATTAGGTTTACTAATAGCTAAACAGTTTCTAAAAAGTGGTTAATAAATTATTAATAGAAATTTGCGAATTCTAAAAATCCTTAAATATTTTATACGTTGCTAGGGCTTTCCTAGTTTATAATTACGGCAACTTTTTTAGGGTCTATTTTAATTCTATTATATAATATTATTAAGCCTAAGTATATAACCTTAGACACATAGAACTTATATTTCTTAATATTATATTATAGGCCCGCATCTTATAGGCGTTTAAAGACTATTCTAATATATTTCTAATATTTAGAAAGTAAGGATAAGTAGATTAAAATATTATTAATATATATAGTAATAAATACATTAAGGAATTTATAAAGTGTATTGTTAATATATTGCTAGAATATACTAGGACTATTCTTTATACTAAATGGTATTACTAAGTATTTAAAGAGTCCCTATTACGTATAAAAAGCTATATACTTCTTATCTCCTTTATATATACAGATTTTATTAAAGGTGGTAACTATATTAAGCTTTATAAAGTACTATACCTTTACTAATTGGTTAAGCGTCTCTTAAATTAGGGGAATTAGACATTAGTTTTAAATTATAATTATGTTTAGAGCTTAATAGTTAATATAGAATCTTAAGCCTCCTCCTAGCTTTTTAATAAATAGTATAGGTAAGGCAAATAGAGATTGGCTAGGGCGAATAAATCCTTTTTCCAGATGCTTATTAAGGTATTATTATATTATAAGCAGTTCTTCTTATAACATACCATATAGTAGACCAAACTTTAGTATTATGCTAGGCTTAAGTTCTATCTTAAAATTGTGTTTATTTTAGTATGGGGCTAGTTAATCTATAAATCTTTTTTTAAACTTGTTAATTAGATTATAGTACTCTTTAGGTATAAGAGGTTAAGGGTTAGAATATTATTTTGGTTTTAGTGCTTTCTTAATATCTTCTATAGTTATAGCAAAGATTTTATAATCTTATCTTTTTACTAACAAGATATAAGGCGCGGCTTATATTATATAAATTTTAAGAGGTTTTAATAAAATATCTTTGTATTCTTTACCATAATTAGCAGTTATAGATTTATTATATTAGCTTAGGGTTTATAGTAAGGGCAATTTATATTATATTAAATTTAAATAGTTATGTATATATTTATAGGGTAAATGGTTTTTTAAACAATAACTTTAGCAGTAAGTTATATAGAACTTTAGTATTTCTTTAACCCAGCTAATTAAAGGATTGTGTTATTTTAGCCATTTATATTTAAGTATTATCTTATAATACTTTAAGGGCGTTCTAAATAGGGAAATATATTTAAGGTAATTGCCTATTTATAATTTTATAAAAGCGTAGTGCGTTAGTTTACTATATATTAAGGGTTTACCATTAAAGCCTTGCAGGCCTTAGGGCTTATTAAGTTTCTTTAAATTTAGGTGTTAAGTTTTTGCATAGTTTATATTAATTAAGCCTATATTAGTAGCTCCGCTATCTATAAAGATTTATACTTCCTTCTATTTGCTAAGTATTTAAATTTTACCAAGTATATTAAGGGAGTTGTGTTATATATTAGCGCTAGAAGAGCCTAGACACTTATACTCTTTCACCCCTTATTTTAAGGCGCGACTTAGCCTTAGGATAATTTATTTTCTAAGTTAACTGTAGCTAGAATATATTGCATTGCAATAGGAGGCAAATTGCCGCCATGTGTAGCAAGTTGCCGTTACGTGAGGCAAGTTGCCGTTACGTGTCACCGCGGCACTAGCGTGGTAAGGAACCTTAAGTTCCTCACCCTTCTTCGTATTGAAAGATAACATCCATCTACAACACCGCATAGTACATATTATTGTGATATATGTATTCTGCACGTTGTTAAAGCATACCAACACTAATTAGTGAGCGCGTATAGATTAGGAAACACGCAGATAGCTTAGAAGATAGTTATACTGTCCACCTTATAGCAGATTGGAAGATAGTTGTACTTATCCACCTTTCGTATTAGCCTATTTCAGTTAAAGAGAAGAAGAGAAACCACCTAGGAGTACTTATCTAGTATCTATAACGACTTCTAGATATCTCGTTCTATCTATTTTAGAAGACTACTGCGCAGAGCACTTTACCCTACTTAATTAACTCGAACTATCCCCTTAACCGTCTCCTTAACCGCCTCCTTAACCGCCTCCTTAACTGTTCCCCTATCTTTACCTTTTGAACACTCTTACCTTTACCCTTACTTACCTAAACAATATATAATAAACAAGATGTCAGGAACAGAGAAAGACTGGGAGGAAGAAGCAGCTAAATGGGAAAATAGGATTAACCTAATAGAAGCCTCTAAAGATAAACTGACTGACTACCTATGATGCAAGATGTACCTATACATAGAGATATATAACTAGCTTGACTTAATAATCTAGAAATTGTTCCAGGGAGATTTTAAGGACTTTACGGTTAATATCTTTACGCAAATCCCCTTATACTGGCTTTAGCAACTACATAACTGCCTAAATATTAGAGGAGTATGGGTTAATGTTAACCACAAACAAAATAAAACACTCCCTTAGTCTTTATATAATATAGCACAAGAAGAAAACTAAACTAAATAGAGCAGAGAGATGATTAAATTAGCCAATAATAAGTATGGACTGACGCTATTAAGATCGATTAAGGTATACATAATAGAGGGTACCTTAGAGGAGTAATAATAAGCTAAAGCTACCGCAACCTAACTAACCGGTATACTGACTACCTTTACCTTTACACCATCTATTATACCTTAATTTACGACTATGTCCACTTTTATACTATCTGCTACGCCTTAACCTATAATAACAATACAGTAACTCCACGTACAATTTACAGATGAGGAGAACCGCCCTATTACTGTAACTAGCTATGGCAAGGAAATTGCGAACGCAGCTAAGATATATATAGAGGAGTAGAAATATGGTGGCATAAACGAAAGCCTTAACTATAAATTAACAATATTCTATAATATCTGCAATTGAGCAGACGTACCCTAAGAAGCCTACCTTAAGGCATTCCCTACTATGCTAAAAGGACTAGCTTTGGACCACTTCTATATAAACTAACTGTCCTACCTACTATTTGCCAAAGCTTGCAAGTACCTTTAGAATTTCTTTAAAGGACTAGGATTTTAACGCAAGAACCTAGACAAGTGGAACACTATTATACTTATAACAGTAATAGCAGGAAATATAGATAAGTCGATAAGCGAATATCTCTAATTGTTAATCTACAGACTTTGTTAACTATAGTATGGCCTTAGACCTACCTTATAAACTATAGACTTCCTTTATAATAAAATTGTTACTTCTTGCCAGGGAATACTAGTATGTAGATATATAGTCTCTAACCTACTGGATAACCTTAGAGCCCTTATTAATAAACTTCAATCGTCTATTATAGTATATAAAAAAGAGTATATGGAGAAGATATAAGCCTTCTTTACAGACCGATGGTTCTATAAAAGAGATAATAACTATGACCGCAGCAACCGCAATAACCCTCTATATAACCGCAACTGAAAGAAACCACGTTGCTTCATATGTAACAGGGAAGGATGTCGCTTATAGAGATATACTAAGGAGGAGCAAGAAGAGTCCAAAGCTAAGTTTAGAACTGCTAATAGAGATAGGTTTGGTAAATTTAATAACCGATTTGAGAAACGACTTAACTAATATATTATGGATTACAAGGATAACGATACCAACTTAGAAAAAGAGCTTAAGGAAGCTTTTTAAGCACTGACTATTAATGTAAGTTATAAGGTAACTGACAAGAACTTATAACTAAATATTGATTACTACTATACCTCCCTTGGCTAAGTGGAACAGTAGAAAGTGATTTCTATGGCCGCTACCCTAGCTGATAAAGCCTTTGGCCATTTGGTTATAACTATAGATAATATAGTACCTCTTATGACCGACCAGGACCCCTTTACCTATAATGCAACTATATCCACGTCCCGCTATACTGCAGACAAGTTTATAGGTATAATGATTGATATAGGAGCATCCAAACAATCCATAGTAGGATATGGCCAATTCTTGGCATTTCAGAGACTTGATACTGATGTATAGCTTAATACCACCACACAAGGCATGGTTAATGTATAGTTTGGCATTGGATTAACCTTATTAATTAGATCAGCCAAAGTAATCACCCTAATTGGCATAATTGAGTTTTATATTGTCAAGGTTAACACCCCATTTTTGCTTTGCTTAGCAGACATGGATTACCTATAAGTGTACTATAACAACCTGAAAAATATGCTAATTACCCCTTGGAGCGAAGTACCCGTTGTATGTTGCTTTGGCTACCCTTTTCTACTTTGGAACATATCCCTGTGTACTTATTTAACTGAGTTATTTGAATAAAACCCCTACTACCTTACCGACGTAGAATTGAAGCGACTGTATCGCCGTTTTGGCCACCCTTTAGCTGAGCGTCTTGTACGAATACTTAAACGCTTAGGGCATGATGTTAATAGCAAGACCTTAGATTATTTTATACGCTACTGCCACCATTGTTAAAAATATAGAAAGTCGCCTAGTAGATTCAGATTTACCTTATATAATGATATTAATTTTAACTATTTAATCGTGGTTAATATTATGTATATTGATGGCGCACCCCTTTTATATATTGTTAATGAAGGAACTCGATTTCAAGCTGGTAGATGGCTGTAAAACATTAGCGCTAAGCATATATGGGATGTATTATAAATGTGCTAGATTAATACATACCTAGGACCTCCTAATATTATTACATATAATACAGGCAAGAATTTTGTAAGCAAGGAATTTAAATAATACGCCACAATATTTGGAATAGTTATAAGAAGTGTACCTATTAAAGCCTATAATTTAGTTAGAATGGTAGAACGCTACTATGGCCCCCTCCGTCGCATATACTATATTATTACTGCAGAACTGCCAGATATTAGTAAGGATATGGCCCTACAAATGGCCTTTAAAGCAATTAACGATTCCGCAGGCCCTGATGGTCTTATACCCACCTTACTAGTATTTGGAGCTTACCTATGTATGGTGGAATCTGACGCACCTAACCCTATAGTTATACAACGAGCAGCAGCTCTTAAAAAGGCTATGGAAGAAGTTAAGAAGCTTAGAGCTGAGCGCCAAGTGGCAGATGCCCTTAATATGCGCAACGGACCTAAAACAACTGTAATCTATGACCTACCACTTAACTTACCTGTATTAGTATGGAGAGAAGGACCTATAGGCTAACCTGGCTACTAGTCTGGTCCGTATAACCTACTTAGCATTGAAAATGAGACCTATACTATATAACTTCCCTATGGACCCACTAACTTCTGTAGCACGGTTGTAAAACTATATCTGGTAGACCCTAAGATTACAGAGGATATGTAACTAGAAGATGATAAAAGTGAACTACCTTAAACTAAACCTAAACCCCTACTTTAAACTGAGCCTGGACCTTAACCTGTTAAGCGTAGAAGAGGTAGACCATGCAAGTACTCTGTTAAAGCTAATACCGCGAACATTTTAATATATCTATAAGATGAGGATAATGATTAACTTATAAAGTCTAATTAGTTTGTAGTATCACGCTAAAAGGAAATTAAGGGATTATTTGAGAAAGGAGTTTTTGAACTGGTTAACCCTAAAGATATACTATAAAGTAACAGAGTATTTAACTTTAGATTTGTTGATAAGATTAAGAACCCCAGTTCTGATAAAGCCTTTAAGAAGTTAAGACTAGTTATATAGGCATATAATGACTTAGAAAAAGACCTTGTATTAACCTAATTACCTATGATCTAACGAGTTAGCTAACGCCTTATTCTCTGTATTACGGCTATAACTTAGAATAGTGGCATATATCTCTACTTACGAGATATTTTACAGGCCTATGTATAATCAGCTATAAGACTAAATCGAGACTTCTATATTAGGGCACCTCTCGAACTTAGTACGGCACTTGGAGTCTTACAAGGCACAATTCTAAAGGTTGTTAGACCTTTATACGGCATTCCTGAGGCAGGCAATTATTGGTTTAAGACTTACTATAACCACTATATTAAAGAACTAAACATGAGCTAATCTACTTATAACCCCTGCTTACTCTACCTTAACAACCCCACAAATTTCGGAATAGTTGGTTTATAGACTAATGATACCCTCCTACTAGCCAACTTAGTCTTTGCAGCTTCAGAATAGGAGAAGATTAAGAAAGCTAAGTTCCTAACTAAGGAACGCGAATAACTTACGCCGGAACACCTAATTAAATTCAATGGAGGCATTATCCGATAACAGGATTATATAATTACGCTTACGCAGGAGCGCTAATGCCAGAACTTGACCCTTGTTAATGTTAAGGAAGCTATTATAACAACTAGTTCTAGAGGCACTATTTGTATAGCACTTATACTTAAGGACTAATATATCGCCCAATGAGCAAGAGGAGCTTATATTGCGTCTGTATGCCAGCCTAAAGCTTCTTTTAATTTATCCTACGCTGCCTAGGTGATTAACCCTGACGAGAAAGACGCAAAACTGCTTAATAAGAGGATTTAGTGGCAAATTGAGAACCTAATAAGAGGTTTAAACTTTGTTAAACTTGACATAGAGATATTACAACTACTTATATTTACTAATTTCTTATTTGCAAATAATAAGGATCTCTTATTACAGATTAGATATATCCTAGTACTAGCAGACTTATTAAATAAGGCGAATATCGTCCACTAGTTCTTAGTTAAGTGTAAGAGAATTACTAGAAGCGTACTAGCCTCCGAATTATATGCTATGGCCCATAGTTTCGACATTGGCGCTGCAATTAAGGCTATAGTTAAATTGCAACTTAATATTAGCCTACCGCTTATCCTTTATACTGATTTAAAGTTGATTTACAAATGCCTCGTTAAACTAGGAACTACACAGGAGAAGAGACTTATGATTGATGTTATGTGCCTATGTTAGTTATATAAAAGACGCGAAATAGCTAAAGTTAAGTGGATTGATGGAGACAGTAACCTTATAGACGCTATGACTAAAAGCAAACCGTTATTAGCTCTTAAGCGACTTATTGACACAAACCGAATCGAGTTAAAGACAGTAGAATGGGTAGAACGTGCTACTGACAATAGCACTGATATAAAGGCATAGGGTAAGGAAGGAAGGAAGGAAGGAAGAAAAGAAAGAGAAGTGTATATATGGATTTTTAAACTGCATAGTTATAGAATACTAGTCCTTCGCATTTTCTAAAGTACTCCTAGTGTAGCTAGAATATATTACATTATAATAGGAGGCAAATTGCCGCTATGTGTGGCAAGTTGCTATTACATGAGGCAAGTTGCCGTTATGTGTTACCGCAGCACTAGTGTGGTAAGGAACTTTAAGTTCCTCACCCTTCTTTGTATTAAAAGACAATATCCATCTACAACACCGCATAGTACATATTATTGTGATATATGTATTCTGCACGTTGTTAAAGCATACCAACATTAACTAAAGGCGAGGTACTTTATAGCGTCTAAGTATAATTTGTAGAGCGGGTATAATTTAAGGAATAAGTATAACTTAAGGAACGGGAGAAACTACGGCGGACTTTTTTTAAAGGGGTGAGTTTGGCAATGCTTTTAAATATATCCTTTTTTACCGTATCTAAAGCATTCTCTATTTGTGGCTTGAGTTCTTTATTTATTAGTTCCTAAGAGTATATAGAATTAAGCGGCATTAAGGTCTATAGGGTTATATATAGGGCTTTTAGGTTTTGGAGATGGATTACGCTTTAGGGTATATACCAGTTTTATAATATTTTAAATATAAGGTATAGTTAACTTTAGAGAATAAGTCTGTTTATTATATTAATGGTCCTTATTAATTTGTTAACATATTATAGCAAATTTGGATAGGTTTTTTGGCAGTTTCCTATTTACTAACTAGGCTTTAATTTTATCTAAGATAGCTTATTAAAGGGCAGTAACTCTAGCGGCTTTATTCTAATCTAGTTTACTAATAAGGCCTAAAAATTCCAAAAAGAAGCTAGTAAAGTCTTAGTTCCGTTATTATAGGTTATTAAACTTGGTAACAGCTATATATTCTTAGCTAGCATTATTATATATTTGTTTTAGTAGAGAGATAAAAGTTTTAAAATTAATAAAGGTGCTGTTATAGAAGAATGGATCTATGGTTTATATAGCGTCTTTGCTTAGATAAAACATTTTATAGCTAACCTTACTAGCTTTAATAGGGTATTGGTTATAGTTTATTAAAATTTTAAGACGGAGCTTAGTTATAAAGGGGCGTAAGTTATTTTAATTTCTATTAAATATTAAAGGGTTAGGAAGCTTTTTAGATTTTATAATGGGTATTAAATTTGTTATAGATATAGGTTAAGTTACTAGTTTAAGGTTTGTATTTAAGGGGCCAGGCTTAAATATAGTTATTTTAATCTTATTTATAGGTATTTCTATTAGGGTCGCTAATAAAAGTGCCTTAATATTATAGAGTTCTTCGCGGAGTGCTTCTATTAATTATTAATACTAGGCTTCTAGTACGGCCCGCTACTAAGCTAAGGTATCTATAAAGGATTATTATATTATGGTTAACTATTCCCTAACTAGGGATATAATACTTATAGTTATTAAAAGGGATTTAGGTTCGTTCGCCATTTTAATAGTAGTTGTTTTAATACAATATAGTATAAGGACGTGAAGAGGCTTTGGGAAGATTTAAAGGAATAATATAAATTCTATCTAAATCTAAGGGTATATAGCTCTTATAGAGAATAAGATATTATATAAAGAAGAGAAAGGAATAATAAGAGAATTATATAATTAAATAGTTAGGGTCTTGGTAGTTAGTACGTGCGCATATATATATACAGTCTTTGACGGTCTTTAATATACTTCAGTGTTACGGCGCTAGTGGAAAACGGTGGATTGTGGCAGATAATCGCAAATAGTTATAAATAGTTGCAAATAGTTTTAAACAGTTTTAAACAGTTTCAGATAGTTATCTGTTAAGTATTTCACCAAGACATTCCTACTGTAACTGGGCTAGTCCTGTTACACTCTAGATTAAATACCTTTACCTTAATAGATACCTAGTATACTATAAAGATGGCTAACTTTTTAAATGTACTCCTTAAAGAACTGCCTAAACTAGTTTCTATTTATGGGTATAATAGATAAATAGGGCTACCTATTACAACTATTTTATAAATTTACCTTTATATAGATGGACGAAGGCAGTATAACATCCCCTTTCTTATTATAGACCTAAAAAGCTATAATATATTCTTAAAAAGAAAATAGCTAGCCTATTTAGGCTTATAGCTTAATATATAGAACTAACGGCTTATCTAGCTTAAAACCCTACCCCTAATACCCTCTTTTATAAAGGAAATTAGCATTACTATAGAAAACATTATACGGCTATAGGTAGACACTATTTATTAGGCCAATACTATATATAGGAGCTAGGCCTTTAAGTAAGATATATAGCTTAATCCGCAATTAGTCTATATACTACGCTGCCCCTAAACTACTAATATTGCGCTACCGGCACTAAAAACCTAAGAACTTAGTAATAAGCTAGCTAGCTTAGGCCCTATATAGCTATAAAGAATAGCAAGGAATATTAAACGCTATACTAAATATATAGACCGGAAAAATAACTTATAGAAGATAGAATAGAAGCTAAGGAGAGTTATAAACCCTTAACTACAGAATATAGTCTACAGAATGTCTATAAAAAACCTATAAACCTCCTACTAGTTAATATCTACTATATTAGCGCTATAGGGTTCTACTAGAACTTAAAACGGCCTAATACTATTGCCTTTACAACTAGCTTATATAAAATTAATTAAATAATTAAAGATAAGGAAGCCCTAGCCTATAACTAGCTTATTAAGAAAAGTAAGCTTATAAATAAGGAGCTAGTAGGACAGAAACTACTTCGCCAATACTAGGAATTTAAGGACGTATTCTATAAGGTAGTATTTAACATACCTCCGCTTTACTAACTATATAACTATAAGATTGTAACGGGACTAGCCCAGTTACAGTAGGAATGTCTCGGTGAAACACTCGATAGATAAATTCCGACGCTTTAATCAAATTCTGCCAAATTCTACCAAGTTAATCAAATTCTGCCAAATTCCGCTAACTTAATTAATTTCCACCAGTCTCCACCAAATTCCACTAATATAATGGAATTTAGTTAAAACCTATCAAAATCCGCGTAGGCTTGTGCCCACGCGTCTGCTACTAAGACTATAAATATTTAGTTATAAGTTTCCTATATTCCTTTCTCTTCTTTACGCAACGTCTTGTACTCTGTAAGAGCTATATACCCTTAGATTTAGATAGAATTTATATTATTCCTTTAAATCTTTCCTAAAGCCTCTTCGCGCCCTTATATTACGTTACGTTAAAATAACTACTATTAAAATGGCAAACAAACCTAAATCCCTTTTAATAACCACGAGTATTATAACCCTAGTTAGGGAACAGTTAACTATAATGCAATAGTCCTTTATGGACGCCTTAGCTTAGCAGCGGGCTGCACTAGAAGCCTAGCACTAGCAATTAATAGAAGCACTCCGCGAAGAACTCCGTAATGTTAAGGCATTTACGTTATAGACCCCAATAGTAACACCTATAAATAAAATTAAAATAACGGTACCTAAACCTAACGCGTTAAATATAAACACTAAACTAGTAATAGTAGCTTAATCTACACCTATAGCAAACCTAGTACCTACTATAAAATCTAAAAAGCTTCCTAATCCTCTAATGTTTAATAGAAACCAAAATAACCTACATCTCTTTATAACCAAGCTCTATCTTAAACTCTTAATAAACTACAATTAATACCCTACTAAGGCTAGTAAGGTTAGCTATGGAATGTCTTATTTAAGTAAGGACGCTGCACGAACTATAGATCCATTCTTCTATAATAGCACTTTTGTTAATTTTAAAACCTTTATCTCTCTACTAAAACAAACGTATAATAACGCCAGCCGTAAACATATAGCTATTACCAAACTTAAAAACCTATAATAACGGAACCAAGACTTTACCAGCTTCTTTTCGGAATTTTTAGGCCTTATTAGCGAACTAGATTGGAATGAAGCCACTAGAGTCGCTGCCCTTTAATAAGCTATTTTAGATAAGATTAGAGCCTAGTTAGTAGGTAGAGAACTACCAAAAAACCTATCTAAATTTGCTATAATATGTTAATAAATTAACAAAGACCTTTAATATAATAAATAAACTCGTTCTCTAAAGTCAACTATACCTTGCGTTTAAAACTCCTTAAAACCAGTATATGCTCTAAGGCGCGATCCTTCTCTGAGACCTAAAAGCCCTATATATAACCCTATAGACCTTAATGCCACCCAATCCTATGCACCCTTAGGAACTAACGAACAAAGAATACAAGCTATAAATAGAGAATGTTTTAGATGTGGTAAAAAAGGATATATTTAAAAACATTACCAAACTTACCCTTTTAAAAAAGTCCGCCGTAGTTCCTCCCAATCCTTAAGTTGTACCTAATCCTTAAATTATACCCGTTCTTTAAGCTATACTTATTTCTTAAATCGTACCCGCGCTATAAATTATACTCGGACGTTATAAAGTACCTCGCCTTTAGTTAACTTGGAAAATAAATCGTCTTAGGGCCAAGTCGCGCCTTAGGATAAAAAGTAGAAGAGTATAAGTATCTAGGCTCTTCTAGCGCTAATATACAACACAACTCCCTTAATATACTTGGCGAAGTTTAAATATTTAGAAAATAGAAGGAAGTATAAATCCTTATAGACAGCGGAGCTACTAGCATAGGCTTTATTAATACAAACTACGCGAAAACTTAACGCCTAAATTTAAAGAAACTTAATAAGCCCTAAGGCCTATAAGGCTTTAATAGCAAACTCTTAATATATAGCGAAATAACGCACTACGCTCTTATAAAATTGTGGATAGGTAAATACCTTAAATACGTTTCCCTGTTTATAACACCCTTAAAGCACTATAAGATAATACTTAGATATGGATAGCTGAAATAACACAACCCTTTAATTAGCTGGGTTAAAGAAATACTAAAGTTCCGTATAACCTACTGCTAAAGTTATTGCTTAAAAAACCATTTGCCCTATAAACATATACATAACTATTTAAATTTAATATAATACAAATTACCCTTGCTATAAACCTTAAGCTAATATAATAAATCTACAACTGCTAATTATAGTAAAGAATATAAAGATGTTACGTTAAACCCTCTTAAAATCTGTATAATATAGGCCGCGCCTTTTATCTTATTAGTAAAAAGATAAGATTATAAAATCTTTGCTATAACCATAGAAGATATTAAGAAAGCACTAGAACCAAAATAGTATTCTAATCCTTAACCTTTTATACCTAAAGAGTACTATAACCTAATTAACGAGTTTAAAAAACAATTTATAGACTAACTAGCCCTATACTAAGAGAAGCATAATTTTAAGATAGAACTTAAGCCTAGTACAATACCAAAGTTCGGTCTACTATACGGTATATCACAAAAAGAACTGCTTATAATATAATAATACCTTAACAAGCATCTAGAAAAAGAATTTATTTGCCCTAGTTAATCTCTATTTACCTTACCTATGCTATTTATTAAAAAGCTAGGAGGAGGCTTAAGATTCTATATTAATTATTAAGCTCTAAACGTAATTATAATTTAAAACTAATATCCAATTTCCTTAATTTAAGAGATGCTTAACCAATTAGTAAAGGCATAGTACTTTATAAAGCTTAATATAATCGCTGCCTTTAATAAAATTTGTATATATAAGGGAGATAAGAAGTATATAGCCTTTTATATATAATAGGGACTCTTTAAATACCTAGTAATGCCGTTTAGCGTAAAGAACGGTCCCAGTACGTTTTAGCAATATATTAATAATACGCTTTGTAAATTCCTTAATATATTTGTTATTGCGTATATTAATAATATCTTAATTTACTCGTCCTTACTTTCTAAATATTAAAAACACATTAGAACGGTCCTTAAATGCTTATAAGACGCGGGCTTATAATATAATATTAAGAAATGCAAGTTCCACGCGTCTAAGGTTATATACTTAGTCTTAATTATATCCCGTAATAGAATTAAAATGGACCCTAAGAAAGTCGCTATAATTATAAACTGGGAAAGCCCTAGCAATATATAGGACATTTAAGGATTTCTAGAATTCGTAAATTTCTATTAATAATTTATTAACCACTTCTTAGAAGTTGCTTAGCCGTTAATAAACCTAATAAAGAAAAACATGAAATTTAAATAGACTGCTAGATGCAAACGAGCTTTTAATAACTTAAAATATTACTTTATAACTACTCTAATCCTTACTCACTTCAACCCTAACCTTAAATGTATTATTAAAACGGACTTGTTAGATTATGCGCTAGGGGGAGTATTATTGCAATATAATAAGAATAGCAAACTACGTCTAGTAGCCTTTTTCTCCTAGAAACTCGCCCCTACTAAATTAAACTATAAGATATATAATAAGAAACTACTTGCGATTATTAGATACTTTAAATAATAGCGTTCTAAGCTAGAAGGATTATTATTTCTAATATACGTGTTAACGGACTATAAGAACCTATAATACTTTATAACTATAAAACAATTAATACAGCGCCAAATTCGTTAGGCCAAATACCTCTTATAATTTAACTTTAAGATTATGTATTAACTGGGCAAACTTAATTAAAAGCCTAACGCATTAATATAACAATTATAGGACTTACCTATAAACGCCTTAGATAAACGGATTATAAATTAATTATAGATCTTACTACCCCCTAAACATTTTAAAAAACTACATCCTATATTTCTAGATATAGAACTTAATAGGAATAAATTAGAAGTTAATAAATAGGAAATAGAAATTAATAAGCTAATAAAATACAAATATAAAAATAATATATGGATAGTAGATATAATAAAGGCGATCTAAACTAGAAAATAATAGTATAAGGATATTACACTCGCTAAATGCGAAATTTAAAACAATTAATTGTACTATTAATAGAAGATAGTAGTTCCAAATTCCGAACCTTTATAATTTAAGATACTTAAATTCGTACACAACTCCCCTATAGTAGGATATCCTGGCCGTGTAAAGACCTATAAGATTATTTAACAAGCATATTACTGGCCTACGATGCATGACTATATACGGAAATACGTTTGAGCATATAGGATGTGCGTACGTGAAAAAACCTCTTATATAAAGAAGTAAGGAGTACTTTAACTACTACCAATCCCAATATAAAGATGGCGCGATATCTTAATTAACTTTATAGTTAACTTACCTAGTAGTAATAGGTTTATAAATATTATAGTAGTAGTTAACCGTCTTATAAAAATGCAACATATAATTCCTATAGACTTAATTAATGCGATATTAGTAGCCAAATATTTCATTAAGCACGTCTTTAAGCTACACAGATTTCCTAATATAATAATATCCAACCGCGGAAGCCAGTTTGTTTTAGACTTCTAGCAAGCTCTATATAAATAATTAAGCATTTAAATACGACTCTTAACTGCATTTTATCTAGAAATAGATAGTTAAACGGAAATTGCGAACGCGATTATGGAATAATACTTATAAATATACTACTCCTACCTGCAAGACAACTAGGAAAAATGGCTACCTTTAGCTAAGTTTACTGCGAATAATACAATAAATGTATTAATAGGTGTGACACTATTCTACGCAACCTACAGACAAAACCCTTAACTTGGATTTGAGCTATAACCTAATATTAATATAATAGGACCCACGATTAAACAGATCTAGTTAATTAATATGTATAACTTCGCTAATTAAATAAAGTAGTTAACGGAACTGTTATAAAGTAAGTTAATATACGCTTAAACGTTATAGGAATGGCATATAAACAAAGGATAAGCTCCTATATAGGACTTTAAGGAAGGTAATATGGCTTACCTAAGTATATAAAACCTAAAGACTTAACGGCCTTTAAAGAAACTTAATTAGAAGTTCGCGGGCCTATACTAAATTAAGAAGAAACTAAGCCTATACGCCTATAAGCTTAAACTGCTAACTAAAATAAAAATACACCTAATGTTTTACGTAAGCTTACTATAACCCTTAAGAGATGATCCTATAACTTACAAAATTCCGCTACTACCTCCCGTAATTGTTGACAACGGCAACAGTTCGTACTTTATTAACTTAATTAATAATATATAATAGAAAACATAATCTAAACAATTTAAACTTCTTATTAAGTGGGAAGGATATAAAATACGAACCTAGGAAACCTATAAATAGGTTAAGGCTAACGCGCCTTCCCTGGTAAAAGAATTCTATAAAGACTATCCTTCGCGGCCTGCTCTGGCTAGATAGACACAATATAAAGGCAAACAACTGCTACCTAACATAAAGATATAAAACATAATAGTAGGAAACTTGAAATTAAAAAGAACTTGAACCATATTATAACGCTTATAAGGCGATAAGTTATAAATTCTTAACTAAATTAAATTGTTTTAGACCTTTGGCTAAAGGGGGGGGGGGGGTACTATAACAGGACTAGCTTAGTTACAGTAGGAATATCTCGGTAAAATACTTAATAGATAAATTCCAACGCTTTAATTAAATTCTGCTAAATTCCGCTAACTTAACTAATTTCCACCAGTCTCCACCAAATTCCACTAACGTAATGGAATTTGGTCGAAACCTATTAAAATCCGCGTGGGCTCGTGCCCACGCATCTACTGCCAAGACCACGAACATTTAGTTATAAGTTTCCTATATTCCTTTCTCTTCTTTACGCAACGTCTTGTACTCTGCAAGAGCTATATACCCTTAGATTTAGATAGAATTTATATTATTCCTTCAAATCTTCCCCAAAGCCTCTT